>MLJW01000040.1_pt1 | contig 187851 bp, 162 predicted proteins | sample 888231 | NCBI WGS metagenome assembly MLJW01 (sample SAMN05788063, study PRJNA343431) | mine drainage metagenome | isolation source: sample collected from the inflow into an acid mine drainage treatment plant... | place: Germany: Lusatia, lignite mining district | reverse complement strand
TTTATCGATCACCATATTTATTCCCTGCGATGGCGAAACTATATCATGCTTCGATGCTTCATCCATCTGCATCACCGCATCTGTAAAAACACCCGTAGCATTAATAAAAGATTTGCCGTGCAGTTCGTATTCAATACCATTCAACTCATCTCTTGCAATAACACTTACAATTTTTCCATCTTTCTTTTTAAGACCTGTGGCTTTGCAATAATTTAAAACAGTGGCACCATGATAAACAGCGGTGCATGCCAGATCGATCGCTAATCTTGTATCGTCAAACTGACCATCAAAATATTTTATGCCGCCCTTTAAATTTTCGGAACGTAGCGATGGTAATAATTTTTCGGTTTTTTGTTTCGATAAAATCTCTGTTCTGCCCAAACTTAAATGACCCGAAAGCAACCCATATATTTTTAATCCTATACTGTAATAAAATTTTTGCCATCCGCTGAAAACGGGCAGTACAAAGGATTGTGTGGATGTTATATGCGGTGCATTGTGTAATAACCTTCCCCGTTCTTTTAATGCTTCAACAACTAATTTAATATTGCCTTGCGCTAAATATCTAACTCCGCCATGCACCAATTTGGTTGAACGGCTCGATGTTCCTTTTGCAAAATCGTGTTGCTCTATCAATAAAGTTTTATATCCGCGAACCGCCGCATCCAATGCCGCACCTAATCCCGTTGCACCGCCACCAATAATAATCAAATCCCATTGCGATACAGATTCCATCTGCTGCAACATTTCTTTTCTGTTCATCATTATTTATTACACGAATTTTTGCGAATTACACGAATTATTTCGAATGATTTAGTTTTTTAGTTTTTATGTTACCGGCTTTTGTATTTCATGGCATCGCCTGTTGCCACGCTCGTTTCAAAGTTCCACTTTCATGGGAGCAATGCGTGGCAGCCTGTACTGAGCTTGGCGAAGTATCGCACTCTTCAACGTTCTGAGCTATGAGCAACTGCTCGCAGCTTCTCTCATTTCGTCCAGCTGATCGCAGCATCAACAGCTTTTTTCCATCCATTCGATAATTGATTTCTTTGTTCATCATTCATCGAAGAAACAAAAGTTTTTTCCATCAGCCATTGCTGTTGAATTTCTTCCATATTTTTCCAGTAACCAACTGCCAATCCTGCTAAATATGCAGCACCCAATGCAGTTGTTTCTGTAACAACCGGACGTACCACTTTGCAATTCAAAATGTCGCTTTGAAACTGCATCAATAAATTATTTGCGGTAGCACCGCCATCCACTCTTAATTCTTTGATAGAAATTTTCGAATCGGCTTCCATTGCTTTTAAAACATCCATCGTTTGATACGCAATGCTCTCTAATGCAGCGCGGGCAATATTTGCAGCCGATGTGCCGCGTGTAATTCCAACCATTGTTCCTCTTGCATGTTGGTTCCAATACGGTGCACCCAATCCCGCAAATGCCGGAACAACATACACGCCATCGCTGCTTTCTACTTCATTGGCCAATGCTTCCACTTCGGATGATGAACGAATTATTTTTAATCCGTCACGCAGCCATTGCACCACGGCACCGCCAATAAAAACACTGCCTTCCAACGCATAATTTGTTACGCCATTTACCTGCCATGCAACGGTTGTCAATAAATTATTTGTCGAGGGTACTGCTTTTTCTCCGGTGTTCATCAACATAAAACATCCGGTGCCATACGTATTTTTTACCATACCCGGTTGTGTACACATTTGCCCGAACAATGCTGCTTGTTGATCGCCGGCAATACCTGCAATGGGAATATTATGCGCCGTTAAAATATTTTGTGTTTCGCCATACACTTCGCTGCTGCTGCGCACCTGAGGTAATATGGAAGATGGGATATTGAATATTTGAAGTAACTCATCATCCCAACGTAAAGAATGAATATTGAATAACATGGTGCGTGATGCATTACTTACATCGGTTGCATGCACTTTACCATTTGTTAATTTCCACAACAGCCATGTATCAATTGTTCCAAAACATAATTCACCATTATTTGCTTTTGCTCTTGCACCGGCAACATTGTCTAATATCCATTTTACTTTTGTTGCCGAAAAATAGGCATCGATCACCAATCCTGTTTTTTGCTGAATGATTTTATCTTTTCCTTCTTGTCTTAATTCATCGCAAAAAGATGCAGTTCTTCTGTCTTGCCAAACAATGGCATTGTGAATAGGTTGCCCGGTCTTTTTATCCCATACCACAGTTGTTTCACGCTGGTTGGTGATGCCGATGGCTGCAATATGTTTTACTGTTAAACCCGCTTTGGTAATGGCTTCGGCAGCAACACCCAATTGTGTGCTCCATATTTCATTGGCATCGTGTTCTACCCAACCGGGTTGCGGAAATATTTGAGTGAATTCTTTTTGTGCAACAGAAATGATGGCTCCTTTTTTATCGAACACTATGGCACGACTGCTGGTGGTGCCCTGATCGAATGATAAAATATATTGATTCATGTAACAATCGTTTATGTTGAAAGATAAGCGTTTTTTTATTACACGAATTATTGCGAATTACACGAATTGAAAATTAAGGCTTGTGAAAAAGTTGAGTACTGTTTTAAACGTTGAAGAGTGCGACGCAACTGTAGTTTCATTAAAATACAAAAGCCGGCTATATAAAATAAAAACTAAAAAAAGAAAAACTAAATCGTTTAACGAGATTGTCAGGTTGAGCCTGTCGAAACCCTTTAGAAGAGAAAGTAATTCGTGTAATAAATAATTATCTTGGGCGCAACCATCTTTCCGGGTCGAGGAATTTTTTATCGGACACTATTTCGAAAATAAGTTCGCCGTTATTATCGAAGTTGGCGGCTACTTTTCCAAGGATGGTACCTGCATTTACTTTTTGTCCTTTTGAAACATTCACCGATGACAAATTACTATAACTTGTAAAATATTTTCCATGCTGCACCAATACGGTTTGCGCATCATTGATATCGAAAACGCTGATCACTTCTCCATCGGCCACACATTTAACATTGGTACCAATTTCTGTGGCAATATAAATGCCATCGTTCTTCTCGGTTAATTTTGTTCCTTCTATTTTATGAATACCGAATTGATGCGAGGTGTAACCACTCGAAACGGGCCAAGGCAAACGTCCCCGGTTATTTTCGAAATTGATGGACCTTGTTAATCCGTCGGGTGTTGATTCGAGAAGATTATAAGTACGATTCGAATTTCCACCAACCGTTACAACACCGGTAATGGGTTCGTTATTTAATGGTCTTGGTTTTACTGAAGCAATACTGTTTTTGTCGGGTTCAGTGTTTGTTTTATTATTTCCGGCCTGCAATCTTTTTTGTTCATCCAATAATTTTTGTTTGGAGATACGTTCTTTTTCTTTTCGTTGTGCTTCTTCCATTTCACGCCTGATGGCTGCATCCAAGGCCCTCTTTAAATTTTGGCGTTGTGTTTCTCTTTTTCTTATTTGAGCAGTAAGATCTTTCTCCTGATCTTTTAATTGTTTTACCACCTGATCTTTTTCTTTCTTATCCTGCTCCAATACTTTTAACTGGCTGCTTTGCGTAACCAATACTTTGCTTTTTTCGGTCTTGCTGCTGTTGAGATTACCGATGGTTTCTTTTAAAAGGTCCTGTGTTTTTAAAATAGTTTGTGCTTCTGTTTCGCGGTATTTGCGGTAACTTTTTAAATAAGTGGCCCTTTTTATCGCATCGTTAAAATTGGTGGCAGAAAAAAGGAAATTAAGGTACTCGTAACTGCTCCGATTTTTATATGCGAACACGATACTTTGCGCATAATTTTGTTTTAAAGTATCGAGTTCTTTTTTCAGGTGATTTCGTTCCAGTTCTTTTGCATAAATATCGTCATCGATACGATGGATATCACGGTTGATATTATTGATAAGCCTTTCGCGAACAGCCAATTTATGTTTGATGATGGCCAACTGGCTTAGTGATTGTTTTTTATTTTTCCGGGTAGATTGCAGTGCATAATTAAGATCATCAATTTCTTTCTGCAATTGCCTTTGTTCTTTCTGCAATTCATCCCTGCTTTGCTGTTGAGCCTGAGCCGGCATTGCAGCAAATAAGAAAAACAAAACCGGTAAAAACAATTTTTTGATCATGCGGAAAAATTAGAATGCAGACAATGGAAATATTAATAACGATAAAGTTGCCGATAAATTATTTACGCCTGTAATTTTTTGGTAACCCGAAAGTATATTTTAACGGTTCGTTAAACGAATACTCTTTAAAATCGAGTGTAATATCGAGTTTCGATTTTTCCGAAACACTGATGTAGCGATACGTTGAGAACTGGCGACCATCAACTATTTCGTAATTACTGAAAGTTATATCGCAGGTGCGGTTGCGCAGTGCATCCACATCATCCAATTTACTGTGCAATACTTTAAAATCTTTATTGTCTAATGTTACCAGATGTTTAAACATTTCGCCCACCATCATCACTAATAATTGGGTATTACTTGCCTTGTACGAAACAATATTACTGTCTAAAAAAACAGGGTTCCCGATTAACAGGTCCTGCAATGTATAAAAGTCGAAAGGGATTTGTATCTGTTCCTGCAAATAGCTGATGGCCCTGTATTTAATAGATTTTTCTGGTTTGATCTGTACCACAACGATACTGTCTTTGCTGATCAAAATATTAGCTACAGGGCCAAAAGGTGGAATTATGATTTTAACAAAAATCAAACTGTCTTTTTTTATACTCAGATAAGCAGTAACGTGTTGGCTTTGTTCGGCTCCATCATAATCAACTTTTACTTTGGCATTAAAAGTGGAAAAATCAATTTTGGTGTGCATCACCTTACCCATGATATCCTTTACAATTGCCTGAGAATCTACTTTGGGATTTTCTTTTATCACAACTGTTTCGGCCGTATCTTTTTTAGCGATCACAGAGGCAATGGATTGGACTTTTTTTGCCGACCGGCAGGAAAAAAACACAACCGCAAAAATAATTAGGAAATAACGCATGATTTATTTTTTACCGGTGTGGCCAAAACCGCCATCACCTCTTTTAGTTTCATTAATAATTTCTACTGGTAACCAATTAATTTGTTCTGTTTTTTGAATGACCATTTGCGCAATACGATCGCCCGAATGAATTGTTACATCTTCGTTCGAAAGGTTAATTAAAATAACTTTTATTTCACCTCTGTAATCGGCATCGATGGTACCGGGCGAATTTAAACAGGTGATGCCCTGTTTGATGGCCAGGCCGCTTCTGGGGCGGATCTGTGCCTCGTAGCCAACGGGCAATTCAATAAATAATCCGGTTGGGATCAATTCCCTTTGCAATGGTTTCAGCAGCACAGCTTCATTCAAAAAAGCCCTGATATCCATACCGGAAGAACCCGGTGTTGCATACTCGGGCAAAGTGTTGGTAGATTGGTTGATTATTTTAACCTCTAAAGGTTGCATGCGGCGAAGGTAAGAAAAGAGGCAGTATTAATATTACCGCGAAAAATTAAACTTCATGCCAATTAAAAAGAAATGAGGATAAAAGCTATTTTTGTAGAGATGCTAAAACATTTCGTCTCTAACCAAAACAACTACTTAAAAGGATTTTTATTAAGTCTTTTAATAATTGTATGTTGTACATCATGCTTTAAAAATTTAACAAAGCTGACAGTTATATACGAAAACAATTTCGACGATTATAATTTGAAGGGCATTAAAATACATGATTACTATGGTCCTGTCAGCGATATCAAAATTCAAACATACAATGGCAATCCTGTTCTGGGAAGATTTAACAGCAGCGGCATAGAATTAAGCCTTACCGATCTGCCTCAGCATACGGCCATGTCGATAGAATTTGATTTATACATTCATGATATCTGGAAGAATGATCTCTGGAAATATAGTTTTGACGGAGCCGACCAATTGTTAACAGGTTTTTCGAACGACTCCACAATTCAGCAATCCTATCCGCATTGGTTGGGGAATGGATCATCATTGTATCCTGCTACGAGCGGGGCTTATACAAATAATTTACCCGGTGCATGCATTTTATCGGGTAACCCTCACGGAACAAGTTTATATAAAATTGCAAGAACTTTTTTACATACCAATTCCACATTTGATTTTGCCTGCAGTGATGCCGGGGATTATTTTAATTTACCCTGTAACAGAAGCTGGTCGATGGATAATCTGAAGATCACATTGATCAATAATTAATTTACTACTGCTTATTTCTTCCATGCGTTTCTGAAATTATTTCTGAATGCTATTTTTTTCCGAATAAATGATCTGTCTTTTAAATTCAAAAATTCAATCAATATTATTTTTTTGTTTTCAGGGATCTGCGATTGATATACTTCGAAAAATAATTTTGCTGTTGTTATTTCTTCAATTAAATAATTATTCTTAGTGAATAACATTTTCAAATTGTCCCACCATCGGCTTATTTTTCTTTTCTTTCTATAATCCGAAGCGTATGCTGCATTAGAATCATGTTTTCTGTATTGAATCAGTGGCTTCGGAATTATTTTTGTATTACCAAAAGAAAAAGCAACCAGTGCAAGCCATCCGTCGTGCATAGGCACGCCGGAAGGCATCAGTAAAAAATGTTTTCGCATGGCTTCGTTCATCAGCATTGTGCAACCCGTTACAAAATTTCCAAACAATAAAGTTGTAAATGTGTGATGGTACGAATCATGGCCCAACTCATTCCAGAACGATGGGTTTACAATATTTTTTTTATCATCAACCACCATTAAATCCGAATAAACCATTGCGGGAATTTCCGGATCATTTATTTCAATCAATTCAGCATACTGCTGTTCTAATTTTTCAGGGAACCAAATATCGTCCTGATCCGATAATGCAATGAAATGATTGTCGCTTGCCAGCGAGACTGCTTTTTTAAAATTAACGATCACACCCAGCCTCGATTCATTCACATAAAATCTAAGAACATTTTTATTTTGATAAGATTGTAATATCTCAACAGTGTTATCGGTTGAATGATCATCGCACACAATTATTTCATCCGGCTGTAAGGTTTGCGAAAGAATGGATTCAATTTGTTCCTGCAAAAAGCGGCCACCATTATAAGTTGTCATCACAACCGAAATAGGAATTGAATTATTTGCTTTCATCAAATTGTTCATTTTTCTTTTATTTTTTTAATTCCTATCCTAATTAAATATGGGTCAAGAATTTTTAATATAAAATGATCTTTAAAAATGAAATATTGAACAGTAAAATAAATGGCTGCGCAAAAAATAATTGAACTCATCAAAGTTATTATTGCATTTGTTTCGAAAGAACGGATCAATAAAACGATCGGAATAAACGGCAGGGCGCAAACAAATGCCTTGAAAAGCAATACCCACTTATATTTGAATGAATGATGTTTCTGAACGAAATAAAAATACAGGATAGTAACAATAATTTCGGAAACAGCATTTGCAATGGCGGCCCCCTTATCTTTTAGCGCAGGCACCAAAAGAAAATTCAATAAAAACCCGGCACACATCCCGCCAACAACAGATAAAAACATTTCCCTGTTTTTTCCCAACGGCACTAAAATCTGAAAAGCAAAGAAATAGCCAAAGCCAATCAGCAAGGGCAATACCGAAAGTATCTGCATGCTCGTAATGGCTTCATGGAATTTTGATCCCGAAAAAACAGCAATGAATTCGGGTGCCAAAACCAATAATCCCATCATCACCGGAACAGAAAAAAAACTGATGAAATGAAAAGATTTATCGAGCAGGTTTTGCATTTCCTCAAAATTATTTTCTGCCACGCTCTGCGAAAGTTTGGGTATCAATACAATGCCGATGGATGTTACAAAAGGCAATGCTATTTTACATAATTTAATTGCTGCAGTGTATAATCCCACTGCATTTTCGTTCGACAAAAATCCAAGCAGCACTGTATCTAAAATCGTGTACATGCTTGCGGCCATTGTTGTACTGAAGATGTAGAACAATGGTTTGATATGTTGTTTTAAATTGAGGTGATGTAGCACCAAACTTGTTCTGCTTCCCAACATCAGCAGGCTGATAATATTATTTCCCATCAACGAAAAAATGATGATGCACAAATAAACCAGATAATCGTTTGATGTTTTTACAAACAAATACAAACAAACCAGTGCCAGGATTTTTATGGCAATTGATCGGATGGCAATTATCCTGAATTCTTCCAAACCCGAATAAAGCCAATCGATGGAAGAGAAACCGAATAATACAAGAATGATAGCCGTATAATATAATTGCAGGTTGCTTTGAAAAAAAGGAAAGAAAAAAATAATGATAATATAAAATGACGAGACCAACAGACTGGCGATAAAATAAATGGATAGCAATTCAGAAAAAACAACCGATAATTTTTTTTTATCGTGTCGTGCTTTTGCGATTTCCTGGATACCGTAAATAGGGATGCCCAATGCTGCTATCAAAGCAAAATATTGTGCAAATGAACTTACCATTTGAACTTTGCCGATGCCGGATGGACCTAATATCCTTGATGCATAAGGGAAACTGAGTATGGGAAATAAAATATTGACAATAGAAAGCGATAAGTTATATAGGTAATTCTTCTTCATTGATTGCGTTACATTAAAAGCCAGGGCCTTAAAACTATTTACTGTAAAAGTAATCAGCCATTTAAAACCATATTAAAATTACTGATCTGCACTTTGTTTTTGGTTATAGATATAAAAAGTTGTCAATTTGCCCTGATGTTTTTATCACAAATGTAAAAATTGTTATAAGCAAGACCAGTTTAAATATATGAATAAAAAAGCCGCCATCATTATTGTTAACTGGAACAGTTATAATTATACTTTTCAGTGCATCAACTCTATCAATCAAACAAATAACCACGAATTTGATATTATAGTAGTTGATAATAATTCGGAAGATGGTTCGGGCATTCAGTTAAAAGAAGCTTTCAATAATATTGTTTTAATTCAATCAGATAAAAACACAGGCTTTGCCGGAGGAAACAATCTGGGTATCAGATATGCCATCGATCATGGTTATGAATATTCGTTCATGCTTAATAACGATACAGTCGTTCCTCAAAATTTTTTATCACCGCTGATAGAATATATGGAGAGCCATACCGGTATCGGCATGATCCAGCCAAAAATTTATTTTAATCACGACCGTTCTTTGTTATGGAATGGCGGCTCTTATTACAATCATTTTCTCGGACTAACCTATACTTCTAATCATTTTTTCTCTTTTTTTAAAAATATTGAACGAATAAAAAAAGTTGACTGGGTAACAGGCTGCGCTTTTTTGGCTAAAAATTCGGTCTTAGAGGAAGTTGGTTATTTCGACGAAAAGTTTTTCATGTATTATGAAGATGTTGATCTGTCGTTTCGTATAAAAAAAGCCGGACATACATTAATTTATCATCCTGCCTCTGTTGTTTATCACGAAGCAGGGGCATCGCTTAAAAAAAAGGTAAAGACCAGGGAAGGTTACCTTAATCCGTACGTTCATTACCTCAATGCCCGAAATAAAATATATTTTTTAAGAAAACATACAGCAGTTTATTATTTACCGGGCGTGATCGTATTTAGTTTCTTACATTCAGTTGCTTTTATTGGTTATTTTGTTGCGCGTGGAAGATTTTCTAAACTAAATAGTTTTTTGAAAGGATTGAAAGATGGTTTATTTGAGAAAAAAACGAACTTAAATTAATTGTTGATGTTTTTATTCCCGACAGTTTATATTTTTTCATTTGTTTATGCAATACACTTATTGCTAAAAAAAGAAATAAAGGGATTCCTTATTTTTATAATTTTCGGGTTGCCTATTTATATAAATGCCTTATCAGTAGCTTTCATGTATGGGTTTGGCAGGGTCATCCCTTTCATGCAAGCCTTTAAAGAAATTAGTTTATTCTTAGCTTTTGGTATGGTTTTATTGAACCTGAAAAAAAAACCTAAGCTGCATTTAGTAGATAAATTAATGATTGTTTTCTTTATCTACACGCTTTTATATTTATTACTTCCAATTGGTTTATATAATTTTTATAATCGTTTGATCGGATTCAAAGCATTGTCACTTTTTCCATTGATTTACTTTACCGGCAGGTTTTGTAAGACAGAATCGATAAATCTTAATCATATTTTTTCTTATATCTTAATTGTTTCAATTATAGCTGCAATAGTATTATTATTATTCGAAGTAATTCCCTATCAGCATTTGCATACGCGTACAGGCTTTATGGATTTTAATATCCATTATTATGATGGTGAAGTTTCAGGTAATTACGGATTGATCTGGACATTTGAAACTGAAAGTGGTTTAAAGCGGTTTGGCAGTATTTTCAGCAGTCCGCTCGAACTTTCATCTGCAGCAATTTTAGCATTATCTGTACTTTTGGCAATTGCTACAAACAGAAAAAATAAAATCGATTTCACTAATTTTTATATCCTTAGTTTCTTTGCAACATTTGTTTGTATAATTTTTGCAGTTTCCAGAGCAGCATTTGTAAATTATTTTATTCTTTTTTATGGCTATGCTCATCTTATTCGTAATAAAAAACTGATTACTTATTTCCATTATTTTTTTATAACCGTTGCAGTTTATTTAATGTATGCTGCTTTCTTTTTGAAAGGCAACATGCTTGATTTTATTATTGCCACATTAAATTTTCAGAATACTTCGAGTATCGGGCATGTGGTGGAATGGCTGAATGGTATAAATGCTATGATAGCACATCCTTTCGGAATGGGATTGGGTTCATCGGGAAGAGTTTCAATGAGCGCGAAAGATAATATAGGAGGAGAAAATCAGTTAGTGATTATTGGGGTACAGGTCGGTATAATAATGATGATCGTTTACATCTGGATATATGCAGCATTTATAAAAGCCGGATTAAAAGCATTGAGAACTGCAACCGGGAAAAAGAAGAAACTTATTTTGTGCGTTGTTTTGCTGAAGATTGGCATCATTATTCCGCTGATGACTTCATATATTGATACCTTTAATTATATTACTTATACCACTTTTTTTCTCAGTGGTTTGATGATTAATATGATTGTGTCAAATCCTGATAAGCAATCAATCCATCCTTTAAATACAGAACCTGCATTATCTGATATGCCTGCAATTTAACTTATCAAAGTTCTCTATTTATGTTTATAGAAATAAACTGTTGGAAAATATTGGCTGTCCAAAATAAAATCACAGGAACTACAATATAAAACTGTCTTTGATCAGAACTTAATGTAGCAGACCCTGCCAAATAGATAAACGAGAGCATTACCAAAAAGAGTATTTCGTATCGTATGCGTCGAAAACGTAAGATTGTAATAGTTCCGCTAAACAATAAAAAAGTAAATATTACGGCATTGGGTGGTATGCGCATAAGATTCTGAAATCTCTGATAAAAAAAAGATTGGGGGATACCAAATAACATGCGACCGAAGTTTGAAATATAATTTTTTACATACTTAGCCGGATGATTTTTTATATTCTCTATTGCCTTTTTCTTAAACATCATATCCTTCTCCACACCTGTATATTGCCTGAATATTTTAAAATCGTTTTCATGATTCTTGGCAATTATTGAAGCATTGCAAGGAATTAACGTATCAATATTACAATAGGTATTAAAATCGTCATTATTCCAATCACCGTATTCACCTTCAAAAGGCGAACTTGCCCAATACAAAGAAGATCCACCACTATTAGCCCAATAAAATAATTTTCCTGTCAAACTATATGTGTAAAAAAGGTAAGGCAGGTTTGATAAAAGTGCTATAATTAATATGAAGCATGTTTTTTTCAGGTTGTCTTTTCTCAAAAAAAGAAAGATGATAAAATTGATTGCCAAAAGAGTTAGAACAACGTAACCAAATATCACTTTGGTTAGTATGATATATCCGAGCAAAACACCTGAAATAATGATGTATTTTCTTTTGGCCTGTTTAAATACAAGTACAGTAAAATATTGAAAAGCAGCAACGAGAAAAACAGTAAACGATTCAGTATACAAAAGCCCCATTTCCTTAAAAGAAATATAATAGCATGCCCAAAAAAGACTGAATAATAAGGCTTTTGCAGGACTAACATACTTAATAAATGTTTTATAAAGTAACACAACAGATAAATACTGAAATACTGCGTTTAAAAGTGTGATGAATATCAATGGTAATTTTAAAGCAACAAAAGGCATTAGAATAATTGGATAGCCGGGGCCATTCCATAAATACACTTCTCCTTTCGGAGAATAAAACCCATGAATTAAATTATTGGCGTACATATAATATCTGCTTTCATCACCCTGCATTATATTTTTATGTACGAATACTATGATAAACACATATAAAAACAAAAAAGGCAGGAAAAGTAAAAACGGTTTGTTCAACATCTTTTTCATATAAAACGAGTTAATTAACATTGTACGTCTTAAAAAACGGATTTGATTCTTACAAAATTTGTGTGTAATTTATTTTATAATGTTCCTGTTAAAATAAATACATTATTTCAGCAATGCTAAACTATAAATTATAATATGCAAAAAAAGATGATTTTTGTATAGAATAAAATTATCCATTTTAAATGGCCCGAACAATTATTGTTGGTATTGATATTAGAGATTTGCGCATAGCCAAAACAGGCTCTAAAACATATCTGGAAGAATTATGCAAACAGTTCAAAGAAGAAAATAATAAAAAATTTAAATTTTATTTTATCGATACTTTCTTCCCGGTTTACACAGGGACAAATTTATTTTTAAAATTAGTTGAGCAGATCAGATTCTTTATTTGGAAACAATTCTCTTTGCCAATTATTGCTTTTTTTCGAGGATGCGATATTGTTTTTTGTACCGATTATTTTGTTCCTTATCTGCATCTTGGATTTACAACGATCCCTGTTTTTCATGATGCTTTTTTCTGGGAATATCCCGAGCATTATAATAAATACTGGTTGATACTTTTTAAAAAGCTGGGTGTTGCTGCCGCAAAAAAATCTGCATTTGTTGTTACCACAACTTTTTATGCCAAAGAAAAGATTGTATCTTTTTCGGGAATTGATCCTGAAAAAATTATCCCTGTTTACGAAGCGCCTAAATTGTTTCCGGGTAAAATAAATCAGGAAAATATTTTGCCTGCATATATTTCAGAAAAATTATCTCATCCATATATTCTTCATGTCGGAACATTTGAGAAAAGAAAAAATTTGTCATTATTAATAAAAGCTTTTCATACTTTAATTAATAATGGTTACGCCGATTTTAGATTGATCTTAGTGGGACAATCAAGTGTTAAAACAGATATGGATGACAGCGACACAATTAAAAAATTAATCAGTCGATATGAACTAGGAGATAAAATTTTTATGCCGGGATATGTTTCTGATGAAATGCTGCAAAGCTACTACCACCGGGCTTTTGTATATGTTTTCCCTTCAGTAAATGAAGGTTTTGGTTTGCCTGTACTTGAGGCATTTCAACATGATGTTCCGGTATTGGTTGCCAATAATACTTGCTTACCAGAAGTTGGGAGCGATGCTGTTGTAACATTTGATCCCTATGACGCAGATAAACTGTTTCAGAAAATAAAAATGGTTATTGATGAGCCAATTTTAAAACAAGAATTAATCAAAAAAGGAAAAAAAAGGCTGCAATTGTTTTCGTGGGAAAAAACAAGTTCACATTTACTTCAATTATTCGAAAATGTTATACTCAATAAAAAATAATTATTTTAATCCACATCATTTAAACACTGTTCCTGCACGTAAGATTTTGTTTATCGGAAATTTAATATTCTTAATCTAAGCATATTAAGAAAGAAAGATAGATACAATAAAAACGATTGAAATATTTAATATTGCAATCGATATGAACATTCTGGCTTTACACAGCTCATCCGATTTATATGGTTCAAGTAAAGTTTTCCTTGAAGCAATTCAAACTTTTTTGGAAGAAGGAAATAACGTTACAGCTGTTCTTTCGGAAGAAGGTGCGTTGAGTGAGGAACTTTGCAAAAGCGGTGCTGATGTAGAAATTATCAGGCTCGGAATCATCAGAAGAAAATATTTTTCATTCTTTGGGATACTGAACCGGTTGTATTATTTGTCGAAATCCTTTTTTGCACTAAAAAAAATTATCCGGTCCAAACAAACAGATCTTGTTTATTCAAACACAACGGCAGTTTTAATTGGTGCATTTGCTGCCAAAGCAACTCATAAAAAACATATCTGGCATATTCATGAAATCATTGAAAGACCTTTGTTTCTTCATCGGTTCATTGCATGGATGATTTCGAAATATTGTTGTAAAGTCATAGCTGTTTCAAATGCGGTGAAAGAACACTGGCAACAAAAAGATACAAACGAAAAAATTATTGTTTTGTATAACGGGTTTGATTATTCAGTATTTTATCAAGATCAATCTACATTAAGACAAGAATTAAAAATTGAAGATGATTGCATTGTTATCGGAACAGTTGGAAGGATAAGCGAATGGAAAGGTCAGGATTATTTTTTACGTATTGCCGGTGAAATAAAACGAAAAATTTATAATGTAAAATTTATTATTGCCGGAGATGTATTCCCCGGCAATGAATATTTGATTGATTCATTCAATAAAATAATTGAAGAAGAAAAAATAGAAGATAAAGTTTTTTTACTGGGGTTTAGAAACGATGTAAATAATGTGCTTCACGGGATGGATATTTTTGTGCTTCCTTCTGTTTTGCCCGATCCGCTTCCTACAGTTGTATTGGAAGCGATGGCTGCCGGGAAGCCTGTTGTGGCTACATTTCAGGGAGGATCGTTAGAAATGGTAGAAGAAAACCAAACAGGTATTTTTATTCCTGTAAACGATTGGCAAAAAGCTGCTAACTTAATGGAAGAATTGATATCAAATTCAACCATCAGGAAACAAATGGGAGCAGCAGGGCGCAAAAGAGTTGAAGAAAAATTTTCGCAGGAAAGATTTAAAAAGGAACTGATAAAAATATTCGCATGAAGATCGCAATCATTGGCTCAAGAGGTTACCCTTATGTTTACAGCGGATATGAAACATTTGTAAAAGAATTATCAGAACGCCTTGTTCAAAAAAATATTCAGGTAACAGTTTATTGCCATAAAAATTTATTCGATTCACGTCCCAAATATCTGAATGGAATTGAATTGGTGTATATACCAACCATCGAGACAAAAAGTTTAAGTCAATTGATTCATTCTTTTTTTTCGATGATACACGCCTGTTTCACAAAGACCGATCTCATACTTGCAGTAAATGCAGCAAACGGACCATTTGGATTAATATCAAAACTTTTTCGTAAACCAACTTTGATCAATGTAGATGGACTTGAATGGCTTCGTCCGAAATGGAAAGGATTAGGTGCAAAATATTTTTATTTTTCTGCAAAACTTGCAACAAAATTGTACGATACAATCATCACTGATGCCGAAGAAATGCGGAAAGTTTATTTAAAAGAATTTAAAAAAGATTCAACAGTAATTGCATACGGTGCTAATATCAGTCATTCCCAAAACCCGGCATTAATTGATCAGTTTAATTTACAGTCGAAAGAATATTATTTAGTTGTGGGTAGATTAATTCCGGATAACAATGCAGATTTAATTATTGATGGTTTTATTCAATCAAAATCAACAAAGAAACTTGTCGTAGTTGGTGATGTGCCATATTCGGATAAATATGCCGATAATGTAAAGGCTAAAGCAAGTTCAAGTATTATATTCTTGGGATATATAAAAAATAGTGAGATATTAGCAGAATTATATCATAACTGTTATGCGTATATACATGGCCATGAGTTTGGAGGAACAAATCCAACTATGTTGAAAGCAATGGCCTGCGGATGTGCTATTTTAGCATTAGATACGGTTTTTAATAAAGAAATGCTGTCGAATGGCGAATTCGGTTTATTTTATAAAAAAAATGTTGATTCTCTGGCTGAGTTGATACAACATTTTGACCAGAACAGTCATCTTGGTGATAAACTAAGAAGTGTATCCCGTAATGGCATAACAGAAAAATATAATTGGGATCATATTGCGGATGCTTATATTTCGGTGATGAATAAGTTAGTAACAGAAAGTTGAATTTTTGAAAAATTTTATGGCGAAATCCTATAACCGATATACTACACTTCGATATATAATTGATGCGCCTATTATTGCCATTTCGTTTATTGCAGCATTGATTATAACTTCCGATCAAAATAATTTTTTATCGTCTCCAATCAATTATTTTTTCATTCCTATTGCTTTAATTGCATGGTATGTTTCAACATCTTTTTCGAAGCTGTATGCCGACAGAAGATCTAATAAATATTCGGAAGAAATTATTTTCATCGTTTATACCATTATACTATTTACTATTCTAATAAGCTCTGCTTCATTTTTCTTAAGTAGTTTTTTTCATTTCAGCTCTTACTTATTTTTCTTTTTCATCAGCATACTTTTTTTATTGTTGTCTGTTACTAAGTATGTGATCCGGAAATATCTGCACTCGGCAATTTATCAGGGTAAACTATTCGATAACATTATCATTGTGGGATCTACCGCATCTGCACTCGATCTGTACGAAACAATCAATAAATATTATTATTACGGTTATAAGTGTATTGGCTTTTTAGACAATACTGTTTCAAAACTGAATGGCTGTTTATATATGGGAAAGGTAAATGATCTGAGTAATGTATTAAAAGAGCATGTAGTAGATGAAGTAGTGATCGCATTGCCCAATACACAAAATAATCAAATTCAACAATGTATTCAGGTTTGCGATTTTTATTCTACAAAAGTGCGATTGATCCCCGATCTCGATCAATATGCTTCTTCTTCTATTCAGGTTAATAATATCGGACTGGTTCCGGTAATTAATGTTCGGTCTCTTCCACTGGATAAAGCAGAGAACAGATTTTTAAAACGCCTTTTTGATATTTGTTTCTCCCTCGCCTTTTTTTTGATATTAGGATTCTGGCTTTTGCCATTGATCGCACTTATCATCAGACTTACATCCAAAGGGCCTGCAATTTTTAAACAGGAAAGATGGGGATTGAATAATGAAAAAATAATTTGTTATAAATTCCGGACAATGGTTGCACACAGTTCGGATATTGATAAAAACGGGTTCTATCACCAGGCATCAAAAAACGATTCCCGCATCACGCCATTTGGATATTATTTAAGAAGAACTAATATGGATGAATTACCACAGTTCTGGAATGTATTGTTGGGCAATATGTCGGTGATTGGTCCGCGACCACATCCCACGCCCCTCAATATTCAATCGATGCATACGGTAGAAAATTATATGTTACGTCACGTAGTAAAACCCGGGATCTCAGGCTGGGCACAGGTTAACGGATGTCGCGGCGAAACTCGTGTTCACGGCAGCATGCAGAAAAGAGTTAATTTTGATTTGTATTATATACATCGATGGACCTTTTGGCTCGATAACCAAATCATACTTCAAACAATCATTAATATTATCAGAGGAGATCAAAATGCGTACTAAAAAAAGTATAAATACTATTAAACTGTTTTTTTTTATCACGCTGTTTTCTGTTTGTATTTCTTCTGAAATAAACGGACAGGTAGTTTGGGAAAATTATCGCAATGAAGTGTACGATTATCTATCACGCATGGCTCAAAAAGGTGTAATTAATTTCGATGATGTTATTAAACCGCTTACCCGAATTTATATTGCAAAAAGTTTACAGGAAGTTTCACTTCATTCGAATGAACTTTCACAAATAGAAAAAAAAGAATTGCAATTTTATTTGCAGGAATATGCGAATGATACCGATACAACTCAAACTTCTTCACCAGTCTCCATCTTAAAAAAAGACAAAGCCGGAAGATGGCGTGCATTTAATATTCAGAGTAAAGATTTTTCATTGAATGCCGATCCTATTTTTCAGGGTTCCGGTAATCGTTATTCAGGAAATAATTATATCCATCAAAGTATTGGTGCTAATTTATACGGACGAATTGGTAAACATATCGGCTTTCAATTATCGTCAAACGATATCACTGAAAACAGAGATGCAAGAGGTAAAGACAGTATTACTTTTAAGGATGCACAAACCGGTTATGTTTTGTTGAGCGATACAGGCAATCATAGAAGTTTGAATTATAATGAACTGAAAGCAAGTATTGGTTATAGCTGGAAAAATGGAACTATCAGCATCGGACAAGATTATTTATTGTGGGGCTATGGAGAGAATGGAAGAATTGTTTTATCGGATAAAGCGCCTGCCTATCCTTATATCCGTTTAGATTATCAGCCTTTTACCTGGTTAAAATTTCAATACATGCATGCATGGTTGAATTCAGATATTGTTGATTCGCCACGAACTTATGGATTGGGCAATACGGTTTATGGCGGGCAAAGAATTATTTATGTTCCTAAATACATGGCTACACATACCCTTACTTTTAAACCTAACAAGAAAACGGATATCAGTATTGGTGAATCGATCATTTATTCTGACCAAATGAATATTGGGTATCTGATTCCTATCATGTTCTTCAAAATTTATGATAACCTCACCAGCAATAACAGTGTTTTAGCGGGAAGTAACGGGCAATTTTTCTTTCAGGTAAGTTCCAGAAACTGGCTCAAGAATACACACTTGTATTCAACATTATTTGTTGATGAAATTAGAGTAGCCAAAATATTCAGCCGATCCGAAAACCGAAATCAATTGGGATTTAACTTGGGGGCTTCTGTAACCGATGTCTTTATTCCCGACCTTACCTTAAATGCCGAATACACAAGAGTAAATCCTTTTGTATATAACAATATCAACCCTTCGCAAACTTATACCAATCATGGTTTTAATTTAGGCGATTGGGTGGGCAATAATTTCGATCGGATCATTTTATCTGCAAAATATACGCCTGTTGCAAAATTAAAATGTTATATCAGTTATCAATATATCCGAAAAGGTGGTCCGGGTACACTTGATCAACAATACAGTCAGGGATTAACCACACCTTCTTACGTAACACCATTTTTGTTCGACTACCAATATTCTCAACAAGAAATTTTTATTAATTTTTCTTATCAGTGGATCCACAATCTTTATTTGAATGCTTATGTGAGATCTGTTCGTGAAAATAATAAAATCAATCTCACAACAACTTCAACACTAAGTTCGGGTATAGGATTCAGTTACGGTCTGTAATTTTCGTTTAATAAGGCTATATTTACACACGTTTTATATATGTATAATAAAACGTTACTAAAATTATTTTCGATATTTGTATAATCATCTGTTGGTCATGAAATTCAATCTGTTTAAAAAATATAGGACTGCTTTTATTTGTGTTCTTTTATTGTTGTTGTCGCAAATTGCCATGGCACAGCAAATAAATACATCCGGCTTCTCTTCGATGAAAGTGGATCAAATGTCCGATCAGCAGATCATGCAGATATGGCAACAGTTTCAGCGTTCGGGTGTATCCGAAACACAGGCCATGAATATGCTGGTGCAAAAGGGTTTAAATCCAACCCAGGTAAACAGTTTTAAAAAGAGATTGATTCAATTACAAACCAGTTCAAAAAGTAAATTCTCTACCGAAAACTTAATAAAAGATACTTCCGGTTTTTTAAGAGACAGTACCTGGGTTATTGAAGTTCCTTCCTTAAAAAGATTATCGGCACATTATGGTTTTGATTTTTTCAGTAATCCCGGAAATGAATTCGAACCCAACATACGGATCGCAACACCAAAAAATTATGTATTGGGATCTGATGATGAATTAAGTATTTCTTTAACCGGATTGAACGAAACAACCCTTTCGGCAAAAGTTTCTCCCGAAGGAAATATTCAAATTCCTTATGCAGGAATCGTGAATGTAAATGGTTTGACCATTGAGCAGGCAACACAACGCATTAAAAACAAAATGAAAAATGTATATCCTGCACTCAGTTCGGGTAAAACAAATTTGTTCATCAATTTAAGTAATGTAAAATCTATTCGCGTTGCTGTTATTGGCGAAGCTGCACGTCCGGGTAATTATGTTATTTCTTCATTGGCAAGTTTTTTTAATGTATTATATCTATGTGGCGGACCGGCACAAAATGGTTCTTTAAGAAAAATTGAATTGATCAGAAATAATAAAGTAGTTGAATCAATAGATTTTTATTCCTTCCTCCAAAAAGGAGTTCTTGATAAAGAAATCAGATTGGAAGATCAGGATGTGATCCGTTTTCCGGTATATGAAAAAAGAGTGTACTTAAGCGGCGAAATTAAACGTACTGCCATTTATGAACTCTTAGACAAAGAAACATTAACCGATCTGATCCGCTATGGTGGCGGGTTTGGTGACAGTGCCACAAAAGATATTGCTAAGGTTGTTCAGATTGGCGATAAAGAAAAAAAGATACGCGACATCAGCTCTGCAGATTTTAGTTTCTATATTCCGCACAATGCCGATTCGGTTTTCTTCGAAAAAATATTACCCCGCTATTCGAACCGGATTATTTTATCGGGTGCAGTATATCGTCCGGGTAATTATGAATTGACAGATCATTTATCCTTATCGCAATTAATTAAAAAAGCTGATGGCTTACGGGAAGATGCTTTTGTGAACAGAGGCTATATCAAACGCAAAAAGAATGACGCCGAGAGAGAATTGATCTCATTCAATACAAAAGAAATATTATCGGGTAACGAATCGGATATTTATTTACAAAGAGAAGATTCGATCTTTATTTTAGCCAAAGATAGTTTGCAGGATGTACCCATTATTACTGTTGCAGGTTCGGTACGAACACCGGGGTCTTTTCAATATCGAAAAGGAATTGCTTTGGAAGATGTTATTATAATGGCAGGCGGATTTACCAACGATGCTGCCAATCATAAAATAGAGATCTCACGATTAGAAAAAAACACTGCTGATACTTTAGCCAATAAATTGATCGATATCATTACTGTTGATGTAAATGCAGATCTGGAGCAGCAAAAAAACAAAACATTATTACAGCCATTGGATTATGTTTTTGTGCCGCGGTTATTAAATTATCATCCTTTAGGAAATGTACAGATCAGGGGCGAAGTTCTATATGCAGGCGATTATACTTTAGAACGCAGAAACGAAACAGTGCAGGAAATAATAAAAAGAGCCGGTGGTATTACACCTTATGCATCGATGAGTGATGTGCAGGTATACAGAAAAGGGTTACGTGTTGGCACAAATTTATTATCGGACTCATACAAAGAGAATGAAAAATTTTTATTGCAACCCAACGACAGTATTTATATTCCGAGAAACGAACCTTTTGTTGAAGTAAAAGGAGCCGTATTTAATCCACAAATTTTAAGTTACGAACCGGGTAATTTGCGTTCGTACGTTTATCATGTAGGAGGTGTTACCGATAAAGGGAATTTACAAAAAGCTTATGTTCAATACAGCAATGGCATCAGTAAAAAAGTGCGACACTTTTTATTTTTCAGAAATTATCCGAAAGTATTGCCGGGCAGTAAAATTACAGTACCCGAAAAAAGTGGTACAGAAAGAAAAGGACTTTCAATTGTTGAAATTTCGGCCTTTACAGCAATCTTAACCGCTTTAGTAAGTCTGGCAAGTATTTTACATTTATAAAATAATCCATCATTTTTCATGCAGGAAAATACAACCAATAAAAACAGCAATTCAAACTATCCTGAGGAAGAAGAATTTTCTTTTATAAAACTTTTTCAGAAATGGATCAACGATATTGTTTATGCTTTACAATTCTGGCGTAAATTATTTGTTGCAGGATTGATTGGTGGATTGATTTTTTTATTCATTGCCTGGATGCGTCCAATTACTTATACAGCAAGACTAACATTCGTTGTTGAAGAATCTAAGACCAGCGGAGGTTCGTTAGCATCCGCACTTTCCGGACAATTTGGATTTGATATTGGCGGCTTAACAGGCAGCAATGGAGTATTGGCCGGAGATAATGTATTGGAACTATTAAAAAGTTATTCCCTTATCAAAGAAACTTTATTAAGTGCTTATAACGATTCGGGTTCTTTTTCATTGGCCGATCAGTATGCAACCATTTACGGATGGAAAGATAAATGGAAGAACAGTTCGAAAGTTGGACGTGAAATAAATTTCTCAATCAATCAAAAACAATTCTCAAGATTAGAAGATAGTTTATTGCAATTGATTACCAAACAAATTGCCGAAGAAGAATTATCGATCTCCAAGCCTGATAAAAAATTAGGATTCTTCGAAATATTAATTACAACAAGAGACGAAAAGTTCAGTCAGCTTTTCAGCGAAAGGATACTGAAATTCGCTACCGATTTTTATGTAGAAACAAAAACAAGAAGGTTACGTGGTAATGTTGACAGGTTGGAAAAAAGAGCAGATAGTTTGGGATTATTATTGAATAGAAAAACTTATTCTGCAGCCGATGCTAATCTGATGTTATTAGATGGCAATCCGGCGTATGCTTCACCATCAGTATCAGCAGAAATATCTTCGAGAGATAAGGCAATGCAAGGGATTATTTATTCGGAGATCGTAAAAAATCTGGAAATCAGTAAAACAGCATTGATACAGGAAACGCCAACCGTACAGGTAGTAGATTCGCCCGAAATGCCATTGAAGAAAAATAAATATTCGAAGATGCTGGCAATAATTCTGGGATTTGGTATCGGTTCTGTAATAACAGGATTGTTTATTATCGGTAAAAAGAGGAAGTAATTTAATCGTACACAAAAAATAATTACGATTTCATTCACTCATTCATCCTATCATTGTTTACAATCTATACGAAACAGATAGTCTTCCATGCAGGTTTAAAAAATCATATCCGTTTTTAAAGTAAGCAGAACCAGGAATAACATACCATTCATAATTTAATGAACGGATCAATGCTACTTCCGAAGAAAATAAAAATCTTTTGTACTTCCAGTCTGCATGAAAGGTGGTTGACAGATCGATCCAGTGCCTTGTATAATCGGGTGGTGATGTAAATGCATAATAATAAAAATCATTATTGTGCACCAATCTTTCAAACATCAATCCAATTTTATTCATTCCTTTTACCCAACTGATATCGATCATCTGACTGTTACTTCCCGGTCCTATGCCGGCACCGATCACTTTTCCGTTATTGGTATATCCCTGACGCACATAATCGTTCGTGTACCAGCTTTTTGCCTGATTAATCAGTGTTGCATTGGGTAGTTCTAACTGCGTAACTTCTGCCGCAAATTCTATCTGGCCTCCATTAGCTCTTTTATCCGATAATTTGCGCATGCCCACCACATATCCCCTTGGATAATCTTTATCGCTTATTAAATTAATAATGCTGGCACTACGATCGCTTCTTCCATATTCGGCATACACTTCAGCATTTTCTTCGGGCATCACATACCTGAAAAACACAGAGCCCAAAGATGATTTTTTATTTTGCTTTTCACTATTGGATTGCATGATACCTTCCAAAGGAAGTATATCGGCAATACCCGATATATCCGATTTATATAAATAAGATGCTTTGGCAAAACCCAAAAATAAACCCCTCACCCATTTAGGTTGCCAGGTTAAAACCATTCCCGAAATATATCGTTCATCGGGGTTCTTTGGTTGATATAACAGAACGCCATTATTAGCTCTGTTTATATCCGGAGGAAGAATATTTGAGTTAGATAATTGGCCACCAATGATCTGTCCTTCAAAAGCGCCGATCTTTGTTTCAATAGGTTTAACGGTATTAATGGTGGCATGCAAAAAACCGGAAGCATTGTTACTCATCACCAGCGCATTATGCCTTCCCGGTCCCCACCACATATTTTCGGTTGAAATACCAATGGACATATTTCCTGCATTATATCTTACAGATGATTGTCCGGGTAAAATTCTTTTATATTTATTATCTCCAAACCTTTCAGGGATATCCGAAGTATTCAACCATTGATAATAGCTTGCCCAGATAGCATCATAATTCCCAATACTGAATGTTTCAAAATTACTGTTCTGGGCAGCAATGATCTCGGGTTGGATCTGAACAGATAATTTTCCTATCTGTGCATAAATACCGGCACTCATCAATACCTGGTATCCTGCCGCAGGTATCATGGCCCCATCATTCCAGCCATACGGATGTAAAGAATTATATTCCTGCGAAATGGTAAAAGGCAGCCATTCGAGGGCAGAAAAAATGGATGATTTGGTTGTAAGCTTTTTTGTTTTATTCCATTGTAAGCCTTCAACCGTTGAATCCAAATAGTGTAACGGAACGGGTCTCACACAAAAAGAAACATTTATAAAAGAACTGTTATTTAATTGTTCGCGTCTTAAATAATCGTTGGCCATTTCATTGTTCACCGAAATGGATTGGGAGTAGGAAAATACATAGATAAACGAAAAACAAATAACTTGAAAACTTTTTATAATTGATTTATACACCTGGTTCAACTTTAGGAATTAAAATAAATGAAGCTAATAAAAAAACACATCACTATTTTCTTGGCACTAAATTAAGGGATGTGGTTTTAATTAATTAATTTTTGCTGTTATACTATTTCACTTCTTTCCCCTGACCGTCTTAACGGGCTTCAACCGATGCTATTGAATTAATAAGCCTCCGTTATTTCGAGTAACCAATTTCTGCTGCGCAGAAAAGCACATTGAAAATAACAGATTGCCACAAAGACGCTAAGGCACGAAGTTTTAAAAAGCTTCGCTTTTTCTTTGTTTCTTAGTGGCTTCGTGGCAAAAAATAATCATTTGTTTGCAAGTGGTTTTTAGATTTTTTTTGCTAACTGTCATTGGCAAGAAACGAAGGGTGGATGAGTGTGTGGGTGTGACTAAGATATTCATACAAATGGTTCGTAGTTTAAAGCCCCGCCCCCTCGCGACCGTCATAACGAGTAAACAATTTCTGCTGCGCAGAAAAGCACATTGAAAATAACAGATTGGCCACAAAGACGCTAAGGCACAAAGTTTTAAAAAGCTTCGCTTTTTCTTTGTTTCTTAGTGGCTTCGTGGCAAAAAATAATCATTTGCTTGCAAGTGGTCTTCAGATTTTTTTTGCTAACTGTCATTGGCAAGAAACGAAGAGTGGATGAGTGTGAGGATGTGACTGAGATATCTCATACAAATGGTTCGTGGTTTAAAGCCCCGCCCCTCGCGACCGTCATAACGAGTAACCAATTTCTGCTGCGCAGAAAAGCACATTGAAAATGACAGATTGCCACAAAGCCGCTAAGGCACGAAGTTTTAATGATGAGATAGCCACAGCCTTGAGTAAATGTTAAATGCTATATGTTGAATGTGCGGAACTATCCCCCTCATGACCGTCATAACGAGGCTTCAACGAAATGATTGTTATGAGATGTAATATTTATTGTAAATATTTTTTTATTAAGAAACGTATTTTGAATGAAGCCGTGGTACCCCCGATCCCCTAAAGGGGAGTAATGTTCGGTTGAAAAATTATTTTCGTTCAGGATATTACTTCCGACCTTTTTTATTCTTTTAAATTACGTTTCTTGAGTATGTGATAGCCACAGCTTTGACTTGCTCCTATTCATTTAACAAACATTCGTACTGCAACGATCATCATACTACTATCAGCATCTCTTTCAAAGCTTCGCTATGACGTTCCTCCGGAGGCGTGTTGCTTTTATAATGTTGAATGCTCGTAGCTCGCAGCTTCTTATCACTCCCAACTCTTCACAAAATATAAATTACTTCTATTAAGAAGCTCATTAATTTTACGAAATTAAGATCACACGATCATTAATAATTGTATCTTAAATAAAATAATGCTTTTGTCACAGGAGGCACTCGAAATGTGATGAATGAAATGCTAAACATGCTTCGAGAACCTCAGCATGACATGCAGTTAAAAAGAATTCTTGTCACATTGAGGCACTCGAAATGTGATGAATGAAATGCTAAATCATGCTTCGAGAACCTCAGCATGACATGCAGTTAAAAAGAATTCTTGTCACATTGAGGCACTCGAAATGTGATGAATGAAATGCTAAACATGCTTCGAGAGCACAGCATGACATACAATTAAAAATGATTCTGTCACATTGAGGTACCCGAAATGTGATGAACGAAAGGTTAATTATGCTTCAACAGCAACATTGACATTGATTTAAAAAATTTGATATTAATTGAAATTCACTATAAATATGAAGTCCTTTTTAATTACTTTATTTGTTATACCCTTTTGCAATATTTATTTAATTGCCCAAACCGTACCCGTGGGTATGCCGGTATTGGACGAATCACTCCGAACATTGCAATTAGAAGGAAAACTCGATATAAAATATTCCTTATCCTCCCGGCCCTTTTTTACAAATAAGTCTTTAACATCCGATAGTTTGTATCAATTGATAGATCCTACAGGCAACCTGTCTTCTGCAAGAAAAGAATCCCTTCATCAAAAAGCTGTTTTCGAATTATTACCCGTAACATTCAGCAGCGGGTATAACAGTCACCACCCCTATGGATGGAACCATGCCGGGATGATCGATGCCAAAGGCATACAGGGTTTTGTCTCAACCGGATTCTTTGCATCCATTGGTCCTTTAAGTATCCAGTTCAAACCCGAAGCTATTTATGCTGCCAATCAAAATTTTGAGTACAGTTCACAATATGGGGCGCCCACCAGCGGTGCTTATCACCATGTATTTGCCGGGCAATCCAGTGTTCGTTTAAATGTGAATGCTTTTTCTTTGGGCCTGTCAACCGAAAACTTATGGTGGGGGCCAGGCATACAAAACTCACTTTTAATGAGTAATAATGCACCCGGTTTTCTGCATCTGACTTTAAATACCACCCGACCAGTTAAAACACCCATCGGTAATTTCGAATTTCAATTGATCGCCGGAAAATTAACTGAAGATACCACTGTGTTGTTGGAGAATAAAGACCTTACCACACCTTATTATGCGCAGGGTGATTATAATGGCTATCCCAACGATCCTAGTCTCGATAAATTAAGCTGGCGTTACCTCAACGGCATATCCATATCCTATAACCCTAAATGGGTTAAAGGTTTATTCCTGGGTATCAGCCGTGTGGCATATATCTACAACGATTACCTGGGCGAGTTTAATGGTTTTGTGCACGATTACCTGCCTGTGTTTGTGGGACTATTCCGCAGCAGCGGCACTTATGCCAACGGTTCACAACATTTAAAGCAAATCATCTCCGTTACCGGCAGGTATGTATTTCAGAGAGCCCATGCCGAGATCTATGGCGAATACGGATCGGATGATAATACACAAAACCTGCGCGATTTTCTGATGAGCCCCTATCATGGTGCTGCATTTACTATCGGGTTCAAGAAACTAATTCCTTTGGCAAACAATAAATGGATCGACCTCCATACCGAGCTAACACAGTTGTCGCAGTCGGCAGAGAATATTATTCGTTCGGCGGGAAATTGGTATAATTACCAGGGGGGATACAGTAATCAGGGCAGGATATTGGGCGCAGGCTATGGTATGGGCAGCAATATGCAAACCATTAATGCTAGTTTGGTAAATGGTTTCAAAAAAGCAGGGATCATGCTGCAAAGAATAGTACACGATCCCAATCCAAACGATCCGGTAGCAAGAAGTCTCGGGTGGAAAGATCTATCAGCAGGTCTTATATTTCAGCAGCAGATAAAAAAGATCATTATCAATGCGCAGTTGCAGGCCATTAGTTCAAATAATTATGCCTGGATACAAAATAATAATCCCATCAATATACATGGGTTTGTTAGTATGGTGTATTATTGGTGAGGATACAATCATATCAGAATTGATCTTTAACTTCTAAAATGGTCTGTTTAATTCCTTCTTTTAATGTAATAGATGCCTTCCACCCCAATGTGTTGATCTTTGTGGTATCCATTAATTTACGGGGTGTACCATCTGGTTTTGAAGGGTCAAATACCAATGATCCTTTATATCCTACTTCCAATGAAACCAGTTCTGCCAATTCTTTGATGGAAACGTCTTCACCCCATCCAATATTTACAAGCCCCTGTTCATTATAGTTTTGTAATAAAAAATAACAGGCATCTGCCAGATCATCCACATGCATAAATTCACGAAGTGGTGTGCCTGTACCCCAAATAATTACGGTAGGATCATTATTTTTTTTAGCTAAAATGATCCGCCTGATCAATGCCGGAAGTACATGCGAATTTTCGGGATGATAATTGTCGTTGGTGCCATACAAATTAGTAGGCATGGCCGAAATAAAATTGCATCCATACTGTGCCCTGTAACTATCACATAATTCAATGCCTGCAATTTTAGCGACCGCATAGGGTTGATTGGTATGTTCTAAATACCCGCTTAATAAGTATTCTTCTTTTAATGGCTGGGGTGCCATTTTGGGATAGATACAGGAGGAGCCGAGAAACAAAAGTTTCGTTGTTTTATTAAGATAGGCAGCATGAATGATGTTTGCTTCCATCATCAGGTTATCATAAATAAATTCGGCTCTGTAAGTATTGTTGGCAAGTATCCCACCCACTTTTGCAGCGGCCAGAATAACATAGTCGGGTTTCTCTAATTCAAAGAATGTATTCACTGCTTGCTGATCTCTAAGATCTAATTCTCTGGAGGTTCTTGTTACAAAATTATTAAAGCCCTCTTTACGAAGTTTTCGTTCCAGGGCCGAGCCTACCATGCCCCTGTGACCGGCAATGTATATTTTTGATGTTTTTTCCATACCCCCGATCCCCTAAAGGGGAGTTTTTCTGTTGCTAATTAATATTATTTTTCTTTCGGTCTTCCTGTCTCTCGGACTTTCCGTCTTCCCAACTTCCCCCTCACTCAAATTTAGTCTTGATCTCAAAACCATTTTCTTTCAAATGTTTTTCTTTTCTAAATAGTTCGAGATCGCTTGCCACCATCTCCTTTACCAAAGAAGCCAGATCGTATTTAGGCTTCCATCCCAATTTGGTCATTGCTTTCGTAGGATCTCCTATTAACAGATCAACCTCGGTAGGGCGAAAATATTGAGGATCTACCCTTACAACCACTTCTCCTACAGCAACAACATGATCGCCTTTATTAGAAACTACATATCCTTCTTCTTTTTCATCCGCTCCTCTAAAACCTAATTCAATACCCAATTCAGCAAAACTCATTTTTACAAAATCACGTATGGTGGTGGTAATACCCGTTGCCAATACATAATCTTCCGGTTTCTCCTGCTGTAAAATCAGGTACATACCTTCTACATAATCCTTTGCATGGCCCCAGTCTCTTTTTGCATTCAAATTACCTAAGTACAGGCACTTGTCTAAACCCAAAGCTATTTTAGCGGTTGCACGGGTGATCTTCCTGGTAACAAATGTCTCTCCTCTCTGCGGCGATTCGTGGTTAAATAAAATACCGTTACAAGCATATATATTATATGCTTCGCGATAGTTGACTGTGATCCAATATGCATATAATTTAGCTACAGCATAGGGAGAGCGGGGATAAAAGGGAGTTGTTTCTGATTGAGGAACAGCTTGTACCAATCCATATAATTCAGAGGTAGATGCCTGATAAAACTTAGTCTTTTTTGTTAGTCCTAATAACCTGATCGCTTCTAAGATCCTTAATGCGCCGATCCCATCGGCATTGGCAGAATATTCAGGCATTTCAAAACTAACATGTACATGACTCATGGCACCCAGATTATAAATTTCATCAGGTTGTACTTCCTGAATGATGCGGATCAGGTTGGTACTATCGGTCAGATCGCCATAATGCAAATGCAAATGACGGTGAGGGGTATGCGGGTCTTCATAGAGATGATCAATTCTTTGTGTGTTAAATAATGATGATCTCCTTTTAATACCATGAACTTCATAGCCTTTTTTTAATAATATTTCAGCCAGATATGCCCCATCTTGTCCGGTAATTCCTGTTACGAGCGCTTTTTTCATTGATCTTATAAGTATTTAATTAAAATAATAAATCAGCATAGAAAATTGAATCGAATCGGTTAACCAAAACTGCATCCACCTCATGAGCAGAGGACTTCAATTAAAAGAATTACCATTCTTTATCAACAAAATTCAAAGTTAAATTAATTTTTAATAACTAATTATGTTGGTAATACAAACATCATTTGTTTTAAAGCCAGCCAAAGGCGGGCCCCTTTGGGGCTTTGTTATGATGTTAGTGTTGGGTTCGTTTACAATTCGAAATGACGGACATTTATTAAACCCCGTCATTTATTGTTATTCCGTCGGGGAATTAAAATGAACATGCCGAAATAATAACTATTTTCATCGTGAAAAGTGAAATGTCAAAACTGAAACGCCCATGGTCTCCGGTCAATGGTCCATCGTCTTCTCTAAACATGCTATGAAAAACAATGATTATTTTTATCCCGAAATGTGAAAAGTGAAACACCGCCCACCAAAGACAAACACCTAAAGACCAAAGACCTTCCTCATGAACCCCATCACCCAACTCAAATCCACCTGGCACACCATACCCACCGAAGTGCAGCGCTTTTTAAAACGGGCATTGCTTATTTTCATTATCTGGAAACTGATCTATCATTTGTTTTTATTTAACGGCAGAGTGGTCGATAAACCATTGACCTATTGGAGTACAAAGGGAGCAGAAAAGATTATGCAAATCTTTTATCCCAACAGTAAATTGATGGTAAAAGAAGAATGCAATGTTGTGCCGCGAATTAACAATGAAATTACTTGTGCTGATTATTTATTTTTAAACGGGAAAAAAATATTAGGGGTTGCGGATCCATGCAATGCTTTAGAATTATATGTTTTGTATATAAGCTTTTTATTTGCTTTCCCTTCTTCATTAAAACGGGTATTTGTATTCTCTTTTATTGGTATCCTTGTAATTTACCTTGCTAATATCATTCGTTTGTCTGCACTGGCTTCTATGAATATACACCGGATAAATGCGGTTGATATGGCACACCATTATTTGTTTAAATTCATTGTGTATGCAATCATCTTTGGATTATGGGTTTTGTTTACAAAAAATCAGATTCATAATGAAAAAAATCTTTAGAAAATATATTCCGATTATCATACTTATTTTTTTATTTATTCTTGCATGGGTTGAAGAGTTAATAATTGATGAAGGTTATTTCAGTGAATATTTGCACCTGCCCGAACATAAATTTTTAAGATTTATTATAAGGGGTATCTTTTTTCTTTTAATCTTTATAATTGGGTATATAGGCATATCTCTGCTTTTAGTAAAATGGGCTAAAAGCTTATGGTTATACTGGTATGCAATTGCTTTTTTTGTTGGGAGTTTAAGAGTTATTTTGGATATTATTATGGGTCATTATTTTAATGATAATATAGTCTCAATATTTATGATATTTTACTATCTCAATCTTACCCCATTGCCTTATATTGTTTTACTGGTATTAGCTATGATTGTAAAGAGAAAACAAGCTGGCATTTAGCTGCTCAAGACTTCCTTTACTCAAAACGTTTTCCTGAGTATTTTCATTAATTATTTATTTTTATTAAATGATTACAGATATTCTGATGCATGTCTTTAAGAAAGATCCTTCTGTTAAACGACATCTAGTAAAAACGCTCACCTGGAATGTTGTGGGTACTATTGATACTATTCTTTTAGTATGGCTGATCACCCGGAATGGGGATCTAAGTTTAAAAATCGGCGCTATCGAATTTGCTACTAAAACTATGTTGTATTTTTTTCACGAAAGAGTATGGCACCTCATAAAATATGGATTACCCACCCGCTTTCAATCGGCCGCAACTGTTAAACAACGACTCACCAATCAACTTTTCCTGCAACAAACGGCTATCAGTAAAACGGATCGGGAGCAGGTAAATAATCATAAAGGATTCACCATTTGGTTAACGGGCTTATCCGCTTCGGGCAAATCGAGCATTGCCTTTGCTTTGGATGATCTTCTTTTTAAAGATCATATCAAAGCATTTGTGTTGGATGGCGATAATACCCGGCTTGGCATCAATTCTGATCTGGGATTTTCTAAAGAAGACCGGAAAGAAAATATAAGGCGGGTAGCCGAAATATGCAGGCTCTTTAATGAGGCGGGAACCATTGCCATCGCTTCCTTTATTTCTCCTTTTGAGGATGACAGACAAATGGCAAGGCAAATCATCGGTGCAGAAAATTGTATTGAAGTTTTTGTGGATGCCGATATTGAAACCTGTAAAAAAAGAGATCTAAAAGGATTATATCTTTTAGCCGAACAAGGGAAAATAAAAGAGTTTACAGGTGTCAGCAGTAAATATGAAATACCTCTAGAACCACAGATACATGTAAAAACCGATCATGCAACTGTTAATGAATCGGTTGCCATTATTGCCAATTATTTAGAAACGCATCAATTGCTGAAAATAGGAAGGAGTTGATAGGAAGTTAAGCCTTAAATGGTGTTTTAATGGCACTCGTTTGAAATGGCGGCTTAATAGGTTCGAAATAATATAAATAAAGTCCGTCATTTCGAAGAAACGAAGGGTGGGTGAGTTTGTGGGTGTGACTGAGAAATCTCTTTCGGTGACACGGTATTTAAAAACAGATTTCTCACATCGCAGTTACATTATGCCCATAGAGAATCATTAGTCAGCTCGTTCGAAATGACGGTCATCAATCAATGAAACGACGGTGTTGAATAGTCCGTCATTTCGAAGAAACGAAGGGTGGGATGCGTGAGAGGGGGTGACTGAGAAATCTCATAATGAGTGACGTATTATAAACGTCTTACATCGCACATGCTTTAATACAATAGAGAAAGATCGGGTAGTTTGTTCGATATGACGGTCAAATAGGTTCGAAATGACATAAATAAAGTCCGTCATTTCGAAGAAACGAAGGGTGGATGAGTGAGAGGGGTGACTGAGAAATTTCATAATGAGTGACTTGTTATAAACAACAGATTTCTCACATCGCACATGCATTAATACCATAGAGAAAAATCACTGTGCTCTTTCGAAATGATGGTGTTGAATAGTCCGTCATTTCGAATCCCTGCTAATGGAATGTTTTATGATTATAGAAGGATTTAATAGCAGGGTGAGAAATCTCTTTCCGGGGTACGGGAATTAATATACAGATTTACTCACCTATCTTTTATTTTTTTTCAATGGTGTTCGAGCAGGCTTCGCCGGTCTCACATCGCACTTACAGAGTGACCATAGAGAAAGATCGGAAAGCTCGTTCGAAATGACGGTTAGGATGAGAAGCCGTTGGAAAGCATCTATAAAAAATGATCATAATTTTTTCTCCCTCAATGCCTCAAAAATTTGATTGCATTCTTGCAGTAACGCAGTATCAATATTTGCAAAATTTCGCTGAGCCGCTAATTTAAAATAATCATCCGTTGGAATAATAGCTGTATCGATTACAGGATTTAATTTTTTAAAAAGCCCTTTAGGATCATTACAAATATCCTCGTACTGAATGAATATGCCGTTTTCGGGTATATGCTGTAATACATATTTATAATAATTCTTCCATATCAGCAACCAGTAATTAATGGATCCGGTTGAAAATTGTGCCAGTTCCTCTAATGAACTTGTTGCGTCAAATACAAATGGTTTATGCCCGAGTCCAAATTCAAAATGCCCTAAACTATTCATATAATCTAATGCGAAGGGATCTTTTTTCTGCAGCTTGCTAAAATGCATATGTTGATGCAGTAAGGAATGGGCATGTTGTACGGGTTCCCGGAAAGGGATGAGTATAGTTGATTTGGGAAAAGCTTCCTGTAATCCAGGCAGGCGCAGCACATTATTGTTATTCTTCGACAGGTATCTTTTTTGTGTGGCCGCAGTAGTACTCAGCAGTACAAGATGCACATAAGTTTTAAATTTTTCAATTATTTCAAGTGTAACAGTATGTATGTTTAAATAATTTGATTGTATATAATCCCCATGGCAAAATGTTTTCCAGAAAACTTCCTCAAAAGCTTCGGGGCTTTTATAATTTACCATGATACCATCACCATGTGTTCTTTCTTTTAACTTCCTTTTATTCTTGCTTAGATGCGTTTTCTTCCAAAAATTAGGCATTAATACAAAGGGCATATCAGCATAAGTGAGTGAGCGGAAAAGATCGGTTTCATACAAGCACTTCATTAAAATGGTGGTACCGCTTCGCGCAAGTCCGGTAATGAAAACATGGTCTTCAAGAAATATTTTTTTTGATGCATTAAAAAATAATTGTTCTATATCAAAAGAAAGAGCGGCAGTATCAGCATTTCCGAGCATGGTGCGGTGCAGAAATTTGGAAAGGAAATTATAATCTGAATTGATCATACATTTTTTTTGAAAAATAATAGAGTATAAATGCAATCACAGAAATGACAGCAGATTCCCACGAAATTAGGTTTTGTATTAACGAATTGTCTCTGTAAAACAAATAACTGAAACAGTAGGCAGTTAAAAACAGAAATCCAATTACAGCAGCTATTAATAAAATGAGATACATGGTTCTTTTAAAAAGCATAATGCTGTATACTAACAGAACCTTTTGTTTTCTGTCATCGGTTGTATTTGTATTACCCAATACTTTAAAAATCCTTTTATAATAGCCCATCATCTCTTTCGATAATTTACCAAAAGGGAAAAGTTCCAAAAACGAATAGGTAAGTATGAATACAACTAAAAAAATCAATAAACGCATTAATCTTTTTCGTTTTGTTTATTAGCAGCAATTTTTGCTTTGACCTTCGCAAACAATTTTTTTAAGGGTAACCATACGAGTGCTAATACAGCTAGAAAAAAAGAAACAAGAATGCCTATAACGGTAGCAATAATACCACCATCAATTCCAGGCCCAAGATATAAAAACATAAATATTATTTTAAGTTCTCAGTTAAACAAAATTTACAATTCCCATTTTTGATCAAATACCTGCTCCAATTGGTTAAACTAACATGATTTTCGTCAAATTTATTCTCAAATATCCATATTGGCCCGTTTTTATTTGCTCTGATAATTAGGCCATTTTCTGTTTCATCAATAAAAACATCTCCGTTTCCAAAGATTTTCAATCTTCCCTGAGTCGCAGTACTTACTTTTCGTTCACGCATCATATTGCTGTAAGGAATATTGGTAGTATTATTTGAAAAATCATAGATATAAATATCGTTATAGCCATTTATCAAATAATCTCCTTCGTTCCTTCTAATAACATCATTGCCAAATACACTAATCTTATTGGAATCCACAAAATCGGGGCAATGCTGATTCATCCATGGACCGGTTTGCAGCCATATAATTTTGTTAGTGGTTGAGCGGTATAAGAAAACAGTACTTTTATGTCTCATACTAATTAGCATATCTCCTTTTTCCCAATAGGGTGATGCATATAAAGCCGGTCTGATTTCATTTACATGTATCAGGTCTTTATCAACTTTACCTACTCCAACGAGCAAAGTTTTGTAACCGTTTTCCAGCAATATTTGTGCAATCGATTTTTGTAGTAAAACTTTACCCTCAGGCGATATTTTTGTTATAGCTTCATCGTTTATTTCGGTATTTGCTATTTTGTCAATAAAATTGGGCTTCCTGATTAAAGTGGGGATCCAAATATTGCCATCAGCATCCAATTCTACAGAATGATGAGGTAGTATGTTTATTGACCATATTAGTTTTGATGCGGAATCAATTTTTACCAAATAACCATGTGCAATATCATTACCCCCAATGGCAAAAACAATCGAACCTTCTTTACTTAAATAGGGATGAACTGCCAAACTTTTGTTGGAAAGATGAAGGGATCTCAATGGAGGAATCCATTTATAAGCAATTTCACCATCTTTTACCGACACTAATTTAATAATGCTTTGTTTATATTCTTTGTCGTATACTGATTCCAGAATAAAACCACTATCAATAAAATTTTTATTAAAATATGTAAATCCATTCCCGGTTTTCACTTTTCTTTCGATAATTCCACTATTATTATTACCCAAAATTGTTTTAAATGATTCTTTAATCAAACCGGGAAATTCAGCAATGGTTTTGGCAATTTTTCCTAGTTTGCCATATTTAGGTATTCCTGCTAAAAGCTGGTTACGTAAAACGGATCCGAATATCACATTCATTACTATAAAGCAGATCGATAGTAAAAAAAAATACCGCAAATTTATTTTTTTATCTAATATTTTACTCCATTTCATTATACTTGCTGTCCATTTTTTAAAATAAACCAATAGATCTTAAAAAAGATTCGCTATTTGATGATATAAAAGATGCAAAGTTTAATGGTTTATATTTTAAGATAGAAAGAACGCTAAGGATTATAGAGAAGTTTAAGACACAAAGGAAAATTTTTCGAATTTTTTTTTGAGAATTGAAGGATGAGGTTTTGTAAATAGACGGTGGGCGTTTTACGATTTAAGGTTGTTGGTTTTAAGTTACAGGTTGCTGACGTTTCACATTTCACTCTTTTATTACACGAATTTCTGCGAATTACACGAATTAATGTGGGACATATATTTTTTTTAATGGTCGCTAGTTTCAGGTTTTTGAAGTTTCGCAAATTCAAATATCTTTATAGGTTGTATTTATAACTGACGGTTGACGGTTGACGGTTGACGGTTGACGGTTGACGGTTGACGGTTGACGGTTGACGGTTGACGGTTGACGGTTGTGTCTCCCTACTAATGACTCCCGACTCCCTGCTCATCTTCTTCCATTATCCTCTTCCACACTCTCCTAAATACCAAAAACAAAACCATTAAAAAACCACCCAAAAAACCACCCATTATTAAACCCATTAACCTACTTTTTTTCTCTTTTTTTAATGGCAAAATCGGTTTATCAATTACCTGAATCAATGGCGTTTCTTTTAATAGGGCAACTTTAGCCATTTCTAAGTTGGCTACTAATTGCGTTAAAATAGCCGTATTAGCTTGTACATCCACCTGACGTTTGGCAACGGGTGTTTTATGAATACTCTGTACAGGGTTTACATTAAAAGTATTATCATTTGCAGCAGCAACACCTGTAATGGCTGCATTCAATTCGGCACGTACCGAATCGGTTTGTTTTTGTAAAATGTTTACATTATTACGTGCTTTACGGCTTCTGGTATCAACATAAAAATCTGTCACTTCTCTTACTAAGGCCTCACAAAACAGTTTAGAAAAATTTTCATTAATAGATTTTACCTCAATGGTTCCAATGGAAACTTTTTTGTCTTTTTGAGTAATGCTTAATTGGTTTTTATCTATGTTGGCATATATACTAGATAGAACACTGTCTTGTGTTCTGGCAAATTGCTCCATGTTTGCATCAACAGGAAATTGAAGTTGAGCTAATTCCGGGCTGTTTGCCCATGCTTTTCTAATGTCATTTATTTCTATATAATATTCGGCCAGCGTTACTTGCTTTCCTGCCACCATAACAGTTGATAATAACGTTTTCTCTATCAAAGATTTTGAATGCATCAATTCCATTAAGTTGGCCGCACTAAAAGCCCCACCTGCACTAGCGCCACCTAAATCAAATCCTAAAGAACTTGCTAAACCCAAAGCGCCAGTCATACCACCCCCAGTTTTTTCGTCATCCAGAGCATAGGTAACTGTTGCAGTATAAATGGGTTTTTGAACCCAAGCATAAGCAATGCCAATGGCAGCACCTAATATACCGGTTACTGCAAGAATAGTCCATTTAGACAGCAAATAGTGATACCATACTTTTATTTGTACAATTAAGTCTTTTAAAGATATCTCATCAGATGCTTGATCCATAATTATTAATTGTTTAAATATTTGTGTGATGAACTTAGCAAAATGTTTTAGACTTATACTTAATAAAACATTGGTAAATATTTTGACATTAATCTAGAAAATGAAAGCCAATTGAGCGTAATCGTAAGCTGAGAATATTAGTTAAATGTGTCACACTAGATGCCAATCTTAGAGGCAGTGATAAAGCAGATTCGTTTAGTTTTAAAAAGACATTTCTAAAGTTCTTAATTATTTTTTTCAAAAAAATGATTCCTAGAATCAAAACTAATTGTTTTTTTATATCCTAAACTAAATAAGAAATCAATTATATCCTTTCTGGAATAATTAAATCCGTCTTTTTTCAATATTTTATCTGAATGGAGCTCTATGCATATTACTGGTTTATATTTTAATAGTGTTTGCTCTGCCCCTCTTAAGACCTTCAGCTCTGCCCCTTCTACATCAATTTTTATTATGGTGGGATTTTCGATTCCAAGATTATCTAGTTTTTCAACTCTTACATTTTCAAAGATAGGTCCAGTGCCAAAATTTTGAATTTTATTATCAAAATTTGAAATTAAATTTCCGTTACCAAAACAACTTTCATATGTTACAAATTTTTCAATACCAGATTTATCTGAAAGAGCTAAATTAAATAGTTGAAAGGTTGGTGCATTCAACTTTAAAAGTGTAAAATTATTACTAAAAGGTTCTATTGCCCAACCTTTTGATCCTAATCTTTCAAAAAAGTTTGAATGGTTACCTATATTAGCACCAATATCACAAAACCTTTGACAATCATAATTATTATACATAAATATCAATAAATCAATTTCATAATATGTTTTTGATGTTCTTATTTCATCAGAAAGAAACTCTCCTTCAGGATGAAGAGTCAAATTCATACTCTTAATTCCAGGATTTTTGTAAAAGAAATATGCTCTTTTAATTTTTATAAAAAAATCAAACTTCTCTTTTAAATAAATTAATTGTTTTTTTAAATAAGTCATAGTTAACTTTTAAGAATTCAAAATAAAACTACATATTTATTAATTAGCGATGTCAACAATAAAATGTGCTTCAAAAAACTGATTTCTCAATCAAAGTGAATAAAGGATTTGGGGGAATTCATTTGTAATATATTTGAAATTGAATATGAATTAAAATAAGATTATTTTGTTTTTAATTTTTATGCTCTTTGGTTGCAATTTTGAATAACTATAAGACAGTTTATACTGATTATGCAATCTTTTTATCGTAATCCTCTTGATTTCATTCTATAATCATTAACATCAAACCACTCACTTCAGCTCATTTCCTTTTGTACGAAACATTCATTTCGCAAAACTTGATGGACATATATAATTTCAAAATTTGGTATCAATAATTAGTTTATACGTTAATATTCGATTCTCCCTTCACGATTAGTTACAATTTTCGTTGCACCTGGTGGAGGCATAGGAGTAAGTGGTTTTTCTCTCTTAGCAATTTCAATTAATAAATCAGAAGCATTTAGTTTTTTTAAAATTAAAGATAAAGAATTTAGTGCTTTTTGTTTTGAAATAATTGCAACAACTGTCAGGTAAATTAATTTCATATCGATAACAAGATTCCTATTTTCAATATAAAATATACCTAGCATGCTCTTCCCTGGACGAATTAGTTGATTGTAAGAAATATCAGGATCTGATTGATTCTTTAATATTTCTCCTTCGTCTGAGAAAACTATGGAAGAAAAATCAGTTATTCCTGGCTTAACTGAAAGCAATTTTTTTTCTTCAGATGTATATAAATCTGTTTCACGCTTTACATTTGGTCTTGGACCAACCAAACTCATGTCACCAATAAGTACATTCCACAATTGTGAAAGTTCATCTAATTTATAACTTCTAATAAACCGCCCTACAACTGTTATCCTTTTATCATTTGAAGAAGTAGAATCAACACCAGATTTATCAGCATTGATAATCATTGACCTTAATTTAATCATTTTAAAAGGCTTCTCTCCTTTTCCAACTCTTTGCGCAATATAAAATGGAGAATGCCAATCGTTAATCCAAACTAAAAATATAACTGGAATAAGTACTGGAGAACTTATGATTAAACCTATAAGAGATAAAATGAAATCAAATATTCGTTTCATAGACTATTTAGTTATTTCTATTAAAGCATTTTCGATGTCGGACGTTTTTATATAATAAGCGTCTTCTAAAACTTTACTTGTTGGAGCCGGAGCATTTGGTAGGGTAATTCTAATAGGAGCTTTTTTCATAACAGAAATATTCATTTTTTCTATTACACTAGTTATAATTTCAGAGGCCATACCACAAGAAGCCCAATCACCATCTACAACTAAAAGCCTTCCAGTTTTGTTTACAGATTCGATTATATCATCTATTTGTAAAGGATTTAGAATACGTAAATCATAAAAATCAGAACTAATTCCCTTAATTTTCTCTGTAGTTTCACAAGCTTTTTCACAAAGTAAAGATGCATAACTTAAGCTTACAACTGTAACATCACTACCATTTCTAAGTTTTTGAGGTTTGATTTTATTCAAGTCAACAATATCAATTTCAGTATATTCCTCCTCTTTTTCATATAACCATCTATCATCAATAAACATAACAGGATCATCTGATAGAACACTTGAAATCATTAAATCTCTGGCATCTTTTGCAGTATAAGGCATAACTACTTTAAGGCCCGGAATATGAGCAAACCAACTATGTAAAGACTGAGAGTGTTGAGCTCCTTGTTCACCTCCTCTATTTATAATTGCTCTAAAGGTAGCAGGAGCTGAAGAATTACCACCGAACATATGGCGCCATTTTGCAGCCTGTGTAACAATTTGATCAACTGCAAGTAACATAAAATCTACTCTTGGATGAACAATCATTGGTCTGTAACCACAAATAGCAGCTCCCACAGTTGCTCCTGTAGTGGCTAATTCAGAAATAGGGCAATCAATAACCCTCTCTTTACCAAATTTTTTGTCTAAGTCTGTCATTGTTGCTCCAACATACCATGGGCTCCATAGCCCTTGTCCAATTATAAAAAACTCTTTATGTTTAGATAGCAAATACTCATAAGCCTCTAATATGCTTGCAGCATAAGTAGTAGTTTTTTTCATTTCTAAATAGAATAAACAGGTTTAAATAAAAATTCCTTATTGGGAAAAGCTGCATGTTCTGCATTGTCCCAATCAGTATCGATTTTATTTTGAATTTCAGTTAATAATTTTTCATATTCTCTATATGAATAAATACCCTTTTCAATCATTGAATCGCTCAAGCGACGAATTGGATCTCTTTCTTTCCAAGCTACCAAATCATCACCTCTCTTAACCCCAACATCAATATCATCTCTATGACCCACATGCCCCTTCCAGCGATAGGTGTAAGCTTCCATAAAAAATGGGCTGTTATTTTTTCTTATTAAAGTAATCTTTGAGGTTAATAACTTATACATGCCAACCACATCATTGCCATCAATAATTTGGTTATCAATTTTATGTGCAATTGCAAATCTTGATGTTGTATTTGAGGGTTGTCTCAAATCAATATGAAGGTGACTTGCAAATAAATTATTTTCACATACATACAAAACAGGAAGGTTCATTATTGAAGCCATGTTTAAAGACTCATGTAAAACACCTTCTTCACAAGAACCATCACCAAAATAACTAATCGCAATGTCACCAGTCTTATCCATTTTTGCGGCCAATCCGGCACCTGTTGCAATTGGAATTGTCGCACCGACTATTGGAACAGATCCTTTAAATCCATTTCCATTGTCAATTATGTGCATCGACCCCCCCATTCCATGCGAACAACCATCAAATTTGCCCAAAACTTCAGCAAAAAGAGAATACGTATTTTCATTTAATGCCAAAAAATGAGAATGAGATCTATGAGCACCAAATGCCCTATCTGTATTTCTCATTGATAGAGCTACAGCCACACCAACGGCCTCCTGTCCAATACCAAGATGACAAGGGCATTTAATTTTACCATTTTCTACGTTCGTAGAAATTTTTTCTTCTGCTTTTCTTATAACAATCATTTTTCTTAACATGTCAATCAAAGTTGTTTTATCCACACCTTCAATATCAATGTTATATCTGAATTCTAACGGATTTGTTAGTTTACTGACTTCTTGAATCATTATTTGTAGAATTTATTAATTTGTTCACAAACATAGTCAACATCTTCATCTGTTAGCGAAGTGTTCATTGGTATCATTAAACACTTTTTAAACATTTCTTCTGTATAAGGCAATCCGTCTCCAGAAAATCCTAAACTCGTTATAGAATGTACTGGCTGTCCACCCCATTGTATAAGCGTTCCTACACCATTTTGCTTTAAAAATTCTTTCAATTCATCACGTCTTTCGGCCTCAATTTCATAATTCTGATAAACATCAAAATAATCAGGGTTTTCATTAGGCGCTGGAGGCAAGTGCAATTGTTTAATAGAATGTAATTTGTTATGATACATTTGTGCAATTTTTCTCCTTCGAACAATTTCTTCGTCATAATATCCAAGCTTATAGTTGAGAAATGCAGCTTGTAAATTATCCAATCTTGAATTAAAACCCCACATTACAAAAACACCATTTTCATCCCTACCATGATCCCGTAAAAGCATTACTTTTTCATACATGTTTTTATCATTCGTAACAAAACCGCCAGCATCACCAAAACTACCTAAATTTTTTGCAGGATAGAAGCTAATAGTTCCTCCTTTGTCAAATGACCCAACTCCTTTCGCTTTGTACTTGGCACCAAGTCCTTGAGCCGCGTCTTCTAACACAATCAAGTCATGCTCTTTAGCTATTTTCATAATAGCATCCATGTCACAACACCTTCCATTAAGTTGAGTCGGAAGTATCGCTTTTGTTTTTGAAGTAACTAATTTTTTTATTGATTCAGGATCAATCATATGATCTGGCTTACAGTCTGCAGGTACTGGAATAGCACCAACAAAATGTATCGCAGCAGCAGTAGCTATATAAGTATGAGAAGCAAAAATTACTTCATCGCCTTCTCCAATACCTGCAGCCATCAAAGCTAACCATATTGCATCCGTTCCGTTAGCCAAACCAATCGCATAGTTAGTACCAGCAAATTTTGCGAGTGCATCTTCAAACTCTTTTAAATCTTTTTGTAAAATGTATGCTCCTCGATATCCTACTTCTTTGAAAATGTTAACAAACTCATCTTCTCTGGATTTAAATAAAAAAGGATAATTAAAAAAAGGTACTGATTTCATAATTTTTAAATTTTATTAATAAATAAATTGACCAATTTAAATTAAAGCTTTGAAACAATTACAATTTTAAAAGCGAAATTATTTAATATGGGAAAAATATTATCTAATTTATCGATAACTATTTTAGTTTTATTATAACCTAAAAAAGTTTTCAAAATAGCGCCTAAGAAAGCAAATATTCCAAAATATTTTACATAAACTGTTTTAAAATTTCTTTTGAAAAATTTTATTGTTTTTCTATTTGGCATTCTCGTTAAAGTAGAATAACTTCTTTTTTTTTGTAAATAATGAATAAATCTATTTAATCTGTAAATGGGATTATGGTTAAATGAATCAACACAAATAAATACTCCTTCTTTCTTCAACAGAGTCTTAATATTATTTATAAAGGGTTCCAGTTCCAAATATGACAAACTTCCAACACATGTAATAACATCAAACTTATCTTCTTCTCCCAATGCCAATTTTTCGACATCTGATGTTATAAATTTTATATTTTGAATTCCTGCATTTTTAGCTCTGATTTCAGCAAGCTTTATACTATTTTCAGCTATATCTACTGCAGTTACTTCTGCACCTAATTTTGCAATAAAGAGAGTATGTATTCCATTGCCACAACATAAGTCTAATATTTTTTGATTAGGCTTAATTATTTTAGTAAGCTCCTTTTCATAATATTGATATGGTGATTTAAGATATTCAGGGTATGCTTCTGAGCCCTCTGAGAAATGAACAACCAATTTATTCTCAATCATATTTAAAATTTCAGAAGAATGGTTATTATATCTATTATATTCAATTTCCTTGTCCATAAAGTTCTTATCTCTGAAAACTATTAACAATGTATTCTAACTGTTCAGTATATTTCCGATATACTTCATTTGCATCAAAATGTTCCATATAAATATTCTTAATTAAATCGCTTTTCTCTTGCAGCTCATTTTTGGTTTCAAGAATTTTTTTTATTACATTAATTAAACTATGATGAGAATCATGAATATAATGGTATCCAATATTATAATCATTTAGTAATTTCCCTAATGTTCCCTTTTCAAGTGTACTAAGGATTGGAAGTCCTGATGACAAATATTCAATCGCTTTGCCGGGAATTGAATTTAAGTAAGATTCTTTGGGATAATATGCACAAAGGCCTATATCTGAAATTTCCATAAGAGCCTTTATTTGAGCTGCGGAAACAAATCCAGGAAATAATATGTTCGTGTTCCCATGTGAAGAATCTTTTAGCTCTTGTAATTTATCACCAGAACCACAAATAATGATTTCAACATCTAATTTTTCTTTATACAAATATTCAGCAGCCTTAATAATTGTGTCCCAGTTACTTTGATATCCAATTGCACCAAAATAACATATTTTTAAAGATTTGGAATTAACATTCAATTTTGAAGACCAAAAAAGTCTAGCATCTTCTAAATCTTTACTAAGATATTGATCAGTTAAATAGCCCAATGGAAAAACACCATCAAAACCATTTTGTTTTCGTTTTATTTTTTTTAATGCAAGGTTCAAAAAATCCTGTGTAATTCCAAATATACCAGTAGCCTCTTTAAAGATATTCGCAACATTTTTATATAGTGGTTTCAAAAATAATCTACCAATAAATTGCAATCTTTGAGGAATTATATCGACATAAACTTCTGGCCACATGTCTCTATAATCAATTACTACTGGAATTTTATTTTTTTTAGCAAAATCTAAAGCAACTTTACATAAACCCATTGTTGGAAAAGCAGCGACAATAATATCAGGCTTTTCTTCGTAATTTTTAAGATTATCAAATTTTTTTGCTATCTGAGAATGATCAATTATCCGGTCAATCGAAATATTTCTTTTATAACCTTTCCCTTTCAGCACAATCATTTGAAAACGAGAATCAACTTTTACAAACGTATCCCTGTCAAATAAATGTTTTTTTTCAAAATGACTAAAAGATGAAGTCCACCATATAACATCGTGATTTGTATTTTCAATTAAATACTTTGATAATATCCCTGTTCTATGTAAACGTAGTTTATTTTCAGAATGAAAAATTGGTTCTCCAATTGTAACAAGCCAAATTCGCATAATTTTTTTTATTCTACTTTTTATAAAAGGATTTAATGGTTTCAACTACATATTTAATTGATTCGATACCTAACTCCGGATACATCGGCAACGAAAGAATCTGAGCATGATGCGCGAAAGATTTGGGAAAATCTTCTTTTGTATATTTCAAATAAGAATAAGCAGGCATAAATGGTAACGCCACAGGATAATGTATTGCTGTTTCAATTCCATTATCATATAGATATTTCTTTAAATTATCTCGATCTTTAACTTTTATAACATAAAGGTGAAATGTATGTTCCGAATTATTTCTTACCTCAGGAGTTTTTACAATTTCAATTTCTTTAAGTAAACTAGTATATAATTTCGCATTTTCTTGTCTTTTTACTGTCCAATCATGAATATATGGAAGTTTAACTGATAAAATTGCGGCTTGCAAACCATCAAGTCTACTATTGATACCTTCAATTAAATGCGTATGTTTTACCAAAGCCCCATGATTGGCATACATTCTGCACTTTTCTGCAAGAGTATCATTATTAGTCAAAATACATCCTGCATCACCATAAGCTCCTAAATTTTTTCCAGGATAAAAGCTAAATGTTGACGCAATTCCGAAAGTGCCAACTTTTAATTCTTTAAAAATAGAAAAATGTGATTGGGCACAATCTTCAATTACATATAAGTTATGTTTTTTCCCAATTTCAACAATTTTATCCATTTCAGCAGGCTGACCATATAAATGGACTGGTATAATGGCTTTTGTTTTTGGAGTAATAGCTCGTTCAATTAAATTAGCATCGATTGTATAAAATTTATCAATATCTACAAATACTGGTCTTGCTCCAGTCAAACTTATTGTTTCTGATGTTGATATCCAGCTTGAAGAAGTTGTTATTACTTCATCGCCTAATCCTATTCCTAGCATTTTTAATGTTATGTAAATTGCATCAGTTCCATTAGCAACTCCAATACAATGTTTAACTCTATATACATCTGAAAATTGTTTCTCAAAGCTTTTAACATATTTACCTCCTATAAAAGCAGTTTCATTTATTACACTTGAAATAGCATTATCTATTTCATTTTTCAAAAACAAATATTGAGCTTTTAAGTCAAGAAAAGGAACTTTATTCATTCATTTTATTTTATAATTTTCGAAAATTGCATGATTCATAATGAAATTCAAAAAGATCTAACAAATTTTGCAGGATTACCAAAGTAAACTCCAGACTTTAAAATATCTTTTGTAACTACTGATCCAGCACCAATTACTACATTGTTACAAATTTTGATTGGCAAAATAGTCGCGTTACTTCCAATGGATACATTATCTCCAATAACAGTTTTCTTCCAACAACTTTTATCGCCGGCAGCCGGACCACCAGTTTGAAATAAATCATTTATAAACATTACTCCATGCCCAATAAAACATCTTTTTCCAATAGTCACTAGTTCACAAATAAATGTATGTGATTGAACTTTTGTGTCATCATCAATATAGACACCATTTTGAATCTCGACAAATGGACCAATAAATACATTACTTCCAATATTGCATCCGTAAATATTTACAGGTCGAATGATTCTCACATTTTTGCCAAAAATAACATCAACAATTAAGTTTTCAGTAATATTTATATCGTTTTCCATACGGTTATAATTTATTAGCAGCTTTATATATCTTTTCTATGATTTCAACTGTTTTCATACCATCAAATAAACTTGCGCTTATACTTGCTTTATTATTTAAAACTTCTATTAAATTATCATAAACTTTATCATGGTTACTCATTGATCCGAAATATGTACCATAATTATTGGGCTTATTTCCCTCAGGTAGATTTTCAATTTTAAAATCCTTTATATTCTGATATTCAAGTTCATTTAAATATTGTCCACCAACTTTTACAGTGCCGTTTTCGGCAAATATGGTAAGAGATCCTTCCATATTTTTTTGGAAACTATTAACAGTATAATTAATCGTTCCAATTGCACCACTTAGAAATTCCAAAATAACGACCCCTGTATCCTCAAATTCAATTATTCCATTGTGCGCAAAATTTTTAATATACGAGTTCACATGTTTTACATCACCAAACATCCAATATAGTAAATCAATAAAATGACTAAATTGTGTATATAAAGTTCCCCCATCAAGCAACTTCGTTCCTTTCCAGGAATTTTTATAATACTCTTCATTTCGATTCCAAAAACAACTCAATTGAATGCTATATATTCTCCCAAGAACACCGTCAGAAATAACCTTCTTTATTGCAGCAACAGGTGGATTAAATCTATTCTGTTTTATCGCGAATAGTCTTTTATTAGAACTTTCAGCCGCTTTAATCATTTCACCGCAATCAATAGTTGTAAGAGCTAGTGGTTTTTCACATAAAACATTCACACCAGATTTTAGAACAAGTATTGAATGTTCTGCATGAAGGCCATTAGGAGTACAAATAGCAACGACATCTAATTGTTTTTCTTCAACTAACATTTTATTCAAATCTGTATAGCATTTTGAATTATATTTTTCAGCAAGTGAAATTGCTTTTGATTCATCAATGTCGCATACAGCTTGTAAATTTCCTCTTTTCGAAATGTGTTCCGCATGTCGTTGGGCGATTCTTCCACATCCAATAATTGCAAAATTTGTTTCTTTCATATAGCTAATTTTTTGTTCTTATAGTTGTTAATATATTTAATAAAAAACGAAAAAATATAAAAAATAAATAAATGTCGTGTTAGCAATGTAAATATTTTTAATATTGTCATTGTCTGAATCATTGAAAAATAATCCATTAAAAATGCCCATACAATTAACGCTAATAAACCCGATCTGACATTTACTTTCCTATTCAAAGCCTCACATAGAAAGCCAACAGATAAAAATCCAAAAAAAATAGCGACTTTCCCTCCCCTAATTAATAAATCACCTATTAACATTATAGGTGAACTTCCGTTAATTTCTGTCCTAAATCCAATATTTTCCATTATCTGTGCATCATAAGCAAAACTTAATGAAATATGTGGTCTTATTAATGTTGGCAAAAGATAAAGCGGTCCTTCAATTAAATCCCAAAATCCTAATAAATCATTTTTTAAAATATAAATATAGTCATATACATATCCGACTGAAGTAAAATCAGCTAGCCTTCGTATAAGGAGAGCAAATGCAGGAGAACCACCACCATCAGGATTAATAATTCTATTATAAATAAAACCAAGGTTATGAAAAATCTCTATCATGCTCATACCCCTATAATCAGTTCGGACATATTCTAAGATAGGCAAAACAAAAATAGCTATCGGCAAAATTATCAAAAATATAATAGCAGTTCGAAAACTTATCCTTATTAAACTTATAAAAAGAATGAACAAAACAAATATCGGCAATATTATAAATCGTCTCTGCCCGCTAGGTAACATAAGAATTTCAAAAACCAATAAAAGAATATAAAGTAAAACTACATCCTTTGATGATTTAGATTCATAATATTTAAAAAATTGTAACACTAAAGAAATTATACCAAAGTAATAGAAGTAACCAATAAATCCCAAATTTTCCGATGCGTTATAATTGACATCACCAGCTGATGAGTGATAATAAGTATGCGTTAGAATTGACAATAATATATAAAAAATAAAAAAAAAGAAACAAATTATAACAGTCCGAGTTTTAATATTTTTATAAATCAAAATTTTATTGTCTGTCATTCTCAAAGAAATAAAAATCCGTCTAAAAATGTATTGTCCTAAAAACAACGAGGACATTGCAATAATTAAACAAATCATAGAATATTTCGTCTCTGCAAACTCAGAATCTGACATAATATAACTTGCATATATTTTCTGCGAATTTGCTAACAATGAAGCAATGGGAAACTGAATTAAGTGACCTAATACTATAATAGAAATAAGATTTGTAAAATCAAATTTATTATAATTTAAAATTAGGATACAAATAACAAAAGCAAAATAATTATAACCAAAATTTTTATCGTTAAAGAATATTAATAATATTATAATCAAAAATAAAAATAGAAATAATTGACTTTTTTTCATACATCAAATCTGTGATAAAAATTATAAATATTATTTTTCAATCTAACAGACTCAAAATTTTTAATTACAAAATCGCGGCCCGCATTACCCATTTTTTTTCGCAATTTTTCATCCTCAATAAGTGTAATAAATTTATCAATTAAACTACTTTGAGAATTATTTTTAATAATAAAACCTGTAATATTATCATCGACCACTTCCAACATACCACAAGCATCTGATACAATTACAGGGAGACCACATGCAGAAGCTTCAAGGGTCGAAACCCCAAAACTTTCGCTCCTACTCATTGAAAAAAATATATTCAAACTATTTAGAATTTCAGGAACATTTTCATGAGCTACTGCTCCCATGAAATGTATTTCATTTGTTAATTCGAGTTGTTTTGTTAAAGATTTCAAGTAATATATATCCGAACCATTTCCATATATTAAAACTCTTATACTTTTTGTTGTCATTTTCTTAATTTGAGGAAATGCTTTAATCATTATATCAATGCCATAAACTCTTTCTAAACTTTTAATTGTCCCTATTGTAATTACTTCATTTGATCTATTATTCGCATTGCAAAACTTATCAATATCAATGCCGAAAGGTGTCAAATAAATATCGTTTTTTACTTCCAATTCCATAAGTTTTTTCCTCATGCAGATGGAAGTTGAGCCAATTGAAATAGCACGATTTAATATAGACTTAAGAAAATATTTATGAATAACCGATTTCTCTGGAAAAATTAAAACATCTGATCCCCATACAGAAATTAAAAAAGATTTAAAGAAACAAAGTGTTCCTAATAAACCATAACCAGTTGCATATAAACTATGTAAATAATCTGGACTGAAGTTTTTAATCTCATACAGAACTTCAATTAAATTAAGTATATATCCAATTCCCGGTTTATATTTTAACATTTTGACATGAACAGAATAAGGGAATTTTTGAGTTATAGGATGACATGATAATAGCTTAATTTCTACATTTTGAAAAGTGCTTAATTGTTGTACCCAATTTGTCGTATGAATAGATGATGCCGATCCTAATATTAATATTTTCATTTTATATTATTCAAATATCTACTCAATGAAAGCCAAACCTTTTCCTTAGTAATTAGTTTTGTACATAAGTTATTATTTTCAACACATATTCGTAATCTACATCCTTCGCATTCAACTTTTTCTTTAAATATTTCATGATTATTCCCATGTGGAAACCATTTTATTGATTTTTCAATTGCGGAAAACACTGCAAAACATTTTAAACTCCTCATCGCAGCCATATGCATGACTCCAGTGTCATTCCCTACGTAAAAATTTGCAAAATCCATAAAAAATAAGCTTTCTTGAATAGTTAGTTTTCCTGCCAAATTATATCCAATTCCAACTTGAGATTTAATTCTTTCACAATATTCAAAATCTTGCTCACTACCCAAAAATACAGGAATCAGAGAAAAATTTGAGTTGAGTTTTTGTATTAAATAAATAAAATTTTCAGCCTCCCAAAGTTTTGATTTAAAATTAGTACAAACAGCAAAAACTACAATTTTACCTTTATGTTCAGAACATATTAAATTCTTAACTTTTGTTTCTATTGATTCTGAAAGAAATGGTTTTGCGTTAAACATTATAGGCTTATCAAATAATTTTTGTTCTAAATTTTCTTTTGAAATGATATTTATTAGTGAATTAGAAATCTTTTGATTTGAATTTTCTTTTTGATAATAAAATTTATTAACTCCTAATAATTTTAAAAAAAACCTTTTTTTCTTTACATTAAAATCATAAGTTTCTAAATGATATAATATTCTACAAGAATTTATGATTATAAATTTTGATAACTTTAAAATGTCAAAAAATAGAAGCTTATAGTTATATATTCTTAACTCAAAAAAATTATCAATTAACCCATCAATTCCCCCTAATACTTCTCGAGGTGTTATATGTGACGCTTTCTCTTTAAATGATATATATGAAATAGAAGCGGAGGAATTTTGTTCGCGAATTTTAAGTAGAGCTGGTATAGCGACTAAATTATCCCCTATTAATCCAGAACGAAAAACAAGAATTGCTTTATTACAATTAACCTTCATTAAAAAATAGTTTTCGAAATCTAATCTCCCAACTGTGTTTATTTAAAACAGCAGTTCGTGCATTTTTTCTGACTTCATTTGCTATTTCAGGATTGTGCAGAATCATTTTTATATATTTTCCACATTCTTCCCAATTATTATAAGTAAATATTTCTTTACCAATAACAAACTGATTTTCAATTTCTTTATTGAATGAAGTAATATAAACTGCTCCACAAGACGGCACTTCAAAATCTCTCCCTTTTAATGTTTGAAACCGAGTAAACGAAATATAACCCAGCCCCAAAACAACTTTCGATGAGTTAATGATTTCTACATATTCATCGTTTGAAATTGAACCAGTTTCTTCCCAACCATAACCAAAACACTTTATCTGAATCCCTTTTCCTCTTAAATATTTAATTAGCGCTTCTCGATCTCCATATTTTCGGCCAATAAAAACAACATCATATTTAAATTTTGGATACTCTCTAGGTTTAAAATAATTAGGGTTTACACCTTCAGGCCAATATAAAACTAACGATTTAAAAAAAGCATATTGCTTTAGAGAGTAAATTGAACTTGATAAATTTAAATCATACATATTACAAACTCTGACAGGACCTGAAAAATGCATACCAATTAGTCTTCCGAAAAAATGTAATCTATCATCTAAATGAAAAGTGAAAATAGGTATTCCCAAAGATCGAATTTTAGAGATAGTTTTTGGGGAAATTTCCGCTCCAGAGAAATATGTTAAAATTGCAGATATCTTTTTTTTCTTATTTAATTGCGAAACCCATTCATAAAAGTCTTGATCAATAAATTTGTTTAATATTCTTTTATTTGATAATTTAATATCTCGATCTTTTAAAAAATAGCAAGAAATATCATTAGAAATTTTATTTAATTCTTGAGGAATATTGATTTCCTCCCAACTTGATGGATAACTTGCATAAACAATATGATTATTAATTGAAGAATCTAAAGGCCATACAATTCCTCTTTGCAATAATTTACAAATTAATTTATCATATTGGTCTTTATTCCTGATATCAACTTGGGCGTATGTAACAGGGTACCCAAATAAAAACTCTTTCACAATTATTTGTAATGAATACCAATACCGAAGAAACAAATAATAGTATTTAATACTTTTTTTCTTTTTAAGAAATTTTTTTATACGTTCTATCAAACTTTTTTATTATTTCAATAACTAGAATTGTAGGTAAAAAAAGAAGGGAATGTATTAATAAAAATAATATACCAAAATATTTATACGCTAATTTTAAAATCCATATAAAATTAGTAACGGTCTTTTTACTGGGTATTTTTAAGAATAATAATAGTGCTCTATATTCATAATATACAGCAGATTTAGTTGCAATCGGAATCATTGACAAATAACTGTTACTATAAAGTTTTTTTATCATTACATAATTAACAATTACGTCTTTATTATTTAGGGATCCAGTAATTCCCATTTGCTCACTATGTCTTCTAACATAAGAAAGTTTATCAGGAATTAGAACAGTACTATACTCTCTGGCAATTCTAATCCATAAATCCCAATCATTCAAATAACTGCCATATAATAAATCAAAACACATCACATTAGAAAAAACATATCTTTTTATCGCAATGTCAGATGGTGTACCAAATTCATTCCCATAAAGAAGATTTCGCATAAATGAATATCCATTTTCAATTAATTCTTCATTTTTATTTGAATAAGCAGAAAAAACAATTGATTCTGAGTCTATATAAAACCTTCCAGTCGATACCATTGAGGCATTAGGATAAGATTCAAATTTTTTTTTAATTATCGACAAACAATCACGATGCAAGAAATCATCTGCCTCCAAAAATTTTACAATATCCCCAGATGCTATATTTATTCCTAAATTAAAATTAGCAACTGGCCCTAAATTATGTTCATTACGTACATATTTAATTTTGTCACACATATATTTTGCAACAATATCAGACGTATTGTCAGTAGATGCATTATCACAAATAATTATTTCATAATTTTTATAGGATTGATTCAATACACTTTCAATTGATTCGCCAATATATTTAGACATATTATATGTCGGAATTACTATGCTAAATTTTATATTTTCATTATCCATTTAAATTACCTTAACTATTTTTTCGCTAAACAATCTATTGAAATTCTCAAAATTAGAATATCCGCTTTCATGGCACCTAAGATACCCTGCATTTTGAATTTTTTTCCGTTCCTCATCATGAGTTAAATAAAATACTATTTTATTAATTAAAGTATCAATATTATTAAAAAATACTGCTTCGATATTTTCTTTAAATAAAATACGATGTTCATATGTATCCTCTGCAAGCATAAAACCACCCATAGCAGGGATTTCAATTGATCTTGTTGTCTGCAAGTCTCTATTTGCTTTTCGCAAAAAACATAAATTAATTTTACATTGTTGAATAAATATATTGTATTCAGGAAAATCTAATTCCCTTGCACAAATATCAACTTTGTGTTCTTTAAATTTTCTAACCCACGCCTGCGGCCAATTACCTCTTATGGTCAATTTAATTCCTCTTCTTGCTAATTTAAATAAAATTTCAGCACGTTCTATTTCAAACGATCCAATAAAACCAACTTCATATGTTGGGGTAATAAAATTAATCTTAGAATGAAATATATCATCAAAACAATTATTTATAAAAAAAACATCTTTAGCACCGTAACTTTTTAATTCTTGCACATTATAAGACTTCGTTGTTATATGATAGTCATAAGTCTTTATAGATTTTAAATAATACTTTGACTGGTTAGCAGAATTAAACATATCATCTGGAGAATAATGAATCAATTTACAATTATGTCTAATTTTAATTTTCTCTAAAGTTTTCCAAGAAATTGTTAATCCTTTATCAACCCAAACAAAATCAATTTTTTTATTAAACCCGGACACTGCCTTATTAATATTTAAAAAGTCAAACCACAAATTGTTTTTATTAAAAAAAACATTTAGATAGTAAACTAAAATATTTTTTTTATACACATAGGTATCAAATCCGTAAACACATTTAAATATTCTTTTAAAAGTTAAAAATCTTTGATAACAAGTTCCGTTAACATTTAAAGGACCTATGTATAATATTTCAAAACGATTATTACTCATAATTTTTTAAAAGTAAAAATACCACAGCCATAATTACATCCAAAATTATTGTTAATATTGTCTTCAGATAAAACAGCATCAATTATTAAAAATCCATCATCATTAACATAGGCAAATTCAAGTAACTCAAAATTTGGAAGGAATAATTCCAACAAATATTTAATAGAAAAAACACGATGCGCATTAAACTCTATCCTCTGCGACCCTATAGGTACAGAAAAATATAAAATACCTGATATTGCTAAAATTTTAGTCATATTCTCAATTCCCTTTATATAGCCAAAAGGATCTATCTCATCTCCATACCTTCCTAATCCAAAATGTTCTAAAGTGTGTAAGCATGAAAGCGAATCACATATATTTTTAAAATCGTTGGGTAAATCCTTCATTAAATCTAATTGATGGAATTTTACATTTGGATTGAAATCATTTAAAACTCTAATGTCAAATAAATTAATATTCCTAAAAGAAGCAACATGAGTAACAAATCCATCTATTCTCGATCCAATATCAAAATGCGAAATTGGGTTATTTAAAAAAATCTTTTGTGCAACATATAAATCTTGATAGAAATAATGGCCAGTTGCTATACCACTCTTGTCAAAAACATCATGAATACAAGGATAAAAATTCTTTACTTTAAACTTATCATTTTTCTTCTTATTAGTAAATTGAATAAAGCTGATAAAAAATCTTGGTAGCCTTATAATTGTAAGAATCAAAACTTTAAAATCAATTCCGAAAAAGGCAAAAATTTTATATAAACTCCTTATAATCCACATACTTTTTCTTTAATTTGATTAGCAACGTAATTATAAACTTTATCATTATAATGATATGGGAAATCGTCAATTCTAGGCTCATTCAATAATTCACTAGGTATGTTAATTATATGAATGTCAAACTCTACTTTCAATTTATTTATCGCATTTACGATATAAATATTTTGATTAATGAACTTAATTCTAGTTTCATAATCAAGAGGGAAAAAAATATAAATAATCTTTATATCATTGTTTATATACCTTATTCTCTTAAAGAAGAGAAGATATTCCTCATATATGCGATTCTCGGCGATTAAACCAGAGGATTCATATTTATTAAATCCTGATATAGTAACATCATTATAATTGGCGCAAAAAATTTTTCTTTTGTCATATTTATTTATAAATAGTTGATCTGTTAGTTCTGAATATGAGTCAATTATAAAAATTTTTTTAAACTTTAGTGACTTCCAGAAATTTGGAATTTGATCTAAATATAAATTATACAATTTATTAGAGATATACCTTACATCTAAAAAACTAGTAAAATAACTGTTTTCAATATATTTTACATTTAATGTATCCACACGAGACTTCTGATAATTAATAATCTTTTTTTGAGGGAATAGAATTTTCAAAGAATCATTGGTTAAGCATGCACCGCGAATAATAAAGCCTCTTTCTTTTGAAAAATGAAAAGCTTTTTTCAAAAAATATAAAAAGGATTTTAGGTATAAAACATGCATAAAATAAAAACTTACGTATTCTTTATGATTTCTAATAAAATAATGCTAATTTTTTGGTTCCTGTTTTTTGAAATAATTGAAAAATCGAAAATTAAAATATTCATTACAAACCCAACTAATACAACTATTAATAATTGAGACCAACTATTAATTAAGGTGTAAATGAAAAAAACAAAGAAAACTAGTATCGTTGGTATTGACTTAAAAAGAATAATTAAAATTTTGTGCAATAGTTGGATGGTTAAAAATCGCTTTTTCCAAAAGAAGATTACAATATAAACCCCAGATGTTAGAGTTCTACTTATAGCTGTTGCGACAAGCAATCCGACAATCCCCCAACTTTTAACGAATAATAAACTAAGAGTTATATTAAGAATCGTTTCCAAGATTGTTACAAAAGCCCAATTTCTTAAATCGCCATAGGCATAAATCAATGCAGAAGTTCCACGAAAGATAGTTTCAAATAATATTAGATATACAAGAATAATATTTACATTATTTCCAGCATAATTTGACTTACCAACCCATAATTCAACAAAAGTAGAATTGAAAAAAAAAGCAAAAGATGCAGTAAATAAAGCAATTCGAAAAAGAATCCTCATAATTGATTGAAATATGTTATCAATTTTTTCGAACCTCTTTTCATCTACTAATTGAGAAACCCCGGAAAATAATGTTGTCGGGATTTTGCTTGCGATTACAATCCCAAATATTTGATATAATTTTGAAGTAAAAGTGTAAGATGGAACAATTGCGGCTCCAATATATGTCGATATAAAAATATTATCAGTATTTGTAGCTACTGTGTTTGCAATTTTCCCAATTTGAAAATATCCTCCATATGAAAAAAGATCCTTTGTATACTTTCTGCTATAAAGATTGAACGAAATTTTCGTCTCAATTAATTTATTAGCAAAAAATAATGAAACAACATACCTAAGCAGAACAGAAAATAACAAAGCTAATGCTAATGCTACAATATTTTTGAAGATGAATACCAATATAATCGACATTAAGATATTGATAACATTAGTAAATGTAGAAATATTTCTATTTAAAGCAATTTTTTGAAAAGATTCTAAAACTCCTCCATATATAGATAATGGTAATGAAACTGCTCCAGCAGCAGAAGTTATAAAATATGTTAGTGTATAATCAAACATATTTTTATTTTGAATACTAAATAATTTAATTGATAAAGGATAAAAAAATAAACTTAGAAGTAAAAAAATAAAACTTCCTGATAAGAAAATAAAAAAAGATGTGCTCAGTAATCGATTCCTTTCATGAGCAATATTTACAATTTGATTACTCGTATTTATCCGAATTAAAGATCTACTTAATGCCATTCCTATACCCATATCAGAAACTGCAATCCATGTCATAATAGATCCTATTGTCAACCAATATCCAAAAGATAAAGGCAAAATATTCTTTATGAAAATAGGTATTGAAATGAAAGATAAAAGAGTAGTTAAAACCTGCCCGAATATATCAAATGAAAAACCTAGAACTGCATTTTTTGTTCTTGACACTTTAGTTAAAAATTTTTAAGTATTCATCTAAATCTTTAGGCGTTCCTATTCCGTGCATCTCAGAAAACAAAATATTATACACGCCAATTTTCTTTTTTTCTTTTATTAAATAATTATAAGTAGGACATGTATAAAATTCATTATTAACTCTGTCGTTTTGTATTATCATATCCACAGCCGCTTCTACAAACTCTCTTCCTTTATTAAAGAGATAAATACCAACAGTAGCATATTGCGATATTGCTTTCTTTTCTTGTACTTCATTTACCAAACCAGTTTCATCAATTTTTGCAAAAGACCATTTGGGGTTTAATTCATGATCTGTGAAAGTTAGTATAGATCCATCCAGTTTTCTATTGCTACAGTTATCCACAAATTCCTGTATTTTAATGTCTACTATCTGATCCGAATTAGCAATTAATAAAGGTTCCTCGTTATTGATATATTGTCTAGCATACAATACAGTACAGACTGTACCTTCTGTCAATTTATCAATTCCTATAAATATAGCATTATACTTTTTCTTTATTTCCTTCACTAATTCTTTCTCACTTTCTAAATGCGCCTTTCTTCCAATCAAGATATATCGGGCATCACTACATTGCAGATTTTCCATCACCCTTTCAATCATCGGCTTTCCTGCCACATCTATAAATGGCTTAGGTTTCTCATAACCTTCTTTAACAAAACGGCTACCTTCTCCTGCCATTGGTATTACAATGTTGATCATTTTGATTTCTTTCTACGTTTTGTTATTTTGCTTTTGTATTGTATTTTTTTTATTTCTTTCTCAATCAACATATTTATCATTACTTGCTCCCGGTATCTTTACTACCACCGTAGTTACATCTGTAATGGCTTTAAAGTCTGTTGAAACTCCCGGATTGATCTTAATGATATCTCCATCTTTATATCTTTTACCATTCATTTCTATTTCTCCATTTAGTACCACAGTAAACTCTGTTGCAATTTTATGATGATGTGATGCTTCATGGTCACCTGCTTTGTATTGCTTGACCCCCACTTCTGTATCATTTGTTTGATAAAGTGTTGGCTCAAAATTGCCAATGAACCAGCCTTTCACCATTTCTTCTATTCGGTATTTCTCTATCACTTTACTAATTCAGCTTTATTGTTTCGTTCATATTCCACTAGCATCTGCGGAGAATAAAAAGAATGATACGCATCTTTATCAATAGCGAAGTTTCTTACTTTTCTGTTATGGAGTACGTATTGATTGATAACAGGAGAAATATAATAATTGCCTTCATATTGAACTTCATTCTTGATACTTTCATAGGCTGATTCAAAAAAAGCTTCTGCCTTATCAAAATAATAATACCCCGCAATAGATTGATTACTGATCGGGTTCTTTTCAGCTGTTTGTACTACTTCTTCATTTTCTATTCTTGCATAAGACCATCTGGGGTGTACTGAAGTGAAGGTCACAATACCTGCACCTACTTTTTCTTTTTGCCAATAGCCATCAACTTCATTAAAATCAATATCAATGATCTGGTCCCCATTTAGAATTAACAGACTATCATCTTTGTCAATTTTGTCAATTGACATTAATACACTGCATAAACCGCCCTTCGTTGATTTTTTCAATTTTACAATTTCACATCCTGGGCTTAATAATTTTAAAGTATTATCGATGTGATATTTTACAATATCTTCTTCTTTAAGTATAAATATGAATTGATGACCTCTATTTAACTTAGATGGATTTTCAATCACCCACTCTATCATTGTTTTTCCATTTAACTCAATCAATGGTTTTGGATAGTGATAACCTGCATTTATAAATAATTCGGAAGATCCAGCCAGTGGTATGATTATTTTAAGCATTTTCTACCTCCTTTATCCTGTTTACTATATTGTAATAATGTACATCATCCGGGTTTTCCACTTTCAGTAAATGACCACCTGACGCCAATGCTGCTTTTACGCCATTCTCATTATCTTCTACAATAATGCATTCTTTTGGATCCAAGCCAAATTTGCTGATAGCAGTATTGTACATTTCGGGATCAGGTTTTCCATGTTTAACATCCTGATTGGATATAATAAAGTCGAGATACATTGCCAACCCTGCTTTCTCCATCATTACTTCCACTGTATTACGAATCGAGTTAGAACAAACAGCCAAATGGTAACCTGCATTTTTTAATTTAGAAAGTGCATACTGGTGTTGAAAAACAGGTTTACATTTTGCATGCACAATATCCATTGTATATTGCTGTTTCAGATCATTTACAAATGCATGCAGACCTCTTGGAAATCCACCTTCCAAACTCAGCATCTCTAATTTTTTTTTTGTGGGTAACCCATCAAATGTTACCAGATGATCATAACGGCTGATCTCACACCCAAATAACCCCAATGCTTTATTTAAAGACTCATAATGCCAATCTTTTGCTTCTATCAATACACCATCCATATCAAATATGATCGCTTTGATTTTCATATTGCTTATTTAAAAAAGTTTAAAGCATCTTCAGGAATATCTGTGCACAAAATAACATCCTCTATCTGATCAATTTTCTCTCTTTTTAATTTTTCCCATAAAGGTATCACAGCCCTTTTATGTAAATCAGGTGATACAATGGCAACTTGCTTTTTATTTTTTAAATGCTCTAAAATAAGACCTGTATCATACCAAATATCATTAAAACCATCTAACCATATACCCTTGCACTCTTTATAAAACACAGGATTGGGTTCGTATTCACTCTGCCTACTATAGAAGCTCATTCCTTCTTTTATATATCCAATTGTATCAGGCACAGACATATCAAATACAAAATAATTTTCAATGTTAAAGTCTTTCAAAGCTGCTTTTAATTTTCGTTGCAACCCATCTGCTTTAACATTTAATGCGCAGACTAATTCATTATTATATTGCTTATAAATGGAGAAGAGTTCATTTACAGAAATACAATCTTTTTCTGCAATATCATGCGATATCACAATCTCTCCTAAATAATCACGTAAATCAGTTTCTGTTCCAAACCCTAAATCAAAACTTCTTTCAAATGAAACTGCCTTATTTTTTTCATTTTCCTTTTTCCAATAACCCCTATGGGAAATAATTTTCATGCATCAATTATTCTATTTACACATATTAATTCATTAACAAGGCATGAATATTATTTTACCCCGCCCTATTAATCGAAATCACATTACCATACTCTGCTTCTTTGGCATCCAATTCTTCAAACACCGAATTATTACTTAAAAACTCGGGTACAAATTCTTTCATCTTACTAACCAATTCCATATCATTATTCACAGATTCCAGCATATACTGCAATTCTTCAAAATTAGTTTTCACATTCTTCATGTTCACCGGACGAACTTTGGCGATCATGATCTTTTCGTTATAAGTATGGGTGGTATTTTCGGCATCGTTCAGCAATTCTTCGTATAATTTTTCGCCGGGGCGCAATCCCGTATAAGTGATACTGATATCAATGCCGGGTGTTAAGCCAAATAAGCGGATCATTTTCTTGGCCAGATCTGCAATATTGATGGGTTTGCCCATATCGAAAACAAAAATTTCACCGCCCTTGCCCATGCTGCCTGCTTCGAGTACCAATTGACAAGCTTCGGGAATGGTCATAAAATAACGGGTGATATTGGGATGTGTAACCGTAACAGGTCCGCCATTCTGTATCTGCTCTTTAAATAAATTGATCACCGATCCATTGCTGCCCAATACATTGCCGAAACGGGTGGTGATAAATTTGGTGCCGTGCAGGGGTTGGTCCGACAGTCCCTGTACATAAATTTCGGCCAGCCTTTTCGAAGCACCCATTACATTGGTAGGGTTTACCGCTTTATCGGTAGAGATCATTACAAAACGCTGCACTTTATGGGCCACCGACAGATCGGCCAGTAATTGTGTACCCAATACATTATTACGGATGGCTTCGATAGGCGAAACTTCCATCATGGGCACATGTTTATAGGCAGCCGCATGATACACATAATGGGGTTCGAATTGTTTGAACAAATCCCTCATCCTCGTCTCATTGGTAATATCGGCTAAGTAAGGAATACAAATGGCTGTGGTTTTGATGGCCGCTAATTCCAATTGTAGATTATGTAAAGGTGTTTCGGCCTGATCACATAAGATGATCATTTCGGGGTTATACTCTGTCAATTGCTTCACAATTTCCGAACCTATTGAACCTGCTGCCCCCGTTACTAAAATGCGTTTATGCTTAATTTGATCACAGATCTCTTTATTATTGATCTTAATGGATTCGCGTTCCAATAACTGTTCAATTTTAATGGCTTTCAGTTGTATGGCCGAAAAACTGCCATCCACCCATTGCTGAACAGGCGGTACGTTCAATACTTTTATATCATTGTCTAAACAAAAATCAACCAACTCTGTTTTTCTTTCAAGGGGTAATTCAAATACAGCGATGATAAGCTCATCAGGTAAACTTTTAAGGGCGTATTCTTTCAGCATCTTGCTGCTGATGATCTTCACGCCATCTAATACTTTACCCACTTTTTTCAGATCATCATCAATAAAGGCAATGATATTTACATTATTGGTCGAATGATTTTCGAGCACGCGTTTGGTAGCAACCCCTGCTTCGCCTGCTCCGTAGATGATGACCATCTTCCGGTCGCGCTGATAATTTCGTATATAACCAAAAATATATTTAACCAGCATCCTGTAAGAGATCAAACCCAAAAAACAAAAAGTAAAATAAACGATCAACACAACATTCGAAAAATTATTTATATACGAAGAAGCTAATGGGAAATAATTGAATGAAAATAAAATGAAAGAGGAAACAGCTACCGAAATTAAGATCCGCAACGCATCCTGGGGTCCGGTATAGCGAACAATGCCGGAGAAAGTTCGGACGGAAGTAAATACCGCTATGTTCACCAGGGTAAGAAAGAACAGGTTCTCTAACAGTTCCTGCCATACGATTCCCGACAAAATAAAATTTTGTTTTACCAGATAAGCCAGGCTAAATGAAATGCAGGCGATACTGAGATCTAAAAATAAAATGATCCACCTTGGTACAATACTGATCTTCTTAAACATAAGGTTTTTTTACATGAATAAAAGATACACAAGGGGGGAAATGAGAAGACAAATTACAATTATTTTTTAATACAGAGAAAATAAACTATTAAAATAAGAACGTGTTGTCACCCTGTTCTCGAAGCCTACCCGACTTTGTCGTTCAGGCGGGGGTGAATTCATAAAAACTAAAATCTAAAAAAAGAAAAACTAAATCGTTTAACGTGTTGTCACCCTAAGAAACGTGTTGTCACCCTGGTGACAATCATTTCGACCGAGCTACCCCGGATGACCGTCATTTCGAACGAGCTGACTAATGATTCTCTATGGGCATTAATTAATGTGCGATGTGTGAAATCTTTTAATTAACCGAAAGAGATTTCTCACCCTGCTATCAAATCCTTCTATGATCAAAAACATTTCGTTAGCAGGGATTCGAAATGACGGACTTTTCATTGATGACCGTCATTTCGAACGAGCACTTCAATTTTTCTCTATGTACGTAATACCAATGCGATGTGAGAAATCTGTTCAACTTTACCAATACTTAATTTCCTTTTCCCATAAGTCATTCCAATCGGGATTAAGAGAATTAATCAAAGCATTCTTTTTTTCTCTTCGCCATTTTTTGATTTCCTTCTCTCTTAAAATAGCCTCAATCATCATTAGATGATTTTCATAATAAACACACAGTTCCAAATTATATTTATCAGTAAAGCCGTTTTTAAAGTGATGATTTTTATGTTGCCAAATTCTATTCCTCAATTCGGAGGTTACACCAACATATAAAGTTGTTTTATTTATATTGGTCATGATATAAACAGATCCACCTCTTTTCATTTGAGATTAAGTTCTGCCCCGTCATTTCGTTGATTACCGTCATTTCGAACGAGCACTCCCGGCGGACCGTCATTTCGAACGAGCTGACTAATGGTTCTCTATGGCATTAATTAATGTGCGATGTGAGAAATCTGTTGTTTATAACACGACAATCATTATGAGATTTCTCAGTCACTCCCTCACACTCACCCACCCTTCGTTCCTTCGAAATGACGGACTATTTTCATTGATGGCCGTCATTTCGAACGAGCTGACTAATGGTTCTCTATGGCATTAATTAATGTGCGATGTGAGAAATCTTTTAATTATAACACGACAATCATTATGAGATTTCTCAGTCACCCCCTCTCTCTCACCCACCCTTCGTTCCTTCGAAATGACGGGCTTTATTTTTGTCATTTGCCACCCGAATGGCCGTCATTTCGAACGAGCTGACTAATGATTCTCTATGGCATTAATTAATGTGCGATGTGAGAAATCTCTTTATTAAATGACATGCGATTTTTTTATTACCGTATTATCGAATGAGATTTCTCACCCTGCTACCAAATCCATCTATAATCAAAAACATTTCATTAGCAGGGATTCGAAATGACGGACTATTCAACACTGGCTAATTCCCGAGCCCTGCTAAACCTGCCCCTACAACTTAGTTACATAAATGATGGTAAATAATGCCGTAGATACGGTTGCCAATAAACCTGCAGTTGCTGCCATTCCGGCCAACCTGTTTGTATTAACTTTCTTTGCAGGTACAAATATTTCCGAGCCTTGATCTACTTTTGGATAAGTATTGAAAAATAAAAAATGATGTGTTCTGGCCACCGAACCATTGGCATAGATCACAAAGCTCCGGGAACGCAATGCCTGTGCCGAAAATCCGCCGGACTGATCAATATATTTCCTGAAACTTGTATTGCCTTCAAAAACAATTTGTTTCGACATATACACAGCACCCGATGTACGGACGGTGAGTTTTTCTTTAGGAATGATCAGCCTGTCGCCTTCTTCCACAAACACATCATATTTCGAGCCGGGATGATTGATGGCTTCCTGCAAATTGATACCGATCGAAGATGTAAAAGCGTTCATTTTACTGATCAGGCTATCACTGTTCATGTTTTTTGTGCTGTCGGAACTTGACAGTAAATTCATTCGCTGCAAATCCTGGGCCTTTGCATTGGCATCATCTTTTTTACCCCTGATCAATAAAGCACCGGGTAAATAAGCATCCGATTTAAAACCGCCTGCCCGTTGAATGATATCGGAAATTCTTTCCTGTCTTTTTTCGATCGAATAATCGCCCGGATACAATACCTGACCTTCTACCTTAATGGTAATCTGTTCGAGATAAGAAGGGTTTTTACGAACCGAAACAATGTCGAAAGGTTGTAATAAAAATTTAGGCGCATCACTGCTTTCATCCAATTGTTTATTTAATTCGATCACTTTTACGATCGAATAGCGGTTACTGTCCTTTTCAGTAACAGAATCCCTTACCCTGCGGGCTATTTCTATTTTCTTTCCGCTGGCACCATCTTTAAAACCACCTGCCATCAAGATCAGGTCTTGCAATTGCAAATTATCTGAATAATTGTAAGAGTCAGGTTTATTCACTTCACCATTAATAGTTACTGAATATTTCCCCCTCAAGTCTAATAAAGAAAAGATCTGTACCGAATCTTCTCTTTGCAGCGATATATCCGTTTTATTAGAAAGAATATCGGCAATATTAACATCAATAGTTGTAGGTATAAAATTGGCATCTCTTCGTTTGATCATGGCCCGTTGCAAATAAGCTTCTTCTTTTAATCCTGCCGTTTGCAACAAGGGTTTTAAAGTAGCATATTCCTGAGTGGAATATACACCCGGATGATATACCGCACCGGTTATGACTACTTTATTTGTAAATCTTGAACTTATACTATCAATTGTAAAATTATCACCCGATAGCAAGCCAAAATCCTTAAACTGTTTATTCGTCACCGTGATGGCTTCCTTTGCATTTTTAGTGTTTCTTTCCAGACGAATAAATTCTCTATACGCATTATCAGCAAAGCCACCTGCTGTTGTTATCATTTCCTGCAGCGATTCGTTTTTCTTAGCCTCATAAATGGCTTTACGTTTAATGGCACCTGTTACGATCACCCTTGTTTCGTAAGGGTTTACCCTGATAATATCATCATCTTCCAATCGAAGGTTTTTGGTCAGGTCGCCCTTCAATAAAAAATCGTACAGGTCAAATACAGCAATTGTTTTACCGTTTCGCACCAATTGAATATCGCGGTAAGAACCAATATCATCCGGACCACCCGAAACATACAAGGCATTGGCAATGGTAGCCAAAGAAGGAAGGGTATAGGTACCGGGCTTTTGTATTTCGCCGATCAGCGTAACCCTGATACTGCGGATAGTTCCTAAAGTAACCTGTATGGATGTTTGTCCGCTGGCTATCTGCGGATATATTTTTGATAACTGTGACTTTATTTTTTGTTGAGCTGTTTCGAAACTTAAACCGGCCACTTTTACCGGTCCCAGATTGGGGATACGGATCGTACCGTCGGGAGAAACTTTTAATTTAAAGTTCGCATCCGAATAACCGAAGAGATCAATATTCAACTGGTCGCCTGTACCAATCTGGTAATTTACCGGTGTGGGTATCTGCAAATTAGGTTCGAAAGTGAGGTTTTCTTTGGCAAAAAGATTCGACCCAAAAACAGGTAGTCCATTGATCAGTAAAGCCTGATTATTGGGTGATTTGGTAGGAACAGCTGTGCGTAAATCAGTTGAGTCAGCCTTTGCAGTAGTGGCCCCCGACCCATTCAACTTCTGCAATCTTAGTCTTAGTTTTTGGATCTGCTCATCACTCAATCCTTTTTCTTTTGCTTTGGCAATAGCATCGGCCTCACTCATGCCGCTGCCCATTCCCAAATATTGTTGCAATTGCTGATCGGATAAATTATCGATATTAATACCCGAAGCTTGTTGTGCAAAAGACATGGCTGCAAATAAAAATACAGCCAATACTGTTGCGAAGCCCTTTTTCAATTTTTTCATGAAAATATTATGGAATTGATTTGTAAAAATAGGGGTTTTAAAAAAGCTGTGAGCTAAGAGCCGTGAGCTTTGAGCCTTCATTGCCGTCATTTCGAACGGCGTGCCGTCATTTCGAACGAGCACTTCGAATCTTCTCTATGTACGTAAAACAAGTGCAATGTGATAAATCTGTTCATTGAATGACATGTGAAACCTATTTTAAATTACCGTATCACCGAATGAGATTTCTCAGTCACCCCCTCTCTCTCACCCAACCCTTCGTTTCTTCGAAATGACGGACTTTACTTTTGTCATTTCGTCCCAATTTGACCGTCATTTCGATCAGCGTGCCGTCATTTCGAACGAGCTGGGTAATGTTTCTCTATGGTGATACTCTAAGTGCGACGTGAGAAATCTGTTCAACTTTACCAATACTTAATTTCCTTTTCCCATAAGTCATTCCAATCGGGATTAAGAGAATTAATCAATGCATCCTTTTTTTCTCTTCGCCATTTTTTGATTTCCTTCTCTCTCAAAATTGCATCAATCATCATTAGATGATTTTCATAATAAACACATAGTTCCAAATTATATTTATCAGTGAACCCGTTTTTAAAGTGATGGTTTTTATGTTGCCAGATTCTATTCCTCAATTCGGATGTTACACCAACATATAAAGTTGTTTTATTTATGTTAGTCATGATATAAACAGATCCTCCTCTTTTCATTTGAGATTAAGTTCTGCCATTCAGTTCGTTCTCACCGTCATTTCATTGATTACCGTCATTTCGAACGAGCACTTCAATTTCTCTCTATGTACGTAATGCATGTGCGAAGAGAGAAATCTGTTATTTACCGAATGAGATTTCTCAGTCACCCCTACTCACTCACTTCCCCACCCTTCGTTCCTTCGAAATGACAGACTTTTATTTAACCAGTCATTACATCGATGACCATCATTTCGAACGAGCAGTCCCCGGAGGGCCGTCATAGCGAAGCTTTGAAACGGATCTCCTTAAAGGATATAATCATTGTTGCAGTACTGTTGAACATTAAATGATTTATGACTATCAAAGCTGTGGCTATCTTAGCCTTATCTCACGTATTTAAAAAAAGATAAAAGAAGTTGCAAGAAAAAAAACTAAACGAAAATAAATTTTAAGCAAAATCAACTCCCCTTCAGGGGATTGGGGGTACCACGGCTTCACTTAAACCATACCATTTAATAACACCACATTCACAACAAAAATTTCATTTACTAACCAACCATCTGCAGAAGCCTCGTTATGACGATCCCGAGGGGTGCTGTGGCTATCTCATCATTAAAACATGTTAACTAAAAATGCCAATCAAAGTTGTAACAAAAAACCTAAACGAAAATAAACTTTCAACCAATATCAACTCCCCTTTAGGGGATCGGGGGTATCTCAACTCCCCTCCAGAGCCTGTCCCGAACTTGTTTCGGGAGGATCGGGGGTTTCATAGCTTCGCTACCCTCAGTCACAAAAGGGAATCATTTCTCTGTTTATTACAGACGACAGGCAATGACTCGGACTTAGTTTATTTTATTAATTAACAGCATTATAAGCAGTAATAATAATACAGTTCGTAAAATTATCACAAATAATTATAAAACAAATATTTACACCGGTCAAAAAAATCAGGGGGGGGGTAAAATAACCGGCTAAACCATCTGTTTTTAACGTGTGCAAATATAGGGGTAAAATAAATACATAAACCAAAGGTTTAATTGCTGTTGTTTATAAATTAATGGGAGGGGAGAGATGAGTTATGAGTTATAAGAGATGAGTTTTGAGTTTTGAGAAGTGAGTTGGGAGTCGTCATTTCGAACAAACAAAGTGATTTTTCTCTATGTCCGTAATACTAATGCGACGTGAGAAATCTCTTTTTATAACCCGTCACTCATTATGAGATTTCTCAGTCACTCCTCCTCACTCATCCAACCCTTCATTTCTGCCAATGACAGCTAGCAAAAAGAATTCTGAAACCCACTTGCAAACAAATAATTATTTTTTGCCACGAAGTCACTAAGAAACAAAGAAAAAGCGAAGCTTTTTAAAACTTCGTGCTTTAACGTCTTTGTGGCTAATCTCTCCTTTTCAATGTGCTTTTCTGCGCAGCAGAAATTGGTTACTGCCACTTGCAAACAAATAATCATTTTTTGCCACGAAGTCACTAAGAAACAAAGAAAAAGCGAAGCTTTTTAAAACTTCGTGCCTTAGCGTCTTTGTGGCTAATCTGTTATTTTCAATGTGCTTTTCTGCGCAGCAGAAATTGTTTTCTCGAAATGATGGACTTTTGATTTAACCCGGCATTTCATCTCAATTTGACCGTCATTTCGAACGAACTGATTAATGATTCTTTATGGCTGTAATGTAAGTGCGATGTGAGACCGGCGAAGCCTGCACAAACACAATTGAAAAAAAATAAAAGATAGGTGAGTAAATCTGTTACTAAAAAGCTATGAGCCTTGAGCTGCGAGCTTTGAGCATCCCGTTATTTCGTTAATACCCGTCATTTCGAACGAGCTACATAATAATTCTCTATGGGCATAATCTAAGTGTGATGTGAGAAATCTGTCTATTAGTAACGTACCAACTAAAGAGATTTCTCACCCTGCTGCCAAATACTTCTATGATCAAAAAAAATCCGTCAGCAGGGATTCGAAATGACGGACATTTATCAACCCCGTCATTTCTTTGATTACCGTCATTTCGAACGAGCTGATTAATGATTCTCTATGGCTGTAATGTAAGTGCGATGTGAGAAATCTGTCTATTAGTAACGTACCAACGAAAGAGATTTCTCACTCACTCCTCTTCACCCACCCAACCCTTCGTTTCTTCGAATTGAAGGCAAGAGAAATGATAGGAAGCGTGAATGAGTGAATAATAAAATGCGATGATTTGAAAAAGAGTTGGTTTGGAAATTTAAATCGTATAGTGTAACTTTACACGATACACGTGACTGAATGATTAAATCGTTTAAGCATAAAGGATTAAAATTATTATGGGTGAATAACGATGCATCAAAATTGCCTTCTGAGTACATTAAAATAATTCGAAGGATTTTAGATACGATACATGAAGCTTCAGTAGTGCCACAAGATCTATTGGTCTTTAAAAGTTGGCGTATTCATCCATTAAAAGGAAGCTTGAAAGGTTACTGGAGTTTGGATGTTTCAGGTAATTATCGAATCATATTCAGGTTTGAAAATGGCAATGCATACGATATTGATTATGCAGATACACATTAAAAAGTTGAACATAAAATTTAAATAAATGAAAAGGTCCGATACATTACACAATACACACCCGGGTGAAATCCTTTGGGAAGATGTGATAAAATCAAATGGCTTAACAATTAGTGAAGCTGCCGGTATGCTTGGTGTTACAAGACCAACGCTTTCTAATATTATCAACGAAAAATCTGCGATCACCCCTAATATGGCCTTAAGAATTAAGACTGTATTCGGCGGTACTGCTGATATTTGGTTAAAGCTGCAATTGGCTTATGATCTAAGAAAGGAAGAAAAGAAATTTATTGCCAATCCGCCACTGCTGGAGGTTTTTGTGTAGCAGGAGGTGAATTCTTTGGATATCAGTCTTTGGGATTCGAAATAAAAGACTCTTTTTCAACCCGTCATTTCGAACAACGTTGTGTCATTTCGAAAGAGCTGCGTAATAATTCTCTATGGCTTTAATGTAAGTGCGACGTGAGAAATCTGTTTATTAAATTACGTATCACCGAAAAAGATTTCTCAGTCACTCCCTCGCACTCACCCAACCCTTCGTTTCTTCGAAATGACGGTCACTTATTAATCCCTTCATTTCATTCTAAGCCGTTATTTCTAACAACGTTGTGTCACTTCGAACGAGTTGAATAGAGATTCCCTATAACATTAAGAAGTGTGATATAAAACCCGCAAAGCCTGTCCCGCAAACGGTAAACATAATAAAATAAGAGATCCCTTTCCTACAATGTGAGCTGTCGAAATTTCTCCGGCCTCAGAAAAACAGCGTTAAGAAATCGACGAAGGAGATTCACCAATACCAAAATAAAACTAAAGACAAATTGGTAAAATTGATGGAATGAGCAACTGCCATTAGGCAGTTAAAATGAAAAATGCTTGGCTATAATAAATTGTATTTAACACAGCTTCGATCATTCATCTTACAAAAGATTGGCTTTAGACTTTTTTCATTTTAGCGAATCCAATCAATTTTTAAGTTAAAAAAAATCACATTCCTTCTCCTTCAGGAGAAGGTGGCTGAAAGCCGGATGAGGTTGCAGCCTTGAACTTTTGTTTCTTTTCTTTCAAGAGAAAAGAAAGAGAACCCATTATTTCTTTCTTACTTTTTGCCTTGATGCAAAAAGTAACAAAAAAATCAAGAGCGAATGATATACAGCACATTCGCTCCTTGTACTCCGATCAACACCTCTACTACTGTGGCTTCTGCTATTGTATTGCTATTCTACATCGTTTATAGTTTTTAACACCCTGATTTTTTTGAACTGCATAATGCTAGCCTGTTGACTATTTCAGGGTTCACCCCAAATTCCAACCTTCATTTTTTTTTGAACGAACTCCCGGGCTGGCCTTCAGGAAAGTAGTAAGTCGGGAGTCCCTCTTCAACATTCAATATTCGGGCTTTAACATCTAACATTTAGTATTAAACATTAAATCGTTCACCACCCCGGATGGCCGTCATTTCGAACGAGCTGATTAATGATTCTCTATGGCATCAATGAATCTGCGACGTGAGACCGGCGAAGCCTGCTCAGCCTGTCCCGCAAACGGGAAACACAATTGAAAAAAAATAAAAGATAGGTGAGTAAATCTGTTACTAAAAAGCTATGAGCCTTGAGCTGCGAGCTTTGAGCATCCCGTTATTTCGTTAATACCCGTCATTTCGAACGAGCTACATAATAATTCTCTATGGGCATAATCTAAGTGCGATGTGAGAAATCTTTTAATTTATAACGTATCGCCGAAAGAGATTTCTCAGTCACTCCCTCGCACTCACCCAACCCTTCGTTTCTTCGAAATGACGGGCTTTATTTTTGTCATTTCGCCTCCAGACGGTCGTCAGGAAAGTAGTAAGTCGGGAAGCCCCTTCATCATTCAAAATTCAACATTCAATATTCTGCCTTTAACATATAGCATTTAGCATTTAACATTAAATCGTCCATCAACAAAATGACGGGATAATAGAAAAGTCCGTCATTTCGAATCCCTGCTACCGAGATTTTTTTGATAATTTCAGGATATTATGTTTCAGTTTTGAAACTCGTTATATCATTGAATATTCGCAAAAAGATCTTAATTTTAAATCATGAAATCTTTAACACTTAATATACCTGACAGTTTAGATATAAACAATAAAGATCTTGCTATGCTTGTAGCAACAAAATTATATGAGCAATCTAAACTTTCACTTGGGCAGGCAGCTGAGCTTGCCGGATTAACAAAACGTGGCTTTGCCGAATTATTAGGTAACTATGATGTTTCTATATTTAATTTCCCTGCATCTGATTTGTCAAGAGACGTAGCAAATGCATAACACAATTATATCCGATACAAGTTGTTTTATTATTTTAACTAACATAGGAGAGCTAGATATTTTACACAAATTGTACGGGAAAATTATTACTACAATTGACATTGCAATTGAATATAATGAACCACTTCCCGAATGGATAGAAATAGTAGCAATTACCGATAAATACAGGCAACAAATTTTAGAAATGCAAATTGATAAAGGCGAATCGAGTGCTATTGCATTGGCACTTGAAATTCCTGATTGTCTATTAATTTTGGATGATTACAAAGCCAGGAAAATAGCAGATAAACTTGGCTTACGCTTTACAGGAACAATTGGTGTAATCATTCAGGCAAAACTGAAAGGAATCATTCCTTCTATTAAACCAATTCTTGAAAAGTTAAGACAAACAAATTTTCGCTTATCAATCGATATTGAAATACAGGCCCTGAAAGAAGCAGGTGAATAGGGATAAATGGAAAGATAACCTTACAGTTGATACAAAGAAAATAATTTTAGTTACAGGTTCTAAATGACATTACTCAATGAAATGATTGGGAATAACAAAAGTTCGTCATTTCTAACGAGTGGCTCTGACGGGCCGTTATAATAGCAAAGTTTTCAATATCACGCGGTGAACCATGTCCGAAGGCCCCCTTTTGGGAGCTACGAGCATTCAACATGCTGAAAGCAACACGCCTCAGGAGGGACGTCATAGCGAAGCCCCACCGGGGGATCATGTGAATGCTCGTAGCTCATGGCTCACAGCTCGCAGCCTAACCCTCAAGCATCTATCATTCCCCAAAGGGGTACTTCGGACAACATTTAGCATTTCCTCACAGTTTACCAACGGCCACAATGGCTGCGGGCAACCATTCTGTGTCATTAACGAGGATCGATTCTCCGGCCTTTGCTTTTTTAAATACCATAGCAATGATCACAAAAAGCATATATCCCGTTTTAGCCCGGGTTGACAGGATCATTTCTTTTTCACCCAGCCTGCTTTGATTGTATGAAAAATCATAGAATGCTGATTGTACCAAACAGTTTTTTTTGGAGTTCGAAAAAGGCGCAGCGACTGTGATCAACTTTAACTGCACTTCTGTAGTCCCCGAAGGTGCTTTGATCTGATCGACCGGGATAAAGCTGGAAAATTTGATACTGATGTTTCCTGTTTTATCGGCAGTAACTGTGGGCAACAGCAATAACATATCCCTGATCTCCGATTCCCTGTTGATGTTGTGCAATAAAGTGTTGGCGACTGATAAGGGCCAGGAAGCATTATTTTCATGTTGTTTGATGGCAAAACCCAACCATTTACGAAAATCATTAAACGTATTTCTTTTAAACTTAAAAGTCAGTTGGGGCTTAAGCCAATTAAGTACCGGTGTTCCGTAAAAGCTTGCTGTGCTGAATTGTTGTACCTGCGGACTTAGAGGCTCATTCTTTTTTCGTTTACGGGGCGTGGACTTGGCTTTTGCATAGTTTTTACCGTTCATTGTATAAAAAACAATGTTGCCTATTGCGCCGCTGATATTGCCATTTTCAACCCTTGCCATCTTGTATTGATTTAATACTGTTGATACTGATCTGTAAGCTAACAGATCCATATTTGCTATATATCAAATATACATCAATTATACAACAATCCCACAATTACCTACAATATTGTGGGATGTTGTGGGATTGTTGTGGGAGTAATGTGGGTTTAGTAGCAAGAAAGGTATAAGCAAGTATAGCGAAGGTGGACGATTTAATGCTAAATGCTAAATGTTGAATGCTGAATACTGAATGTTGAATGTTAAAGGTGGACGATTGACGGTGGACGGTGGACGGTTGACGGTTGACGGTGGACGCTTTAAGGCTGAATGCTAAATATTAGATGCTAAATGTTATCCGCAGGACCCCTTTGGGGACGGTGAACTCCCGACTTTCTGACTTTCATGATTTTTTTTGCCATGAAGGGTTACTTAGAAACAAAGAAAAAGCGAAGCTTTTTAAAACTTCGTGCCTTAGAATCTTTGTGGCTAATCTGTCACTTTCAATGTGCTTTTCTGCGCAGCAGAAATTGGTTACTCAACCTGAAATTGCGTTGAAAGATTTAGTTTTTAGTTTTTAATAAAAAGGTTTCAACAAGCTCTCCATTGGAACCCTCTAAATAACCTGACATTCCGTTTCTCTTTTTTTATTTCAAGATAAAAATGATCATTGTTTTTCATAGAAGACGATAGACAATAGACGGTAGACCATTGGCGTTTCAGTTTGGGCATTGCGTGATGAAAAATAGTATTATACATAATGCTCATTTTAATGCGACGGTCGACGGTGGACGGTCGACGGTGGACTTTCCCAACTCAACACTCACCTCTCACTTCTCACATCTAACAACACCGTTGCATACGCCACCAGCCCTTCTTCTCTCCCTACAAATCCCATGGCTTCGGTAGTAGTGGCTTTAATAGAAATATCTTTTATGCTGATATTACATATCTCCGCGATCACCTGCTGCATCTGCAGCACATAGGGTTTTATTTTGGGCTCCTGTAAACAAAGTGTAGAATCGATATTACCGATACGGTAACCCTCCTGCTGAATCAATTCCATTGTTCGCTTCAACAATATTTTACTATCGATATTTTTATATTCTGCCGATGTATCCGGAAAATGAACACCAATATCGCCCAGGCAAGCGGCTCCTAATAATGCATCACAAATGGCATGCAGTAAAACATCGGCATCACTGTGACCCAATGCCCCTTTATGATGCGGAATTTGTATGCCCCCGATCCACAGGTCCCTTCCTTCCACTAACTGATGAAAATCTATACCAAAGCCTATACGCATGATTTATTTTTTACGAAAGTAGAATATTTTAAAGAGCAGAAGATTAAATGTTAGACCCCCATCCCCTAAAGGGGAGTTGATTTTACCCCCGATCCCCTGAAGGGGAGTTGATATTGCTTATAAAATTATTTTCGTTTAGGTTTTACATATAACTTCTATTATTATTTTATAAAATAGTTTCAAGTTGCTGGTCACAGGTTTGTCATTGCATGCTAAAAATAATCATTGCTACGCAATATACATTTTAATGCGACGGTGGACAGTAGACGGTTGACGGTTGACTTCCCGACTCTACACTACAATTTTCACAAATAAGCATAATAGCTCTTTGTTTTACTCAGAATATTGAGTAATTTTACTCAGAATATTGAGTAAAATTTATTTTATGTTCGAAAGAATTCATTTACAGATACTTATAAACAGGTTACAGGAACAAAGGCAATTTATTCAGGTAATTGTTGGTCCCAGGCAAGTGGGCAAAACAACACTAATGACGCAACTGGTAGAAAAAATTGGGACAAGATATCACTTTATATCGGCCGATGCTGTGGCAGCCTCAAACACAACATGGTTAATACAACAATGGGAAATAGCAAGACTTACACTACAGCAGCGGGAATTAACCGAATTTCTTCTTATTATAGATGAGATTCAAAAGATCGAAAACTGGAGCGAAACAGTAAAAAAATTGTGGGATGAGGATACCCGTAGCAGCAACAATGTGAAGCTTATCATCCTCGGATCATCAAGACTGATGCTTCAAAAAGGTTTGACCGAATCTTTGGCCGGAAGGTTTGAAACAATATATATGGGACATTGGTCGCTCCCGGAAATGCAGGCAGCTTTTGGCTGGAATGCCGAGCAATTTGCCTGGTATGGCGGTTATCCCGGCTCGGCCTCATTGATAGCAGATGAACGCAGGTGGAAAGATTATATTCAACATTCACTGATTGAAACCAGTGTTTCAAAGGATATCCTGATGTTGACCAGGATCGATAAACCGGCATTATTGAAAAGGCTTTTTGAATTAGGCTGCTTGTATTCGGGTCAAATAGTCAGCTTTACCAAGATCTTGGGCCAGTTACAGGATGCAGGGAATACCACAACATTATCGCATTATCTAAACCTGCTGGATACCGCAGGCTTGTTGACAGGTATTGAAAAATATTCGGGCAGCGCCATTCGTAAGCGTTCCTCTATCCCAAAATTTCAGGTGCACAATACAGCATTGATCAGCAGTCAGCATCCCGCATCTTTTCAGGAAATACAATCAAAACCGGATGAATGGGGCCGGATAGTTGAGTCGGTTGCAGGAGCTCATTTGATCAATAGTTCTTTAACCCGTGGTTTTACTGTTCATTATTGGCGGGAAGGAAATGATGAAGTAGATTTTGTATTAGAGAAAGAAGGAAAAATAGTAGCCATTGAAGTAAAAAGTAGTATGGCTTCTAATACAGGAGGAATGAAATCATTTCAAAAAAAATATGATCCCGACAAAATTTTATTGATAGGAGCCGGCGGTTTACCCTGGCAGGAATTTCTGTTACTTGATCCTGAAACACTGTTTTAGTTTTTGAGTTCGCAGACTTTGAAACACAAGAACAGATCCCTTCCTGAACGTCATAACGAGCACCACATGGCTGTCATAAGCAGGCGAACGTCATAGCGAAGCTTCGACGCTAATTCATCTAAGTATAAAAAATGATACTGGTAAATTATAATCATATTAGTTACAGGATATTTATCGAAGCTGTGGCTATCTGTCTATTAAGAGATGAACCTTATCTGAACAGATAACCACGGCTTCACTTACTGTACACTTCAGAATAAAATCCTTTTGCAAGTACCCTTTCTTCTCCTAGTTTAACTTTTCAATAAAGCCTGCCAATGACAGTTAGCAAAAAAATTCTGAAACTCACTTGCAAACAAATAATTATTTTTTGCCACTAAGTCACTAAGAAACAAAGAAAAAGCGAAGCTTTTTAAAACTTCGTGCCTTAGCGTCTTTGTGGCTAATCTGTCATTTTCAATGTGCTTTTCTGCGCAGCAGAAATTGGTTACTCGTTATGACGTGCGTGACGGGGTTGCACTTATCCAATATCTTTGCTAACTGCGAGCCACAACCATGACCTATGACCTATGACCCATGACCTATGACCCATGACCTACAAACTAATTCTTATGCACTTCATCCATTTTTTCGAGATCGAAAAGTAAACCTAACCGTAAAGTATTAGACAACGGATTACGTGTAATACCATTACCCGACGGTACCAGGTACGAAAAATCAATTCCTATAGATTGATATCTTAATCCAACACCCAAAGAAAAATATTTGCGGTTACCTCTTTCAACACTTTCATAATAATATCCGGCACGCAGCATGAACTGATCCATATAATTATATTCGGCACCCAATGAAGCCTGAACCGATTTTATTTGATTGGTGCCATCGGCAAAAGACTTCAGCCAGCTCGACATCACACTGCTGCTGCGGTATGCGGCCAGATTGGCCGAGTCGGCAGAAGCATTGGGCGGATTACTTTGAACCGGTGCAGCTGGTACCAATAATTTATTCAGGTCCACCGTAAAAGTCATTTTACTGGCATCATCAAACACACTGGTGTACGCAACACCCAATCCTAAATTAGCAGGAATAAAATCTTTATTCTGTGCATCATTGGTATAACCGATCTTAGAACCAAGGTTGGTTAAAGTAACACCCCAACTTAAACCCCCGCCTGTTTTATCATTATCGGTATAAAACAACGAAACATCGCCTGCCACTGCATTTCCGGCTTTATAACTTACGCCATTTACAGTGCCGGTAACCAGCGAAGAATTAATATAACGCAATGCCACACCTAATCCCAGATTTGGCGATAATTTTCTTGAATAACCAAAATCGATAGAAAATTCTTTGGGGTTATACGAGTTTAATAAATTACCCGAATAATCGGTAAACTGTATATTTCCCAAACTAAAATAGCGGATAGAAGTAGAGAATGCCTGGTTCTCATCATCGGTTTTTCTGAATGCCGACAAACTGGCCAGATACACATCATTCAATCCCAGATCTTTCAACCATGGTGTGTAAGCAAAACCAACAGCGGTACCTGCTTTATTGAATGGCGTTTTGGCTAAATTCCAGAAAGGTGCATTCACATCGGGGGCTGTTGCAATGCCCGCATCGCCCATGCCACCTGATTTTGCATCGGGTGATATGCGTAAAAAAGGTACTGCGGTAGTAACCACATTAACAGGATCGGTATTTTGCGCCGTTGCTGTTGAATACAATAAAATGGCTATCACAAAACTTAAAACAGCACTCTTGTATGAATGTCTTTTCATGAAATAAATTTTTAATAAAAAATGGTCGCTCTGTTGCGTGTAATATCATTAAGTTAACGATTGTCACTCGAAGAGTGATAACGAAATTCAAGTTACAAGATCATGTTTCGAGAGCCTGACAATGACAGTTTGCAAAAGAAATTCTGAAAACCACTTGCAAACAAATGATTATTTTTTGCCACCAAGGTCACTAAGAAACAAAGAAAAAGCGAAGCTTTTTAATACTTCGTGCCTTAGCGTCTTTGTGGCCAATCTGTCATTTTCAATGTGCTTTTCTGCGCAGCAGAAATTGGTTACTCAACATGATATCACATTTCTTAACTTAATAATATGGCGCCACGAGCCGAAATAAAATAATAACTAATTAACGTAGAAATAATACCATTTGATACTTTTAGAGAACAATTAATTTTTGTGTTGCCGATGCAACGCCATTGGTTGATGACACAATTATACGATAAATATACACACCTCTCATCATTTTTCTGCCAATTTCATTTGTCCCATTCCATTGAATGCTGATGACCCTGTCGCCTGCATTGTTGATGCTGCGTTTGATCCGGTCAACCCATCTTCCGTTCAAATCAAAAATATCGATGTTTATATCCATATCAACTCCCGGTTGGTTATGTTCGAACGAAAATGTGGTGGATGAATGGAAAGGATTGGGATAATTGTACAGGTTCTTGATCTGTAATTTGTTTTTATCCATCACCACAAAATCAATCACGGCTTCGCCCGAATTATCAACCACATCCCATGCTTTTATTTTGATGGAATGTTTGCCGGGCAATAAAGTTGGCAATTGATACAACACTTGTCCCTGCTGATAACCGTTGGCAACAGATGAATAAAAATTATTCAATACAATGATATTTTTTTCATCGCCATCGATAACCGCAGTAATATCGTGACCAATGCCGGTGCCCACCGTATTGATTCCTGATGAATCGAATAAATTAATTAATAACACAGGATTCTCATCGGTCAATCCGCCATTCTTAAAATTAGTGTCGTTAATATAAGGTTGAATGACGGGACCACTTGTATCGGCAGAGATTATTGTTCCTGCGCCACCAATATAAAATGAAGTGGATACACCATTGGCATCATGCACGCCATCGCTTGCATATAAACTTATTCTTCCTTTCCCTGTTTGATAACTGATATCTTTCGGAACAATAAAAGTAAAGTGGAATAAGCCATTTTTTGCAGTGGCTATTCCTTTATACAACACATTTGTTTGTGTGGTGAATGGCATGACCGGACTTGCAGGATCGTTGCCCAAAGTGCTTACCTGCTGCGGTTTATCGAACACAGTAACATAAACAGTTCCGTTAAAATCGCTTCTGAAATTATCTGATGCATCGGTAAGTTTTCCTGCAAAAACATATTTATTCAATGCTTTTAAAGTATCGTTATTGCTGATGTTTTTATTGTTGATGGTAGTGAGTTGTAATTTCCATTCGGGGAATGCGAGCTTCATGGCAGGATCGCCAAGCAAAACAAATTTTCGGTTATTATATACATCACCATAAGTTTGATAAGTATAATTTTTTGTACGCTTTACCGCTTCACCGAGGGTTAAATATTTACCATTCGCATCGGGTTGCAAAGCGATCTTTTCGTAATTATCATTCAGCACTAAATTACTTGCTGCAAATACATCGCGTGTTGTTGTCATTAATGCAATGGCACCTGTACTGTCGGTGTTTAATAAAGCAATGCCCAAAGAATTTTTCGTTGGATCATCGTACGGCGCAAAGTCGCAAGTGGCCGTAATAAACAAAGGAAGTTTATCGGGATTATTGAATTGATTTAATTCTGTTTTCGTTAAAACTGCCGAGCCTGATAATTGCTGGTAGCCGCCATGGCCGTTATAATTAAACAATAAGCTTCCATTAAAAACCTGATTAACGATAGCTGCATTTACATCGGGGTAACGGCTGCCGCCACTGCCACTCACCATTTTATACGCATCCAAATAAATTTTATTTTGATTGAATAACGGATTGGTAGTGGATGCATCTGCCGACACAACTTCTGCATCCTGCACGTGCAAGTCGTTGTCTTTATCGTCAGCAACAAAAACCATTTGATTACGCCATGGACCAAAACTTTGTGCCGAATGATAACGAATGATCTTATCGACCATTATTTTTGCTTCATTTAAATTTCTGGCAGGCAATCTGCCAATACCAATATCCAGCAATGATGGTGGCGAAATGGTATTCACATCATCACTATCATTCAGCAAACCAAAAAAGTCATCCGAAGTATAAGTTGCTAAAGGATCAACTGAAATTAAACTTTCGTAACAGGGAACTATATTGCTGTTATTACTGATGCGGTTTTTATAATCGAAAGAGGCAGCACCAAACAATAATAAATATTTAGGGCGAAGGGTTGAATCGCTACCCGCTTTATCGAAAAACATTTTTACAAAATCACGCAATGCAGTGGGGTCGGGTATTGCGGAAGAAAATTCGTTATAGATCTGATCGGTAGTTGCAACGGTTACCGCATAACCATCGTGCTGCACATGAAAAGCAGCAAGACGGTTTGCTTCGCTTAACAATGAAGAATTTGTAATGATAATTAAGTCTGCTCTTGTTGATTGATGCAAGTTTTGATTACTGATTTTATTTAATGCAACAGGCGTTAAAAAATTACTGTTATTAAAAGCAACATATTCTCTTAACTGCGAAGCATCGTTAATAAAACCGGTTTGATTAGTATTGAATGATGCATTAATTTTTTGAGGTTCCAAAGCATTTGTTATTTCCCAAACTTCGGTGGTTGCTGTTGTGTTATTTATTGTGAATGATGCGATATTATTGTTTGCAACAGATTGCCAGTCGCGAAAGAATAATTGACCTGCACTATTCATCGCTAAATTCTTCCGGTCATGCAATTCGAACCAGTCCAACCAACCCTGTGCTCCTGCAGTTCCTGCATTAAAAGTGAATGCAATATTTAAGGTTGATTGTGAGGCCGTAAAATTATTTATCTGTGCAACGGTTGTTGCATAAGCATCTAAAAAATATCCCGACACAGCAGGAATATTTATGGTTTGTACAGCTTGATTATTTACTGCCACATTAAAATTACTGTTGGCCGCAACACTGCGTCCGGCAAGACTTACAGACAGTGTTACAGGTTGAGATAAGATTAATCCGGTAAAGTCAACACTAATATTTCGATTGACAGAATTGCCATTCGCGGTACTGAATTCTTCTCCAAACCATTGTTTACCGCTGTTTAAAAAATTGATAAGATCGTTCTCGTAAAAATATCTTTCATTGAAAGAATTAACCGAAACATTGGCGATGGCATTAATTGTTTTGGTGGCAATTCTTTTGCCGCTACCACCAATAGAAATAAAATAATAACTGCTGTCGCTATATAGATTTTTTTGATGAGTGAATCTTTGATGGATGCTATCCTTTAACCAATGATTGGGTCCGGCTGCATAAAATAAAAAATAATCGTTGCCATTAAAAATACCATCACCTCCATCAAACATTTCAACAGCATTTTCGAAAAGATCATCTTGTCTTGCAGTGGCATTATTTTCATCCAACATGCCACCCCCATTTCCGTACAAACGAATGGAAGCAGAACTGAGATTATTTGTACTGATCCCCAAACTGTTTAAAAACTGAATATCGATTTTATAAATGCCTTCCTGCTTTACTGCGATCTTATACCAACTACCTGTCGACAACACTGAGTTAGATACATACATTCGCTGACCATCAGCAACAACTGTAACAGCAAAAAAAAGAATAGAAATAAAAATGTTTTTGTAACTTGTCATCAATTGTATTACTCAAAAATATTTGCAAAAAAGCATCAGTAATTAAAAATTCTATACCTTAGTTTAAATACTCGTTAAAATTAGGTTTTTAGTAACATCAGAAATCCATGAACCAATGAACTATTTATCAAAATCCACTATATTCGCAACGCACAAATAATTCTACCCTTTTATTTTTATTGATTACGAAATTAAATTACAATTATGCAAGCTTTTAAAGTTGTAAGAAATTGTGTTTTGTTACTGGCTGTTGTTGGTGCAATGACTTCTTGTAAACTGTTGAAAAAGAAACAGGAAAAATCTGCCACCACAGGTTGGAATTATAACGATAAAACACAAGGCAATTTCAGCGTTGCCAAACCAAAGGATGTTAAAACTGCACCGGGTTTGGTGTTTGTGCAAGGCGGTACTTTTACCATGGGTGCCATGCAGGAAGATGTGATGGCCGACTGGAATAATATCCAAAAACGTGTTACCGTTCCATCATTTTTTATTGACCGAACAGAAGTTTCGAACGTAGCTTATCGCGAATACCTGTACTGGCTCGACAATGTTTTCAGTGATCCACAATACGAAAAAGTATTGGACGGTGCCAAACCCGATACATTGGTTTGGAGAAGCGAATTAGCTTATAACGAACCTTATGTAGAATATTATTTTCGTCATCCTGCATATAATTATTATCCCGTTGTGGGTGTTACCTGGAGACAGGCAAGCGATTATTGTATCTGGAGAACCGACCGTGTGAACGAATTAGAATTAATTCACAAACAATATATCAATCAAAATAATATCAAGACCGAATTGAACGGCGCCGGTCAGGAAAACTTTAATACCAAATCTTACCTGATGGGCGAATATCAGGTACAGCCCGGAAAATTAGCAACATCAAAAAACAACCCGTTAAAAGATGCGCAGGGCAGGCCAAGAACTACTGTAAGATTTGATGATGGCATTTTATACGGCGATTATCGTTTACCAACAGAAGCCGAATGGGAATATGCAGCTTATGGTTATATTAAAGAAAATCTGCAAAAGAAAGCAAGCTCAAAACAACGTGGCGAAGAAGTGTTGGCTAACAAAGAAATTTATTCATGGGGAAATGATGGTTTCGATAATTTACGTTCAACACGCAAGGGTGCTTTTCAGGGTGCATTCTTAGCAAACTTTAAACGTGGTAATGGAGATAATATGGGTGTTGCAGGCGGTTTAAATGATAATGCTGCCATCCCTGCTCCGGTTGTTTCATTTGCACCTAATGGTTTTGGTTTATACAATATGAGTGGTAATGTGAGTGAGTGGGTAGCTGATGTTTACCGGCCATTGACAAGTTTGGAAGTAGATGATTTTAATCCATTCCGCGGTAATAAATTCATGAAGGTTGATATGAGTAAGGGTGAAGGAAATTTGCGTGATAGTTTAGGTCGTATAAGAATGATACCTGAATCAGATTCAGCTTTAAAAAACAGAAGAAACTATCAGCATTCTTATGCTGTTAATTTTCTTGATGGTGACTCAACAAGTAATTTTTCGTACGGTTATGGCATCACAACTTTGATCTCGGATAAATCAAGAGTAGTAAAAGGTGGTAGCTGGAACGACAGACCCTATTGGTTAACTCCGGGTTCACGCCGCTTTTTGGAAGAAGATCAAAGCAGCAGCACTATTGGTTTCCGTTGTGCTATGACACATTTCGGTTCTTCTGAAGGTTTATCAACAAAATCTAAAACAGGCAACTTCTTCCCGTTAAGAAGGGCTAAAAAATAAGGTTAAGGTACACAGCTGTTCTTTAAAAAGAACAAAGAAGCCATCCACTTAATTGAGGATGGCTTTCTTATACCCCCTAACCCCCTGAAGGGGGAATTATATAGCACCACAAATAAAATCTACAAGTATCCTTTAAATAAAGAAATTTACTTTTGAAAAAATTAATTGATAGTGACGATAGAACAATTATATAAGATCTATAAAACGCATCCATCTGTTCAAACCGATACGCGTAAGTTGAAAGAGGGTGATATTTTTTTTGCATTGAAGGGACCAAATTTTAATGGTAATTTATTTGCAATAAAAGCATTGGAACAAGGTGCAGCTTATGCTGTAGTTGATGAAGACATGGATGCTGATGATGAACGATTAATTAAAGTTGATGATGCATTAGAAACATTACAGCAATTGGCAAAACATCACCGGCAACAATTAAATATTCCATTTATTGCCATCACCGGCAGCAATGGTAAAACAACAACCAAAGAATTAGTGCACGCTGTTTTATCATCGCATTATAAAACATATACAACACAGGGCAATCTAAATAATCATATTGGTGTACCCATCACCATTTTAAATATTAGAGATGGTGCTGACTTTGCTGTGATTGAAATGGGTGCCAATCATCCAAAAGAAATTGCAGCTTATTGTACTTATACATTGCCAACACATGGCATCATTACCAATTGCGGCAAAGCCCATTTAGAAGGTTTTGGAAATGAAGAAGGTGTTCGGAAAGCCAAGGGCGAACTGTTTGATTTCTTGCGTATAAATAAAGGCACCGTTTTTATTTATAACGATTACGATTATTTAAAAGCAATGAGCACCGGCATTGAAAATATTTTTAGTTACGGAACAACAAATGCCGATGTTGTTGGAAATGTAAAAACAAATAATCCTTTTTTAGAAATCTCCATCAGCAAAGGATTAAACATACATACCATTAAAACAAAATTAGTTGGTGAATATAATTTGCCGAATATTTTATGTGCTGTTGCTGTGGGCAAATATTTTAATGTGCCCGAAGAAAAAATAAAAGCCGCCATTGAAAATTATATGCCATCCAACAGTCGCTCGCAGATGATAGAAATGGGCAACAATAAAATTATTCTGGATGCGTATAATGCCAATCCGTCGAGCATGAAATTAGCCATTGAGAATTTTGCAAAACTGTCTGCCGATAATAAAATTTTATTATTAGGTGCCATGATGGAATTAGGAAACGAAAGTATTAAAGAACATGAAGCATTGATTGAACTGATAAAAAAATATTCGTGGAAACAAGTTGTATTGGTTGGCGGTGATTTTAAAAATGTGAAACATCCTTTTTTATATTTCGACAGATCGGATGAAGCAAGAGAATGGTTTACACAACAACATTTTGAAAATACATTTATCCTGATCAAAGGATCGAGAAGTATGATGATGGAAAAAATAATGATGTGAAGAAAGCTATGAGCAATTAGCTACGAGCTGTGAGTTAAAAAATATTGCTTGTTGTTGGAAGGCGATCAACAATGGCTGCCGCTATTTATTCTTCAGTACAAGAGTGCGACGCAACAGGTGATGCCATAAGTACATAAGCCGGTAACAAAAAAATAAACTGCAAATTAAATTCTGTAATTACCTTGCAGATAATATGAGTAAAGATCATCATTCGAAACCCAATTATTTATTTAGTGTTTTAAGCAATAAGTGTCCGAGATGCCGCACCGGTTATCTTTTTAAAACAAAAAATGCATACGATTTAAATCATAACACCGAGATGGTGGAGCATTGTCCGGTTTGCCATCAGCGTACCGAAATTGAAGTTGGTTTTTATTATGGTACCGGTTATGTTAGTTATGCATTATCGATCGCATTTATTGTAACTTGTTTTGTTGCATGGTGGGTTTTAATTGGTATGTCGTTTTCGATCGATGATAACAGAATATTTTACTGGATGGGCACTACTTTTATTTTATTGATCATTGTTCAGCCACTTCTGATGCGGTTATCAAGAACACTTTGGTTAAGCTGGTTTGTACAATACGATCCTAACTGGAAAGAACACGAACCCGATAATCCCGAAAGAATTGTACCCGGACAAATGGATAACTGGTAAATTAATTGGAAGTTATTTTTACACCTTGCATTTTTCTTGCTTTTACCTGATCGGCCTTTCGTACAAACTTTGATTTAATCATTATACTTGCTTCGGTGCCCTGATTAATGCGATACGGTTTTCCTTCATATTTAATCAGGCCATCACCATTTTTAAACCATTCGAATGCCAATATTTTATACGGATCGGCGGGAGCTGCATATTTGGTACGGCCGAATGTGAGTGCCTTATTTTCGCCGGTTTCGAAAGCCACCTGAATCTTATCGGGATATACTGCTGAGCAAATTCCTTCAGTATTTTTTTTGAGTGTGATGATATCTATATACTTACCATTCTCCAATTTTACATTTCCTTTTGTAACCTGTGCTTCTTCTTTTGTAATTTCTCTTTTTAATTCAATATTTCTGTCAACATAGAATTGTAATTTATTTAAATTAACGCCTGCGTTTTCGATTCGTGACCTGACCTGCGGGGTTAGATAAGTTTTAGAACTGCTGCACGATACACTTACCAAAACAATTGAAATAATTAAAACGCTTACATAAATTAATTTCATTGTTGTTGATTTTATATATTATTAGAAATGGGTGTTAAACAATACTGCAAGATGTACATATGCAGACTGATGAAAACAAAAAGGTTTAATAAGCTAGTGTTAAAACAAAAAAGGTTCGCAATTAATTGCGAACCGTTTGATATTTATTTTTCGGCGGAAATAAATTATTTTAAAAGGATCAAATCTTTTTATGGTGTTTTAAAACTTTTGCTTCGAGATAAAAGATGATCTCTTCGGCAATATTTTTCGACTGGTCGCCTACCCTTTCCAATTTTCTGATGATCGATAAAGCATGCAATGCCTGATTGATATCATTGGGAAATTGTTTGATATATTCTTCCATGTGTTCATTGGCATGTACATTAATGTCATCAAGAAAATCATCTTTTTTAAATACGGTTCTTGCCAATGCAGTATCCTCGTTTTCGAAAGAGGTTAAAGTATCATCAAACATTCTTATTGCTTCACCAAACATTTCCAGCACTTTACTGGCCTCAATTAATTCGGGACCGAAAATTGTATCGGTATCAATGATATGTTTTGCAATGCCTTCAGCTATATCGCCAATACGTTCAAGGTTTGAATTAATTTTTAAAACCGCCAGCAGAAACCTGAGGTCGATAGCAACAGGCTGATAGATAGCAAAAATATTTTCGCAATCCATATCTATTTTTAATTCGTAGCTGTTTACCCTTTTTTCTTTATTGGTCACTTCACGGGCAAGATCTTTATCAAAATTTACCAAGGCATCCAGGGTTTTTGATAATTGCAGGCGTACCAGCAACCACATGCTTTTTACCTCGTCTTTTAGTTTTTCGATTTCTGTTTCAAAATGTGTCATAAAAAATAATATTAGATGAAAGTATCTTAAAATTAGCTAAATCTTCCGGTGATATAATTTTGAGTTCTTGTGTCTTTAGGGTTTGTAAACATTATTTTGGTATCGTCAAATTCTACCAGTTCGCCCAGATAAAAGAAAGCAGTTTTATCGCTTACACGTGCAGCCTGCTGCATGTTGTGCGTAACGATGATCATGGTCAGTGTTTTCTTTAATTCCTGCAATAATTCTTCGATGCCCGAAGTAGAGATCGGGTCTAATGCCGAAGTTGGTTCATCCAATAACAATACTTCGGGTTCCATGGCAATGGCACGTGCAATACATAAACGCTGTTGCTGGCCACCCGATAAGAATGTTCCTTTTTTATGCAGCGAATCTTTTACTTCGTTCCACAAAGAAGCGTTGGTTAAAGATTTTTCTACAATATCATCGCGTTCGGATTTTTTAATTTTTATTCCGTTCAGTTTATATCCTGCGATCACATTATCGTAGATACTTAAATTAGGAAAAGGGTTAGGCCGTTGAAAGACCATTCCTATTTTCAGTCGCGCAAAAATGGGATGCATATTGTACACATCTTCATCATCCAATAACATTTTGCCACTGCTTTTTGCACCTTCGGTTAATTCGTGCATGCGGTTGATACAACGCAGATAAGTTGTTTTACCGCAACCCGAAGGACCCATTACTGCAACTACAGAGTTCTTGGGTATTTCGATATTCACGTTTTTTACAACGTGGTTAGTACCAAACCATGCATTAAAATTTTCGCTTTTTATAATTGTACGTTCCATCTTTTTGTTATAAGCTTTGTAATGATGTTTAATGATAACACGATAAACAATAATACCAATGCCGCTCCCCATGCAAGATCGTGCCAATCGTCGTAAGGACTGGTGGCATAATTAAAAATTATTAGCGGAAGGCTTTGCATGGGTTTCAACATATTGGTATTTAAAAAAGGGTTACCAAATGCCGTAAATAATAATGGTGCCGTTTCGCCGGCAACTCTTGCTATCGAAAGTAAAATTCCTGATAATATCCCACTTACACCGCAGGGTAAAACTACTTTTAAAATAACTTTATGATAAGGCAGTCCAAGCGCCAATCCTGCTTCTTTTAATGAAGAAGGGATCATCTTTAAAGTTTCTTCGGTCGATCGGATCATGATAGGCAGCATCATAATTGCCAATGCAATACTTCCCGATAATGCCGAGAATGTTCCCAATGGTTTTACGATCCAGAAATAAACAACAATACCAACAACGATAGAAGGAACACCCTGTAAAACATCAACAGCCAGTCGGCTCCAATACGAAAGCCGCGATGTTTTATTTTCGCTTAAATAAATTCCGCATAATATACTGATCGGAATGGCGATGATGGATGCCACTAACACCAAACACAAACTTCCAACCAAAGCATTCACAATACCACCGCCGGTTTCGCCAACAGGTTTCGGGATCTTTGAAAGGAAGGTCCAGTTAATTTTTGTGATACCTTCTTTAAAAATATAAGCGATGATGGCGATCAATGGAATGGTAATTACAAATGCAAGTATCACAATGAATATCTGAATGAGTCTGCTTTTTCCAACCCTGTATTTTACATGAACATTCATAGACTAATTAATTTGAAAAACGTTTGATAATACTTTTACCTATTACATTAATAATTACAGTTACAACAAATAAAACCAATCCTAATTCGATTAATGCAGAAAGATAAACGGTGTGATCGGCTTCGGTAAATTCATTGGCTATAACACTCGCCATGGTATTGCCCGGAGCGAATATGCTCGTTGGCATTAAGCTTGTATTTCCTATCACCATGGTTACTGCCATTGTTTCGCCAAGTGCACGTCCCAGCGACAATAAGATGCCTGCAAATAAGCCCGATTTTGTATAAGGTAAGATGATATTTTTTATTACTTCATATCTGGTAGCACCCAACGAATAAGCACCTTCTTTTAAATTGGAAGGAACCATTTTAATTACTTCCCTGCCCATCGATGCAGCATAAGGAATGATCATGATAGCCAGGATGATAGATGATGTAAAAATACCGATACCATAGGGCAGCACATTAAATTTCATTTCCAATTCACGAACCAACGGCACCAAAACAATCAATCCCCAAAAACCATAAATAACCGATGGAACGGCTGCTATTAATTCAACAGTATTTTTAAGAAAGTTCGATAACCATCCTTTCGAATTATACTCGCCCAGATAAATGGCAATAGCAAAAGAGAAAGGAATTGAAATGATCAACGCAAGAAATGAAGTTAATAAAGTACCTATCAAAAAAGGATAAGCACCATACACATTATTAACGGGGTCCCATGTTTTTCCCCACAGATATTTTATTCCCAAAGATTTGATGGAAGGGATCGATTCAATGGTCAGCGTAAGCATGATACCCAGAACCAAGATCACCATCACAATGGCAATCATAATTAACATACGCCTGAAAGCAACTTCCATGCGTATTTGTTTGTGCGACTGTCGTGCATTTTTATTTATACTGGCGTCCATAATGCTAAAATATGCAATTACCTGCAGTAGAAATTTACTGCAGGTAATGATTAAAAAACTTCAATATTTTACTTCTATCTGTACTGATAAAATGTAATTATTTTAAAATTGGTTTACCATTATAAGTAGCAGATTTAAGAATTTTTTCTGCAATTTTTAATGCTTCTTTTGATAATGGAGCATAATTTAATGGTGCTGCATATTGTTGTCCTTCATGAATATTCCACCATAAAAGATTTAATAATTTTTTTGCTCTGTCGGCTGAACGTGAATTATAATTTTGTTCTTTATAAATAATAGCCCATGTAAATCCTGCGATAGAATAACCATCAGCAGCTTCAGTATCGGTTAAAAATATTTTAGAATCTTCAGGCATTTTTACATTACCCGCAGCAGTTACAGAAGCAAGTGATGGTACAATAACTTTACCTTTTTTATTTACCACTTTAGCATAATCCATTTTATTCTGCAAAGAATAAATCAGTTCTACATAACCAATGGCACCGGGTGTTTGTTTTACTAAACCTGAAACACCTTCGTTACCTTTTCCTCCTAAACCAACAGGCCAGTTTACTGCACCACCTGCACCTACTCTGGTTTTCCATTCAGGACTAACTTTTGATAAATAATTAGTGAAGATGGCTGTTGTTCCGCTACCATCAGAACGGTGCGCTACTAATATTGGGAAAGCAGGTATGTTTACACCTTTGTTTCTTGAAACGATTCTTGGATCATTCCATTTTGTAATTTTTCCAAGGAAAATATCTGCAATAACATCCGGAGTAAGAACAATACCATTATTATTGCCGGGTAAATTGTAAGTAAGAACAACTGCACCTGAGGCCATCGGGATATGCAAAGCCGGTACTCCTAATTTTTTTGTTTGCTCTTCATTTAATGGTCCATCAGAAGCACCAAAATCTACAGTTTTATTTGTTAATTGCAAGATACCACCGCCTGAACCGATAGATTGGTAATTAACCTGAATCCCCGTCTTTGCATTATACACAGAAAATGTTTTAGAGAAAAACGGATAAATAAATGTACTTCCGGCACCTAACAATGTTTTATCGTTCTGTGCTTTTGTGCTTGACATAAATCCTACAGTAACCAAAACGATACTTAGAATTTGAGTGATCTTTTTCATATTTATTTTTTTAAATTTTTATATTGATTTTATTTACCGAAAACATAATAGAATGTGAGACGATAAACCAGATCGTGATTATTGGCAGCAACATTTGCATTAGATAATTGCGATGCATAACTGTTATACCAGATGTTTGGCATAAGGTGTACATTCTTAGCCGGTGTATAATCCAATCCTACAGTGATGAATTGTTGTTTGTAAGTTTGATCGCCTGTTGAAGTATTACCTCCGCTGAAATAAGTATTATCGTTATAATTTCCTGTATTGCCTGAATACTTGCTGTAAGTATTGTTATCGATCTTTTTGTTAGGATTGTACGCATCGTAACGGGCAAAGAATCTTAATTTATTTGGTACCAAATCGCCGTGTACATAAAATGAAACGCCTGTTGCAGCATTACTTAATGTATCGTTACCACCTGCAATTTTAGTTCCTACTAAATCATTCTTCAGATTGTTCACGAAAAATTCGAGACCAACTGTAAATCCTTTTCCGGGATCCATACCTTTTTTTGCAGTTGCAGCACTGTTGTAGGCAATATAACCTTTCAACATCTGACGAGAATGATGCCATGTTGGGGTCCAGTGCAATCTCTGGTAATCAGCATAAGCATCGATCACCACTTTCTTATTAAATAAATAAGCATACACATCACCATAGAACCATTTAAAATTATCGCCTTCAGGTTTTGCACTGCTACCATTACCCATCATCACATTATAACCAAAGTTTTTAGTTTCAGGATCAAAAGTTCCCTGTAAAGCACCACCTAAATCATAAGATGGTGTACGGCGTATATCCGCAATTGTTCTTTCAATAGATCTGTAATTCCAAATCTTTTCAGACAATAATGGGAAAGTTGGAGTTGATACCTGACCGAAAATGAAGTCGGTTCCTTTCCAGATGTTTTTCCATCTGATATTAGCTAACTTAATATAGAAAGAAAGTTTACCATTCGATAATTGATCGCCGCTTGCAGATGTTGCTGATGGCGGATTACCTGCAGGAAAATTATCTTCAGCAGCTAATAATAATTCGGCCGAAAATTTCTTGGAGATATTATAATCATATCCCAAATAAATACGACGGAAAGCAAATGCGGTTCTGGCCTGAGGAATACCTGTGTATTGGTTGCCATTACCACGTTGAGATGAATCACTATGACCTTTAAAATAATAATCACCAAACATATAACCCCAAATCCTGCCCGAATTAGGGCTTCCTGCTTTAAATGCAGAATCAGAATTCAATACATATTGCGCGTTAGAAACACTTGCAGTGCCTACTATCAGAAAGAGAATAAAAACAGATAGGCCTAAAAATCTTTTAATCATAAACGTAGTTTTTTTATTGCTGCAAAGGTTAACGGCCAATGTTACGGAATTGTTAAGCGAAGGTTATGCTGAGGTTAACAATTGAAAAATAAAAATGAATTTATATGTAGTAGGCAGATTGTTTTTTAGATACGTATTTACAGAAAACCGTGTAGTGCTATATCTATAAATCAGGAAGCTATCTTTTAGGAATCTGACAAAGTCTCATTTTATTGTAAAAAAAATTTTCGAAACCGTTTGCGGTGGACATCTAATTAGCTTTCATACAATATTAATGTTAGCTTTATTTTTTCGAATCTTTCATAATGTTAGTTTTTTTGAATTGAAGCCCCATACGCAAAAATGGGGCTTCGTCTTTATATCAATTCTTCCATAAAAAAAACTGCAGAAAGCTTGCATGTGAAAAATGTAAGTAATACTTTTCTTCTCATTAATAAACCAATAATCCAACCACTATGAAAAAACTGGTCATCATTCTATTCATTTCCTTTTGGATAAATGCAACACAGGGTCAATGTTCAATTTACGGCGATAAGCCTGTACAGAAATTTCAGATATTAGACAGTTTAAAAAACAGAAATTTCACTGATAGTGTTGATAGTTCAGTTACACTGGAGAATATCCTTTTATTCACCGGTGATGATACAAAGAATTATTCATATTCACAATACGTGCGTTTAAAAGGCTATGTTGTTTTAGTAAAATATGGTGGCCCCGAAACATGTAACTGCCATTCGAAAAATAAAGATGATCTGGATATTCATGTTGAACTTTCACTCAATCCAAACGACAAGGGAGCGAAAGCAATGGTTGTTGAAATAAACAGGTACACACGAAACGATCATCCGGAATTTACTTTAGCTAATATTAAAAAATTAATCGGCAAGCAAGTAACCGTTGAAGGGTTTATGTTTTTCGATGAGGAACATAAACAAAATGCTTTTACAACAAATCCAGATGGATCAAATCTATGGCGCTATACCTGTTGGGAAGTTCACCCGGTAATGCGTATTTATTAATTATGGGAAAGAATAATCTCCTGGGAATTAACTGACAACTGTATGTTGTTTAATAATAAGGAGTAAGTAACTAATTGAAAAGGTATAGAACTTCAATTATCAGAGCAAAGAGATTAAAGCATAAAAAAGTAGAATCGATGCTAATTGAGAGTTTGTTCACGTATTTTACAAATCTGCTTATTAATGAAATACCGAAATCGATCTATAAACATGTCTTTTGTTTTTAGTTAATAAGGGCTGCTGTATTTTCTGGTGGCTCTATAAAAGCAGATATTTTTAGATATTTTACATTAATATTTAAAACATCCTTCATATTAATTACCAATATGTCTCCGGGTATTGGAATAGCTTCCTTAATTTTAGAATTTTCTTTATCAACAACTCTTCTTTTCGCACCCTCTAAAACAATATTTTCAAGTACGTCCTTATGTGGTGAGTAATTAAAATCAATCAAAATACCACAATAAATAACATCTGATGTAACCATTACATCTAAGTATATTAAATCAGATCCATCCCTAAAAATCTTACGCATCCCCTCCGAATAGTTATCGCTAAAGATATAAAACCAGTAATTATAATTACGAAAAGCATTATAATTAATATTCAGGCGAAGTAGATTAATTATGTATTTAAAGAATTTTGAAATTAGCCAACTCGAAATAATTACAATCGCTATATAAAAAATAAACTGCTTAGCATATTTTGAAAATATAGAATATGTTATATTTATATCTTTTATATCTTTCCCAATAATTATATCATATAAAAAACGAAAATCGACTTCGTAATTATAATAGGTTAACAGACAAAGAGAAGACGCATGTATAGCAAGGGACCAAAATATTCCTTTAATTAATGAATCTGAAAGAGGTATATTTAGATTTGCTTCTTTATTCTTGAAAGTTGAGTAATAAGCATCCAGAGCAATTGCACCAGGTAAAAGTAAAATAACAATAAGAATTGCACCTAATGCAAAATTCATTTTCAGTTATTTTTATTGGTGTCTCTATCAGCATTATTTAAACTACCTGATAAACTCAAGTTAATTTTACGATCCCCACTCTCAACAACAATAGACTCCCCATTCTCTAAATTCGTTTTCTTAGAAATAATCGTATCAACCAATTTACGTGTAAGCTGCCTGTCCTTTAATACAGACAACCCATTCTTACTAATTTTAACATGCATAGAAGGTTTATTAAAAAATGAGATAATTGAAGATGCTATTTTTTGTAAAAAAGAAATATTATTTACTTGAGTAATCATATAAGGTTTATAAACAAATTTCTTACCAAAATATCTTGCCAATAAAGTTAAATGACAACTAACTAATAAATTCTGCTCTTAAGACTAACGTTGATTATATTTAGTTATTGCCTGCTTGTTAAAGCTAAAGTATTTATTTTTAACTTGCAATAGAAATTACACGGTTTTAATATAACATTAAGCACTGAAACAATATTTATTGCTACCTAAAGGTAATAAAAAAACGCAAACACTTATCAGCATTGCGTTTTATCAATCAAGTTGCGGAGACTGGGGGATTCGAACCCTCGATACCCTTTAGAGGTATACACACTTTCCAGGCGTGCTCCTTAAACCACTCGGACAAGTCTCCTGTTTTTAAAAGGATTGCAAAAATAACAGTTAGCAATCAGAAGCCATCTATTTTTTTATTACTGCAGATACACAGCATATTTTTATTTGCCAAAAACTTTTTCGGCATTGGCTGTAGTAATGGCTGCTACTTCTTCCAAAGATAGATTTGTTGCTTCAGCAATTTTTTCGATGATGTATAAAAGATAACTGCTCTCATTTCTTTTACCTTTAAAAGGAATGGGCGATAAATAAGGCGAGTCTGTTTCGAGCACAACATTTTTTAATCCTATTTTTTCGATCAGTTTTGCCAATCCCGAAGTTTTATACGTAACCACACCGCCAATACCCAAATAAAAACCAAGGTCGGTAATTTGTTTGGCTTCTTCTTCGGTGCCGCCAAAACAATGAAAAATCCCTCTCAAACCTTTTTTTGCAAATGGTTTCACGGTATCAACAGTTTCCTGCATCGCATTACGTGTATGAATAACGATCGGTATCGATCTGTCCAATGCCCACTGCATTTGTAATTTAAATGCTGCAAATTGTTGTTTGGTAAAAGTTTTATCCCAATAAAAATCCAAACCTATCTCACCAATGGCAACAAATTTTCTTTTATGCAGCCATTGTTCAATGATATCCAGTTCTTCTTTATAATTATCTTTTACCGAGCAGGGATGCAGTCCCATCATGGCAAAACACTCGCCGGGATATTTTTTTTCTAATACCAGCATATCGTTTATCACTTCTTTATCAATACCTGGTAAATAAAATTTTATTACACCCAGTTCATTGGCACGGCGTATTAATGCATCTATATCTTTTTTATATTCTTCCAGATATAAATGGCAATGCGTATCGATAATTTTCATTTTTCAAAAATAATTTGTTTTAAGAAAATAAAGTTGCTTTTGCTGCGTTTATAGTTATGTCCAAAACAAAAGAATAATTATAACCACATAGACCGGATTTATTAAAGACTGTTTTCATAGGGTACGGATTAAAAAAAAGGCTGGGGTTTTTACCCCGGCCATTGTTTTTTAATTACAATGGCCTGAACTGATATCCTTCTTTACTAAAATATTCCAGCACTTTTGGCAAAGCAAAACTCATCCTTTCCCATGCTTTTGTACTATCGTGAAAAACAATGATACTTCCTTTTTTTGAATGATATAAAACATTTGCCAAACAACGTTGTGGTTGTAAATTAACATCGAAGTCGCCACTTAATACATCCCACATGATAATTGACGACTGGTGTTTGACGATTGATGATTGAAACCGGGTTATTTTCCCGTATGGCGGACGAAATAATTTCGAATCAATTTCTTTTGATGCCATTTCAATATCGTTGATATATTCTTCGTCGTTTGTTTTCCAGCCGTTCAAATGATGATACGTATGATTGCCAACTGCATGTCCTTCCTCGATAATTCTTTTATAAATTTCTTTATGCTTCTTAACATTTTTGCCGATACAAAAAAACGTTGCCTTGGCATGATGTTTTTTTAATTCATCCAGTACAAATGGTGTGGCAGTTTCGTGCGGGCCATCATCAAAAGTAAGATACAATACTTTTTCAACAGTATTGATCTTCCATGTGAATGAAGGATATAATGCACGCAGCCACCAGGGCGTTTTTACAAGATACATGGGTCAAAGATATGCAGCCGAAGTGTGCGACGCAACAGGTGATGCCACAAGTGCAACTGCCCGGTACATAAAATCTATGATTTGAAATTTGCAATTTATGATTTGCAATAAATATTAAATCAGAAATCTTCAATCTTCAATCGCATTATCTTTGCGGCATGAGTAAAAAAGTCAGGGTACGTTTTGCGCCATCGCCAACAGGCGGTTTACATGTGGGTGGTGTTAGAACAGTTTTATTTAATTATTTATTTGCCAAACATTTTGGCGGCGATTTTATTGTGCGGATTGAAGACACTGATCAAACAAGATTTGTTGAAGTTGCCGAAGATTATATTTTCGAAACCCTTGCCTGGTGTGGATTAGAACCAGATGAAAGTCCGAGGCACGGTGGCCCGTTTGCGCCCTACCGTCAAAGCGAACGAAAAGAAATTTACAGAGAGTATGCCGAAAAATTAGTGAGTGAAGGGCATGCATATTATGCTTTTGATACTGCAGAAGAATTGGATGCGAAGCGAAAAGCGATTCCAAATTTTCAATACAATCAAACATCAAGAACGCAATTAAAAAATTCGTTGACGCTGAGTGCTGATGAAGTAAAAAATTTATTATCGTCGAATACAAAGCATGTGATCAGAATTAAAATGCCCGAAAACACGGAAGTAAAATTTACTGATATGATCCGCGGTGAAGTGAGTTTTAATTCATCGCAGGTGGATGATAAGGTTTTATTGAAAGCCGATGGCATGCCAACGTATCATTTGGCTGTTGTGGTGGATGATTATTTGATGAAGATTTCTCATGCATTTCGCGGCGAAGAATGGTTGCCGAGTGCACCGGTACATATTTTATTGTGGCAATATTTATTTGGATTGGAAAACATGCCTGAGTGGGCACACTTACCATTGATATTAAAACCCGATGGCAACGGAAAATTAAGCAAGCGGGATGGCGACAGGCTGGGCTTTCCGGTGTTTGCAATGGATTGGGTTGATCCGAAAACAAATGAAAAAACAATTGGATTTAAAGAACGCGGATTTTTGCCCGAAGCATTTATAAATATGCTGGCAATGCTGGGATGGAATGACGGAACCGAACAGGAAATATTCTCTTTGAAAGAATTGATAGAAAAATTTTCGATGGAACATGTGCATAAAGCCGGTGCAAAATTCAATTACGAAAAAGCGAAATGGTATAATGGTGAGTGGATCAAAAAGTTGCCTGTTGCAAGTTACAAGTTGCAGGTTGCAAGTTTGTTGAAAGCGGAAGGAATTGATGTTGATGATATTAAATTAGAAGAAGTAATTGAATTAATAAAAGATCGTTGCAGCTTGCTTTCCGATTTTGTACAACAATCATCTTTCTTTTTTAAATCGCCCGAAACCATTGATATAGCTGCCATTCAGCCAAAATGGAATGAGCAGAAGAATTTATTTTTCTTAGAACTAATTCGCGAATTTGAATTAATGCAATTCTGGAACCATGAAGCATTAGAAAATGAATTCAAAGAATTGGCATCAGCCAATCAAATAAAACCCGGCGAATTAATGTTGCCTTTACGCATCATGCTGGTGGGTGGAAAATTTGGTCCGCATGTTTTTAATATTGCCGAAGTTTTAGGAAAAGAAGAAACGATAAAACGGATTCAACACACTTTAAAAATGTTAACACACAACGCCTAAAGCGGATTAAGAAACATTTCTAATAAATTAAATTAAATTATTAGAATGAAGATTTTTCATCACTGTAAAATTTTTAAATAACGATATCAACACCCCTTCAGGGGATCGGGGGTTCATCCAATCTTTACCGATGTCATCGTTAAAGAACCACCAACAGCTTTATCATTAAAGAAAGAGATCGGATCATTTTTTTCTTTCAATCCTAACGAATAAATCAATGGTAAATAATGTTCGGGTGTTGGAACAGCAAGCATGGCTTCTTTCCCTAAATTTTGATATTGAATTAATTTATCGTGACCATCATTTGCAATTAATTCTTTAAAAGTATTGTTGATCTGCAATGTCCAATCGTATGCAAAATTATCTTCGTATAATTTATCCCATGCCACCATTCTTAAATTATGAACGATATTACCGCTGCCCAAGATCAGCACTCCTTTTTTACGGAGAGAAAGAATTTCTTTCGCCAATTCATAATGAAATTTTGCATCTTTTGTATAATCGATACTCAATTGCAAAACAGGAATATTTGCTTCGGGATACATGTGCCGGATGATGGTCCACGCACCATGATCCAATCCCCAGTCATGTGCCAGATCAACATTTGCCGAATGAATCAGATCGGCTGTTTCCTTTGCCAGCAAAGGGTTTCCGGGTGCAGGATATTGCACTTCATATAATTCTTTTGGGAAGCCGCCAAAGTCGTGAATCGTTTTTGGAAAATCCATCGCCGTGATGTGTGTTCCTTTCGTAAACCAATGTGCCGAAATAACCAACACTGCTTTTGGAACCGGGATTTGTTTTGCCATGGCAGTCCATGTGCGACTGAATTCATTGTCTTCAATGCCATTCATCGGCGAACCATGACCAACAAATAAAACAGGCATTAAATGCTGCTGTTGTTCTAAATTATCTGTAAAGTTTTTTAAACTATTAAAACTATTGATGCTCATGTTGCAAAATTATTTAAGAATTGTTGTACGAACTACCACTCAAACGAATATTCCGCATTTCATCAATTTCAGTTCCTGTTTCGATAATCTATTTCTATCTTACTGAAAAATCAGTTCATGCAAAACAGTAAACGGATCATTTATTTTTTTGCCATCATTAAATTCATCATCCCGTTTGTGTTCATCAATGCTGCTTTCGAACTGCACCGTGATGAATATTTATATTTGGCCGATGCAAATCATCTGGCATGGGGTTATATAGAAATGCCACCCTTGCTTGCTGTTTTAGGTGCCATCAGCAAATTATTCGGCAGTTCATTTTATGCCGTTTATTTCTGGAGCTCTTTATTTGGAACGATGACAATTATTTTAGTAGGCAAAATTGCAATAGAGCTGAAAGGCAATGCTTATGCGGTTTTCATTGCTTGTCTTGCTTTTTTATGTTCCGGTTTTTTACGGATGAATATTTTATTCATGCCTAATTTTCTGGATGCTTTTTTCTGGACATTGAGTGTTTACTTCATTATTAAATTGATCAACAGCAAAGATAAAAAATACTTGTATTATCTCGGTATCTGTTTCGGCTTAGGTATGTTATCGAAATATACCATGGCGTTTTTCATCCTTGCTTTTTTAATCAGTTTTGTTCTTACAAGCAACAGAAAATGGTTGCTGAATAAACATTTTTATTTTGCGATGTTGCTGGCCTTGCTCATTGTATCACCCAATTTTTATTGGCAATACAATCATCATTTTCCTGTATTGCATCACATGCAAATGTTGCAGGACTATCAATTGCAATACCTCAGTCGTGTTGAATTTTTGGTTAACCAGGTCATCATGTTTCTTTCCTGTTTTTACATCTGGATGATGGCATTATGGTTTTTATTTTTCAAAAAAGATGGAAGAAAATATATTTCCATCGGTATTATTTATTTCGCTGTGATCCTTTTGCTGCTTTGGTTTAAAGGGAAATTTTATTATGCCGCCAGTATTTATCCGGCACTGTTAGCAATTGGAAGTGTTTATCTCGAAAAAATAATTTCGTCGCATAAAATAAAAGTTTTGCATTGGGTAATTCCTGTTTTTATGCTGATGGTTACCGTTTTAATTTTTCCGGTTGCCATTCCTTTTATGTCGCCGCAAAAATTAGATGCATTTTATAAAACTGTTCATGCAGAAAAAGCAGGTGTACTGAATTGGGAAGAGAAAAAAAATAATCCATTGCCGCAAGACTTTGCAGATATGTTGGGCTGGAAAGAGATGGCGCAAAAAATTGCAAAAGTGTATCATCAATTACCTGATAGTGTTCAGCAAAAAACAATGGTGTACGGAAATAATTATGGCGAAGCTGCTGCATTAGCTTTTTACAGAAAGAAATTTGATTTGCCCGAAATATATTCCGACGATGCAAGCTTTGCTTTTTGGTTGCCTAATAAATTTAATTATAAATATTTTTTGTTTCTTACTTACGACATGCCCGAAAAAAACGATTCGTTTTTTTATCACTTTAAAAAAACAGAGATCAAAGATTCACTTACTCAAAAATATGCAAGAGAATATGGTGCAAAGATCGTTTTATACAGCGAGCCTGATTCTACCGCAAAAGCCATTGCAGAAAGAAGTACCAAAGAATTAAAAGCAAAATATAATCTGCATTAGATTCTAAACTATTTTTATGCAAAGATTATTGCTATGAAAAAAGATCGGCCTATCAGAGTGTTGGTTGCCAAAGTTGGATTGGATGGTCACGACCGTGGTGCCAAAATTATTGCCACTGCTTTACGCGATGCAGGCATGGAAGTGATTTATACCGGCTTACGTCAAACCCCCGAAATGGTTGTGAATGCTGCATTACAGGAAGATGTGGATGCCATCGGCATCAGTATTTTAAGTGGCGCACATAATACTGTTTTCCCAAAAGTCATTGCTTTGATGAAAGAAAAAGGAATGGACGATGTGTTGTTGACCGGTGGCGGCATTATTCCTAATGAAGATATCATTGAATTAAATAAATCGGGTGTCGGCAAATTATTTCATCCCGGAACCAATACTTCCGAAATTGCAGATTATATAAAAGTTTGGGTGAAAGAACATAGGAATTTTTAATGAAAGCTGCGAGCTTTTAGCCGTGAGCTGTGAGCAAAGAAACGCGAGTAAATTTTGGTTATAATCTTAAAAAATATTTATGCGAAATTTTAAAGAGTTGAAGATTTGGCAAAAAGGTTTTGATATTTCAATTAACAGTTATAAACTAATTGAAACATTTCCTCAAACAGAAAAATATTCTTTGGTGCAACAAATTACCAGAGCAGCAGTTTCTATTCCTTCTAATATTGCCGAAGGCAGCAGCCGATCGAGTGATAAAGATTATAATCGTTTTTTAGAAATTTCTTTAGGCTCATCTTTTGAATTAGAAACGCAATATCTAATTGCAAAAGAATTGAATTTCGGAAATCAGGAATTAATTGAAACAGGATTAAAACAATTAAATGAAGAACAAAAAATGATTATTGCGTTTCAAAAAATATTAAAAAATTAATTTATTATTTTCAAAGCTCGCAGCTCACAGCTTTCCTCACTCATAGCTAAAAAAATTAACCATGTATTCAACTTTATTAACTTCTCTCGAAAATAACATTCTCATCATCACCATCAATCGTCCTGATAAATTAAATGCACTCAATCAACAAGTGATGAGCGACTTAAATAATGTGATGGATGAAGTGTATAAAAATCCTGAAATAAAATCTGTCATCATCACCGGTGCCGGACCAAAAAGTTTTGTTGCAGGTGCCGATATCAGCGAGTTTGTTGGAAGCTCGATTGAAGAAGGAAAAGCATTGGCAAAACGCGGACAAGATATTTTCTTTAAGATCGAGAACGCACCAAAACCAGTCGTGGCTTGTGTTAACGGCTTTGCACTCGGTGGCGGTTGCGAATTGGCAATGAGTTGTCATTTCCGAATAGCAAGCGAAAATGCAAAATTTGGTCAGCCCGAAGTGAACCTTGGATTGCTTCCCGGTTATGGCGGCACGCAACGTTTAACACAGTTAATTGGTAAAGGAAGAGCATTGGAATTATTAATGAGCGGCAACATGATGGATGCTGCAACTGCTTTGCAATATGGTTTGGTAAATTATGTTTTGCCGCAGGATCAATTATTGCAAAAAGCAAAAGATATTTTAAGCATCATCAACAGCAAAGCGCCAATTGCAGTGGCAGCCTGCATTACAGCCGCCAATGCGGTTTTCGATGAAACTAAAAACGGTTTCGATGTTGAAGCAAATGAATTTGGAAAATGTTTTGTTACCGACGATATGAAAGAAGGTACCTCTGCATTTTTAGAAAAACGAAAAGCAATTTTTAAAGGAAAATAATTTTATTTTTTTGTTGTCGGCATTTGTCTTTCATGGCATCGCCTGTTGCGTCGCACACTTCAACGTTCGGAACAATCTTCAACTTTTTTATTTGTGGCTAAAGCCTTTGCAGATTATTTGCTTTGCCCCGCCATTAATGGCGGGGCAATTGAAAAAAACGCTTCCGGCTTTAGCCACAACATTTATTTGAATAAAGAACAGAACGTACAAGTGTGCGACGCAACCTAAGCCCCATCTATATTCTACAGCTTAGTACAAAAAACAATTCGTGTAATTCGATAAAATTCGTGTAATAAATTTTATTCTTTCTCAATTAATTTTTCATCGATCAAATAACCTTCAATATTTCCCAACTGCGGTTTTGCTTTTGCATTGGTAATCACAAAAGATAATTCGGTAACCTCTTCGGCTGGAAAACTGATGATGCGTTTTCTGCCAACAGTTGTGATGGAAATTTTTTTAACTTCTGTTCCGTGATTACTTAAAATAATATCCATTTTTTTTATGAGTTGCCCGTTTTGAATGGGTTCTCGCAGCACCAGACAATTTAATTTGATGGGATCTTTTAATATCATCATTTTACCGACTTCAGTTTTACGATCGGTTGTTTTGTTGGTGTGATTATTATCTATCACTATCGCATGTTTCAGCAAATTATTTTTAAAACTTTCGTCACGTAACTTTTTAAACGCAATTAATGATGCTTCATCTTTTTCATTAATCAAACCTCTTCGGTCGGGCGGAACATTCAATAATAAATTGGCACCACGACCAACACTTTTTAAATAAAGGTCAAATAATTTTTCGGGTGATTTTACTTTATCATCTTCACTTGCATGATAAAACCAACCGGGGCGAATACTTACATCGCATTCGGCAGGGATCCAATTTTTCCCGTTCACATTTCCCTGATTCAAAGTATCGGTATTTGGCGCACCGTAACCTCTTGTAAAGCCCGCTGTGTCTAATAAATCCCAATTTGTTTTTCCTGCAATACCATTCTCATTTCCAACCCAGCGAATATCGGGTCCAATATCGCTGAACACAACCGTGTTGGGCGACAATTCACGAACAGTTTTTTCGAAACGATGCCAATCGTACACTTGTTTTTTACCATTGGGTCCTTCTCCGTTGGCACCATCCCACCACAATTCAGTTATCGGTCCGTAATTAGAAAATAATTCTTTCATCATGCCAACAAAAACATCGTTGTATTCGGCAGTGCCATATTTTGGATGATTGCGGTCCCATGGAGAAATATACACGCCAAATTTTAATCCGTATTCTTTGCATGCTGCCGATAATTCTTTCAGCACATCGCCTTTACCATCTTTCCATTTGCTTTCGCGAACAGTATGCGTTGAAAATTTACTTGGCCACAAACAAAAACCATCGTGATGTTTTGCAGTGATGATAATGCCTTTGGCACCTGCTTCTTTTGCAACGCGGCACCATTGCCTGCAATCTAAATGTGATGGATTAAAAACTTCTTCGTGCTCGGTGCCTTTCCCCCATTCCAGATCGGTAAAAGTATTAGGGCCAAAATGCGCAAAGAAATAAAATTCCATATCCTGCCACTGCAATTGCGCTTGTGTGGGCAATGGGCCAACAGCGATTTGTTTTTGTGCCACTACACGAAAACCAATCATCAGAAAAAAAATAAAAAAAATCTTTTTCATTAAAGTGTATTTGAAGAAATTACCCGTTTCAAAATCTAAAGTATGTTTTATTCATTCAAATTCCGCCTATCAAAATATTCTCTTTATAAAAAATATCAAAGCCCGAACAATTGCCGTCACTTCGTAACTTCGCCATCCCTAAACAAGTAAATAATCACTCACCATAAAATATCATCAAATGGCTACTGTTCCATTTCATTATCAAGATCCATTTCCTTTGGGAAAAGACAACACCGAATATTATCTTTTAACCAAAGAAGGAATTACTGTTACAGAGTTTGAAGGAAAAGAAATTTTAAAAGTTTCGCCCGAAGTTTTATCGAAAGTTGCAAAACAATGTTTTCACGATTGTTCATTCATGTTGCGTACCGAACATTTGAAAATGGTTGCTAATATTTTGCAAGATGAAGAATCGAGCGAGAACGATAAATATGTTGCCATCACCATGTTGCGTAATGCAGAGATTGCGGCAAAAGGGGTCTTGCCATTTTGCCAGGATACAGGCACAGCAACGATTGTAGCGAAGAAAGGCCAGCAGGTTTGGACCGGTGGCGGCGATGAAGAATCATTATCATTAGGCGTTTATCAAACTTATACCGAAGAGAATTTGCGTTATTCGCAAACCATTCCGTTGTCGATGTATGCCGAAAAAAATTCGGGCAATAATCTTCCGGCACAAATTGATATTTATGCAACCGGCGGAATGGATTATAAATTTTTATGTGTTGCAAAAGGTGGTGGATCGGCCAATAAAACTTATTTGTTTCAGGAAACAAAAGCTTTATTGAATCCCAACACATTGGTAAAATATCTCGCCGAAAAAATGAAGACATTGGGTACTGCTGCTTGTCCGCCTTACCACATTGCATTTGTTATTGGCGGCACTTCGGCAGAAGCCTGTTTAAAGACAGTGAAGCTGGCATCGGCAAAGTATTTAGATCATTTACCAACTGATGGAAACGAATTCGGGCAAGCTTTTCGTGATGTTGAATTAGAAAAAGAAGTGTTGCATGCTGCACAGGAATTAGGCATTGGCGCACAGTTTGGCGGAAAATATTTTGCATTGGATGTTCGCATCATTCGTTTGCCAAGGCATGGGGCATCTTGTCCGGTGGGCATGGGTGTTTCCTGTTCGGCCGACAGAAATATCAAAGCCAAAATAAATAAAGATGGTGCATGGATCGAGAAGATGGAAGAAAATCCGGGACAATTTCTTCCTGAAGAATATCGCAAAGCAGGCGAAGGTGGCGCAGTAAAAATTGATCTGAATAAACCGATGAAAGAAATTTTAGCAGAGCTTTCAAAATATCCTGTTGCAACCAGACTTTCATTAACAGGAACTATCATTGTTGGCAGAGATATCGCTCATGCAAAATTGAATGAACGTTTGGATAAAGGCGAAGGGCTTCCTCAATACATCAAAGACCATCCAATTTATTATGCAGGCCCGGCAAAGACACCGGATGGAATGCCATCGGGTTCTTTCGGTCCAACCACTGCAGGACGCATGGATAGTTATGTTGCAAGATTTCAGGAAGCAGGTGGAAGTATGATCATGTTGGCAAAAGGAAATCGCAGTCAGCAAGTAACAGATGCATGCAAAAAATTTGGCGGATTTTATTTGGGATCGATCGGTGGCCCGGCAGCTATTCTTGCGCAAAATAATATCAAGAAAGTTGAAGTAGTTGAATATCCCGAATTAGGAATGGAAGCCATCTGGAAAATTGATGTGGTAGATTTCCCTGCATTTATTTTAGTGGATGATAAAGGAAATGATTTCTTTAAAACGCTGAATCCATTGCATTTGAAATAAAATTAATTACACGGATTAAATCGAATTACACGAATTAGAAACGTTGTAAGGCTGAGCTTGTCGAAGCCAATTTTTTACGGTAAATACACTTCGACAATCTCAGTGTGACAGAAAACTTTTAATTTTCAATTCGTGTAATTTGTAAAAATTCGTGTAATAAAAAATAAAATCCTTTAATGAAAATTACTTTTTTCTCAACTCAACCTTACGATAAAATTGCGTTTAACAAATGCAACGAAAATTTTGGTTTTGAATTTGAATTTTACGAAACACATCTCGGTCCGCATATTGTAAACGTGATTGAAAATACCGATGCCGTTTGTGTGTTTGTAAATGATAAGGTAAATTCTGAAGTGATAAATACACTTGCTGCAAAAGGAGTAAAGACAATTGCTTTACGTTGTGCCGGTTTTAATAATGTTGATATAGAAGCCGCCAAAACCAATGGTATCAGGGTTTGCAGGGTTCCTGCCTATTCGCCCGAAGCGGTTGCCGAACATGCGGTGGCAATGATCCTTACACTCAATCGTAAAACACACAAAGCCTACAATCGTGTTCGCGAACAAAATTTTTCGTTGAATGGGTTATTGGGTTTCAATCTTTATCAAAAAACAATTGGGGTTATCGGCACAGGAAATATTGGCAAAGCATTTTGTAAAATCATGCTGGGTTTTGGTTGCAGGGTTATTGCTTTCGATCTGATTGCAAATAAAGAACTTGAAGCAATGGGTGTAGAATTTTTGCCATTGATGGACGTGTTGAAACAAGCCGATATTATTTCGTTGCATTGCCCGTTGATGGAGCAAACACACCATATCATCAACAAAGAAACCATTGCAATGATGAAAAAAAATGTGATGCTGATTAATACCAGTCGCGGCGGATTGATCGATACCAAGGCAGTAATAACTGCTTTAAAATCGAAGCAGATCGGTTATCTCGGAATTGATGTGTACGAACAGGAAGAAAAATTATTTTTCCGCGACCTGTCGGCAAATATTATTGAAGACGATACCATTCAACGTTTAACAAGTTTCCCAAATGTTTTGGTAACAGCACATCAGGCTTTCTTTACCGAAGAAGCATTAAGCCAGATTGCCAACACAACACTGACCAATATCAGGGAATTCAGTCAGTAAAAAGTTTAACAAATAAGGCAGCGCAATTAGTGTAAAGTTTATCTCTTATTTTATAAATTACAGTTGCATTTAAAGTTTGTATGAAAAAATTTGTTGCAATATTCGGTTTGATGTTTTCATTTGTTTTTTTCATGAACGCATGTAAAAAAGATCTGAGCATCGAAACAGGTAATACCGGCGGAACAGCAATGGGAAGTGTATTGGATTCGTTGGGTAATTGCCAGCAAATTATTGTGCATGGAAACTATCAGGTTGACAGTATTTTAACCGACAGCAATTATCTGCTCATCAAATTAAATATTACAAGCAGGGGAAAATATAAAGTAAGCTCCGATTCTTCCAACGGATTCTGGTTCAGCGATTCGGGTTTTGTTATTACAACCGGTTTGCAAACCGTAAAAATAAAAGGCCATGGCAAGCCTTTATTACCAATGGTTACAACAAAAACAATTTCGTTCGACAGTACCATTTGCCAGGTAAATATTAATTGCGGATTGCTACCACTTTCAACCAACACAGATTATTTTCCAACAACTGTGGGTAGCAACTGGACCTATTATTACGGAAGCAATGTAACCGATACTTCAGTTACAACTGTTACAAATTTATATGCCATCATTGGGTTAAATGCGTACAGCCTTTTTTCGGATATTTATCCAACACCGCCCAACGATACAACGATTTACAGAAAAGACGGTAACGGAAATTATTATCAATTCACAAAACTTTTAGACTCATCAAACACGTGGATCGATTATCCATTTTTGAAAGATAATTTGAGTGTAGGAAATACTTGGGAAAGTGATACGATACAAGGTATTTTGAACGGGCAAAATGTTACCATGAAATATGGTTTTACAATATCAGCTCAAAATTCCTCATTTGTTTTTAACGGTGTTACGTATAATGATGTTATTTCGGTTCAAGAAGTACCATATCTTAAATTAACATCCGATCCGCCAACTGCATTTATTCCGCAAACTCAATCATTGGATAATTCGTATTACGCAAAAGGTATTGGATGGATCGCCACAACTTATCCTTCATCTCCAAGTTACAATATTACTTTGCTGCGAATGCCGAATATTCAATAACGGCAATTAATTAATTTCTTCTTTTGTTTCTTCGCTAGTTTGAGTAGTTGCAGGAATTGGTTCGGTCTGTTTTGCGTGTTTCAAAAATTTATTTTGAAAGATCAATAACGCAATAACACCAGTAGAAATAGATGCATCGGCAATATTAAAAACGAAACTGAAAAAAGTAAATTTGTCTCCCCCAATAAAAGGAACCCATGAAGGACAATACTTATCTTCAATAAACGGGAAATACAACATATCAACTACTCTTCCATGTAAAAATTTTGCATAACCGCCACCATGAGGAAATAAGTGCGCAACATTCATTCTAAAAAAATCGCTGTTGTCGAATATCAATCCGTAAAACATGCTGTCAATTAAATTACCCAAAGCACCTGCATAAATTAAAGCAGCACAAACAATAAATCCTGTTGTATATTTTTTTTTGATGAAATCCCTCAATAAAAAACTTCCCCAAATTACAGCTACTAATCTAAAAAGTGTGAGTGCGATTTTTCCAAATCCCGACCCAAATTGCCAGCCGTAAGCCATGCCTTCATTTTCAACAAAATGAAGCCGGAACCAATTACCAATAATTTTATGTTCTTCGCTTGCAAAGAAATTTAATTTGATATAAAACTTCAATGCCTGATCTGCAACAATGATGGCCAAAATAAGTAAAACTACATTTCTTGCTTTCACGCTTTTATAAATTTTAGGTTGGCAAATATAAAAGAATTGGACTTGCAAGAAATAAAGAAATGCAAATAAGAAAGGATTAGAGCTTCATTTGAACCATAGCAACAATTTTTTAACAGATCTCTTTGTTAGTCTGTTTTATTACATTTGATGATGCTTGCCGATGAAATTGAAATCAGAATTGTTGCCGATAAAAAAGCCCTGAAAGAATATATTTATCTGCCGCAAAAAATTTATGCTTCCTACCAAAATTGGGTTCCCCCGATTTATATGGATGAATTTAAATTTCATGATCCCAAACACAATAAATCGATTTTATTTACCGATACCATCAGACTGATCGCTTATAAAAATAAACAGGCTGTTGGCCGCATCATGGGCATCATTCATAAAAAATATAACGAACAACATGATGAGCAGACCGCACGTTTTTTTCAATTAGATTGTATTGATGATCTTACAGTTTCTCATGCATTAATTCAATACATAGAAAACTGGGCAATCGAAAAAGGGATGAATAAACTGATCGGACCATTTGGATATTCGGACAAAGACCCCGAAGGATTACAGATTGAAGGTTTCGAATATCTGCCCATCATCGCAACACCAACCAATCCGCCTTACCTGCAACACCTGGTAGAAGCCGAAGGTTTTAGTAAAAAAGTTGATTGTGTTTCGTACAAAATAGAGGTACCCGAAAAACTTTCTTCTGTTCATGAAAAAATTTTTCAACGAATTTGCCAAAATAAAAAATTACAATTGATCGAATTCAGCAGCAAAAAACAATTGAAACCATATATCATTCCTGTGTTCAGATTAATCAATGAAACCTATGCGCACCTGTTTGGCTTTGTTCCAATGACGGAAGATGAAATGCAACGCATGGCCGTACAATATATGCCTGTATTGGATCCTGCATTTGTAAAAGTGGTGATGAATGAAAATAATGAACTGATCGCTTTCGTGATTGCCATGCCCGATATGAGTATCGGGATTCAAAAAGCAAAAGGAAAATTATTTCCGTTTGGCTTCATTCATATTTTAAGTGCGGCAAAAAAAACCAGGCAATTAAATCTTTTATTGGGTGCAGTAAAAGAAAAATACAGAGGACTGGGCATTGATGTTTTGATGGGACAAGCTGTTATCCAATCAGCCATAAAAAGGAAGTTCAATGTTATGGATAGCCATTTGGTTTTGGAAACCAATAAACCAATGTGTGCTGTTTACGAAAACATCAATGGTGTTATCTATAAACGTTATCGTGTGTACCAAAAAGATCTGAAATAATTATTTCAACAGTTTATTGAAAACAGGAATTTTTAGGAATTCTTTTTTCTCTATCTGCATTATAAATGCAATAAATCCGAAAAGTAATATTGTTGCAAGAACTAAATTAAAAATAGCATTCCTGTACAAACTGATCATGCCCGAATGCATAAAATACAACAGCACAACGATCACCAAATAGGCTACTAATTTTTTCCAGGCATACGGGATGTAATACTTTTTTTGTCCCCAAACAAAACTCACCACCATCATGCTTCCGTAACAAGCAAATGTTGCCCATGCACAAGCCATATAACTGAAGTAGGGAATGCCAAAATAATTTATCAGCAAAGTAATACCGGCACCAATTAATGTTATCCAAACACCAACAATTGTTTTATGGCTTAATTTATACCAAACACTCAGATTAATATAAATGCCGAGAAACATATTGGCCAGCAACAATATCGGCACCACTTTCAAACCAACCCACATCTTAGGATTGCGGATAAATTGTTTCCAGATATCCAGATATAAAGCCACTGCTAAAAACATAACGCATAAAGTGATCACAAAAAATTTCATCACTCTTGCATAAATTTTTTGTGCATTTTCGTGCGAAGCATGTTTAAAGAAAAAAGGTTCTGCTCCCATCCTGAAAGCCTGAACAGAAAGTGATATCAATAACGATAATTTATAACAAGCCGAATAAATACCTACCTGTGCTTTTGCAGAATTTTCAATCGTTACCGGTGCCCACCATCCCAACATGATCCTGTCGAATGTTTCATTGATCATTCCCGCGAAACCCGCTACCATCAAGGGCAAACTGTAAATGATCATTTCGCGCCATAGCTTCTGATCGAACTTAAATTCAAATCCCAAAAATTCTTTCGACAGAAATAATAATGTAAGTGATGATTGAATAACATTTGCCAGCAACACATAACCAATTGCCCAATCGGCCCTGAAAAATAAACTGCACCAATGATTGGGGTTTGTTTTTAACCAATGCGGACACATACTCAGGAAAAAATAAATGCTGAAGATGTTCATTAATATACCGCCCACTTTAACCGATGCAAATTTTACTGGTCTTCCATCCTGGCGGAGTTTTGCAAACGGAATGGATGATAATGCATCTAATGCAATAACAGCTGCAGCCAATGAAAGATATTCGGGATGCTGTGTTATTTGTAACAGAACCGACAAAGGATGCTGCAACGCAATTAAAACAAACGATAAAAAAACCGTTGAAAATATTAGTGAAATACTTGTTGTATCGTACACGTTTTTTTTCTCCGCCTTGTTGGCAAACCGAAAGAAAGTGGTTTCCATGCCGTAAGTGAAGACAACATTCATGAATGGAATGAAAGAATACACAATACTCATTTCGCCGTATTGCGATTCGGTGAATTTATACGTGAGATAAGGTGTAAGCAGGTAATTAATAAATCGTGCGGCAATGGAACTAACGCCATACCACATTGTTTGTCCTGCTAATTTTTTTATTCCGCTCAATTAATTAAAATTATGGTTGCTAAAGTAAACATTAATGATTACGAAAAATGACAGATGTAATTTTTACATCAACATTAATAATCATCGGGTTTTATTTTTTTCCGGAACGATTTATTAAATGAATCTTTCTTTTTCGATTCCAGCCGTTTCTCTCTTGATGCTTTCGAAGCCTTAGTTGCAATTCTTGATTTCTTTTTGATGAGTGATTGATTTACCAATTCATTCATCTTCCCGATCACTAATTCTTTGTTGCCCAACTGTGTTCTTTCGGCCTGAGACTTAACCAACAACTCGCCTTGTTTATTTATCCGGTTCGATAGCTTCGAAAAAATAATTTGTTTCTTTTCATCATCTAATAATTGCGATGATGCAATATGCCAACGACCTTCCACCATGGTCTCCACCTTGTTCACATTTTGTCCGCCGCTACCGCCGCTGCGTGCTGTTTTAAATTCAATTTCATTTCTAATATCTATCTTCATTTTATAAAATTAAGCGAAAAGATGAGAGCAGTAATTCAAAGAGTGAGTGAATGTTCGGTTACGGTTGATGAAAAAATTGTTGGCACAATCTCAACCGGACTTTTGGTGCTGTTTGGAATTGAAGATGCAGATGCTGTTGAAGACATTGAATGGCTGAGCAATAAAATAATTAATCTCCGCATTTTTAATGATGAAAATAATGTAATGAATAAAAGTGTGATGGATATTGATGGAGAGATTTTATTAGTGAGCCAGTTTACGTTGCATGCTTCTACAAAAAAAGGAAATCGACCATCGTACATCAAAGCCAGCAAGCCTGAATTTGCCATTCCGATGTATGAAAAGATGATCGCTCAATTAGAAAATGATTCCCGCAAAAAAATACAAACCGGAATTTTCGGTGCCGATATGAAAGTGAAATTATTAAACGATGGGCCGGTTACGATTGTGATTGACACCAAAAACAAGGAGTGAAATAATGTTGAATTTTGAATGATAATTTTAAATTATTTATATGCCCGAAATTACTTTGCAACAAGCACAGCAACAAGTTGACGAATGGATAAAAACCGTTGGTGTTCGTTATTTCAGCGAATTGACCAATCTTGGGATATTGATGGAAGAAGTAGGCGAACTGTCGCGTTTGATGGTTCGGAAATATGGTGAACAATCTTTTAAAGAAAGCGATAAAAATAAAGACTTAGGCGATGAAATGGCCGATATATTGTTTGTCTTGATCTGCCTCGCCAATCAAACAGGCGTTGATCTGACCGAAGCTTTACAAAAGAATTTCGAAAAGAAAAACCTGCGTGATAGCGACAGGCACAGAAATAACGACAAATTGAAATAACTTTCATCACTAAAACAGATCGCAATTTTTTATTGCATTATTGTTTTAGTTTGCCGTAATTTTATTAACCGGACAGTTTCATAAACTAAAACTTATAATTATGTCCAGCTTATTAGGAACCGATTTTCCACCCCAATATCCGCCTACCAGCGACGAAAAAAATTTAGCGCTTCTGGCACATGTGCTCACTTTTGTTTCAACATTGCTGGCACCACTGATCATTTATATTTTAAAGAAAAACGAATCATCTTTCGTTGCCGAACACGCAAAAGAATCATTCAATTTTCAATTAACACTGGTATTGGTTTGTATCGGTTTATTCGTAACAATTGTAGGTATTCTTTTTATTTGGGTAGTTGGAATCTATGCAACCATACTGGTAATCGTAGCAACAATAAGAGCCAGCGAAGGGCGGGCCTTTAACTATCCTTTCAGCATTAAATTCATCAGTTAATTTTTTTGTTGACCGGCTTAATAACAATGACAAGCTGTTGTTGCCTTCCCTTCTTCCAGTGGAAGAAGGGCACACTTCAACCTTTTATTCTTAACTGAGCAAAAAAAATCCGAAGCGATTGGCTTCGGATTCTAATTTTAATCAGAATAATTTTAAAAATCTTTTTTAGCAACGCCGTCAGCAATGGCCTGCAATGCTTTTGCTTCGCTGAGGATAGCAGCCATTTTATTTCCTTTACCATCATGACCGGCAGCCATATAACCACCTTTAGCCGTTTTTTTAATAACAGCATCTTGCATAGGAACATTTTTTTCCTTTGTCTTAAGGCAATATGCTTTAATCATTTTTGAAGTGTCCATAGTTTAAGAATTTAATATTCCGTAACCCGGAATATGGTTTATAAAAAAATTTCAGGTTAGTAAACAAGCACAAGCTAATATTTTTTCTTGTAAATGAAAACAATGGGTATAAGAACTAATCCACATGCGGTGCAATTACACGTCTATTTTCGCGTATTTGGCATGAGTTTCAATGAATTCACGACGTGGAGCAACATCATCACCCATTAACATGCTGAAAATACGATCTGCTTCTGCAGCACTTTCAATGGTAACCTGTTTTAATGTACGGCGTGCAGGATCCATGGTAGTTTCCCATAATTGCTCGGCATTCATTTCACCCAAACCTTTGTATCGTTGTGTAGTAACAGAATCTTCTTTTCCTGCACCTAATTTTTCGATCCAGTATTTTCTTTGTTCTTCTGAGTAAGCGTAAGATTGTTCTTTTCCTTTCTTCACCAAATACAATGGCGGCTGGGCAATGTACACATAACCCTGTTCCACCATTTCTTTCATGTATCGGAAAATAAATGTGAGAATTAATGTTGCGATGTGCGAACCATCCACATCGGCATCGGTCATGATAATTAATTTATGATAGCGAAGCTTAGCTAAATTTAACTGCTTTGGATCTTCAGGTGTACCAACGGTTACACCCAAAGCGGTGAACATATTTCTAATTTCCTCGTTCTCATAAATTTTATGTTCCATGGCTTTCTCTACATTCAAAATTTTACCACGCAATGGAAGAATAGCCTGATAACTTCTGTCGCGGCCTTGTTTGGCTGTACCACCTGCACTATCTCCTTCCACTAAATACAATTCACATTTTTCTGCATCACGTTCGCTGCAATCGGCCAATTTACCCGGCAATCCACCACCACTTAAAACCGTTTTACGTTGAACTAATTCTCTTGCTTTTTTTGCAGCAACACGTGCCTGTGCGGCTAATACAATTTTAGAAATAACATTTTTTGCTTCACGCGGGTTTTCTTCGAGATAAGCCTGTAATGCTTTGCCCACGGTAGTTTGCACGGTACCGGCCACATCGCTGTTACCTAATTTTGTTTTTGTTTGCCCTTCGAACTGCGGCTCAGGAACTTTTACCGAAATGATGGCGCTTAATCCTTCCCTGAAATCATCACCTTCAACCTCAACCTTTGCTCTTTCAAATAATCCTTCTTTATCACCGTAAGATTTAAATACACGTGTTAATGCCTGTCTGAATCCGGTAACATGCGTACCACCTTCGATGGTGTTGATATTATTTACATACGAAAAAATATGTTCCTTAAAATCATCATTGTAAGTCATGGCCACTTCAACAGCCACATTACTGGCTTCATCTAATCCTTCAAAATACAATGTTGTGGAAATAAGCGGAACGCGATTGCTGTTTTTATCTAACATTTCAACAAACTCAACAATACCACCTTCGCTGTAAAAAGTTTTTGTGTAATGATTACCGCTTTCATCTTTCTCCCTTAAATCATTTAAAATAATATTAATTCGTTTGTTGAGATAAGACAATTCGCGTAAGCGGCCTTCTAAAATTTCTCTTTTATAAACTGTTTCCTGAAAGATGGTAGCATCGGGCCAGAAGTGTTGTTTGGTACCTGTTTTATCGGTTACTCCGATTTCGCGTACAGCATATATTGGAATACCTATTTTGTATTCTTGTTCAAAAATTTTCCCTTCGCGCCAAACAGTGGTGTGCATGTGCGTACTAAGTGCATTTACGCAACTAACACCCACCCCATGTAAACCACCGCTTACTTTATACGTATTTTTATCGAATTTGCCGCCGGCATGTAAAATAGTCATGGCAACTTGCAATGCACTAACACCTTGTTTCTGGTTAATGCCTGTAGGAATACCCCTTCCATCATCTTCTACCGATATTGAATTATCTTCATGAATAGTTACAATAATATTTTTACAGTAACCTGCCAAGGCCTCATCAATACTGTTATCAACAACTTCGTAAACCAAGTGGTGAAGTCCCTTTACGCTCACATCACCAATATACATGGCGGGTCTTTTTCTTACTGCTTCTAACCCTTCTAATACCTGAATACTGTCGGCACCATAATTCTTGTTCTGCGCATCGTTACTGCTTTGTTGTTCCTCTGTCATAAATGCTTGTCCTGCTTGATTTTGATAAAATTTATAAAGCTTGCGAAAGTAAGGAAAATAAGGCGACTTTAAGCGATAGACAGCATCTATTTTTCCACCAGGTTTTATTGTTTAATCCTGATATCAACTTTATAATTGGATGGTTTATTAAAATCTATGCTTACTTCTTCCTGACCAATCCTAAAAATGGCAGAGAAAGGGAATACGATATCTTTCAAATAATAAAAATTCGATTTGTTTGTATTGGTGATGGCATCCATACTTAAATAGCTTCCCTTATTAACCAAAACACTTGTTATTTCAGGTTTTGGAAGTTGACCGTTGCCCCCGCTTTCAAGATTTGATATGGATGGGGCACCACCGGAAACACTGGTTAAATAAACTTCGATCTGGTAAGGGCGCACACTTGTTTTTAATTCTTCTACCGTGGCCGTACTAACCATATAACTTTTGCTGATTACTTTATATGCTTTTTCGTACAACCCTGCATAGCTTCCTTTTTTCCAGTATCCGGTTATTAAACTATCCTTATTGGTGGGCGATACATAATGCATCGTTCCTTCGCCTTCTTTGATCCCTTTTTTAAAACTTCCTTCATACCAGGTGCCGTTTTTCCATGTATATTTTCCGGTTCCTTCCGGATAGCCATTTTTAAACTCGCCTTCGTAAGTATCTTCTCCAACAGCTTTACCTTTACCGTTTGCCATTCCTTTTTTACAATCGCCCACATAAGTTCCCTGTAATTCTTTCACATTTACCACACAATTTGCTTGCTGGGCAAAGCAATAATTGACCGATAATAACAGGATAAATAATAGTGTTTTCATTTGAATTAGTTAAGGTTCATGTATAAGATTTATTAAAAATATTACAATTTTTTTGAACTGAAAAGCTGTCGGTAATTTTTAACAGAAATATTAAGGCTATTGTTACTAACTTGTTTCTTACAATCTCGTGACTTGGAAAGTAGATGTAGATACATTAAATTTGCAGTTCAATGATACAGGCCTTAGATATATTAAAAGTTGCACAACGCAACGGCATTGAGCCGAGCATGGATTTGTTGTATCAAAAACAACAAAATATTCCCGGCTCCATTCAATACGATATACGCAGGTACTATGCCCAAAATCCCTGGGTTGCCGAAGATACCGGTATGCTGGTTTATCATTTCAACGCAAAGAAACCATCCGAAAATTATTTGGAGCTTCGTTACTGCACAACTGGCAACAGGTATTGCGAAGAAAAGAGTTGCTCGCAGTGTAAACAATTACCAACCGAATCATGCACCGGCAAACACCGCACTGTTGATGTTTATACTTTTCATTTCACTTCTACTTTTTTACATCAGTTCACACACAATGTAAAATTAAGTAACCGCAAAGATGAAGTGCTCGCATTCAAGCATCCCAATGCTTTCAGTAAAATATTTTCAGTATCGGTTAAAAAGAGAAACATTTTAGACGAATTACTGAACCACAGTTACAGTGGTGCCATGGAAAATATTTTTGTGAATGCAAGAGTTCACGAACTATTATTGTACAGCCTCGATTGTTTGATAGATGAAAAAGAAGAAGGCTTTACCTGCAAATTCCTGACCGACGACAGAAGCAAAGAATCTATTCATCAGGCCAGAGAAATTTTATTGCAGCATATCGGTGATCCACTTACCATCAAGGAGCTGAGCCGTAAGGTTGCCATGAACGAATGTTATTTAAAGAAAGGTTTTAAAGAAATATTCGGCACTACTATCTTCGATTTTTATCAGCAACAGAGAATGGAACACGCCAAATATTTGTTGTACGAAAAATCTTTATCTGTTACCGATGTATCGGCCATGCTGGGCTATTCTTCCATCTCGCATTTTTCTGCCGCGTTTAAAAAACATACTGGTTTAAAACCTTGCGAATTGCTTAAGTAAGTTTAAAAAGTTCAAAAGGGTTAAGAGGTTTAATGTGGAATAACTTTTTTTGTTGATGAACTTTTGTTTTTCATGGCAACGCCTGTTGCGCCTGATGCTTTCGGTGAAAGAATCACACACCTGTACTTTTAGTTTTCATAACGCAATATTCTGTATTGGTAGTAAGATCGAAATGGATAATTAAAAAATTAAATTAACCGTTGTTTGTAAGCATATTTAATTACCCCCAGCACATTATTGGTTTTTGTTTTTCGCATAATGTTTTTGCGATGTGTTTCAACTGTTCTTTCACTGATAAATAATGTTTCCGCAATCTGTTTGGTTGAATATTCTTTTTCAATCAAACGAATAATTTCAATTTCCCGGGCAGTAATATGAACTTCTTCGTTTTTATTTTTTATTTCACTGAATTTACTTAATTCATCAAGGATAGGATCGCTGAAATAAATACCACCTGCTGCAATTTTCTTAATTGCATGAGCAAGTTCTTCTTTCCCGATATTTTTTAAAACATAACCGGCAATATCAGATTCATTAATCATTGTGTTCACTATCTCACCCTGGCCGCTCATGCTTAAAGCAAATATTTTAATTGCAGGAAATAATCTTTTTACTTCTTTCGCAAGTTGTTGCCCATTCATCTCAGGCATCATAATATCAGAAATTAAAACATCTACTGTAACATCTTTTAATAATTCAAGTAATTTTTTGGGAGAGGTAGCACTTGCCACCACCGAAAACTGCGGATTGTTTTCTAATAAAGAAAGTATGCCATCAATTACAATCTGATGGTCATCAACAATAGCTAAATTTATAACAGGTGCCTCCATAGCCGAAGGCATGAAGTTATGAACTTACCTTGCTTATTTCCGTATTACTTTTAAAATCTTTTTTTCTTTCAGCATTTTTAGCAAGTCGGGTTTCAAAACAAATGATGTTATATCAGAAAATTCTTTTTTATTTTCCACCAGATCATTCAGCCCTTCTTCTTTATTTACAACATATTGATGCCAGAGCAAAAAAACAGAATCACCCGATACCTTAACAATTTTGCCAATTGTAAATTCATCAGGCTTTGCATTTACTTCTACAATATCGCCCGTTTGCGGAGACGATAATAAGGCTTGATTTTGCTTATCATTTTGCTTTTGCAGACAGACCGAAATTGCGATTAATATTGCAAACACAGCAATACCGGCATACATATACAATGGTGTTTTTATATTTTTCCTGAACGCAGTACAAACAATTTGCAGGGAAGAAGGCATTTCTTTTTCTTCTATCGCAACTTTACAATGGCTGCACTGTGCGTACGTTGTTTTCTTTATTGGCCAAAAAGGAATATAAAAGAAGTGAACATATTTTTGATACAATGTTAGTTCCAAACAATTCTTATTTCCGCAATTTGGGCATGCAGCCGAGATCGATTCACTTGCCAGTAGTTTTGTGTTATGACCAATTACAAACATGCTCCAATATTTTTTGTAAAACTATGGGTGCATAAATTTCAGGGAATACCCTGTTGCAGGTATTTTCTAAGCATTTATTGATTGAGTTATTTCAGCAAGGCACATTAATTATGATGGCTGTTCCTTTTCCAATCTGCGAATCCCAATCAACAGTTCCTTTCAAATACGCAATACGCGATTGTATATTTTTAAGGCCAATTCCATCTTTCTTTTTAAGTTCAGCTACATCAAATCCTTGTCCATTATCTTCAATCGTAGCACTTACTGTAGCATCGTCTTTAATTAAAGTAATATCCAGTTGCGTAGCATTGGCATGTTTAATTACATTGTTTACTGCTTCCTGAATTACGCGATATAAAATAATTTCAGTGTTGCTGTCAATCCTTTCATTCAAACCTTCCGAATATAAATTTATTTTAATTGCTTTGTTATTTACGTTATCTAAAAATGTTCTTACCGCATTAGCTAATCCTGTTTTCAGCAAGGCATTAGGCATCATATTATGTGATACTGTTCTAACTTCTTTGCAGCTTTCATCTACTAACGATATTACTTTTTCAAATTGATTTTTCTGTTCGTCATTAATAAATGGTATCTCATTTTCAATGGCACTTAAATTCATTTTGGCAACACTCATTAATTGCCCAACACCATCATGCAAATCAGATGCAATACGTTCGCGTTCGTTTTCTTCAGCTTCCAAAATTGATTTTGCAGCAAGCTCTTCTGTTTTTCTTAAAGTAATTTGCATCAGTGCTTCCTGCTTTAATTGTTTACGGCGATTGAATGAATAGATCACTAGGCCTATCATCATAAAACAAAATAAAATACCCGCAATCCAATAATTACGTTTACTTATTTCGAACTGCTGTTCCGAAATTTTGCGTTCTTTCTTTTCGGTCTCATATTTAGTTTGCATTTCGGCAAGCTGTCTTGTAGCAGTACTGTTTAAGATGGAATCTTTTATGATTTGTTTTAATTCGGTAAACTGAAATGCTTTGTTGTAATCGCCTTTCTTTTTATAAATATTTGCGAGTTGCTCGTAGCTGAATACAAGAATATCTTTCAGCGAAATGGGTTTGGCAACAGCAACAGCATTGCCGTAATATTTTATGGCGGTGTCCGTCAAACCCTTTGTTTCAAAGGCTTCTGCAAGATTGGCCCAACTGATCGCAATTGTTTTTTGATCATTTATCTGTTCCCCTATTTTTTTTGATTGATAGTAAAAATAAATTGCACTATCAATTTTATGCAGAAAGAAAAGATAGCCACCTGCATTAGAATAACCAAGCGATGCAAGCGAAAGTTTATTCAATTTTAAATTGATGGCAATTGCTGCCAACTGCTGATCCAATGCTTCCCTGAAATCTCCTTTATTGGAATAATAAACAGATAAATTTAATTTTATCAGCCCCAATTCATCATCGTAGTGATATTGACCGGCTATTGATTCTGCCTCTTTCAAAAATTGAAATTCCAATTCAGTTTTTTTCAGATAACCATAAATCTGTGCAATATTGTTTTTACTCAGCATAATGCCTTTGGGCTCATTTAATCCTTCCCAAATGGCAAGGCTTTCCAAATAAAGTTTTAATGCTGCGGGATAATTTCCTTTCAAAGCTTCAATTGCACCAAGATTAGTGATACTGCGTGCTTCCAACGGTTTAGATGCAAGTTCCTTACTTTTTACAACTGCTATTTTCGAATATTTATATGCCGCATCGGGCATAGTTTCAAAATGATTAAAACAATAATTTATTAGCCTGTTAAGCGATGTTGTGTCAGCAATATTTTTGCTGTAATAAAGCAAACTATCTTCATTATTTTGTGCATAGGAACAAATGCCGGTCAACACTGCAAGAAACAACAGGAAATAAATTTTCATAACATACAATTATTTCGCAATTCAAATATTTAAATATAAGCAATCCGCTTAAACAGAATGAATCCTATCGCTTTTTAATATTAATGACCTGTTTTCCTTTACCGCTGATTTCGAGTTGAAGCAAATCGCCAACCTGATATTCATCAAATAGCTCTTTAGCAAAATATAGTTTTTGTATATAAGCATCAGTTACATAAAGACAATATTCCTTCCTGTGAAAAGCAGGGCTTTTCTTTTTCTTAGCTACCTGCGTTAGAACAATTATTTTAAAATCAGTTTTACATGCCTGATTTATTTTGTTCAAATATTTAAAGTAATTAAAAACCAAATAGGCAATAAAAAATGCACTCATATACAACAGCGAAAACCCGTAGCTCATACTGTTGATTAATGCATCATCTTCACCAAAATGGCTCAGATATGGCGAAACCAACCAAACAATAAAAAAGATGACAAGTAATATTTTATAATCATTTTTTGCTTCTTTTAATTTTGATAACAAGATCGTTTTATCGGCTTCAGACAGTGGTATTTTTTTTTGATTATCGATATTGTTCATAATTATTTTTTATGTTTTGCTTTAAATTTCCTGACAAAAAAATAAACGGCAACTGCCAATAAAATAATTGCCCATAGTTGAATGATGAAAAGTATCAATGCTTCCACCAAACCCCATCCGGATTTGATTGAATCAACCATTTTACTTCCTATGCCCGGTGTATATTCTGCAATGCCTTTATTATTTGGAATAATATTTCTTTTGATTGATTGCCTTTGCGAAAAAATGAGATTGATGGTGCTGTATTTTAATTGATCGTTGAGATAAAGATTTGAAACCTTGGCATTATCGGCCTCTTCCTGTTTGTAAGCAGATGATCCTTCCGATGCAGCAATTTGTTTTTTTCCGCCACTTGATGCCCTTTTAAGAGTAAGGTTATTTGAAAGGACCTGAAAAGAAATATCATCGGCTTTAATAATTTTATAATCGAGAAAATCTATCAGCGAAGCAATTTCTTTTAATGTCGAATCGAACTTTGAATTGGGGATACGTACAGTTATGTTATTGCTTACGGTAAAATAAATTGTTTCTAAAGATGAATCTTTACTGATAGTTGTTAGAGTGGTATTATTTATATCGCTCGACAGATTGGTATAAATAATAAATCCTTGATTCTTTTTTATGAGTGAATCAATATTGGCGGTTGCTTGCGGCACATCTTGTACTTTAAATTTTATTTCGGCTGTGCGGATAAATTTCCTGTCGGATGCTTTGCCGTTCTCTATTGCTGCAATTGATTTTTTTACAGTATCGGTTATATCGGTTGTATCCGGGTTAATAATTTTTGTTTCATTATTTTTTTGATTGCAACCAAATATTGCCGGTAAAGCGATAATTATTACGATTGCCAAATATTTTTTCATACTCATTTTTAAAAAGATAATTTTTTGCCAGTTGTATCAATATAAAATTCATTACCGTGTAATGTTGCTATTGCATAGCCATCTTCAAAAATTACAGCTTCATCGTACAAAAAATCTATTATTACTTTTCCGTTTGTATTAATACACCCCCACTTGCCATTTTTCTTTACACTTGCCAGTCCCTGATAAAAAGACAGGCCATCTTCAAATTGCAGAGGAATTATTTCTTTACCTGTAACATCAATAAAACCCGCCAATTTCTTATAGTTTTTATTGCTTTTATACGATACCGTATTTTCATTATACACCATTGCCAACCCATTGCTGAAACTGCTGCAATCGCTATACCGTTTAAAAGGAACAATTATTTTTCCTGCGGTATCTGCAAGAGCATATTCGGCATAATTTTTTTTGTTGATTCTGTCAAGCATAACCAACCCTTCGGTGTATATCAACTCATCACAATCGTACTTATGAATTAGTTTTCCTGTACTGTCATAGATTCCCCAATTATCATCCTTAAAACAGAACATTTTTTTATCGGCAGTAAATGCTTCCATTCTGCCAAAAACAAACTCAACAATTGTTTTATTGGTTGAATCGATGATGCCATATTTATCGTTTTTAGAAATCTTAAATCGATTGGTACCAATAATATTAATTTCATCAAACTGTGCTGGCAAAACAGTAGTAAAGAATTGATTGATCACCCCGTATTTTTTAGTGATTTTATCTTTCACTATCGAATAGCCAAACACATCGAATGCCGTTGCATTTAAGTATCCTTTTTTGGTTGCATCAAAAATTATTTTCCCGGTTTTATTTATAAACACAACATGGTCGTGCGCATCTTCGTAAGAATAATGGTTGAGCGTATCTTTAAAAACCAATAACGCTAAACCAAACTGATAAGATGAAATACTTTCTGTTTTTGATGAAGAAAATGCGAACATTATTTTACCTGATGTATCAACTGCACCAAGGGATGTATCGGTTGAAAATATTGACAAGCCCTCAGAAAAAGGCATCAGCAAATTAAACTTTAATTGATGACGCAATAAAATCCTTTTCTTTTCTAATTCAATTTTATCAACCCGACTGTTTGATTTTAAATGAATATCAGAATTGTTGTTACAAGAAAATGTTGTAAAGAGTACAAACAAGTATAAAGTGTATTTCATGAATATTTTTTATTCCGAATTATATTACTTAGCTCCGAGTATTAAAAGGTCGATACCTATTATAAATCACCTGCAATCTGATCGGCAGCATTAGCGATTTGGTTAATTAAACTTTTTAAACTTGCTGTGTTTGATGCTGCGGACAAAACATCTATCCTCATATAAAATTTATTGTTCGATTTATCCAATCCAACTTTAACAAAATCAAGATCATTGTTTTGTTCCAGCAGATATTTATATTTTGTTTCATCCAATTTATCGGGAATGGCTTCTGTAAGGTTGATGTATATAATATATAAATCCGATACTTGCGCAAAACGTACTTTATACGAAGCGATATGCGAGCCCCCGAATGGTATGACCACGATACTATCGCTGATTTTTTCGTAAGGGAAACCCATTTCCGAAACTTTCCTTTCGATGTCTGTTAAGTTTTTCTTTACGGGTATTTTAGGTTTTGCCTGTGCAAACAAAATAGTTGATGCGAGAATAAAAGATGCGAGAAATAATAATTGTTTTTTCATGATTTTATTTTTAGTTAATGGTTACTTGTGTTATAAATTTTTTAAAGACGAAACCCTAATCCAAATCCGCAATGAAACGAACCGATAGAAGATTTTGTATTGAGGCCATTGGTCCACGAATATTTTCTAATGCCGAAGTCTATATAAAAAGTTGTTTTTTGCCCAACTCCAATTGCAGGTGCCCAACCATAGCTAAACATAGTTGCAGTGCGGAATACATCGGGTGTTGGTTTTTCGATCAGTGCTGCATGGGTTACACCATAATCGAAATATAAGCCTGATAAAAACATGGTAAAAAGAAGCTTTGCACCTTCATCGCCCCAGATTGGCATTCGTTCTGTTGTGGTGTATTCGCGATAATTTTTCTTGCCAAATTCATCACGTCCTTCAACTTTATGTAATGTTTCGGTTACCATATAACCTTTTGTAACATTGCCTTTTGGTGCATAGATTGCCATATTTGCAAACGGACGGACCCTGACACCAACCGATGTAAGTTTTGCATCTAATCCATCGGTAGCATAATTTCCGCTGCTGAAATTTCCTTTTTCATGATCTAAAAATCCTGCAATACTTAAGCCTGTGTTACTTTTTTTGTTGTACTGGAAAAATGCGAACGGCACATCAACGCCATAATACAACTGCATCGCATTGCCTAAACCATAGTAATTTTTTAATTCGTCTTTTGGTTTTGCAAAAGCGAAATCGGCCCAAACATTAATCTTTTTTATGCCAAAATATGTTTGTGCTTTTGTTGTGTTTACCATGGTTAAACAAAAAGCAATCAATGCAAAAAATCGGGAAAGGGTTGTTTTTAATTGTTTCATCTGCTGTTTGATTTATACAGCAAAAGAAAGGCTCAGAGCAAAGGCAAACAATACCTACCATTGGGTATTGTTCGGCCTTAACGGCGCAATTATGTTTGCAGCATCAAATAATAAAACTGTTAACTCATGAAAAAAATTGCAACGGTAATCTTATTACTTATCGCACATTTATTAAGTAACGCACAAAACGATGTGTTTCATAAAACTGAAGACAAAATAAAAAACCTGTTTGGTAAAAAACATAAGGAGGAAAAAAATACAAATGCTAAAGAAAATATTAGCGATGCCGATGCAGCAGTTAAAGCTCAAAAAGAAAATTTAAATAAACTGTACGCTTTAAAATCGAAAGATTTTAAAAGTGCCGAAAATATTAATGTAATTGGTGCTAAAGGATCATATCAAAAATTTAAAGATAAAAATTGTGGAGGCTTTAATGTTGGTTGGGATGCTGATGATTTAATAATAAAAGGCATTAAAGACCCTCAGCCATATCTTATCTATGTTATTACATTATTTAGAGAATGGGCTAAAGAAAATGAGATTGACTTAATTAATAACAAAGAAGTAATTAATGGTGAAGAAATTGTTGAGTTAGCAAAAAAGAATCTATCCCAGGGATATATCGCTGCTGAAAGTTATGCCGATGGAAAGATTAAATCTCTTCGCATATTTTTAAACGACTCAAAATATGATAAAGATGTGGTAATAATTGCCAACAATACTACATCAAACAATACACAAGCAAATCCGGCAACCCCAAGCGATTTAGCAAATGAAGAAGAAAATTTAAATAAAATTTATGCGCTAAAAGCTAAAGATTTTACGGGTGCGGAAAAAGAAAAATTCAACACAATTCTTGGCGAAAAAGGTATGTATGTTTTAGTAACAAAAGAAATGGGAGGTTTTTATTCTTTTTCTTGGGAATCAGGGACCTTTTGTAAACCGAAAACACTTATAGATGCACATAAACTATTACTGCAATGGGCCGAACACAATGCAATAGTTGTTAATGATACCGAATTTGAAGACAAACAAAACGGGCATCAATACACTTTAAAAAAAGATAAAAAAATAGGAAGTATTGCAATAAAACGAAACGACAAAAATGACATTATTAAAGTTGTATTAATTTTAAACGATACCAAATATACTTTTTAGTAAACTGATTTAATTATTGAGCAAATACTGTTATTAAAACCGGCTTATATTTCTAAACAACCATTTCAACTTATTTTTTTGTGTAGTATTTTATCAGGTGCGTACAACAATATTCAATGCGCAATATTTGAGGAATGTTTTATTTTTATTGAATGAGAAAAATATTCATCGCATTTATTGCCTTCTTTTTTATTTCGTGCAACAGCAAACAATCAGTTGATCTGATCGTTCATAACGCAACAATTTATACCGTTGATTCTTCTTTTTCAACTACCGAAGCAATGGCAATAAAAGATGGAAAAATTATTGCAACCGGCACCAACGAATTCATTCAAAAAAATTATTCGGCTAAAGAAAATATCGATGCACAGGGCAAAACAGTGTATCCCGGTTTTATTGATGCACATGCCCATTTTGTTGGTTACGGCAATGAATTATTTACTGCAGATCTGTACGATTCGAAAAGTTTTGATGAAGTTGTGGAGCGCCTGAAAGCTTTTGCTGCTGCACATCCTGATGAAAAATGGATCCTGGGAAGAGGCTGGGATCAAAACAAATGGCCGGGCAAATCTTATCCAACCAACGAAAAATTAAATCAGTTATTTCCTGATAAACCTGTTTACATAACACGTGTTGACGGGCACGCAGCCATCTGCAATCAAAAAGCATTTGATATTGCAAACGTAAAAGCCAATCAAAAAATAAATGGTGGTGATGTTGAAACAATCAATGGGAAATTAACCGGTATTTTAATTGATAATGCAAAAGAATTGGTAAGCAATTTTATTCCGCAATTATCGAAAGAAGATTATGCAAAAAGATTAATGGCCGCCGAGAAAAATTGTTTTGCTGTTGGCTTAACAACCATTACCGATTGCGGATTAAATTATAAAGATGTTGATGCCATTGATACCTTGCAAAAAGCCGGAAAACTAAACATGCGTTTGTATATAATGCTGAGCGATGACAAAGAAAATTTTGATCGCTATTTACCAAAAGGTCCGTATAAAACCGATAAGCTTTTTGTACATGGTTTTAAGTTTTATGCCGATGGTGCTTTGGGTAGCCGTGGTGCTTGTTTATTGCAACCATACAACGATAAAAAAGATTGGAAAGGTTTTTTGTTAAACACAAAAAGTCATTACGATTCCATGGCTGCAATCCTTGCCAACACAGAGTTTCAGATGTGTACACATGCCATTGGCGATTCGGGGAACCGTGTTATTTTAAATACCTATAATAAAGTTTTAAAAGGCAAAAATGATAAGCGCTGGCGTATAGAACATGCACAAATAATTAATGAAAACGATTTTAATTTATTCGGGCAATCATCTATTATCCCATCGGTTCAACCAACACATGCCACCAGCGATATGTATTGGGCCGAAGAACGTTTGGGCAAAGAAAGATTGAAAGGTGGTTATGCTTACAAACAACTCCTTCAACAAAACGGATGGATACCATTGGGAACAGATTTTCCGGTAGAAGATATTTCGCCTTTCAAAACATTTTTAGCTGCCGTTGTTCGTAAAGATGCCAAAGGGTTCCCTGTTGATGGTTTTCAGAAAGAGAATGCATTAACGCGTGAAGAAACAATTAAAGGCATGACGATCTGGGCGGCCAAAGCCGATTTTTTAGAACACGAAGTGGGCAGTTTGGAAAAAGGAAAGAAAGCCGATTTTATTATTTTGGATAGCGACCTGATGAAGGTTGCCGAAGATAAAATTCTTGATACAAAAGTGCTTGCCACTTATCTGGACGGAAAGAAAGTGTTTGGCAAATAAATTATTTTTTGTTGAATTATGTTCTGAATGTACAAGTGTGCGACGCAACCGGTGCCCAATAGCGAACTTAAGCCCGTAAACTCATCCTTTTTCTCATTGCTTTATTTATTACCTTTGCTGCCTTTAAAATTAAGCAGGACAGGTGTTTTATGAGTGCTAAATACAAAGAATTTTCAGGACTGAATTTACCCGCCATTGAAAAAGAGATTTTGCAAAAGTGGGAAGAAAGCAATGCTTTTGAACAAAGTGTTTCCTTACGTGAAGGCTCAAAACCTTTTGTATTTTACGAAGGTCCGCCCAGTGCCAACGGCATGCCGGGCATTCACCATGTGATCTCGAGAACATTGAAAGACATGGTTTGTCGTTACAAGACCATGCAGGGTTTTCAGGTAAAACGCAAGGGCGGATGGGATACGCACGGGTTGCCTGTTGAGTTGGGTGTTGAAAAAGAATTGGGCATTACCAAAGAAGATATCGGCAAAAAAATATCGGTTGAAGAGTATAATAAAAAATGCCGCGAAGCGGTGTTGCGTTATAAAAACGAATGGGATAACATTACCAAAAAAATGGGTTATTGGGTTGACTTGAATGACCCGTACATCACCTTCGAAAATAATTATATCGAAAGTTTATGGTGGATCTTAAAACAATTGTACAATAAAGATCTGTTGTACGAAAGTGTAAGTATTCAACCATATTCCCCCGCAGCGGGAACGGGATTAAGTTCGCATGAATTAAATCAGCCCGGTACTTATAAAGATGTAAAAGATACCAGTGCTGTTGCCATGTTTCGTGCAGTGCAGGATGATAAAAATAAATTTTTGCACGATGCAGTGCATGGTGCCGAAGTTTTCTTTTTGGCATGGACCACAACACCATGGACACTTCCTTCAAACTTAGGATTGACTGTTGGTGAAAAGATTGATTATGTTTTAGTAAAAACATTCAATCCTTACACTCATCTTCCCATCAATGTTGTGTTGGCGAAAGCCTTGCTGAATAAGTATTTCAAAGAAGAAGGAGAAAATGGTGATTTCGAAAATTATTCTTCCGAAATAAAACTATTGCCCTGGAAAATAATTTCTGAATTCAAAGGAAGTGCATTAGAAAATTGTCGCTACGAACAATTGATGCCTTACGAAGCCAACAGTGCCGATGTTGCAGGTGGCGATCCTTTCAGAATTATTATTGGAGATTTTGTTACCACAGAAGATGGTACCGGTATCGTTCACACCGCTCCTGCTTTTGGTGCCGACGATTATAAAGTTGGAAAGAAAAATAATATCGGCATTTTAACGATGGTTGATCGTGAAGGAAAATTTTTAGATGGCTTAGGCGAATTCAGCAACCGTTATGTAAAAAATTATAAGGACGAAAAAGATTATGTGGATGTGAATGTTGATATCTGCGTAAAACTGAAAAAAGAAAACCGTGCTTTTAAAGTTGAAAAATACGAACACAGTTATCCGCATTGCTGGCGTACCGATAAACCAATTTTATATTATCCGTTGGATGCTTGGTTTATTAAAACCACTGCATTAAAAGACAGGATGGTTGAGTTGAATAAAACCATTAACTGGAAGCCCAAAAGCACAGGTGAAGGGCGTTTCGGCAATTGGTTGGAAAATATGGTGGATTGGAATTTAAGCAGAAGCAGATATTGGGGAACACCGTTACCTGTTTGGAAATCTTTTATTCATTATAGTCCTTTTGGACACGATTTAGATGATTTGGGTTATTATGATGAATTATGTTTGGCAAATAAGCAAAATTTAATAAAAACCATTACAAAAGAGAATATTGAAGTAGAAGGTTATACCATAGATTTGAAAAAGATTACAAAGGACATTTTTGTTGAGTCTTCTCCGATTAGAATAGTAATTGAAAATCATAATTCTGAATTAAAGAAAGGATTTGATATTGGTGAGAAAAATAAATACCGGAGTAGAATAATACAAAATGAAGTCATTCCTACTTTAGATTGGGATCGATATTTTTCTTTGTTTGGATTTGATTTAGATCAAATTCTGGAAATTGCAAAACAAAGAACACTCTCTATGAGTGAGATTGTAAATTTTCAATTTCGTTTCGAACATATTAAAGAATACTCTATCAAAATTTCTGAGTCGGTATTAGAAAACATCGACCTGCACAGACCATTTATTGATGAAATATTTTTTAAAAGTAATAGTGGACATTTATATGGAAGAGTTGCCGATTTAATTGATGTGTGGTTTGATAGCGGTGCCATGCCTTATGCACAATGGCATTTCCCATTCGAGAACAAAGAAATTTTTGCAAATAATTATCCTGCCGATTTTATTTGTGAAGGTGTTGACCAAACACGAGGATGGTTTTATACGTTGCATGCCATCGGCAGTTTAATTAAAGAAAGTGTTGAAGAAGAATTAAAGAATGCTGGCTTACCAAATGATAAGGTTGATGGTCGTGCGTACAAAACAGTTGTATCGAACGGATTGGTGCTGGACAAGAATGGCAATAAGATGAGTAAACGTTTGGGCAATGTGGTAAATCCATTTGACACGATTGAAAAGTATGGTGCCGATGCAACTCGCTGGTACCTCATCACCAATGCATCGCCTTGGGATAATTTAAAATTCGATCTCGCTGGTATTCAGGAAGTACAAAGAAAATTCTTTGGTACGCTTTATAATACTTATCAATTTTTCGTTTTGTATGCAAATGTTGATGGCTTTGCATTTAAAGAAAAATATATTGAATTAAAAGATCGTCCTGAAATTGACCGCTGGATTTTATCATCACTCAATACTTTAATAAAAACGGTAACCGAAGCGTTGGATGATTACGAACCAACATTAGCGGGCCGTGCCATAGAAACCTTTGTGGATGAGCATCTCAGCAACTGGTATGTTCGTTTGTGCAGAAGAAGATTCTGGAAAGGCGAATATGAGACTGATAAGATTTCTGCTTATCAAACCTTGTACGAATGTTTGGAAACCATCACCAGATTGATGGCACCTATCTCTCCATTTTTCAGTGATGCTGTTTTTCAAAATTTAAATGCTATCACCAAAAGATTTAATGCATCATCCATTCATCATACAAATTTCCCAACGGTAAATACTGATGCTATTGATGTTGATCTGGAAACAAGGATGCAGTTGGCGCAGGAAATTTGTTCATTGATCTTATCGCTTCGCAAAAAAGTAAATATTAAAGTCCGTCAACCTTTGCAAAAAGTTTTTGTTCCTGCATTGGATGATAAAATGCATGCGCACATTGAAGCGATGGAAGACATCATTAAAAGCGAAGTGAATGTAAAAGAGGTGGTGATTTTGAATGCGAATAATGATATCATCAAAAGAAAGGCAAAAGCTAATTTTAAAACATTAGGCAAGCGCCTGGGCAAGCAAATGAAATTGGCTGCCGATCTGATTGCAAAATTAGATGATGAAGCTATTAGCACTGTGCTGGAGGGGATGTACACTTTGACCGGTGTAGATTATTCTTTTGATAATGAAGATCCAATTATTATTCATCCCGAAGATATTGAAGTAACTGTTCAGGAAATTCCGGGGTTTGAAGTGGCAACAAAAGGCAATTTGACCGTTGCTCTGGATATTACCATCACCGAATCATTGCAAAAAGAAGGTAATGCCCGTGAGTTTGTGAACCGAATTCAAACCATCCGTAAGGAAAGCGGATTTGAGCTTACAGACCGGATAAATGTGGAAGTTTTACAGAACAAAAATTTGGAATCTTCCATTAATGATAATAAAATCTATATTTGCGGCGAAATTTTGGCTGACGATATTGCTTGGGTAACCCAATTAAACGGGGGAACCGAGATAGAAGTGAACGAAATTTTAATAAAAGTTACCATAACAAAAAAAGGATAAACTGTATGGCTACAAAGAAACCTGCCCCTAAAAAAGCTGTAAAACCAGCAAAAAAGGCGGCTAAACAAGCCCCCAAAAAAGCAACTCCGGCAAAAAAAGCTGCACAAGGCAAGAAGGTGGTGGCCAAAAAAACCGCACCGGCCAAAAAGGCTGTCCCTGCTAAAAAAGTAGTGGCTAAAAAAGTTGTTCCTGTTAAAAAAGCTGCTAAAGCCAAGCCGGTACCTGCTAAAAAAGCTGTAGCAAAACATGTTACCCCTAAAAAGGCAGCGCCTGTTAAACATGCGCCTGCTCCTGCTGTTAAGGTAATATCTAAACCTAAAGTGGAAGTAAAAAAAGTTACGCCACTACCCACTAAACCATTAAAAAAACAACCGGAACCATTGAAAGAAGTGAAAGTACCTAAGACCAGCGTTAAAACAAGTGTTGCTTATAAACCTCAGTACACACCTTTAGAAAAAAGAACCGACAATCAAAGATCGAATGAGCCGATTGTTAGATATAGTGATGCTGAATTAACAGATTTCAGGGATTTGATCAACAGAAAAATGGAAGCCGCTAAAAAAGAATTGGCTTACCTGCAGGGATTAATTACCCGTAAAGATGAAATGGGTGGCGATGAAAGCGATAACCGCTATATCACTATGGAAGATGGTGGTATGAGCATGGAACGCGAACAATTGAGCCAAATGGCAAGTCGCCAGATCCAATACATCGACCATTTGGAAAAAGCCATTATGCGTATTGAAAATAAAACGTATGGTATTTGCCGCGTTACCGGTAAATTGATCGATAAAGCACGTTTACGTGCCGTGCCACATGCAACATTAAGTTTAGAAGCTAAATTAGGTTTAGTAAAACCTATGGCATCTAATAACGAATAATATTTTATTTTGAATTTGCTTTAAGGCTGCCAAAAGGTGGCCTTTTTATTTTTGCAGGATAAAGATTATTACAACGAAGAATTAATTCTTTTTTATTACCGCCTCATTCATTTGTTTAATGAAGCGCTGCATAGCTTCCATTCCATTTATCTGATCAACAACCAATAAAAAATTCTTACCTGCCTGTTTTAGTTTTGCTTTGTTGGTTCCTGTTTGTAAAAAACTTAAAACACTTTTAAATAACTCCGATTCGAAATAAGGAGAGTCGGGTTTATTGATGAAATAACACCGTAAAACATCCTGTTTCAAACTCATCTTTTCAAAACCTAATTCTACTGCCATCCATCGACAACGAACCGTAGTAAATAAATCTTCCACCTGCGGTGGAATGGGTCCAAACCGATCGATCATCTCTTTATAAAATTCCTGCAGGTCTTCTTCCTTTTCGCAACTGTCTAATCTTGTATAAAGCGATAAACGTTCGGTAATACTTTCAACATAAGAGTCAGGAATCAAAATTTCCAAATCAGTATCAATGGTGCAATCACTTACAAAATCATCCTGCTTAGAAATTTCTTCTTTAAATAATTCTTTAAATTCAGTTCTCTTTAATTCACGAATGGCTTCTTCCAAAATTTTCTGATACATTTCAAAACCGATCTCTGCCATAAAACCACTTTGTTCACCACCCAGCATATTTCCTGCACCACGAATATCTAAGTCACGCATTGCAATCTGAAAGCCACTTCCAAGATCGCTAAACTGTTCTAATGTTTGTAAACGTTTACGCGAATCGGTTGGCAAACTGCTCATCGGCGGAGCCAATAAATAACAGAATGCTTTTTTATTACTGCGACCAACTCTGCCACGCAACTGATGCAGATCACTCAATCCAAAATGATGCGCATTATTAACGATGATGGTATTCATGTTTGGAATATCAACACCGCTTTCAACAATGTTTGTACAAACTAAAACATCATATTTTTTATCGATGAAATCTAAAATCCTTTCTTCCAATTCGTTGCCATCTAATTGTCCGTGAGCAAAACCAACACTTAGATCAGGGCACAAACCTTGTATCAACGCAGCCATTTCTGCCAAACCGTGAACACGATTGTGAATGAAGAAAACCTGTCCGCCTCTTTCCGTTTCGAAATAAACTGCATCGCGAATAAAATCATCATTAAAAACCCTTACTTCTGTTTGAATCGGTTGACGATTGGGTGGCGGTGTATTGATAATGCTGAGATCTCTTGCACCCATCAAACTAAATTGCAAGGTTCGAGGAATAGGCGTGGCAGTAAGCGTTAAGCAATCAACATTTGTTTTAAGTGTTTTTAATTTTTCTTTATGGCCCACACCAAATTTTTGTTCTTCATCGATCACCATCAAACCCAGATCTTTAAACTTAACTTCTTTACCCAGCAAGCCATGAGTGCCGATGATGATATCAATCTTCCCTTCTTCTAATTTTTTAAGTGTTTCTTTTTTTTCTTTGGATGATTTGAAACGATTCACATAATCTACTGTTACCGGAAAATCTTTGAATCTTTCTTTAAAAGTTTGATAATGCTGATACGCCAAAATAGTTGTTGGAACAAGAACCGCAGCCTGCTTTCCATAGCAGCAGGATTTGAATGCAGCACGGATGGCGATCTCTGTTTTACCAAAACCAACATCTCCGCAAACTAATCTGTCCATTGGCGATGGAGATTCCATATCTTTTTTTACATCGGCAGTCGCTTTGCTTTGATCGGGCGTGTCTTCATAAATAAAACTTGCTTCGAGTTCGGTTTGCATGTAATTATCGGGCGCATGCTGAAACCCTTGCTGTGCCTTGCGTTGAGCGTACAACTTAATTAAGTCGAAAGCAATTTCTTTTACTTTAACTTTTGTCTTTTCTTTCAGCTTGCTCCAAACTTCGCTTCCTAATTTATTTATTTTTGGAACTGTTCCTTCTTTGCCGGTGTACTTCGAAATTTTATGCAGCGAATTAATATTCACATATAAAATATCGCTGTCTTTATAAATAATTCTTACAGCTTCCTGCACTCTTCCGTTCACTTCAATTTTTTGCAAACCACTGTAAGTGCCCACACCATGATCGATATGCGTAACATAATCGCCGGGTTGCAGATCGCGTAATGTTTTTAATGTAAGCGCTTTATTTTTATTGTAAGCTTGCTTGACTTTGTATTTGTGATAACGTTGAAATATCTGGTGATCGGTGTAACAAATAACTTTCAGGTCATCATCAATAAATCCTTCATGAATACTTGTTGGAACCGGAACAAATTGTATTTCTGTTTTAAGATCGAGAAAGATGCTGTTCAATCTTTCCAATTGCCGCGGCTGTTCGGCAAAAATATAAATGCCGTATTTTTTTTCTTCGTGATCTTTCAAATCTTTGATCAGCAAATCAAACTGACGATTGAAAGACGGTTGCGTTTTGGTGTTGAATTCAATTTCGAAATTTGCTAATTGCGATTTGTATCCAAACTCAATTAAATGTCGTTGTTGAATTTCTCTTTCAATAGTTGCAGCCGGAACGAAATCGTTTAAAGAAACTTCCTTTAAAATTTTTGTATCATCATCTTCCTCGAAAGTCGTTAATCGTGAACCGCCTGTTGAGGAATCTTTACTTGCGATTTCCGATTCACGATTCACAACTTCCCGTTCCAAAAACAATCCCAGATCTTCTTCTTCCGTTTCAATTTTTTGTTTGATCACATCCCAATCTTTCAACCAAACAATTGTATTCTCAGGTAAAAATTCCAAGAGCGAAACTTTATCGCCGGTATCGAATTGTGTTTCAACATTCGGAATAATATTTACCTGCATTAATTTTCTTTCGCTCAATTGTGTTTCGGGATCGAAAATGCGGATACTGTCAACATCATTTCCAAATAATTCAACACGATAAGGTTTTTCATTTCCAAAAGAATAAATATCCAAAATACCGCCGCGCAATGCAAACTGACCGGGCTCGTACACAAAATCGGTTCGCTCGAAACCATACATCACAAAGAGTTCCATCAATCCATTCAAATTAATGGTATCGTTGGTTTTTATGCTGATGATATTGCCCCGCAAAGTATTTGGCAGCACCACTTTTTCGAACAACGCTTCGGGATAAGTGATGATGATTTTTTTATTACCGCCGACAGAAAGTTTGGTAAGCATTTCGGTTCGCAACATCACATGCGATGAATTCAATAATTTAAAATTCTTCCTGTTTTTAAATGAAGATGGGAAATAAAAAAGATCCAATGCATCGGTTAAATTTTCAACAGTGTTGTGAAAATAAGCCGCGTCTTCTGCATCATTCAGCACAACCAAATGATTTAATTGCTGACAATTTGGATGAGAAAAAATATTGCTTACTACAAACTCTGCACTGCTGCCACGTAAATTTTTAAGAAATATTTTTTGAGGATCGGCAAAAGAAAGCCTGTCCGCCAACTGAAAAAGGCGGGGCGAATTTTTGTACAGGTCTGACAACACACTTAAATTCATAACAACGGCGCAAATATAACTGCTTCCTGCCTTTCACAAAATTAATAAACCGCACCGGCATCAACTTTAATTACTGCAGAAGCGATTTTACCTTCCTCCACTTTTATTAAAGCAATGTTATTATTTACATCAAAATTGTTGGCATAAAAAAGATTATTAACTTTCGTAAACAAAGAATAATCACCTGCAGGCAACTCGATAATAAAATGTCCCGTACTATCTGATTGAACCGTACTGATTAATTTTTTATTTACAGATAAATAAAAAGCTGAGGTACCATTACGAACCACATCTTTAATATTGGTTGCTTCATAAATATAAATAACGGTAGAGAGCGGGGAAGGTTTGGGCGGTGTTACCCCGGGCATGGGCATGAGATTTCCGGAAATTTTATAAACATACCCTTCAATGCCCTGTTTAATTTGATTCGGTGATTTTTGATTTTTTACCGATGAGCAAGCAGTAAATGTTAAAACCGAATAAAAGATTATCGAAAGTATTTTTGGCATACGGCAAAATATAAGTTTAAAGTATCTAAATTTAGAAATTAAATACAGGGTTTAACCGTTTTATATGAGGAAAAAAAATTTACTATTGTTTTTAATGCTTTGCATTGGCTTTTCTGCAATGTCGCAAGTAACAACGAATGTAAAAGTATTACAAAATTTTGCACATCAACGTAGGATAGAGGAAAATATCGAATACGCAAAGGCGGTAGCAATGGCTAACAAAAAAGGTTGGCCTATTTACAAAGTTGGAAAAAATGGAACAGTGCATGCGCTCCAATATATAGATCAATTAGGCAATCCTGTTTATTATACAACTTTCAATAATACTATTGCTGCTGCTACAACAAGGGCTAATCAATTGTGGCCCGGAGGAAGTTCGGGATTAAATTTATCAGGCTCATCTTCGGCTGTAACCCAAAAAATGGGCACCTGGGATGGAGGTTTGATTTTAAAAAATCATGTAGAATTAATTGGTCGTGTTTCTCAATTGGATTCTGCCGATTCAAGACTTTCAGTCAATGATCATGCAACACACACAACCGGAACCTTGATAGCCACCGGAGTAAACTCAATTGCCAAAGGGATGGCATTTGGCTTACAGAAACTGATTGCATATTCTTTTCAATATAATGAGATTTCAAATATAAGTACTCAAGCTTCCAATCTTTTATTGTCAAACCATTCTTACGGAATTACCGGCGGATGGGGTTATGATGGAACAAATTATTATTGGAATGGAGACACTAGTATCAGCACAACAAAATCTTATTTATGCGGTTGGTATGGAAATTCTTCACAGGATTATGATTCCATTGCACATAATGCGCCTAATTATTTAATGGTATTTGCAGCCGGAAATTCGAATGGTAATGATGCAAACGGACAAGGACCTGCAATTGGGCAAACATATTTATATAATGATGTATCAAGTAAGTCTCTAAGCAGAACCGCTAGTATTCCAAACAATCCAACTTACGGTTCGGTTTCGGGTGGACAAACTGCAAAAAATATTTTAGTTGTAGGTGCGGTAGATGGACTTCCCAATGGCTATAGCAATACCGGTGATGTTAAGATTGCTTCATTTAGTTCCTGGGGACCAACAAATGATGGGAGAATAAAACCCGATATTGTTGCAGATGGCGTGAATGTTACATCATCAAGCTCTTCATCAACAACAGCCTACGAAGCATTGAGCGGCACTTCGATGGCTACACCAAATGCAACAGGCTCTTTGTTATTGTTACAGGAATATTACAATCAAAAACATCCCGGTGCTTTTATGCGTTCTGCAACTTTAAAAGCATTAGCCATTCATACAGCAGATGAAGCAGGAACAGCACCCGGGCCTGATTATATTTATGGCTACGGATTATTAAATACATTAAAAGCAGCAAATGTTATTACATCATCTTTTAATAATAAAACCGATTCGGTTATTGAACAAACATTAACAAGCGGAACTCCTTATACTTTTAATGCTATTGCTTCGGGTAACGGGCCATTAAAAGCAACAATTGTTTGGACTGATCCAAGAGGCAATGTTGACAACACCTATTTAAGTTCGAGTCCGGTTTTAATTAATGATCTTGATCTGAGGATCTCATCGGGCAGTTCTACATATTATCCATGGATATTAAATCCAACTGTTCCATCTGCTGCTGCTACAAAAGGTGATGATAAAATAAATAATATTGAACAAGTAGTAATTGATAGTGTTGTTCCGGGTAAATCTTATACGATCACGGTTTCAAATAAAGGAACCCTTTCCGGCGGTTCTCAGGCATTCTCGATGATCCTGAGCGGTATTGGCGGGGCAACATATTGTACTACTTCATCATCAACAAATACAACAGGTTCAAGAATTGACAGTGTTGCATTCAGTAATATTGCCAACAAAAATGCGGCAGGGCACAGCAGTTATTCAAATTTCACTAACCTGACTGCAAACATTCAACCCAATCAAACCATTCCTATCACCATACATGTAAACAGCAGCGATAACAGCAGTGCAAACAGAGTAGTGAAAGTTTATATAGATTTTAATAATAATGGAACATTTACCGATGCAGGCGAATTTGTTGCATCAAACGTTGCTGACATAAGTTCTATCAGCGGAACCGGAGGAACATTTACAGCAAATATTACAACACCCAATGGTTTAACTGTGGGCAATTACGGTATCATGCGAATTGTTTTGCAAGACAGTGTTGGCGGAACTGCAACCGTTGGCGCATGCAATAATTATCCGAACGGCGAAACACAGGATTATCGGTTTAAAGTTGTATCGCCAAATAATGATGTTGCTGTGGTAAATATTGTTTCACCAAACAGCGGTACATGTTCTAATGGAAATCAATTTTTAGTAGTTGCAGTAAAAAATAATGGTTCTGTTGATCAGGCAAATGTTCCGCTTGTTGCAACCATCACAAACGGGGCTTCAGTTACAACACTTACCGGAACTTATCCGTTATTGGCCGCAGGCAGTACTGTTAACTATACATTCCAAACCGCATTTGCAAGCACAGCAAGCGCAACGTATACAATTAAATCTTACACCAATTTATCTACAGATCAAAATAAAAGTAACGATACATCAACGCTTGCAGTAACCATTGCTGCTAAGCCTTCCACACCAACAGGTACTGCAGAAATTTGCGGAACAAGTACTGTATTTTTAAAAGTTGTTAATCCCAATTCAGCTTCAAATTATTTGTGGTACACATCACCAACAGGACAAGTTGTTGCAGGAGGAACGTCTGCAAGTATTTCAACAGTTACTTCCGACAACAAATATTATTTATCAAGCGGCTTTAAAGGAAGTGCAGGTCTATTAAATAAAAATGTATATCCCGGTGGTGGATATAATAATTTCAGCGGAACTTATGTTTATATTACTGCGGGTGTTCCTGTTACTATCGACTATGCAAAATTATATATTGGCAATCCCGGAAAAATAACTTTTGCAGTTGCTGATCTTTCTAATGTTTCTGCTGTTGGCGGACAAATAAGCTTCAATTATTTAACTCTCTCAAGTACAACAATTGATGCATATGCAACAACACCTACAGCAACACCGCCAACAGGTAGCGTTTCTAATCCTGATGTTGCTGCCGATTCAGGGGCTTATTATTATTTGAATCTTACTGTTCCTGCCGGTAATCACGCAATAATTATTAATCCTAATGCGTCTGTAAATACAACTATTTTCAGAAATTTTAATACATCAGCAACTATATATCCTGTTGGTAATTCGAATATATTTTCAATTACAGGAAACACTGTGCAGGATGCAGGAACAACAGCTAATTATCAAAACTATTATTACTTCTTTTATGATATGCGTATCAGTACATCCGATTGTGTGAGTGATATAGGTACTGTTTTAGCAACAACAGCTGCAACACCTGTTGCTTCTGCCAACGGCAATATTTTGTCGAGCAATATTACAACAGGCAGACTGCAATGGAATTTAAATGGTAATCCTATTGCCGGTGCAACAAGTTCCACCTACACGAATACGCAAACAACAGCCGGAACGTATAACTATACGGTTACCGTAACTGATGCATTCGGATGCTCAAGAACTTCCAATACAGTTGCAATCGTTGTTACTGCTGTACAAAATGCAAATCCTGCAGAAATAGGTTTGGTTGTTTCGCCTAATCCAAATAATGGTGCTTTCCATGTTGGATTTACAACCAATACAAAAGCGGATGTTTCAATTGAATTGATCAATACAGCCGGCCAGATTTGTTTAAATAATGGCTATTCTAATTTCGTTGGACAATTCAGTCAGCAGTTCAGTACAAATAATCTGGCAAGCGGCTCTTATATTTTAAAAGTACAGCAAAACGGAAAAGTGTATCAGAAGCAAATGATGATCATAAAATAATTTTTACAAATATTAACCTTATCAATGACCCGATGCCTCGGGTCATTTTTTCGTAATTCATAAACCAAGCTTCTTCTGTTTACGTTTCAACAAGTATATTCGCAAAATTTCATTTTATGATTGAATGGTTAACAGGGAAAGTGATCGACATTAAAAACGAAACAGCATCAACCAAACGTTTTTTTATACAAGTTCCTTCAATAGAAAATTTTGATTTTCATCCGGGGCAGTTTGTAACATTGGATCTTCCGATTCATGAACAAAAAAATAAGCGATGGAGAAGCTATTCCATTGCTTCGGCACCTGATGGCACCAATGTGTTCGAATTGATAATTGTTTTATTACACGGAGGCGCAGGTACGAATTATTTATTTAATGAAGTGCATGTGGGTACCGAGTTTCAGCTTCGCGGCCCGCAGGGAAAATTTATTTTACCCGAAGAATTAGATAAAGATTTGTTTTTGATTTGCACCGGTACCGGTATTGCACCATTTCGTTCGATGGTTCAATATCTGCACAAAAATAATGTGCCGCATAAAAATGTTCACCTCATTTTTGGTTGCAGAAAATTACACGATGGTTTATACATCGACGAATTAAAAGAATTGGAAAAGAAAGAACATAATTTTTTCTTTCATCCCGTTTTTTCGAGAGAACACGAAGTTGGCGAAGGCATGTACACCGGTTATGTACACAGCGTTTATGAAAAATTAATTGCCGAAGAAAAAGACCCTGCTAAATTTTATTTATGCGGATGGAAAAATATGATCGATGAAGCCAAAGAAAAAATACTGGCGATGGGTTACGATAAAAAAGATATTCATTTGGAATTATACGGATAGAAGTTCATGGTTCATAGGTGATAGTTCATTGCATCTTAAACTATGAACTATCACCTATGAACCATCAACTACATCACTGCTTCGAGCACCAGATCTTTTACTTTACTTAATAAAATTCTTTCCTGTTGCATGCTGTCGCGATAACGAATCGTAACCGTGTTATCTTCTTTTGTTTGATGATCGATGGTTACGCAAAACGGCGTGCCTATTGCATCCTGGCGGCGATAACGTTTTCCGATGGCATCTTTTTCTTCATAAAAACATTTGAAATAAGGTTTGCATTCGTTCATTAATTCGCGTGCAATTTCGGGTAAGCCATCTTTCTTCGTTAACGGAAGAATGGCTAATTTATTGGGCGCAATTTTTTCGGGAATATGCAACACAACACGGCTGTCGGTTGTACCATCTTCTTTATTAATTGTTTCTTCGTGATACGCGTTTGAAAGAATCAATAAAAACATCCTGTCCAAACCTATCGAAGTTTCTACAACATACGGAATGTAGTTGCCGTAAGGTTTTCCGGTTTTCTCATCAACATCAGCATCAAAATATTGCATTTTCTTTTTGCTGTATAATTGATGTTGTGTAAGATCAAAATCGCTTCTGCTATGAATACCTTCCACTTCTTTAAAACCAATTGGAAATTCAAATTCAATATCGCAAGCCTCTTTGGCGTAGTGCGCTAATTTAACATGATCGTGATAACGATATTTTGATGGATCAATTCCCAAACTTAAATGCCATTGCAAACGTGCTTCTTTCCAGTATTTATACCAATCGCCTTCGGTGCCGGGACGAACAAAGAATTGCATTTCCATTTGTTCAAACTCTCTCATCCTGAAAATAAATTGTCGTGCAACAATCTCATTTCTGAAAGCTTTACCTGTTTGCGCAATACCAAAAGGAATTTTCATTCTCGCTGTTTTTTGAACATTGAGAAAGTTTACAAAAATTCCTTGTGCAGTTTCGGGACGCAAATAAATAGTATCGGCTTCATCGGTAACAGAACCAAGCTTGGTATCGAACATTAAATTAAACTGGCGAATATCTGTCCAGTTGCAGGTGCCACTGATGGCACATTTAATTTTATTGTCTTCAATTAATTTTTTTAAGCCTGCATAATCATCTTTGGCTAATAACTCATTCATTTCTTTTTCAATCGCATCAGCTTTATCCGAAAAAACATGAGCTCCTTGTTCTTGATAAATTCGAGAGGCCTCAGCTTTTCCTTCATCATCCCAAATCATTCCCTTTTGTGGCAAATATTCCTCTATAGTTTTTCTTTTGATTTCATGTTCCTGAAATCGTAAGTATTCAACATATCCTTCAATCAAATGATCAACACGATAACGTTTTTTACTGTCCTTATTATCGATCATCGGGTCGCTGAAATTATCAACGTGCCCACTTGCTTTCCATGTTGTTGGATGCATAAAAATAGCGGCATCAATACCCACAATGTTTTCGTGCAGTTGCGTCATGCTCTTCCACCAATAATCGCGGATATTTTTTTTCAGTTCACTTCCGTTCGGGCCGTAATCGTACACTGCACTTAATCCATCATAGATTTCACTGCTTTGAAAAACAAAGCCATACTCTTTGGCATGCGAAATAATTGCCTGAAAATTGTTGTCTTGTTGTGTGCTCATAAGGCTGCAAATATAAGACCTTGTTGATTACACGAATTATTTCGAATTGCACGAATTTTATTTTTATGTTACCGGCAGCAGAATATTAATTGGGCTGTAGTTGCGTCGCACACTTGTACGGTTGAAGCCTTGGTGAACTTTTTTAAATTATTCTTTCAACAATTTCTTTCGCTTGGCATACAAATAAAAACTTTCAACTTTTGTTCTTGCCCATGGCGTTTTGCGTAAGAATTTCAAACTCGATTTGATGGAAGGGTTACTTGTAAAACAATTAATATTTACTTGTTGTCCTAATTCTTCCCAACCAATAGAATTAACTAAATCTGTTACGATTTTTTCGAGTGTTAAACCATGCAACGGGTTATTTTTTTGAGAAGTATCTTCCATTTGTTTGTAATTAAATTTTCCGAACCGCCTTCGAGAACCTCAGGCTGACAGCTTTCTGTCATGTTGAGGCACTCGAAACATAGACAGAATGCAGGTTTCAAAACACAAAATTATTCTTCCACATAAATTCTCTTCACCCGTTGACTAACACTTGTCATCACTTCATAAGCAATAGTGCCCATACTTTCAGCTACTTGTTGAATAGATAAATTCTTGCCAAATATTTCAGCAATATCGCCTTCTTTTACATTTTCAATATCGGTTACATCAATCATCGTCATGTCCATGCAAACATTACCAATCACATTTGCCAGTTGTCCGTTTACAAAAATTTTTCCAACACCGTTGCCCATTCTTCTGCTGAAGCCATCGGCATAACCAATTCTTACAACAGCAATCAAACTATCACGGTTTACTTTTCCTTTTCGGTTGTAACCGATTGTTTCGCCTGCTTTTACATTTCTTATTTGCGCAATGGTAGATTTTAAAACAGCAACTGTTTCTAAGTTTAAAATATTTTCATCGGCACTGTCAACACCGTACAATCCAATGCCCAGGCGCACCATATCGAATTGCAAATCGGGATGACGAAATATTCCGGCAGAGTTTGCAATATGTTTGATGAATGAATAACCGATATTTTTTTCTATGAGTTTACAAGCATCTTCAAATAAATTCGATTGTTGTTTTGTAAAATCATCATGCTGGGCTTCTTCACTTGCCACCAAATGACTGAACACAGATTTTACAACCATCATGTGTTGATTTTTTAATTGCAAACCCAATTCATTTATTTCATCAGTTTCAAAACCCAAACGATTCATTCCTGTGTTCAACTTAATATGTATCGGGAATTTTGCAACAGCCTGTTGCTGTAAATATTGATGAAACAAATTAAAAATATGGAAGGAATAGATTTCCGGTTCAAGCGAATATTCGATCAATGCATCAAAACTTTCTTCATCAGCATTCATCACCATGATAGGCAAACTAATTCCTGCTTTGCGCAACTCAACACCCTCATCGGCATAAGCAACGGCCAGATAATCAACTTTGCAAAATTGTAGAACCCTTGCCACTTCTGCACTTCCGCTGCCGTAGCTGTAAGCTTTCACCATTGCCATCACTTTTGTTGATGGCAATAAATGTTTTTGGTATTCTTTCAAATTATGCGCAATGGCCGATAAATTAATTTCCAAAACTGTTTGATGAACTTTTTGTTCCAACCACTTGCTGATGCGTTCGAACGCAAATATCCTGGCACCTTTCAATAAAATAAATTCGTCCCTGAACTGGTGCAATGTTGTTTGCTCTAAAAGCTGTTCGGTTGAAGAAAAGAAAACTGTTTGCTGAATTTGTGCAAACAATAAATGATGCTTACCTATGTTTTCGCCAATGCCAATTAATTTATGGATATTCCTTTCCTGCAATTGAATAGCCACCTGCTTGTATAGTTCATCATCATTTAATCCTGATTGTAAAATGTCGGAAATAATAACTGTTGTTGTTTTATTTCCCGATTGTTGTTTTAAATAATCAAGTGCAATACTTAGCGATGAAATATCATTGCTGTAACTGTCGTTCAACACCGAACAATTATTAATTCCTTTTTTTAATTGTAAACGCATTTCTACAGGAATCAATTGTAGCAAGCGTTTGGCTATAATATCATTTGAATAATTCAGCGACAATAAAACACAATAGCAGGTAATGGCATTATCGATCGATGCTGCATCGGTAAAAGGGACTACGATGGAAGAGGATTGATTTTGATAGACTATGATAAGCGAAGTGCTTGCAGATGTTTTTATTTCTTGTTTAATAAAAACAGTTGCTTCGGCATCTTTTCTGCTCCACGTAAATAATTTTGTTTGTGGAAGATGAAAATCGTTTGGCAAAATCTCTTTCTGAAAAATTAATTGAGTGCAATGCGAAAATAATTTCAGCTTCTCATTAATTTTTTCAGCATCATTATTAAAACCTTCGTTGTGTGCTTCACCGATATTGGTCAACACTCCAATCGTTGGTTGAATGATTTGTTCTAATTGCGGCATTTCGTTTTTTGTAGAAATCCCGGCTTCAAAAATGCCGAGTGTATTTTGTTGGTTGATCTGCCAAACACTTAACGGAACACCAACCTGCGAATTATAACTGCGCGGACTACGAACAATATTTTCATCTTCCTGCAATAATTGATACAGCCATTCTTTCACAATTGTTTTGCCATTGCTTCCGGTAATGCCGATAACAGGAATAGAAAATTGTTTGCGATGAAACGCCGCTAATGCCTGCAGTGCCTGCAATACATCATCAACAAAAAGAAAATTGGCATTAATAAATGATGATACCTCAAACTCTTTTTTTACTACAAAATTTCTAACACCACGATCATAAACTTCTGAGATAAATTGATGCCCGTCTCTTCGCGGCCCATGCAATGCAAAAAATAATGAAGCACTTGGAAAAATTATTTTCCTGCTGTCGATCAATAAATATTCTATCTCTGCTCCTGCAATAATTTTTGCATCAGCATGTATGATGGAAGCGATATTTTGAATATTGTATGCCAATTGAAAATATTAAATTTTATTTCTTTTGTTGTACAAAATAGAATTTAAAACAGCACCGCCAATGCAAACAACAATGATGATCAACGAGTAAACGACCTGTTCATTTTTTGTGAGCCATAGATCGATCCATTTTTCGGCCAGCATTTTAATTCCGATCACAACTAAAACAGTGGCAATACCATGTTGTAAATATTTAAATTTATTAACTGCACTTCGCAATAAAAAAAATAAACTCCTTAATCCTAAAACAGCAAAAATATTCGACGTATAAATTACAAGCCTATCCTGCGAAATGCCCATCACAGCTGGGATTGAGTCGAGTGCAAAGACCAGATCAACCGATGCCAAAATAGCTACCACCACAAACAAAATAGTATAAACCGGCTTACGGTTTTCATAAATAATAAATCGTCCGTTGCCGTCGGTTGGACTAAGCGGAAGGATTTTATTTAAAAATTTATATACTTTATTTTGATGCGGATCGAATTCTTTTTCTTCATCTTCTTTAAACATCCTGATGCCTGTGTAAATTAAAAATGCGCCGAAGATGTACAATATCCAGTGAAACCTTTCTACCAGTTCAACACCAAGCGTAATAAAAATTATGCGTAAAAAAATGGCGATCAAAATTCCTATCAACAAAACCCTGCTGTAATTTTTTTCTTTTACTTTAAACGAAGTGAAAATGAGGATGAAAATAAAAATGTTGTCGATACTTAAGCTCCACTCCATCAAATAAGCACTTAAATATTCTAATGCAAATTTTTGGTTTTCCTGAAATAATAAAAAGAAAAAGAAAGCCAATGCCAGCAAAACCCAGAACAGTGTTTGTTTTAATGCTTGTTTGATAGTTACAACTTTACCTTTTTTGCTGAGCAAACCCAAATCGAATACCAATGCAAGAATTAATGCCAGACCAAAAACAATATAGACTATTTGATGAGAGGTCATTCAATTTATTTAGGAATACAAATATAAGTGTGTAACTGTTGCCATTTGCACAGGTGATTAAAGGATTGCGACGCAACGAAGATGACATGAAAAACTACTGCCGGTATCAAAAAAATTTAAATCGCATATTTCTTTTTTCGCCGCCACTGAATAATGCCGCCGGTAATTAACACCAATAAAATGGGAAGTATGATGTTGATGAGTTGCCAAAGCGTTTTATTTTCTGCTATTTTATTTTTATCGAGCAACCGTAATGTAAAATCTTTATCGCGTGTTTCGAGAATACCCGCATCGCCAACAAGATAATCCATGCAGTTCAATAAAAATTCGCGGTTGGCGAATTGATAATTTTCGAATTCCTGTGTGCCCATGGGCAATGGTCCCTGTGTTTGTGTAACAACATTGGTAACGAGATCAGCATCGCTGGCAACAATTTGTTTAGATGATTTAATTGCTGTTGGCAAAAAAGGAACGCCGGTTAATTGCTGAACAGAATCCTGCATTTGTTTGCTGAAACGATTGGCGTACAGCGAAGAAAATTTTCCTTCCAATAAAACAGCAACAGGAATATTTCCTTTGGTGAATGTTTTAATATCGTCCTCGGATTTTACAGATTGCAAACTAACAATTGCCGGTGTGCTGATGATGCGACTGTTTGTATCGCTTGCCAATAAAATTGTTTTGGTAATGCCCGGAGCTTTTACCGTATCGATCGATGAAGGGAAAATGCTGATCACATTATCTAAATTTTTTGAAATAGGATGATTGGATGGCGATGATAATAATGGATAATAAGGAAAAGGCAAACGCTCTATCTGCGGCTTCCCGCCTGCATTTCCAACAACGAGTGGTTGTTTGGCCGAATTAATATCCTGCAATAAATCGCTGTTAATCCGCACACCATATTTAAATAACTGATCGTCGAGGTTTAAGTTTTTATCGAATGCAACAAAATCACTTTTGGCACGCAACAAACTATCAAACTCGGCATATAATTTATCGATAAACCAAATCACATTTCCACCCTGCATGATGTATTGATCGATCTTTATTTTTTCCTGATCGGTAAATGTTGATGAGGGCTTAACGATCATCAATGCTTTGATGGTATCGGCATTTAAAATCCCATCTTTCAAATCAATCACACCAAATCGATAATTTTTTCGCATCAGGTTCATCAGATCAAGAACTTTAGGATCTAATTTTCTGTTTGCAAAATCTATTGCGGGCTCACCATTTCCTGCGGCATAAGCCACAACAGGGAATTCGGTTTTGGTTAATTTGTTAATGGCATCATCAAATTTAAATTCTAATAAAGCTTCAGAATAATTTAATGTACTTTCTTCATCCATGCCGCTTTTGCCGCTCATCAGGTCAACCGCCAGCATTTTATCTTTGTATTTTACAAGGGCAGATGGAAAGATCCATCGTTCCGATTTTTCATCGTTTGTATATTCTTTATTGTTGAATGGCTTGATGCCTATTCGAACCAAACTATCGTACAGCAAGGCTTTGGCGCTATCATCCAATCCTGCATCGGGCTTTATAAATTTATAATGCAAATTGCCGTTCGAATAATCCCGGTAATTTTCCAACAACTCATCGGTTGCAATTTTTAATTTTCTGAAACCCGAACTTAAGTTGCCCGTTAAGTAAACATCTATCTCAACATCTTCATTCAGTTTGCCTAATAATTTTTTTGTTGATTGACTGAGTGAATATCTTTTTTCTTTTGTAAGATCAAAACGTGTGTGCAGCAATGAAGATGCAAATAATATGATGGCGAACAATACAATGATGCCTGCCCACCAATATTTATGATTCAATATTTTGATTAGAATCTTCATTTACTTTTTTAATAGATTTCTTTGTGTGATGAGCAGAAATAAAAATATCACGCCCATAAAATAAATTACATCCCTGGTATCGATCACACCGCGACTAACACTTCGGTAATGAAAATTCAATCCCAGCATTTCGATATAATAATCCCAACCCGATTTAAAAACCGGCAGTTTACTTATCGCATCAAAGCCGCTGTATAAAATAAAACATACAAATGCGGCAACAATAAATGCAACAACTGTATTGTTGGTAAAACTGCTGAAACACAGTCCCACAGCCACATACACAGCAGCAATCAATACCAGTCCAAAATAACTTCCAATGGTTGCGCCAACATCAATACCACCGGTGCTGCTTAATTGTTGAATAGAAATTGCGTAAATAATTGTTGGTAATAATGCTGTAATAACTATGATGGCTGCACCAAAAAATTTACCCCAAACTATTTGCGATGGTGTAAGCGGTAATGTTTTTAATGTTTCGAATGTGCCTTGTTTGTATTCGTCGGCAAAGCTGCGCATGGTAATGGTTGGAACAAGGAATAAAAGTATCAGCGGAGCAATCTCAAAAAAATTACCCAGCGATGCATAGCCAAAGTCGAGCAAACTGGTATCGGGAAAAACAAAAAGAAATAATCCATTCAGCAATAAAAAAATAATGATCGCAATATAACCGGTAAGGCTACTGAAAAATTGTTGCCATTCTTTTTTGCAGATCATCCACATGCTTCAAAACTAAGGCATAGTTTGTTTATAGACAACAGAGTTATATTTTGTTTAACGAGCAGAAGAATAAGAATGAGGCTGCGGTTGCGTCGCACACTTGTACGGTTGGATATTCTATTCAGCTTTTTGTTCATCAAATAAAAAACCCTGCTACTTTTCAGTAACAGGGTATAAATTATTATTCACCAAAGTTCACAAACTAAACAGCAAAACTTTCTCCGCATCCGCAACTTCTGCTGGCATTGGGATTATTAAAATAAAATCCTTTACCATTCAATCCATCGGAGAAATCTAATTCGGTATTCACTAAATATAAAAAGCTTTTCAGATCGGTTACCACTTTCACACCATTATCTTCAAACACCTGATCCATGGGCTTTTGCTCGTTATCAAAATCTAATTTATAACTCAAACCACTGCAACCACCGCCCACAACACCAACACGTAAAAAATAAGTTGGATCATCAGCAATACCTGCATCAAGCATCAGTTGTTTTACTTTTGCTTTTGCTTTATCACTCACATAGATCGCATTGTCTGTTGCAACTGTACTCATAATTAATGAACGCCTTTTTCTTCAAATACTAATTCTTCCAAACCATTCTTCTTACGATAATCATTGATAGCCGCTTTAATAGCATCTTCTGCTAAAACAGAACAATGGATCTTTACCGGCGGAAGATTTAATTCTTCCACAATATCCATATTATCTATGGTTGCAGCAACATCAATAGATTTTCCTTTCAACCATTCTGTAGCTAATGATGAAGATGCAATGGCAGAGCCGCATCCAAATGTTTTGAATTTGGCATCTTTGATAATGCCGGTAGCATCATCAACTTCAATCTGCAGGCGCATTACGTCGCCGCATTCGGGTGCACCAACTAAACCGGTACCAACATTTTTGCTGGCTTTATCCAAAGTACCAACGTTTTTTGGATTGCTGTAATGATCGATAACTTTTTCTGAGTATGCCATAATCTTAATTTGAGAATTTGAAAATAAATTAATTTGAAAATGTAAAACCATTCCAATCAGAAAACCATTTTCAAATTTTCAAATTGGCTAATTATCAAATTGATCAATGATGCGCCCATTCAATATTATTCATATCAATTCCTTCTTTGAACATTTCCCATAGCGGACTCATCTCTCTTAATTTAAGAACGGTATTGGTAATTTGTTCAATCGTATAATCAATTTGTTCTTCTGTTGTAAAACGGCTTAATCCAAAACGCAATGAGCTGTGTGCAAGATCATCACCCAATCCCAATGCTTTCAAAACATAACTTGGTTCCAATGATGCTGAAGTACAAGCAGAGCCCGAACTTAAGGCAATATTTTTATTGAAGCCCATCATCAAACCTTCGCCTTCAACATATTTGAAACTAATATTGCTTACATGCGGCAAACGATGTTCCCTGCTTCCGTTAACATAAGCTTCTTCCAATTTCAATAAAGAATTTTCTAATTTATCTCTCAGCTTGCTGATGCGTTTTGTATCTTCTTCCATTTCCAATCTGCATAATTCGCAAGCTTTACCAAAACCAACAATACCCGGAACATTCAATGTTCCGCTGCGCATGCCACGTTCGTGACCGCCGCCATCCATTTGCGAAGTAACTTTTACGCGTGGATTTTTACGGCGAACATATAGTGCGCCAATACCTTTTGGTCCATACATTTTATGTCCGGTAAATGCCATCAGATCAATGCCGTCTTTGATAACATCAACAGGAATTTTTCCAACAGCTTGTGTTGCATCGCTAAAAAATAATACGCCATGTTTTTTTGCAATGGCAGCAATTTCTTTTACAGGTTGTATCACACCAATCTCGTTATTGGCGTACATGATCGCGATTAAAATTGTTGTTGGTTTGATGGCAGCTTCCAATTCATTCAAATCAATCAATCCATCTTCTTTCACTGAAAGATAAGTTACTTCACCACCTGATTTCTCGATGTGCTTACATGTATCTAAAACAGCTTTGTGTTCGGTATTTGCAGTGATGATATGATTACCTTTTGAGGCATACATTTCGTACACGCCTTTGATCGCAAGATTATCGCCTTCGGTTGCACCTGAAGTAAAAATAATTTCTTTTGGATCGGCTCCAATTAATTTGGCAACCTGTTCACGGGCATAATCAACAGCTTCTTCAGCTTCCCATCCGAATGGATGATTACGACTTGCAGCATTACCAAAGTGCTCGGTAAAATATGGGATCATAGTCTCCAATACACGCGGATCCATTGGAGTAGTTGCATTATTGTCTAAATAAACCGGTAGCTTCAGCATAATCTTTTTTAATTTAGTTCTTACTAACAATGCAAAACTAAAGCAAAGGCTGCTATAATTTTGTTGCAGAAAACCGAAAGGCAGTTAAATTTCCTATTTCGTAAAGCGGATTTTAAAAATATAAGTCATGAAAAAAATTGAACATATCGGCATTGCAGTAAAAGATTTTACTATTTCTATTCCGCTATTCGAAAAGATTTTAAATACCCCATGTTACAAAAAAGAAGAAGTTGAAAGTGAAAAAGTAAACACCGCTTTCTTTCAAAAGGGTGAAACAAAAATCGAATTGTTGGAAAGTGTTGAAGCCGATGGTGTGATTTCAAAATTTATTGAAAAGAAAGGTGAAGGCATACATCATATAGCATTTGAAGTTGAAGATATTGAAGCCGAAATGCAACGAATGAAGAGTGAAGGATTTGTTTTATTGAATGAAGATCCAAAGCCCGGTGCCGATAATAAATTAGTTTGTTTTTTGCATCCCAAAGGAACGAATGGTGTGCTGATTGAATTATGTCAGGAGATTAAGCAATAATGTTAAAATAAAAAATGAAAAGAGTTTTACTTTTTACAGTTAGCTTATCTTATATTTTTTTGTCAAGCTGTGTTACAACAAAAATTGTAAATAGTTGGAAACCAAAAGACATAAGGGCTCCGCTGAATTATAAAAGAATATTAGTTGTTGGAAATTTCAAAACTGAAGACCAGCAAATTCGAACAAGAATGGAATTGCAATTGGTTACTGATTTAATCAAAAATGGATATGAAGCTGTAAGCTCAGTAAAACAATTTGGTGCAATTCCTTTGGACACATTAAGCATTGATGAAAAGTTTCACAATGGAACCTTTGATGCCATTATTATTCTTACAATGTTGTATAAATCACCTCCGCCTCAGCCAAAAACATTCTATCGTGTAATGACAAAAGAAGAAGTTGCGAGAGAATTTGAAGAAGGTTGGAGAAGCCAGAAGCGATTGGAGAATTTATCATATCACACCCCCGCAGAATTCAACACCCCTGATACAAAATATCTTTTTGAAACTATGTTACTTACATTTAATGGTAATAATGTGGTTCTTTTATATAAAGCACGATCAAGTTCTTTTAATCCTCTAAATAAGAATGCAATGGTACATGGTTATGCAAAGATGGTTGTAAAAGATTTAATAAAAGAAGGTGTATTGCAGAAAAAAAATAAATGAAACAATTTTATTACAATCCAATTTTTTCAATGGCCAATTGTGCTGCAATCTGACTGGCATCTTTTTTATTATACGCTTTCCCTTTGGCCAAAACCTCACCATCCAAAACTGCATTGATGGTAAATACGCGACGGCCTCCTTCAATTTTTTCTTCGGCCAGATCGAATGTCAAAATCTTTCCATTCTTACTTGCCCAGCCTATTAATTTATTTTTAAGATTGATATCAACTAATTCCAGATCATCAACAAACATGTGCGGGATAACGATTTGATGCAATACCCATTTCTTTGTTTTTTCATATCCGATATCCAGATAGATCGCACCAACAACTGCTTCCAAAGTATTACCGAAGATCTGGCTGCTTTTTAACGAGCCATCGAATTTATTGTAGAGTGTGATTTTTTTCAATCCCATCTTCACAGCAATATCATTTAATTGCTGACGGTTCACCATCTTGCTGCGCATTTCAGTCAAAAAACCTTCGCCTTTATACGGATAACGTTTAAAAAGATAATCCGCTATAACAGCACTCAGAACTGCATCTCCCAAATATTCCAATCGTTCGTTATTTTCGTCGGGAGTGTCTCTGACGGAGCGGTGGCTTAATGCAGTGCGATATAATAAAATATTGCCGGGTTTAATACCCAGAATATTTTTTATTTCCTTTTCGAAATTGTTTTTTGCAAAGGATTTGAAAAATTTCTTTAGTATTCGCACAAGGTTAAGCTACAAATTTTTTTACAATCACACAGGCATTATGTCCGCCAAAACCAAAAGTATTACTTAATGCAGCATTAACAGTTCTTTTCTGTGCTTTATTAAAAGTAAAATTCAATTTTGGGTCTAATTCGGGATCATCTGTAAAATGATTGATTGTTGGAGGAACGATATCGTGCACCACCGCCTGAATACAGGCAATTGCTTCAATAACACCGGCTGCGCCCAAACAATGACCTGTCATGGATTTGGTAGCACTTATATTTAATTTATAAGCATGTTCACCAAAAACCTTTGTAATAGCTTTCACTTCGGCACCATCACCGATTGGTGTTGATGTGCCATGTGTATTGATATAATCGATCTCTTCAGCTTTCATATTGGCATCATCCAATGCAGCCAACATAACATTTGTTGCTCCTAATCCTTCGGGATGAGGTGCTGTGATATGATGTGCATCGGCAGTAGCGCCTCCGCCCATTATTTCGCAATAAATTTTTGCGCCGCGGGCTTTTGCATGTTCTAATTCTTCCATAATCAAAACACCCGAAGCCTCACCCATAACAAAACCATCGCGGTCTTTATCGTAAGGGCGGGAAGCAGTTTTAGGATCATCATTTCTTTCGCTCATGGCCTTCATTGCATTAAAACCACCAACACCGGCTTCGCTGATAACAGCTTCGCTTCCTCCGGTAACTATAATATCGGCTTTGCCAAGGCGAAGTAAATTGAATGATTCAATAATTGCATTCGTGCTGCTTGCACAAGCACTCACTACTGCAAAGTTTGGACCGCGTAAATTATGTCGCATAGATATTTGTCCTGCGGCAATATCCAATATCATTTTAGGAATAAAGAAGGGGTTGAAACGCGGAGTACCATCGCCTTTGGCAAATTCCATTACTTCCTGTTGAAAAGTAATCAAACCGCCAATACCGCTGGCAAATACAACACCTACCCTGTCGGGATTTATATTTTCTTTGTTCAAGCCGGCATCATTCATTGCCTGGTCGCTTGCATATAATGCAAATTGTGTAAAACGATCGATCTTTCTTGCTTCCTTGCGATCAAGGAAAGCAACAGGATCGAAACCTTTTACTTCGCATGCGAATTTTGTACGAAACTTACTGGCATCAAAATTCGTAATCATATCGGCACCAGAAACGCCGTTGATCAATCCGTTCCAATAATCATCGAGATTATTTCCTAAAGGAGTGATAGCACCAATACCGGTAACAACTACTCTTTTTAATTCCATAATTACAAGCCTGTTTAAGTGATAATCCGCCTCCCCGTGGCAATAAGCCTAAGAAAGGCGGATTAATTATTCCATTAATGGAGTGTGAATCTTATTTGGCATGTTCTTCCAAATAAGCTACAGCCTGACCAACAGTTGTGATAGTTTCAGCTTGCTCATCAGGAATAGAAATGTTGAATTCTTTTTCGAATTCCATAATTAATTCAACGGTATCCAAAGAATCGGCACCGAGGTCATTAGTGAATGAAGCTTCGTTTGTTACCTCTGCTTCATCAACACCTAACTTGTCGACAATAATTTTCTTCACTTTGTTTGCGATGTCTGACATTGTAATAAGTTTTGTTTACAGGCGCAAAAATATACTTTTTACTAAAACCGCAAGTGTTTATCTCAATTTTGTTTTAACAATGTTTATTTGGTGGATAAATCCTTAATAGTTATTATGCCTCAAAATTTGTACTTCACATAACATATTTTTAAATTCCTTTATCGTTTATTTTTAATAAAACGCCGTTTCAAAGATCATTATTTTTATATATTTCAGGCAGGCGTTCTCTTGCAATAAAAAACATTTTTGAATTATGCAATAAAACTGCTCATTTTTGCAAAAATGATTGGTATATTGTCTGGCCAAATTTGTTAAACTATGCCCCTGAGAGAAATTGATTACGGTACGAAAGATTATCAGCAAATGCTCGATTTGCGCTATCAGGTTTTGCGTAAGCCTTTAGGATTAGAATTTACTTCCGAAGAATTAGATCGCGGGAAAAAAGATATTTTATTAGGCTGTTTTGACGATGATGAATTACAGGGTTGCTGCATGCTTACAGACAAAGGAAATGGTGTTGCAAAATTGCGTCAAATGGCCGTCCGGAACGGGTTACAGGGCACCGGCATTGGCCGTATGTTGATGATATTTGCCGAGACTGTTGCAAGAGATAAGGGATTTAAAAAATTAATCATGCATGCACGCAAATCGGCCGTTGGTTTTTACGAAAAATTGGGATACAAGATCGAGGGAGATGAATTTTTGGAGCTTACGATTCCCCATTACGTTATGGAAAAAGATCTGTAATATTTAGGATACCGGCAACAGGTTTTTCATGGCATGAAACAGATTGCATCCATATTCCTTCTCCTTTAGGAGAAAATGCCTGAAAGCAGAAGAGGTTTGCGTCGCAATCACTTCAACTGCATGACTTATGGCAGCATTGTTACACCTTACTAATTAATCAGAACTAATTTATTTACGAAACTTTTTTTGCAGCAATTCACGAAGCTCATGAACCAGAGTTTCTCCCATATTTTCTTTAGGAACAAGAAAAAAAGTTTTCTCATCAACATATAAATGAAAAAAATGCGGACTTTCGAAATACTTGCTGAAATCGCGCCAATACCACTCTGCAATACCTCTTTCATTTTCTAATCTGATGGTTTCCTCAGTAAAGTAAATAATAAACTTGTCCTTGAAAGCGGCAGTCTTTTTATAAATGCTGTATGGCAACACATACCAAACGCCGCTCATCATCAGTATCCAAATCAACGAACCCAGCAAAAATGGCTGAGGCCTTATTTTCTGGGTATAAAACAAAACAGCCGAAATGATGGCAAATACATTAACCAATATCATCATCCATTTTATTTCTCGTTTCGAAATAAAATGATAACGCAAACCCTGAATTACTTTTTTCTTATCGTAACTGAAACTGAATTGCATAGAAATCAAATGTAGAAAATATTTTTAAGCACCATTTAAAAAACAAAAAGCTTATCAGAATATCTGATAAGCTTTTTCCTGGATCGGTGTTTTCTCTAGGAATTAATATTTTCTCCTATCTTTTTTATTTTAAGAATTGAACCAACTAAAGAAAATAAAGTGCCCCAAACAACTATTACAATCGAGTAGGCCATCAATAATAGCCAAACCGGTGCTTTATCTCTGGTCGCAAACAATGTTCTATTATTAAAATTATTTTCGGGAACAAATTTAGCGCCCCAGGGTACTGTTTGTTCGATTGAAAGATTTCCATATTGATCATTGTCTTCTACTTTTGCAACAAGGATTATATTTCCTTTTGAATCTCCGGGAATACTATCTCTTTTAAAATCAGCAGAAGCCTGACCGAGTGAGTCGGTTGTAAATGTTGCTGTTTCATTTACCGATAGATCGGCATCAAAACGTTTTACTGCAATTTTTAATTCAACACCTTTAACAGGTGTCCATGCAGTGTCTTTCATTTCTAAAAATGTGGCAGTAATTTTTCTATCGCTTGTTGTATCAATTAAAATTTTTGCTTTAACAACAGTTACATCGGCTTTAGAAGCCTCATACTTTTTATTACCTTCAAATGTTGCAAGAAAAGTATGGTTAATTGTACTACCCCATTCATTTTTTAACGATGGAGGAATAACTGCCCGTGCTTCGCCCTTCTCGTTTGTAACAACTTTTGCAATTAATGTCCCGGCAGAATCTTTATCTAAAAATAAATTAAGATTGATGCCGCTTACCATTTGAAATTTACCATCAATTTTGGTTTTCACCTTTGCCACTACATAAGGAATTTTATTATTGCTAATAAAATAACTCAGCGAAATATTCAAGTCGCCTTTTTGTGCATCTTGCGACAAGGCATTATAACCTGATAAAAGAAGAATGATGGATAATACTGTTATAATTTTTTTATTCAGCAGTTTCATGTTGTTCAGTTAAAGTTTCATGTATTGGAATAATAGGAAATATTCGGGCAAGAATAGTTATTACTAATAAAGCGCCGGCTAATGAACCAATTGCTATTGCCCATTCTTCCCAACTTGGAAAATAATGGTGGTAACTTTCAGGGACATTGGTCATAGGAAGAAACGGATGCAATAATGTTGGTGTTACAATTAAATAACGTTTGAACCATGCACCAACAACCACCATAATTCCGGCAATAAAAACAGGCAATGGTTTTCTTCCCCGTTTAAATATTAAAATTATAGTTGGTAAAATCATGCCCACCAGAATTGCGAACCAAAATAAAGGAGCAAATTCGCCGGAAAAAAGTCCGGTTAAATGTGCTTCTTCGGATTTCTTCATTTTAAAAGCAGGAACCAGATATTCGTTTATATTGAAATAGAGATAGAGCATCGCCAAGAGTACAACCATTTTCCCCATCTTATCGAAATGAGCTTCTGTAATATATTTTTCGAGATGATACGCTTTTCTGAAAACATACATGGCAACTACAACAGCACCGCCTCCAACTAAAAACGCACCTGAAATGAAATATGCACCAAAATTTGTACTATCCCATCCCGGACGATATGTTGTTGCAAATAACCATGATGTAACAGTGTGAATGGAAAAGGCAACCGGTATAATTGTAATACAAAGAATATTAATTGCTCTTTCGCTTAATTTAAATTGTTCAGGTGTTCCTTTCCAGAATGAGCCCAGAAAATTGTAAAATTTAAAAAGATATTTAAACCGATGATCTTTGGTTTCTTTATGACTGATCAGGATTTTAATATCGGGTAATAAAGGGAAATATAAAAGTAAGATGCTTATAAAAAAATATGTAGTGATTACGATCACATCCCAAATAATGGGCGATTGAACGCGGCCATGAATAAATAAATTATAAAACCTTTCGGGACTACCCATATCAACGATGATGATGATTGAAGCAAAAATGATGGCAGCTACCGCAATCATTTCTGCAATCCTTGTTAGTGGTGTACTCCATTCAACTTTCGATAACCTGAATACAGCAGTAATTAAAGAACCCACCAAACTTATGGCTACAAAGAATACAAAGTTTGATATATAAATACCCCATGAAACATAATCTCTCATCGAAGTAACAATCAAACCATAACGCAGTTGTCGGTAATATGCATATACGCCTACCAGGCAAATCGCTATTAAAATGCCTGTCCAGATCCTGCCACTTTTATTAAATCCTTGCGGAAGCAGATCCTGTATTATTTTTTCGTCTGAATTTAAATTTTCCACGGTAATTATTTAAGGTTATTTTGTTTCGTTTTCAAGCCCTGATTCGTATGGGAAGTTTCTGCTAACCGGAGGCAAATAATAAACACTTGGTTTTGTTCCAAGGTCTTCCATTAATCTGTAACCGGCTTTATCTTTTATCAGATCGCTGAAACGGAAAGTTTCAGAACCATTACTAACAGAATCTTCATTCAAATCGCCAAAGAAGAAAGTGCCGTTTGGACAAGCAGAAACGCAATGTGGCAATTCTCCTCTTCTTGCCATATCGGGGCAAAAATCACATTTCCCTACTGTTCCTTTCTTTTGAGGTACACTGGTTTCGCATGAATAAGGTTGTGCTGCTACTTCGGCCGGAATTTGTGGTGCACCCCAATTAAATACTCTTGTTGAATAAGGACATGCGGCCATACAAAAGCGGCAGCCGATACAACGATCGCTATCAATTAAAACGATACCATCTTGTCTTTTAAATGTTGCATCAACCGGACAAACTTTAACGCAAGGTGGTTCATCGCAATGCATGCAGGTAGTTGGTTGCCAATAAGGAGCTGTATGTTCTGCATCAGCCATTGAATCTACTTTGATCCAATTCTGTCCCGGACTTAATGAATGCATGTGATCGCAGGCTGACTGGCATTTTCTTAAATTCTTACATCTTGATAGATCAATAACCATCACAAATTTTTTCCCTCCAATCCCAAGTCTTGCTTCGCTATTTGATACAGCAGGCAATGCAGGAACTGGTTTCAGGAATGCTTCATCAACTTCAATTATTTCTCCATCAACCGATAAAAGTTTTACTTTTTTCCCCGATGCAATTATTGTTTCATCGGCTCCTGCTTCAAAAACATTTTTTTTAGAAGAGCATCCAACCCCAACCGCAACTCCTGCTGCCATCAGGCCAGTTAAAAGGAAATCTCTTCTCGAATTATTTTCTTGTTTCATTTCAATGATTTTCTATTTATTTTTTGATCCAATTCTGGAGTTCTTTATTACTGATTTTTTTTCTGCTGGCAGTAATTAATGATTCATCTATTTCTACAAGTTTGCCATCCTGGGTTAACATGGTAAGCATTCTCTTTTTGCCTTCGGGTTTACATGCAATTACATCTTTCTTGGAGAAAAAAGGCAGGCCTGATGCGACTGCGGCAAACAGAGATAAAATGCCAATACCCCAAACAAATTTTCGTCTTGTTGGGGGAATAGTTTTAGTTACTTCTTTATCTTTCATAAATGTTTAAACTTTAAATGAGGCTAAAATTAATCGAGTAAATAGTGTTAAATGATGACTTAAATCAGATTAATAGATGATTAAAATCATAAAGAAATTTAATTCGCATCAGAAAAATTTTTCAATGTTAGAACATAAAAAAAGCCTGAAGAAAATCAGGCCTTTTATTTTAGAATTATATCTCATTATTTTTTTAATGTACGCATGAAAACTACCAGACTCCAAATGTCTTCAGCATCAGGAATTTTCTTTTTAAAACTTGGCATATCATCGCGTCCTGTTTCTACTTTATAAAAAAGAGAACCATCAGACTGTGATTGAAAAGCTGCCTTCGAAAAATCACTTGGTTGTGTTTTTAATTGGGCTGCTTTATTGCCATCGCCCAAACCTGTCTTACCATGGCAAGATGAACAATGTGTACTCCATAAAGCTTTGCCTGCAGCAATTGATTCTTTACTTGATTTTACAGGATTTGCTGTTTTTGCATTTGCTGCGGGAGCGTTCCATGGCTTTGGTTGTTGATCGATAGTGAATGCAACACTCATAAAACTTGCAGCTATTAAAGAAGCTGCTAACATAAATTTTCTTTTCATTGAAATATTATTTTTTATTTAAAAATTTTTTACCCTCTAAACGAAAATAAACATATTCCTGTACATTCTTTTATGTTTAGAAATTCCACAATCTACTGACGTTGAACCCAATTAAAAATTGCCCTTTTGTAAAATCATTCTGATTAAACAAATTATTGTTCTGAGGTAACACAGAACCATAATTTCCTGCAAATACCTGAAAATCGTGGCCGCTTGATCTCATTTCCAATCCAAAACTAATATTTGGATGAGGATTATTCATTGGATGTTGCGTAAGCGGTTGATCGTAGTTTACTATGATAGCTGTTTTAGGAGCTATTTTATATCGGCCTGAAAATGAAATTGCAAAATGATCATTATTTAATTTAGGCATTACTTTTCCTGAAGCATCAGTATAACCTTCTAAATTATTAAAGTGCGTTAAACTTGGACTGAACTGTACAGAAAAATTTTCTGTTACTTTTCTTGCAAAGATAATTTGACTAAAGAAACTAAACCTGTCAGATGTATTTACAAACAAAGTTGTTGCGTCTTTTTTTCTTGTATCCATCACAGCATTTGCAAAAACGGTAATGCTTACCGGCATTTTATTGTCCTTTGTTTGTTTCACCAAAGCATATTTTGCGTTCCAGTCAACTTGCATCCTGTCGTTAGTAGCACCAAACCCAACCTGAAAATCTTTAATGGGTGTGTAACTAAATCCAAGTCGCATAGTTGCTCCCGCAAATAAACCAAACAGATCAGTGAATTGATGGTCCATTGTTCCAAACCTGTGTTGAATATCGAATTCAAAAGTTCCTTTGATAGGCACCATTACAGTTTGATTGTCTATCATGTAATTCCCTTCGAATGTATTTTTTACAAAGGATTTCTTTTTTACAACAGGTGCTTCTGCAACTGTAGAATCCTGTGCCATCAAACTACTGAGGCTGCCGCAGAGTACAATCAATAACAATACCCTGGCAAAACCAGTAATTGATGATGAATAAATATTTTGTTTTTTCATGAGTTGTTTTTTTAATTGTTGTTAGCACCTTGTTTTATCCACGCAAGCATTAATGCATTAATATTTGATGGATTATTTTGAGCACCCAGTGGCATAGTAGCAGATTCTTTACCGGTCATCCACAAATACACCAAGCTTGTTGCCGGTGAACCTGTACTAATATAATTTCCGCTTTTTAAAGAATTATAAGCTGATGTGCTGGATAAATTTGGCGCAACAGATCCGCTATGGCATCCAGTGGTGGCACAGCTTTTTGTTAATATTGGTACTATATCTTTTGAAAAGCTTACAGTCCCGGTTACTGCCGGTGAATTATCTATAAGTACAGTTGTTGTTTTAGTACAACTGAACAGTGCAAACATTAACACCGAGGACAGTAACAATTTCATTCCTATTATTTTCTTTGACATGATCTTTATTTTTTAGAATTATTGAAAGAACTGCCAAGTATTATTTCGCGAATGTTAATGTCAAGTTTGGTTGAATTCCGTGTTGATAGTTTGAATTATTCCAGATAGCCATACCAAATACCTGATCTTGTAAACTTGAAAAATCAATATCTTGTTTCAATGCATCAGATGTTTTTAAAGCACGTTTGTATTCAACAACCCAACTTGTTCCTGTATATTTTGCAGATCCGGTAATATCAGCTCTTCCACCAACTAATGGAACTCCGATATAAGATGGGATTGAATTTGCAGCTGTTGGTCCTGTAACTGCATCACCTGTTCTTTGATAAGATGTACCGACAGTTGGATCAAGTGTTGAATTATCAGCAAAAGTTAATACGCCTGCTGAACTAACAGCAATTACTTTTTTAGCTTTTCCGCTTGCAGTATCAGATACTAAAATATAACCAGCACTTGCTGCATTTGGAACAACCCAGATAGGAACTGCAACAGATGCACCTGTTCCATCTAACTTTAAATTTTGTGAGTTACTAACTTCACCTTGTGTTGGAGATGCAGTATAATTTGGACGATTAGGCCATGTGGCAGAAAATGTTCCATCAGGAACTATTCCGTCCACGTGTCTTCCATTACCATTACCACCTGTTACACTAGTATAAGTAGGTCCACCGGCCCAATCCTGATAGTTATCATCAAATTGGTTTAAGGAAGCATCTTTACTCATAAATCCTAAACGACCCCACCACATATCAATTTTTTCAGCGGCTCCATTTGTATAGTGGTTACCACTGGCGTTAGCATTATAAACTGCAGGGTTTTTAGAATAATCCATGTATGGAGTAAATATATGACAGCTGGCATAGCAAGTTTGAGTTATGAATTTTGGTGTTGAATTATCAATATTCCAAAGCATAGCTAATCTGTCTTCACCAAAACCAGTTCTTGCTAAATTTCCATTTACATCATATGAATCACTGTTAGGTTCTTTTGACCAACCTGTTTTTCCGGCAACATTCGCTGCAGGATTAAAAAACCAAGGTGCAGTATTTACACTTTGAGTTGCATCTTTAATTTCTACTAAGAAATAGATGTTTTGAGCATCATACATTGAACGCACTGTTGCAGAATATTGCTGTCCGCTGTAACCCGCAAATAATCCATTTCCCGGATCGGGTACAGTTGGCGTAACACTTAGTGGAGTTGCATTAGACCAAACAGCATCAATAGTACCATCAATGGTAGGTGCAGTTGTTGTTTTATACGATACTAATGTTGTGGAATTGCTTCCTGAATCAGGAACAATTACCTGATCATTTTTTGTACAGCTTACTGCATATCCAATCAAGCAAATTAGAGTTGAAAGGATCCAGAACTTTGTGTTTTGAAAAAGTTTCATAATCGAGTTTTTTAGTTACAGTTGTAGTTAAAACATTGTTTGAGTCAGCAAAACTACTGTTGTAACATTATCGTCTAAATGACTTTAATCAGAAAATTTGATGATATAAATCAGCTTTGATATAAATAAATGGATAAAAATCATTTACCGTTTTAACATCGATATACTTCCTATGATTTTTATCATAAAAAATAAAAAACAGAAATAAAAAAATTATTGTTATAACATGATATAATATTTTCATCATTCCTAATGCAGAAAATAAAAACGCTCCAGAAATTCTGAAGCGTTCTTTCCAAAACAAAAACAACTAATTCAATTAATGTGATTTTACGATCTTTTTAATTCCATAGCTTCTGTTTAAATTAAACCCTAATGAGAAATTTCCTAATCTTACATCATTTGTATTAGTACTTAACTGAGCTATATTGGTAGCAGCTGATGAACTGGTAAAAAAGAACTGGAAAATATGACCACCTGTATCCCAATCGTATCCGAGCGAAAACAGGTCGGGCACATAATTTACTGCCGATGAAGTTTCATCCAATAAATCTTTATATCCGTTTAACTGACGTGAGTATTCGAAACTGATGGCAGTTTTATTGGTTAATTTATATCTGCCGCCAATTGCCAAAGAGAAAATGTTATTGGTATTATTGATACCGTACGGAACAACATTATAATGAATGTATGATGGTGTTAACTGCAAAGAAAATTTTTCATTGAACTTTCTTGCAATTAAAAGTTGGTGCATGAAAGAAAATCTGTTCCATGCCAGATCATCAGGACTTGGTCCTTCACTTCCATCAAAACTTGCCAGCGAAAATAAACTAACTGATACCGGGATATTTTTAACACCGGTTTGTTGCTTCAATAATTTAAATTTTGCCCAGGCTTCATTTCTTGCATTTCCGGTAAAAGCAAGACCGATATTCATCCAATTAGTAAATGAATAATCGAACGACATGTAAGTATTTGCAAATCCTGCATTCAGTCCAAAGAACTGAGAAAGGTTAGTCCAGCCTTTTCCTTCTTTCCAGATATTTCCGAAACGATGGCTGATCATAAATTCAAGATTACCCTTCCCAGTCATTTCAACACTTTGTAAATTAATTACTCGTGTTGATTTGAAAGTAGCAGTAGTAATGTTTTGTTTTACTTTGGCAGCATCATCTTTTACTAAATCACTCAACAGGTCGTCCTGTGCAATTGCTTTCAGCAGGAAGCAAAATGTAACGATGAGATATAATAATATTTTTTTCATAATCTTAGTATTGTCAGATTAATTTAATTGAAAATTGATTGTAGCTGTCAGAGGAGTTTCCTCAGAAAGTTTTGGCTTCACCAAACCGGGTATGTCTATATTATAATCTTCTGCTTTGATTTTAAACACACAATAGTATGTTGCAGTTTTTCCTTTCACTTCTAATTTTACAGGCGACTTAAAATTTTTTGTTACACCATGTAAAGTAACCTGCCCTTCTGATGTTAAATTATACACGCCATCCTTTGCCAATAGATTTTTATTAAAGCCAATTAATTTGCCTTTATAACTTGCATTGGGAAATTTGTTTGTATGCAAATAATTTTCATTGAAATGTTCTTCCAACAAAGCATTATTGAAATGGAAAGTTTTCATCGGAACCAATAATGCAACATCGCCTGTTTCTACTTTTAAAATTGCAGTTGCTTCTTTACTTGCCGATTCGTAATCTTTATGGCTTTGATCTTTATTAGGATTGAAGTAGATATAACCGTCTCTTGTTTTATAAGTTTGGGCATTGATCAAACTCGACATCAAAACGAGTGATAATGTCGCTAATAATATTTTTTTCATTGTATTGATTTTTTATGTGTGTTTAATCGAATATTTTATTGTGGCAATCCCTGTGCGATCCATGCTAAGAAAGTTGCAGTTGTTGTGCCGTCTAAACTTAACGCACCTCCCTTATGACCATTGGCTCCAGCACTTGCCATCATGGTACTGATCTGATCTTTATCTGCACTCATCTTTGCGTAATCTAATGTTGGGCCCAATCCGCCATGACATGCACTGCCTTTACAAACTGTTTTATAAAGTGGTACTATATTAGTTGTATAAGTTACCGGGCCTGTTATGGCTGGTGGTACATAATTATCTTTAGCACCTTGTGCAAACCATGCTTTAATAATTGCAGCCTGTGCCGGCGTAAAATATATACTTCCTTCGCCCGGATGTTGTTTACCAGAGGCCATATCGTTAAACACACCGGCTCTTGCTAAAATGGTAGAATAAAAGATAGTATCATAATGGGTGAATTGAACTGCATTTTGTGATAACCCATTATTATGACAACCACATGCACCCGAAATAACAATGGGTACTATATCATCTCTAAATGAAATGTTTGACAATGTTTTTGCGGTTGGAGTAGTGATATCTTTTTTATTGTTATAGCAAGAAGAGAAAAGAATGATACCACCAAGTACTCCAATATATATTAGTAATTTATTCATAAAATAATTTTTTTAGGTTATTGAATACTGGTAATAATAGTTCCAGATTTTTTGTATTTAAAAATGCCTGTACCATCAGTGCCATACTTCCATACATTTGGAATATTAGGATCTGAAAAATACCAGCCTTTAATAATGGCTATGTCTGAAGACCTCAATCCGCCATCGCTGTATGCCATACCGGCTTGCGCAGAAGTTGCAAATACTTTTGTACGTGGATTAGCTAATACCAAAGTAGAGTCGCATCTTGATAATAAGGAACTGCTCGCATTTAAATAATCACCTTTACTGTTTACTTTAGTTCCACTCACATAATAAGTTCCGGATGCACTGCGGATTGATTTTGGATAAAAAATATCGAATAGCAGATCATCATAAGTATTTAACGGGCCACGTGTACTAAATACTTTCCAAAGCCTGAAAGATGCATTAGCAACTGTATCGGCATAAAACTTTCTTGCGCTGTCTTTATATGCTTGCCAAACAGCAGTTAATTTGGGATCTTTTAATTGTGTATAATAAGTAATTGATCCGGAAGTTTGATTTTGAAAAACAAATGAAACAGTATCGGCCGATGTAAGCGCTCCTAAGTAACCGCTCTTTCCCCAAGCTCCTGTTGCTGTTGCCTGATTATGGCAATTGCCGGAAGTGCAGCCGGTGGTAATAATTGCAACGGCTGCAGGTCGGTAATCTTCCACGGCAGGTTTTTCTTTTGCACCGTTTTTGATCCAGTTATAAATAATCGATTTCTCGGTAACAGTTAGATCAACACCATAATTAATAGGAGGCATTGCTTTATTTAGATCGCTTGTTGTTATTAATTGAAATAACTGACTTCCTTCAGGGTTACCGGGAACAACCATACTCTTCACACTTGCATAAGTATTTAGATAAGGCTTAACACCTGTACCACCATGGCAGGTAGCCGAAACACAATTACTCTTAATAATACTTAAAACACTTTTTGCAACTACAACATCATTTACGGTTGGAGTTACATCAGCATACGGTACTACTGTTGAATCGTAAAACGGAGAAAAAATTGTTGAATCGGGTGTGTTCACCAAAGCTCTTGAAACAGTGCTTGCAACCGTGCCGTCTTTTTTACACTGTACAATTAACAGTGAAACGAACAGCAAACAAAAAAGGATGATGATACTTTTTTGATTAGAAGCCTTTCTTTTCATATACTTGATTTTTGTTGAATGAATAAGAGTAGTTGATTAAAATAAGTGTTGTGATAATTGATAGTGTAACGTTTAAAATAGCATTGGCATTAATCGTATAACTTTAATGTTACTGGCACAAAACTATTATCGGCCGTACCGATTCTGAATGATGGAAGTCAGAAGTTTTTGTGATTTATGTCACAAAAGAAAATGCCTAAAATCATAGTTTAAACCATGATTATGAATGACTTTTACATTGTAAATATATTCAAAGTCACAACATTATTTCAAAGTCATGAAAAAGAAAATCTTCTTAATAATTATTGCATTAGCAATAGTATTGGGTGTGTGGGCAGCTTTCAACAGAGAAAAGGCAACACAAGTAATTGTTGATCTGGGAATGGCATTAACATCATCGGTTAAACATCGTAATCCTTCAACCGAAAAAGCTAAGTTTGAATTAACTGCCGATACATTTTCAAAAGCATTTAAAGACAATGCAGCCGATGCTAATAAAACATATATCAATCAAGCTGTCTTAATTGAAGGAGAAGTTACAGCTGTTAATGGTGTAACAATTTCGATAAATAATAATATTGCTTGTAACATCGATTCTTCAGAAACTGCCAAAATAAATAATGTAAAAGTTGGAAGTAAAATTAAAGTGCAGGGTTTGGTTGTTGGATATAATGATTTAATGGAAGAAATTTCTTTAGCGCAGTGTTCTCTTAAATAGTTCTCATAATACGTGTTGTTTTTTTTGAAAAAGGGCTTCAATAAATAATTGAAGCCCTTTTAATTTTTCAGGAGTTGATGTTTTTTAGCCTGATTATTTTTATGCATTCTTCTAAATACCTTCTTATTTATATCACTCATATCTTTCTTCGCTTTGTTCAGGTGTTCTTCGAGAGTTCTCGAACAAAATAGCAGCAGATAATAAGACAACAGAAAGAAATTACGACCAAAGTGATAGGAAGGAATAATCTTATACCAAATCAATTTATCAATAAAATAATACCGCCCCGAAAAATCGAGGCGGTATGGTTCTTTAATATTGATTGATGAAATCGAATTGTTTGTTTTAGCTGCAACCCATGCTGTTACCGCAATTCAGGCATTTGTAACAAGTACCGCTGCGGATAGTTATGTGCCCGCAAACATTACAAGATGGCGCATCGCTTTGCATATTTTTAGCCGCTGCATTCACCATATCCAATCCTGCTTCTGCTTTTACAGCTTTCTGAACTTTTTGGGGCTGAATACTTGGCGCATTTGCCGGTGCAGTGATCCGTATGCTGCTTAATTCGGGTTTACCTAATAATGTTACATCACTATCATCGCCTTCGCCGGTATTGGCTATTTCGGGTTTGTTTAAAACATGAACCAGATCTGTTCTTCCCAAATAATCAAATGCCAATGCGCGGAAAACAAAATCAACCAATGATGTTGTTGTTTTAATATTCGGATGATCTACCATTCCGGATGGTTCGAACCTTGTGAAAACAAATTTATCTACAAACTCTTCTAACGGAACACCATATTGCAAACCAACAGAAACAGAAATTGCAAAACAGTTCATCAGGCTGCGTAATGTTGATCCTTCCTTCGCAAGATCAATAAATATTTCTCCTAATGTTCCATCATTGTATTCGCCGGTGCGTAAGAAAATCACTTGCCCGCCAACTCTTGCTTTTTGTGTAAAGCCTCTTCGTTTTGCAGGTAAGGTTTTGCGTTCAACTATTTTTGATAATGCACGTTTCAATCCTGTATCGGTTGATGCATTCATACGGCGTTGCACTTCTTCCAATAATTCATCAACAGTTAACTGAGCCAGGTCAACAATATTACTTTCCTGCAGTGATTCTTCTGTAACCGTTGCTGTATCTGCACTTGCGACATCTTCGGTTTTCTTTTTCTTATCGGATTTATTGCTGAGCGGTTGCGATAATTTAGAACCATCACGATACAAAGCACATGCTTTCAATCCCAATTGCCAACTCAATAAATATGAATCTTCGATTTCAGAAACAGTTGCTTCGTGCGGAAGATTAATTGTTTTAGAAATAGCGCCGCTTAAAAATGGCTGACAGGCACCCATCATTTTAATATGGCCGTGTGCATGAATATAACGTTCGCCTTTTTTACCGCATTTATTTGCACAATCAAAAACAGGCAGGTGTTCTTCTTTTAAATAAGGAGCACCTTCAACGGTCATGGTACCGCAGATATAATCGTTTGCTGCATCAATTTCATCTTCAGTAAACCCTAATGCTTCAAGCATATTGAAACTCCAATCGCTGTATTGTGTTTCGGTAAATCCAAGACGTTGCAAACATGCATCGCCCAAAGAATAACGATTAAAAATAAAACCAATTTCAAATGCGGCTTTTGCAGCATCATTTAATTTTTGAATTTCTTCGGCAGTAAATCCTTTTTCAGATAATGTTTTATTATTGATGAAAGGAGCATTCTCGAAACTTGCTGCACCTACCGCATATTTTTCGATAGCATTGATCTCTGTTTCACTATATCCTAAATTTTTCAATGCACTTGGAACAGCCTGATTGATGATCTTGAAATAACCACCACCACTTAATTTTTTAAACTTCACCAAAGCAAAGTCGGGTTCTACACCGGTTGTATCGCAATCCATCACTAAACCAATTGTTCCTGTTGGTGCAATAACAGTTGTTTGTGCATTACGGTAACCATATTTTTCGCCCAGCTTCACTGCGTTATCCCAAGCTTTTGTTGCAGCTTTCAATAAATAATCGGGACAATGTTGTGCTTTGATGCCCTGAGGTTTTATTTCAATTCCAACATAAGCATCTTCTGCATCATAAGCAGCAGCACGGTGATTGCGCATTACACGCAACATGTCTTCTTTATTTTCTTCATACTTGGCAAACGATCCCAGGAATGAACTCATTTCTGCCGATGTTTTATAAGTAGTACCGGTCATGATCGCTGTAACCGCACCTGCAATACCGCGTGCCTGCTCGCTATCGTAAGGGATACCGCTTAACATCAACACTGTTCCCAGGTTTGCAAAACCTAAACCAAGCGTTCTGTAATCATAACTTAACTGCGCAACTTCTTTTGAAGGGAATTGCGCCATCAACACAGATATTTCTAAAACAACAGTCCACAGACGACTGATATATTCTATTCCTTCAACATCCAGGAGATTAGTGCTTTCATCAAAGAATTTACGAAGATTGATGGATGCTAAATTACATGCAGTGTTATCCAGGAACATGTATTCGCTGCATGGATTAGAAGCATTGATACGACCACCTTTAGGGCAAGTATGCCATTCGTTGATGGTTGTATCGTATTGGGTACCGGGATCAGCACAACGCCATGCGGCATACGAAATTTGTTTCCATACTTCGCGTGCAGGAACTTTTTTCATTACCCTTCCATCGGTTCTTGCTATCAGTTCCCAGTCTTCATCCTTTTCTAATTTTTTGAAAAATGAATTGGGGATACGAACAGAGTTATTTGAATTTTGACCCGATACAGTTAAATAAGCTTCGCCTTCATAATGTGAATCGTAACCTGCATCGATCAATGCACCTACTTTCTTTTCTTCTTCAACTTTCCAATTAATGAATTCCATTATTTCAGGATGATCCAAATCCAAACAAACCATTTTAGCGGCACGGCGTGTTGTACCACCGCTTTTGATTGCACCTGCGGCACGGTCACCAATTTTCAGGAAACTCATTAATCCGCTGGAAGTACCACCACCACTCAGTTTTTCATTAGCACCACGGATTTGAGAAAAATTAGTTCCAACACCCGAACCATATTTAAAGATCCTTGCTTCACGAACCCAGAGGTCCATGATACCGCCATCATTCACCAGATCATCGGTAACACTTAAAATAAAACAGGCATGAGGCTGAGGGCGTTCGTACGCATTTTGAGATTTTTTCAAAACACTATCCACCGGATCAACATAATAATGTCCCTGTGGCTTTCCTGTTATGCCATAGCTTTCATGTAAACCTGTATTGAACCATTGCGGAGAATTGGGTACGCATGACTGATTTAAAATACTGTACACTAACTCATCATAAAAAATTTCAGCATCTTTTGCAGAAGCAAAATAATTATAACGCTCACCCCACACTCTCCAGCAATTGGCCATACGATGTGCCACTTGTTTTACAGAAGTTTCTCTTCCCAAACTTCCATCAGCTTGCGGAACACCTGCTTTACGAAAATATTTTTGTGCAAGAATATCTGTTGCGATCTGGCTCCATTGTTTTGGGACCTCAACATTATTCATTTCAAATACTACCTCACCATTTGGATTTTTGATAACGCTTGTGCGATAATCGAAATCGAATAAATCAAAAGGGCTTACACCTTCTTTTGTAAAGCGGCGGCTGAATTGCAGGCCTTTGTTAGTTTTTGTATTAGCCATGAGAGCGTCAGGTTTATAATGGTTAGTATTTTTTTATGACCCCTTTAAATTTTTAAGCGGTTGACGAAAATATCTTTTGCTAACTAAAATTCAAGGTTGTAAATATCAACAAGCTGTGGAAAATATATGTGGATTTCTTGCTACTTCAAACTACCATTGCTTTTGCTGAAATGTCCACATGTGTAGAAAAGATTTTTTAAAAATTAATGTTGAAAAATCAACAATTTTGATTATAATGATAAATGCCGGAAAACGAAAAAACATAACTAAAAAAAACATACTTTATTTAAACTGAAATCAAACAGGCAGCGGAATAGAAAACTGTTTTATCTTTATTAAATCAATTAGAAAAATAAACAGGCAAACGAAATATTTTTTTAATTTTTGTGATCATAAATTTTTAACCCATTGCATGAAACACAAACTGTATAATCAATTTGTTGAAAATAAAAAGACAGGCAAAAAATCTTTCAGTGTTTTGATAGACCCTGATAAGGTTGATATTGCCGGCATTGAACAGTTGGTTGGGTTATCGGTTGATGCAAAAGTTGATTATTTTTTTATTGGCGGAAGTTTGATCATCTCCAATCATCTCGATGATTGCATCAGGCAAATAAAAACATCATGCGATATTCCTGTTATTTTATTTCCGGGGTCTCCATCGCAGGTTAGCCGTTATGCGGATGCATTATTATATCTCTCATTGATCTCGGGCCGCAATCCAGAATTATTGATTGGCCAGCATGTATTAAGTGCAACGCAGGTAAAGAACAGCGGGCTCGAAATTATTTCTACCGGTTATATGGTTATTGATGGCGGCGCACCAACAGCCGTTACTTATATTTCTAATGCCACACCCATTCCTGCCGATAAAAATGATATTGCCATGTGTACTGCCATGGCAGGCGAAATGCTGGGCATGAAATTAATTTATATGGATGCAGGCAGTGGCGCAAAGAGACCGATCACCGAAACAATGATAGAACATGTTGCGCAAAATGTTGAAGTGCCTTTGATTGTGGGCGGCGGAATAACCAATCCCGAAAAAGCTTATCTAAATTGCAAAGCAGGCGCCGATATTATTGTTGTAGGAAATGCGATAGAAAAAGATGCATCACTCATCAAAGAAATAAGTGATGCGGTACATAGCATTCCGGTAACTGTTTAATCTAATTTTTTAGTATCTACTCTTGTCGGGGTATCTTTCCCGCTGATGATCGTTTTTGAACTTATGGCAATGGCTTTAATGATCTCGGCCATGTTTTTCATATCCAAAGTCCCTATCTCATCTGTTACTTTATGATAATTCAATTCGTTATCCATTTTAGAGGTTGAGATAGTATGTGCCGGCACACCTACCCTGGCAAGCGATGCATTATCGGAGCGATAAAATAAATGCTGATCGGTATATGGATCGGCATAAAACTGAAAAGAAGAACCTTCTAAATTTTGTTGTAAGATTTTTCCCATATCTGTTTTATCGAAACCGGTGATGTATGCAGAACCCCTGCCCCACTTGCTTTCTGTGCCGATCATTTCGATATTGAACATGGCTTTTACTTGCTCCGGATCAAATTGTCTTGAAAAATATTGAGAACCGTATTCACCAATTTCTTCAGCAGTAAAAGCAACAAAGATCAACGTCCTTTCATTATTATGCAATGCCTTAAAATATTTTGCCAAAGTAATCACAGCTGTGGTCCCGGCGGCATCATCATTGGCACCGTTATAAATCGAATCTTTACTATCGTGCGGATAACCTTCTCTTGGAGAGCCAACCCCTAAATGATCGTAATGACCCGAGAAAATAACATATTCGTTTTTCAAACTCTTTCCAGGAATGATGCCAACAATATTTGATAACGTTGATTCGGTAATTTCATGTTTTGCCTCGATGGAATACGTTACAGGATCAACATTCGATAAAACAAAAACAATTGAATTATCGGATTTAAAAATCGTTCTTTTCAAATAAGTTAATCTCGAAAAATTCTTTGCAAAAGAAGTATCAACAATAACAAGATAATTTTTCTTTGCACCGGCATATTTGAAAGCTTCATTAAATAAATTATCACCGGCTTTTATAAAAACTTTTTCGAAGCCGGATGTTTCGTTGATATTGAAATTGGCTTTACTCGTTACAACAATAACAGATTTCGAATCGATTGGTTGTTGATTGAACATTGCTTCTACGCTGATAAACTTCGGTTTTATCATCGTAAAACTTTGCAAATACGAATTGCTGTTATTTAATTTTTGTAATCCGATATTTGAAAACTCATTTTCAATAAACGCTTCAGCTTTCTCTATACCCGGCGTAAACACACGCCGGCCCTGCATTGCATCGGACGATAAAATTGTTTCAATGCGTTCTACTTCTTTTGCATTGATGATGGTATTGATATCCTGTGCAAATAAAAAAAGGGTCATTGTTGTCAACAACCCTGTAGTGATAATTTTTTTCATTAATTATTTTTAGTTGATTTTATTTTATAAGCTCATCATTTCTTTAAACTTAACGGTTTGCCTGCGACTTACTTCTATTTTTTCGCCGCCTTTCAGATCAACCAATAAACCGCCATTAAAGTAAGGTTCTATTTTTTCTATCCAGCGAAGATTGATGATATGTTTTCTGTTGGCACGGAAAAACATCCTGTCGTCTAACCTTTCTTCCAGTGCATTCAGTGATTTTAAAATTAAAGGTTTGTGTGTGCTGAAATAAACTTTTGCATAATTGCCTACGCTTTCAAATAATCTTATTTCGCCCAATTTTACAAACCAGCATCTTTCGCCATCTTTCACAAATACCTGATCGTTTTCGGTTAATGGGCCACGATTCAATACACCGCCCATTCCTATTTTCTCTTTATACAATTCATCCTGCAATTTTGTGATAGCATCGGCCAAACGCTTTGGCTCTATGGGTTTCAGCAGATAGTCCAAAGCATTTACTTCAAAAGCTTTGATGGCATATTCATCGTAAGCGGTAGTAAAAATTACTTTGGGTGACTTTTCCAATTCGGCCAACAGATCGAATCCTGTTTTGCCGGGCATCTGAATATCGAGAAAAATCAATTCGGGATTAAATTGTTCTATTTTTTCCAATCCTTCATCAACATTTGCTGCTTCCTCAATTATTTCAATATCGGGGTGATTTTGCAATAATTTTTTAAGTTCATTTCTTGCCAAACGTTCGTCATCAATAATTATAGATTTAATTGCGGCCATAGAAAAATATTTCGGTTTTGTAAAAATTACAATTTGTTTACAGGCAGTTTAATTTTTGCCTGAACTAAAATACCATTCACATCTGTTAATTCAAAATTTGCTTCTTTACCAAACAAAAGGTTCAATCGGTTTTGAGTGCTGGTCAAGCCAAATCCTTCGGCAAAAACGGCGTCGTTTAACTTCCCGGTATTTTGTACGATCAATTCGTGATGATTGTCTTTGAAATCAGAAATTATTCTTACAACGCCTCCATGAACTTGTTTGCTGATGCCATGTTTAATGGCATTCTCAACCAATGTTTGCAGCATCATTGGCGGAACAGGCTGGTCCAAAGTATCTTCATCAATGTCGTATTCAATCTTTAACCTGTCCTCAAAACGAATTAATTCTAATGCCAGATAATCTTTCACAATATTCAATTCATTTTCTAGCGATGTCATTTCTAATTTTTCTACCTGCATGCTGCTGCGTAAAATATTACTCAATTCGGTAATGGCTGTTCTGGCACGTTCGGGGTTTTCGTCAACCAATGCACGGATACTGTTAAGCGCATTAAAAATAAAATGCGGATTGATATGTGCCTTGATGGTTTTAAGTTCCAATTCTTTTACCAAACTTTCCAATCTTATTTTATCTAACTGTTGTTGGCGGCTTTTTTGAATATAATGATAGATGAAATAAATAAGGTTCCATATCAAAAGAAATAATGAAACAACAAAACTTTGCCTGATTACTATGTTTAAAAAAGATAATTTATTCGTTTCTTCCAAAATCCATTTAAAGGCTATTTCAACAGATACGATACCGGCAGAATAAATAATCGCAAAAACAAGACTCAATAAAACGATAGAAGCTATTTGTTTCTGAAGGCTTAAATTCAATAATCCAAAACCTTTAATAAATAAACGCATGCTGTGCGTTATTATGATACCAATACATGCATCGGTAACTAATATTTCAAAAAAATGCGGAAGCGGTTTGGTTCGGATGGCAAAATAAAAAAAGGTCCACACCAGCATATAGGCACCCCAGCCGCCCAATTGGCTTAACCAATAAGATGAGATTTTTTTCGTCATGTGCATCAAATGTAAATCATACTGCGATGCAGAACAGCTGTAATTTTGATTAATGGTAAATACGTCGGGTGTTTGGTATAAAAACATATAAAACAGATGAAGCCCGATTTTTTTACGGCTATTTGCTGATTTCGATCCGATCCTGGCAAAAACCTTACTTTTACACCCAATAAAATTTAGTGTTATGGAGATTGTTCCCGGACCACTTTTAAAAAGTATTAATTCCCCCAGCGATCTTAAAAAAATTAATCGTGCACAATTGTATCAGGTATGTGATGAATTACGTCAATATATCATTGATGTGGTAAGTGTGCATGGCGGGCATTTTGCTGCAAGTCTTGGTGTGGTTGAATTATCGGTTGCATTGCACTATATCTACAACACGCCTTACGATCAATTGGTTTGGGATGTTGGTCACCAGGCTTATGGTCATAAAATACTTACCGGTCGCAGAGACAGTTTTATTACCAACAGGAAATATAAAGGTTTAAGCGGCTTCCCAAAAAGAAGCGAAAGCGAATATGATACGTTTGGCGTTGGTCATTCATCCACTTCTATTTCTGCTGCCTTGGGAATGGCGATGGCCGCAAAATATAAAGGCGAAAACAGAAAAAGTATTGCAGTGATTGGCGATGGAAGCATGACGGCCGGTATGGCTTTCGAAGCATTGAACCATGCAGGTGTTGCCGACAGCGATGTGTTGATTATTTTGAATGATAACTGCATGAGCATCGATCAGAATGTTGGTGCATTAAAAGAATATTTAACCGATATTTCTACATCGCATACTTATAATAAAGTGCGTGATGAGATTTGGAATGTATTGGGAAAATTACCTGCAGGAAAAAATTTCAGCCGCGAGATGGCAAGCAAGATGGAACTGAGTTTGAAAGGAATGATCAGCAAGAGCAGTAATTTATTCGAATCGTTAAAGATCAGGTATTTCGGGCCTATCGACGGGCATAATATCACCAAATTGGTTGATACTTTACAAGACCTTAAAAATATTCCCGGACCAAAATTATTGCACATCGTTACCGTAAAAGGAAAGGGTTATGCATTGGCCGAAAAAGATCAAACCAAATGGCATGCACCCGGATTGTTTGATAAAGTAACCGGCGAGATTTTTAAGAAAAAATATGATTTGCCCCAGCCACCAAAATATCAGGATGTTTTTGGACATACTATTCTTGAATTAGCAGAAGCAAATGATAAAATTATTGGCGTTACTCCGGCCATGTTAAGCGGTTCATCATTAAAATTTATGATGGAAAAAATGCCGCATCGTACTTTCGATGTGGGCATCTGCGAGCAACATGCAGTTACATTAAGTGCAGGTTTGGCAACGCAGGGATTAAAAGTCTTCTGCAATATTTATTCATCATTCATGCAGCGTGCATTCGATCAGGTGGTGCATGATGTGGCCATTCAAAAATTACCGGTTGTATTTTGTTTAGACCGTGCCGGTGTTGTTGGCGATGATGGTCCAACACATCATGGTTGTTACGATATTGCTTATTTCCGTTGCATCCCAAACATGATCATCAGTGCACCGATGAATGAAAAGGAATTAAGGAATTTAATGTACACAGCACAACTTCCATCCATCAAAAATCCTTTTGTGATCCGTTATCCGCGTGGCGAAGGTGTGATGCCCGAATGGAAAACTGCATTTGAAGAAATACAAATTGGCAAAGGAAGAAAAATAAAAGATGGTGATGATGTTGCGATACTTTCTTTCGGTCATCCCGGAAATTTTGCAACTGCTGCCATTCGTGAATTAAGAACCGAAGGAATTAATCCTGCACATTACGATCTGCGTTTTGTAAAACCAATTGATGAAGATCTGTTGCACGAAGTTTTCAGTAAGTTCAATAAAATTATTACCGTAGAAGACGGAACGGTTGTGGGCGGATTTGGTTCGGCAATTTTAGAATTCATGGCAAAAAATAATTATAGCGCAGAAATTAAAATATTGGGTATCCCCGACCGAATTGTAGAACATGGCACATTAAAAGAATTGCAACGCGAATGCGAATACGATGCGCAGGCAATTGCAGATGCAGTAAGGATTTTAATGAAAGAAAAAGTAACCGTGAATTCAATAATTTGAGGATAAAAACAAAAACATCAAAATAAAAAAACGCATAGAAGTTTCTATGCGTTTTTTCATTTCTAAACTATTTTTTAATTCAATTCAGGATCAACAATATTTTCTTCAGTGGCTCTTTCAACTTCCGAACCTGCATTTAATAAATCTGCTTCGCGGTTTTCGTTCCATTCAATAATGAAATTATTTCTTCCTTCACCAATTAATAATTTCATGAATTTTTGTTGCACCAATTCTAACAGCGACAAAAATAAAAACAGTGCATGTATCCTTCCTTCGCAAACATCAAATATTTTTTCGAACGAAACTGTTTTCTCTCTCTGCACAAAATTGCTCATGTAATCGCGGCTGCCTTCCATGGTATAATTATATCGAACAACTGTGTGAACCGGTTTATTTTGGCGGGCCTGCACACGCAACATCACTTTTTCGAAAGCCTTCATCAGCTTGAACATAGTGATGGTTTGTATCTCGGTGCCTTCGCCGGCTTCTTCGCCAATTTCTGCAATTTCTTTCTGAAGGTTACCGCGTTTTACCATCAGCATACGCACCGCTTCCATTTCGGCCATTTGAGCAGCAGCTTCTTTGAAGCGTTTGTATTCGAGGATCTTTTCAATTAATTCCTGACGCGGATCGATCTCATTACCCTGTGCATCCAGTTCTTTGCGTGGCAATAATAATCTTGCTTTGATGCGCATTAAGGTTGACACAAACAAAATAAACTCGCTGCTTAATTCGATATTTAATTTCTCCTGCGTATGAATATAATCGAGGAAATCTTTGATGATCTTGGTGATGGGAATATTATAAATATCCAGTTCGTCTCTTTCTATGAAAAAAAGCAAGAGATCGAAAGGGCCTTCGAACGAATCGACTTTAATTTGATAATTGGGTGTGTTCACGCTGCAAATTCTTTAACTGCAAATAAACTGAATTGAAAGTACAAACAAATTGTTGGCGGCATATAATTATCCACCAATAATAAAATTTAGGTTTTACGGCAGGGTTTTAATCTGCTGAATAGTGTTACCGAACGTACAAGTGTGCGACGCAACTGAAGTTGAATAAAGTTTTGCAGCCGGTCAAACAAAAAACACTCGCGGTAATTATTTTTTTAATGCGTCGCGTATTTCCATTAATAACTTATCTGTTGATGATGGTTCGGGCGGCGCAGCAGGAGTCTCCTCTTTTTTCTTTTTGGATGCATTGATCGCTTTAATGATCATAAATAAAACGAAAGCTACGATCAGAAAATTAATGGTGGCGGCAATAAAATTGCCGTATTTGACAGTGCCGAAAACAGTGAGCTCTGAAAGTTGTGTAAGGTTTGCCGCTTTTAACGCAGGCTTTAAAATTAAAGGGGTGATCACATCTTCGATCAACGAACTTACAATTTTGCCAAATGCAGCACCGATAACCACACCAATGGCCAGATCGATCACATTGCCTTTCATGGCAAATTCTTTGAATTCTTTCAGCATGCTCATATAAAAACAGTTTAGGTTAACAATGAAATTACGAAATAATATTAAAAATTTGATTTCACTGAATGAATGCACGATGCTTCTGTTTTTTAAATTATTCTTTACTAAAAGAGAAACTTAATAAGCAGAGGTTTTATTTTGGTTAAAAATAATTGACATTTGCGCAAACTTTTAACCGTGGGAAATAAATTAATCAACTGGCTTTTATTTGTTGCACTTTGTTTTATCTGGGGCAGTTCTTTCATTTTAATGAAATGGGGAATGTATGAAAGTAACCAGCAGCCGGTGTTATCACCATACAATGTGGCTGCATTGCGAATGCTTTCATCGGGTGTGATCATGTTACCATTTTTATTCCACGCGTTGAAACAAATTCCCAAAAAAACGTTGTGGTATGTTTTATTAAGCGGTTGGCTGGGCAGTTTTATTCCCGCATTTTTATTTTGCATCGCAGAAACAAAAGTTGATGGGGCTTTGGCCGGCAGTTTAAATTCTTTAACGCCGCTATTTGTAATTATATCGGGTATTTTATTTTTTAAAATAAGAAGCACTAAACAACAGGTGCTTGGCGTATTGGTTGGATTGATGGGTTGTGTAATTTTAGCGTATGCCAATTATTCGAAGCCTTTTGGCTACATAGCTTACAGCGGCTTCATCATTATTGCTACTTTTTTATACGGCATCAATGTAAACATGGTTCATAAAAAATTGGTATCGGTAACATCCATTCATATTGCCACTGTTGCTTTTACTGGATTGATCCCACCGGCATTGATCGTTTTATTTTTTACAGGATATTTTCATTTACCGCTTACCGAACATAAATATATTCTGAGTACATTATCAAGTTGCGTTCTGGGTATCATGGGCACAGCAGTAGCTTCGGTATTATTTTATGTTTTTGTAAAAAGGGCCGGTGGTTTATTGGCATCGCTTGTAACGTACGGCGTTCCTTTCATTGCCATACTTTGGGGAATTTATTATGGCGAGATCATTACTTACATTCATATCATTGCATTGCTGGTAATTTTAGCAGGTGTATATATTGCTTACATGCAAAAAAAATCCTGATCTAATTTTTCAGATCAGGATTGAATATTTTTTAATAAGAAATTTAAACACTCATCATTTCTTTTTCTTTTGCTGCAAGATGTTTGTCAACCAATGCAATAAATTTATCAGTTAATTCCTGAATATCTTTTTCAGTATCTTTTGCAACATCTTCGCTTAAGCCGTCTTTCTGTAATTTTTTAATTTCTTCAATACCATCTCTTCTTAAATTCCGGATGGCAACTTTCGAATGCTCGCCCTCGGCACTTGCTTTCTTAAATAATTCTTTTCTTCTTTCTTCGGTCAATGGCGGAAGAAACAAACGAATTTGTACGCCGTCGTTTTGCGGGGTGATACCGATATTGGCTTGCAAAATTGATTTTTCAATTGCAGCCAGCATATTTTTTTCCCACGGCTGAATGCTGATGGTTCTTGCATCCAGAATGGAAATATTTGCAACCTGATTGATAAGTGTTGGTGCACCATAATAATCAACATGGATGCCATCCAGCATCGAAGGATTCGCTTTCCCTGCACGTATTTTGGTTAATTCCGCTTCCAAATGACCAATGGCTTTTTTCATGGAGCTTTCAACATCATCGAGTATCAATTCTAAATCTTCTGACATAATTAAATTCATTTAAAGTATTGCAAAACTAATAAATGATTGTAAGATTTCTGAAAATACCGCTGCCGGTAAAAAAGACAAACAACTTTTAAATTAATTAGTTCCGAAAATTATTTTATCAAACAACTCACTAAAAACGCATATTTGCAGAAACCTGATTTTTAAATTACAAGTAGCATCACGAAATTTTTACCCTTAACTTCGCTGCCTCAAAACACAAAATATATGGCAGATACAGCTCAACTTAAGCAAATTGCTTTTCAAATCAGACGGGATATTGTTCGCATGGTTCACGCAGTACAAAGTGGCCATCCGGGTGGTTCTTTAGGTTGCACCGATTTTTTAACTGCACTCTATTTTAAAATTTTACAACGCAATCCTTCTTTTAATATGGACGGGAACGGAGAAGATATTTTCTTTCTTTCCAATGGACATATTTCTCCTTTATTTTATTCAACCCTGGCGCGGTCAGGTTATTTCGATGTAAAAGAATTAGCCACTTTCCGCAAATTGAATAGCCGTTTACAAGGTCATCCAACCACACACGAACATTTGCCCGGTATTAGAGTAGCAAGTGGTTCTTTGGGTCAGGGATTAAGTGTGGCGATTGGTGCGGCATTAAGCAAAAAATTTAATAACGATAATCATTTGGTATTTGCTTTATGCGGCGATGGTGAATTGGATGAAGGCCAAAACTGGGAAGCCATAATGTTTGCGGCACATCATAAAGTTGATAATTTAATTGCAACAGTTGATTTTAACGGTCAGCAAATCGATGGCAGTACCAATAATGTAATGAACTTAAACAGTTTGAAAGCAAAGTTCGAAGCGTTTAACTGGACAGTCATAGAAATGGACGGTAACGATATGGATGAAGTTGTGGCAGGTTTAGATAAAGCAAAATCATTGACAGGCAACGGCAAACCTATTTGCATTTTAATGAAAACAATCATGGGCAAAGGCGTTGATTTTATGGAAGGAAGCCACGCATGGCACGGCATTGCACCCAACGACGATCAGTTGGCAAAAGCATTGGCGCAGTTACCTGAAACTTTGGGCGATTATTAAATACTTCGATGAATAAGATTTTTAGATAAACTATGATAATGAAAAGAGAAGTTGTAACAGCTTCTCTTTTTTATTTTATGTAACCGGCTGCATAATTTTAATTGAGCTGTTGTGTAGCCTGTACTGAGCTTGGTGAAGTATCGCACTCTTGTACGTTCTGAGCTTTGAGCAGCGAGCCACGAGCTTCGAGCAAATGCTCACAGCTCAAAGCTAATAGCTCATAGCTTTCTTTAGTTTTTACGATTTCAACGAAAACTGCTGCAGGCTTGCTTTTCGGGATGGTATCCATGCTGCCAGTAAGGCAATGAATGAAACGGTAATGATGACCAATATAAAATCGGTTGCCACCATTGTTACCGGATAATAATCTATAATAAATGTGCCGCCTGCTAATTTTATTAAATGAAATTTTATTTGAATGATGCAAATAATGGTTGCTAAAATTATTCCTGCTGCTCCACCCACACCTGCCAGCACAAATCCTTCGCTTAAAAATATTTTTTGAATTAAACCATCATCGGCACCCATTGCTTTTAATACCGCAATATCTTTTTGTTTTTCCAAAACCAACATGGTTAAAGCACCGATCATATTAAAGGCAGCAACAATTAATATCAAAGAAAGGATGCCGTAGATCACCCATTTTTCTACCTGCATCACGGTAAATAAACTTTGGTTTTGTTCGAAACGCGTTTGCACTAAAAATTTATTCCCCAATAAATTTTGCAACTCACTTTTTACATCGTTCGACTTATCGGCTGCAACTTTTATTTCAACTGATGAATATTCATCTGCCTTCATATCCAGCATATATTTTAAGAACGGCAGATTGCTGAAAATATATTTATTATCAAAATCCTGCTGCACCGAAAAAGTTCCGGAAGGTTTTACGTCGTACGAATTCATTGCATCCAGCGAATTAAAATTGCTGGCATATTTATTAGGCAGATATAAAACCACAGGATATAAAGAATGCTCAACATCAATGCCGGTGGCATTTTCGATGCCTGCACCAATTACAATTTTGGGAGCATCTGCTGTACCTAAATCGTATTTCCCCTCAACAATATGATGTGTGATATTATTGGTTGCTGTAAAATTCTCATCAACACCTTTTACAAAAACAATGGACTGATAATCGCCGTTTACCAGCACCGCTTTTTCTTCGGCCACCAAACTTATTTGTGTAACACCGTTTGTTTTTTTAATGCGGTCAATTTGTTCCTGTGTTAATTGCAACACTTTTCCCGATGCAGGGGCAATGCGTATGTCGGCATAAAAATCAACATACAAACCTTTCACCAATCCTTCAAAACCATTGAAAACACTCAGTACAATGATCAATGCAGCAGTACCAACGGCAATGGCAACAACACTTATCCATGCAATAATATTAACGGCATTGGTTGTTTTCTTTGATTTAAAATATCGCCATGCAAATAAAAAATTCATTGGCAGAATAATATTGAACTGATAATATTTTATTACACGAATTCTTGCGAATTACACGAATTAAAAAAAATGAATTGATATTCATTCGTGTAATTAGATGAAATTCGTGTAATCACTTTTCTATTCTTCTTTCTTAGTATTAATTTGTTTAAATAATTCTTCCATTTTAAAAACATGGTCCAAAGTGTCATCCAAATAAAATTGCAGAACCGGGATGCGGCGCAACTGATGTTTTACTTTATCGGCCAGATGTTTTTTTATTTCCCATGATTTTTCTTCAATTAATTTCATGGCCAATTCGGGTTGCTCTATCTGAAATAAACTCAAATAAATTCTTGCTTCCAATAAATCGGGCGTAACTTTTACAGACGAGATCGATACCATGCCTCCATGGATCATATTTAATCCTAATCTTCTGAAAATCTCATTCAGTTCTTCCTGCAAAACTGCAGCTACTTGTTTTTGACGTTTTCCTTCTGTCATAACCTTTACCTTTGTTGGCTGTAAATTTAGCATGATTACCGGTAGCAGCACAGATTTTGTTAGAGTTACCGTTCAATTAACAAATAATGAAAAAATACGCAAGACTATTTAAATACATACGTTCGCAGAGTTCGGGCATTGCATTATACTTTGTTTTTTCGGTGCTTTCCATACTATTTTCTTTGGTTTCTTTTTCGGGCTTACCGGTTTTTTTAAATATTATTTTTAAAAAAGGGAATATAGAAAACACAAAACCCGATAGCTATTTTGAAGTGCTGAAATATATTAATTACGAGTTAAGTCAATTTATGAAGCACTATGGCGATCGCGGTGCTGTTATGGCTTTGGGCTTGATTTGTTTGCTGATCTTGATTTCAGTTTTTCTTAAAAACTTATTCTTCTATTTATCATTTTATGTTCTTGCTCCAATTAAAATGGGTGTTGTTACAAAATTAAGAGGCGAGTTATACAACAAGCTATTACAATTGCCCATTGGTTATTTTACCGACCAGCGCAAAGGCGATGTGATGAGCAGAATGACCAACGATATTGCCGAAATTGAAACTTCGGTTGTTGGTACTTTGGAAGGGTTAATTAAAGACCCCATCAATGTTTTAATAATATTGATCGCATTGGTTTTTATCAGTCCTATACTTTCTTTGTTCTTATTTATTTTTCTTCCGTTAACCGCTTTTGTAATTGGAAGGATCAGCCGCAGCTTAAAAAAACAATCAAATATTTCAGCCATTCAATTAGGCGAATTATTATCAACCTTGGAAGAAACATTAACAGGGTTGCGAGTGATAAAGGCTTTCAATGCTGAACATATTTTGAGAGGAAAATTTTTAAAAACCAATACCGATTTATTTCATATCAGGAGAAAGATGCAATTGCGCCGGGACCTTGCATCGCCATTGAGCGAATTCCTCGGCGTATTAGTATTGATAGGCATCCTGTGGATCGGCGGTAAATTGGTTTTAACGAGTTCGGTGGGATTGCCTGCGGAAGGTTTTATCATGTATATTATTTTATTCAGTCAAATAATTAACCCCGCAAAATCACTATCCACTTCGTTTTACAATATGCAAAAAGGAAGTGCCGCCATTGCAAGGATCGAAGAAATATTACAGGCACCCGTTAAAGTTGACGAGAACGAAAATGGCAAACAGATCACTTCATTCAACCATTCCATCGAATTTAAAAATGTGAATTTTTTGTATGAGGATAAAGTGATCTTGAAAAACATCAACCTCACCATCAAAAAAGGAAAAACAGTGGCATTGGTTGGAAGCAGTGGTGCAGGTAAAAGTACGTTGGCCGATCTGATCCCAAGGTTTCATGATGTAAGCGGTGGCGAATTATTAATTGATGGCATTAATATCAAAGATTATTCTTTGCATAGCGTTAGAACGCTGATGGGCATTGTAACACAGGAACCTATTTTATTTAATGATACGATCGCAAATAATATTTCTTTAGGCATGCAGCATGCCACGAAAGAACAAATTATCAGCGCAGCAAAAATTGCCAATGCCGATAATTATATTTCGGCAAAAGAAGAAGGTTACGATACCAACATCGGCGATCGCGGAAATAAATTAAGCGGTGGCGAACGTCAGCGATTAACCATTGCACGTGCTGTTTTAAAAAACCCGCCGATATTAATTTTGGATGAAGCCACTTCATCGCTCGATACCGAAAGTGAAAGATTGGTACAGGATGCCATTAACAATATGATGCAAAACCGCACGAGCATTGTGATTGCGCATCGCCTCTCTACCATTCGACATGCAGATGAGATCATTGTTTTGCAGCAAGGCGAAATCATTGAACGCGGTCACCACGACGATTTAATGGAATTGGGTGGCATGTATAAACGTTTGGTGGAGATGCAGGAATTGAAGTAAGATTCTATCTATTTTAGAACGTTGTTCTTTATTCAACTTTTTATTTAGCTGGTAAAACCACTTATGTTGCCTGTAATTTTATTTTATCAACGTTTTGGATACCAGTCTTTAAATTCTTTCCTATAGTGAAGTTTTATGAACTGAGTTCTTTCTTCTGGTTCTTTCCGATTCAATCTAACTTCTATAGAGTCATTAGGGTTTTTAATTTGATTACTATAATATGTATCAATCCTATTATAGAACCCGATTAATTGATTATATATAGCCATCGTGTCATGGAATATTGTAATCCAGTCATTGAAAGGCAAGACTTGTATTTGAGAAGCGGGATCTTCTTTGAGATAATTTGTTAAATGGATATATCTTCCTGTGCAATAGTAGCGTGAATGTGCAATAGAGTTTCTTACTTGAGTGTTATAAGCATTTTTTATTGCTGAATATATTGATGGATAGTTAGATTGCAACCTATCTCTAATTTTTTTTCTGATAAGCTCTTCTCTCTTTCCTGTTGCATCATTATCTCTGTTACTTTCAGCAATTCTGAAATGCCAATCATATGGAAGACCTAAGTTGAGGTTTGTAATTTGATAAAATTTCTTTATGAATAAATCAGCCTCCCATATTTTTAAATAAACAAGCATTTCTAGCTGTATAGAAAGTGCTTCCTTTTGCTCTAATTCATTTATTTCTTTCATTCTTTCTTCAGAAAATGAATGCTTTTCCAAATATTCAGAGTAACTAAATGGAGATATTGAACCGGAGCGATATAAGTCAATGAAATTGTAATGAAATAAGTCTGAGTGTCCATCGTAACCCATCCCAATCATATATGGGTCTCGATTCGGAATATTGTCCCACGTATACACTTCTGGATTATAAAATCCATTTACTTGCACCAATAGCAAATCCCCTGAGTGAGTTTGGCTTTGCAAAATGTCCGAAAACAGTTTGTCAAAATCCGAAGCCAATTCTTCATTTTTCTTTATTATAATATCTTTAAAGAGCATCGTGTTCAAAAAAATTACATGCAACTCAAAAATATCCGCAATTCATTTGCGTCAATCCATCTAAAATTAGTATGCTTTGTTCAATAAATAAAAACAATAATTAACGCGTTCGCATGGCCTTTTCCTTGTGCCTTGTTTTCCTGTTCCCTGAACCTTGAAGCATTGTTTTCTTGTCCCTTGCTTATTGTTTCCTTCGTATCACCTTCGCCCATCCTTCGTTCGTGCAGCAACATATACGAAGAAGGTACGAAGAAGGTAATAGTCAAACACGAAGAAGCTGTATGGGGATGCCGGACTCGGTACAAGCTGCACAAAAGTTGTCTTGTACTGAAAAAACTTTACAGATTAGAAGATATTCCTGATATGGCTTTACACTGTAAAACAATATTACTAAAATAGCTTTACAGGTTCAATTTAATTCCTTCCAGAGCTTTACAGAAGATTT
>MLJW01000039.1_pt1 | contig 188815 bp, 161 predicted proteins | sample 888231 | NCBI WGS metagenome assembly MLJW01 (sample SAMN05788063, study PRJNA343431) | mine drainage metagenome | isolation source: sample collected from the inflow into an acid mine drainage treatment plant... | place: Germany: Lusatia, lignite mining district | reverse complement strand
ACCCAGAAAAGATCCCAAGGCGATTCCTCTCTTCTCGCTACCCCCGCCGCATCGCCACAACGATGCGGCGGGCGCAAGCTAATTACTTGTAGATGCCGACGCCGATGTAGCCGTCGTAGCCCGGGATCCGCTCCGCAAAGGTCGACTTCTGCTCGGTCTTCTTGGTGATCGGATTGGTGAACAGGTAATCCACCCAGCCGCTGCCCTTCGCCTTGACGATGTCGCCCATGTCCTTGGTGAACAGCTTGCCGTTGGCGTCCTTCATGTCGATGAAATTCTTGCCGACCATGGCCTTGTTGCCGCCGTGAGCGACCATCGTGCCGTCGAATTTGATGATGATGATGTAAAGATCCTTCTCCTGCCAGCCGCCGCCGTGTGCGGTGAAGTCCGCGGCCGCCCTGTCGACGCCCACCTCCTTGATGTGGGCAAGACCTTTTGCTACCAGGGCCTTGGCCTCATCGGCCGTGCCATGCACCACCTGCGCGAGGGCCGCGCCCATGAAGAACGACTGGAGCAGCCCCAGGACAACGAACATTTTTAGCTTACGCATGATCTCTCTGTCTCCTCGATTAAAAAAATGCCCTCGAAAGCTGGTTCATTATAACTTTCAGGCTAGGAGATTTTAACATTTGTTTACACATTGATGTGTTAACAAATTGTTTTATAACCAAACTATATGAACCCCTCCTAGTTGACCGTCGCCGTGAGCGGACGGATCAATAGTCGCGCCGCTCGTACAGGGCCTGGGCGATGGTGCCGGCGTCGGTGAATTCCAGCTCACCGCCCACCGGCAGGCCGCGGGCGATCCGGCTGACCTTGAGGCCGCGGGCGTGCAGCAGTTCGGAGAGATAGTGGGCGGTGGCCTCGCCTTCGTTGGTGAAGTTGGTCGCCATGATGACTTCTTGCACCAGACCGTCGGCGCAGCGCGCGAGCAGCCGATCGAGCTTGAGCTCCTTCGGGCCGATGCCGTCGAGCGGAGAGAGGCGCCCCATCAGCACGTAATAGAGCCCGCTGAAGGCGTGGGTCTGCTCCATCATGTTGAGATCGACCGGCATCTCGACGACGCAGAGCAGGGCAGGATCGCGCTTGCTGGAAGCGCAGCGCTCGCAGATCTCCGCTTCGGTGAAGGTATTGCAGCGCTGGCAATGGACCAGGTGCTGCAGCGCGGCGGAGAGTGCGCCGGCCAGCCGTTCGGCGCCGGCCCGCTCGCGCTGCAGCAGATGGTAGGCCATACGTTGGGCCGATTTCGGCCCGACCCCGGGCAGGCAGCGCAGTGCCTCGATCAGCTTGTCCAGACTGCCCGATGAACTGCCTGGCGACGACATCAAAACGGCAGCTTCATGCCCGGCGGCAACTGCATTCCGGCGGTGAAGCCGCTCATCTTCTCCTGAGTCGCAGCCTCGACCTTGCGCACCGCATCGTTTACCGCCGCGGCGACCAGATCCTCGAGCATTTCCTTGTCGTCCATCACCGTGGCATCGATGCTGACGCGGCGCACGTCGTGTTTGCAGGTCATCAGCACCCGCACCATGCCAGCGCCCGACTGGCCCTCGACCTCGATCGACGCCAGTTCCTCCTGCGCGCGGGCCATGCGCTCCTGCATCTGCTGGGCCTGCTTCATCAGGCCTGCAATGCCGCCTTTCATCATGTTGCTGCTCCTAAATGGGTTTGATGGATGCTTCGTTGATCGTCGCGTCGAAGAGTTCGACCACCCCGCGCACGAAGTCGTCACCTTCGATCGCGGCAATGGCGCGTTCCTGGCGTTCGCGCAACACCGCGCGCGAACGTTCGGCCGGCGTCTCGGCCTCGGCCTCGGCCAGGACGATGGCGAGCTTCAGGGGGCGCCCGTAATGCGCCTGCAGGGCCAGTTGCAGCTTGTCCTGCTGCGGCTTGCCCAACAAGTGCCGGTGCGCCGGCGGCAGACGCAAGATGATTGTCTCGGCACCGAGTTCGGCCAGATCGCAATGCTGGGCCAACTGCTTGGCCATGCCGCCGAGCTTGAGCCCGGCCGAGACAGCATGCCAGTCGCTCGCCGACGCCTCGGTGTTCTTGGCGGCGGGCTGCGGGGGCAGGCTCGGTGTCAACGGCGCCGAACTCGTCGCGGCGGCGGGCTTGACGCCGCCGTCGCCAGAGAGCGGCGCCGGCGTCTCGGGGCGGAAGGCAAAAAGCCGCAGCAGGCTCATCGTGAAACCGGCGCGCTCATCGGGCGCCAGCGCCAGCTCGTCGCGCCCGTGGATGCTGATCTGGTAAGCGAGCTGCAGGTATTCCGCGTCGAGCGCCTCGGCGTAGGGCGCCAGACGCTGCCGCTCGGTGCCATCGGCGAGCGCCTGGGGCGCGAGCTGACATAAGGCGATGCGATGGATCAGGGTCGCGAGTTCCTGCAGAGCCGAGTCGAAGGAAAGACTCCTCGCATCCATGGTCTCGGCCGCCGAGACCAGCGCCGCGACGTCGCCCGCGACCAGCGCATCGAGGATGCCGTACAGGTAGTCGTCGCCGACGGTGCCCAGCATGTCGCGCACCTCGGCCGCATCAACGCGGCCGGCGCCGTGGGCGATGGCCTGATCGAGAAGGGACAGGGCATCACGCATGCTGCCGGCGGCGGCCCGGGCCAGTTGTTTCAGTGCCGCCGGTTCGGCGGAGACGCCCTCGGCGACGAGGATATTGGTCAGATGCGCGACGATCTGGTTCGCCGGCATTTGCTTCAAGTTGAACTGCAGACAGCGCGAGAGCACCGTCACCGGGATTTTCTGTGGGTCGGTGGTGGCCAGGATGAACTTGATGTGCTCGGGCGGCTCCTCCAGCGTCTTCAGCATGGCGTTGAAGGCCGAATTGGAGAGCATGTGCACTTCGTCGATCACGTAGACCTTGTAGCGGCCGCGCGTCGGCGCATAGACGGCGTTCTCCAGCAACTGGCGCATTTCGTCGACCTTGGTGTTGGTCGCGGCATCGACCTCGATCAGGTCGACAAAGCGGCCGCCGTCGATCTCGACGCAGGAGGAGCATATGCCGCAGGGCGTCGAACTGACGCCAGCCTCGCAGTTAAAGGCCTTGGCGAGAATGCGCGCGATGGTGGTCTTGCCGACGCCGCGGGTGCCGGTAAACAGGTAGGCGTGGTGCAGGCGCTGCTGATCCAGGGCGTGGCTCAAGGCGCGCACCACGTGCTCCTGCCCGACCAGGGTGGCGAATGACTTGGGGCGCCACTTGCGCGCCAGGACTTGATAGCTCATGCGGCGACGATGCGAAAACCCCGAAAAGGAAGGTGTGGCGAGCCTGACCCCGGCACTTGCAGTAAGCGGCTGTGGCTGCTTCCTTCCGGACCTGACCAGGTTCACCGCCCCACAATGCGGGGAGACCCGCCACAAGGAATTCTAACAGAGGATCAGCCCCCGCCGCGCCGGAAATACAGCTCGAAGCGGCGCATGAAGGCGGCGGCCTCTTCCTCGCCATAGCCGTCTAAGGACAGAAGCACTCGATGGCGCTCCAGGCGAACGAGGCCGATGCGCAGATCGGGCAGTGCCGTGAGCCGGATGTTCCAGGAGCGGCCAGCGCCGTGGTGCGCGATGCGCTCGCCCGCGACGCTGAAGGGCGCATGATTGACGGCAGCGGGCAAGAGACGCAGGAAATCGGCCCGCGTGATGCTCATCTCGACACACTGCGAAAATTTCATCCGCCAGCGATCGGCGGCCAGATCGCGAGCACGTCGCCGTCGGCCAGAGCGCGCGTGGCGCGCGCCTCGGGCGGCACGAAGGCGCCGTTGATCAGCACCAGTTGGCACAGTTTCAAAGGCAGGGCGTAGCGCAGCATGAGGTCCATCGGCGTCGTTCCAGGTGCCACTTCCAGGTCGAGCCGATTGCTCTGCCGCGCCTCGGGCGGCAGGTAATCGGAGAACGTGGCGTAGAGCTTGAGCGCGACCCTCATGCCAGCTTCTGGGCGCAGCCCAGATAGGCCGCCATGAACTGCGTCGGGTCGGCCTGCAGGCGGGTCTTCCAGGCGCCCAGCTTCACCCTGCCCTGGATCAGGCCGCGCAGGGCGCCAATATGGTCGGTGAGACCGATGGCGGTGGCGCCGATCAGCACATCGTCCTGGAACTGCAGGTTCAGGTAGCGAAAGCGCTCCTCGTCCACCAGTTCCACGCCCTCGCCCGCCCACCACTGGCCGAAGGAAGTCGAGATCAGGCCCAGGGTATCGAGCACGTTGATCGCCAGGCTGCCCTGGGTCCGGGCCTCCTCGCCGGCCATGTTGCCGGCGGCGATGCGCGCCTGGTCGGCAGCATTGGGCTGGATGGCGTTCACCGTCGGTTCGCCGGTATGGAAATCCGTCGCCTCGGCGACGTCACCCGCGGCGTAGATGCCGGGCACGCTGGTCTGCATCGCGGCGTCGACGCGCACTCCGCGGCCAACTTCGACGCCGCTGCCCGCAAGGAAGGCGACGTTGGGCGCGACGCCGGCGGCGCAGATGACCAGATCCGCATGCACCGTCTCGCCGCTGTCGAGCTTCGCCGCCAGTGCCCCATCCCGAGCGGACAATGATTCGACACGGCAATTGACATGCACGGCGACGCCGCGACCCTCGACCCAGCGGCGGATCATGTTGCCCGCGCCTTCGGTCATCATCCGCGGCACCATGCGATCGCCCATCTCCACCACGGTCAGTTTGACGCCGCGCGCCACCAGCGCCTCGAGGATGATGCAGCCGATGAAGCCGGCGCCGATCTGCAGCACCCGCGCTCCCGGAGCGGCCTTCGCGATGATCGCGCGCGCATCACTCAGCGTCCAGCAGGCGTGCACCCCGGGCAGGTCCATGCCCGGCGGGCGCAACGCGTGAGAGCCGCTGGCGATCAGCAGACGATCGTAGCGGAGCACCCCGCCGTCGGCGAGGCTCACGGTGCGTGCGCTGCTATCGAGTTTTTCCGCGCGGCCTTGCACCAGACGGATGTTCAGCCGTTCGAAGTGCCCGGCCTCCTTGCGCAAGTGGGTGCCCTGCTCGCCGATATTGCCGGCCAGCAGATAAGGAATGGCCATGCGCGAATAGGGCGGTTCCGCCTCGTCGCCGACCATCGCGATGTCGGCCAGGGGATCGAGCCGACGCAGGGTCTCGGCCGCGATCACCCCGGCCGGACCGTTGCCGATGATCAGATGCCTCATGGCAAAATCACCGGCCGACTCATAGGCCAAGTCTGGCCAGCGTCTCCTTGCTCGGCACCCCATTGGCATCCCAGCCGCGCACCTGGTAGTACTCCGGCCGCATCTTGTCGATGCCATTGACCAGTCCCTTGGCCGGTCCGGTCTTGGCCGGCTCGGTCTTCAGGCGCGGCGGCAGGTCGTCGTCCCTGGCAGTGAAGCCGGCGGCGTTGTTGAACTGGCGCTCCATGTTCCAGATGCGCTCACCCACCAGGGCCAGCTTCTCCATCGACCAGTCGCCCTCGCAGGCGGCATCCAACTGCGGCTGCAGGTCGGCCAGCGACCAGGCGAAGGTGGTGAACACGCACACGCCGGCCGAATCGAAGACCGAGGTGGCGTCCTGGAAGGCCTTGACCAGACCGGCCTTGCCTTCGGTGACCAGCGGATCGGTCTTGACCGGGATGCCGAGCACTTCGGAGGCGACGGTGTAGCCGCGCAGGTGGCAGGCGCCGCGGTTCGAGGTGGCGTAAGCCAGGCCCATGCCCTGGATGCCGCGCGAATCGTAGGCCGGGAACTCCTGGCTCTTCACCGTCATCGACAATTCCGGCCTGCCGTACTTGGCGCACAGGCGCTTCGAACCCAGGCCCAGCTCCTTGCCGAAGCCCACGCCCTGCGCCGTCATCTCGGCCAGCTTGACCAAGGCCTGGGCCGAGCCGAAGGGCGCCGCGATGCCGATCTGTTCCTTGGAGAGTATTCCCAGGTCGTAGAGTTCCATCGCCGCACCGACCGTGGCGCCGAAGGAGATCGGATCATAGCCGTCCTCGTTGCAGATCAGGTTGGCGTACTGCAGCGCCTCCAGGTCGCCGACGCCGTTGGCCGCACCCAGCGCCCAGGCCGCCTCGTATTCGAGACCGCCGGAGGCGCCCCAGTATTCGGGCTTGTTCACCACGCTGAAGTGGCTCTCGTCGATCCTCGAGATGCGCCCGCAGGCGATGGTGCAGCCGAAGCAGGCGGCGTTGGTCACCAGTTGCGCGCGGCCGTCGGTGGGCCGCTTCTCGCGCATGGCCTCGGCGGAGATCTTGCGCGCATCCTCGAACTGCACGTCTCTGTGGTTGCGCGTGGGCAAGGCGCCCATTTCGTTGATCACGTTCATCAGCACCTGGGTGCCGAAGGTGGGCAAGCCCTGACCGGTGACGGCATTGTCGGCAAGCACCTTCTTGGCAGCGGTGGCCGCCTTCATGAAAGCCTTGGCGTCCCTGATCCCGGCCACCCCCCGGGTGCCGCGCACCGCGACCGCCTTGAGATTCTTCGAGCCCATCACCGCACCGACGCCGGAGCGGCCGGCGGCGCGATGCAGGTCGTTCACGATGCAGGCGTAGAGCACGCCGTTCTCGCCGGCGCGGCCGATGCTGCAGACGCGGGTCTGCGGGTCCTGGTGGCTCTTCTTGATGATCTCCTCGGTCTGCCACACCGTCTTGCCCCACAGGTGCGCCGCATCGCGCAGTTCCGCGCGGTCGTCCTCGATGGCCAGATACACCGGTTGCGCCGATCTTCCCTCGAAGATCACCATGTCCCAGCCGGCGAATTTCAGTTCGGCGCCGAAATAGCCGCCGGAATTCGAGCAGGCGATGGCACCGGTCAGCGCGCCCTTGGTGATCACCGAATAGCGCCCGCCGGTCGACGCCGGCGTGCCGGTCAAGGGCCCGGTGGCCATGATCAGCTTGTTCGCCGCCGACAAGGGATCCACCTTCGGATCGACTTCATCGACGAAATACTTGGTTGCCAGGCCGCGCTGGCCCAGGTACTGCTGCGCCCGTTCCATGTCGAGCGGCTCGGACTGGCAAGTACCCTTGGTCAGATCAACCCGCAGAATCTTTCTCGTCCATCCCATGTTCGTCTCCTCATTCGCTTCGTATGACTGTGAGCGCAGCGAACCTCAGTCACCCCTTCCTCGGAAGGGGGCGGGGTAGGTTGGTTTAACCAGCGCGCGCCTGGGTGTCGGTCCTGCCGGCCCACGACCGCATCTTGTCCAGACCGGTCCAGTCGGCATCGACATAAGTGATGGCGCCGGTCGGACAAGCCGTGGCGCAGGCCGGATCGCCGCCGCAAAGATCGCACTTTTGCACCTTGCCGGTATCAAAGACGTAATTCACCGTGCCGAAAGGACAGGCGATGGTGCATACCTTGCAGCCGACGCAAGTGGCTTCGTGCACCACCTTGGCCCCGGTCGCAGCATCGATCTTGATCGCTTCCACCGGGCAGGCGTTGAGGCACCAGGCCTCGGCGCACTGGGTGCAGGTGTAGGGCACCATGCGCCCCTCGTGCTCGAAATTGAAGACCTTGATGCGCGACTTGGAGATGTTGAAGACGCCGTAGTTCTCGAATGAACAGGCCATCTCGCATTGCAGGCAGCCGGTACATTTGACGGGGTCGATATGCAGCGATTTTTGCATGAGCTTGCCTCCTGAAGGATGCGCGACTGACCGATATATGCAAATTGCTGCCTATTCTAGTTCGCAAATTTTCCAGAGCCAAGGCTTTTTAATGCTGCGTCGCACCGACTCAATCGCCCGCGAGCAGGAAATCCCGGACGATTGCGACCTGCGCCGCGTCGAGCAGCATCGGCGTATGGCCGACGCCGGCAATCTCCACCGTCCGGGCGCGCGGCCCGCGGTTGGCCATCTGCGCTGCGGTCTTTGCCAGCAGCAGGTCCGAGTCGGCGCCGCGCAGCACCAGCGTCGGGCAGCGGATGGCGTCGTAGAGCGGCCACAGATCGATGTCCTGACCGCTGCCGGCATCCTGGACGAATGGCTGGGCGATGCCTGGGTCATAGCAGAATTCGATCTTGCCGTCGGCGGCGGTGCGTACCACATGCCTCGTCAGATGCCGCCATTGCGCGTCGGTGAGATGGCCGAACGGAGCGCTGATCAGGCGCACGAAAGCCTCGGCCTGCGCGATGCTGTCGAAGCGCGGCGCCCGACCGAGGTACTCGCCGATACGCCTGAGGGAAGCCGCGGTGATCGAGGGACCGACGTCGTTTAACACCAACCGTGTGATCGGCGTACCCTCCTGGGCCGCCAAGGCCATGCCGATCAGCCCGCCCATCGAGTTGCCGAGCCAATGCACTTCCGCCACGTCGAGCCGCGCCAGGAGTGTCACCATGTCGGCGGCGTACTGGGGAACGCCATACAGCGCCTTGTTCCGGAGCCAGTCGCTCTGTCCGCGACCGACCACGTCGGGACAGACCACCCGGTACGCGTCGGACAGCGCCTCGGCGAGGAAATCGAAGTCGCGGCCGCAGCGAGCCAGACCATGGACGCAGACCAGCACGCGGGGGTTGGCGGGGTCGCCCCATTCGGTGTAGGCCATGCGGTGCAGGCCGGCAGGGGAGAGACATTGGACGGTGCGGCTGCGCATGAGGGCTCCGGTTCGGTGGCAAAGCCTCAGTCTAGCACCCGGCCGCGGCACGACATCCGGGGCGGCCTGCCGCTGCAGGCCCCGTTCATCGGCCGTGCCAGTAGCGTCGCCGCGCTTCCCGTTCTGCCACGATGACCGGCCCGGATGCCGCCAGGCGCAGGCTCAGCGCGCCGTCGCGATCGGTACGGTAGAGCATCGCGCCGCTGGCGCGATAGCGCTCCCACACCGCCGCGTTCGGGTGGTGAAAGCGGTTGCGATAGCCGACTGAAAAGATCGCCGCGCGCGCGCCGACCGCGCTGATGAACGCCTGCGACGAGGCGCTGCGACTGCCGTGATGGGGCACGATCACAACCTCGCTGGCCAAGTCCAAACGGTGGCGCAGGAGCAGCGCAGCTTCCGTGGCATTCTCGATGTCGGCAGTCGCGAGCACGCTGCCGTGGGCATTGCCGACCCGGAGCACGCAACTCAGGTCGTTGCTCTGCTTCACCGCGTGCTGGTACTGGTCGGCGGCAGGATGCAGCAGAACGAAACTGACGCCGTCCCACTGCCAACGCTGGCCATCCTGGCAACGAATAGCCCTCACCGCAGCGGCCGGCAGCGCGTGGCCGGCGGGCAGCGAGCTGGCCAGCCAGCCCACCGGCAGCGCCCCCAGCAGCGAGGCAGCGCCGCCGGCATGATCATTGTCCTGGTGCGAGACGATCAGGCCATCGATGCGCGTGACGCCGCGACTGCGCAGGTAGGGAAGGATGATGCGGTTGCCGCTGTCGGCCTGCGTCGAGTATCTCGGTCCGGTATCGAAGATCAGGTCGTGGCGGGCGGTCTGAACGTGCAGCGCCAAGCCCTGGCCGACGTCCAGGGTGGTGATCAGTGCTTCGCCCGGCGCCGGCCGAGACGGCGCCGTCAGCAACATCGGCAGCATCATCACGGCACCCAGCGAGCGCCCCGGCAGTCCGCGCGGGGCGAGCAGCCAGACGCCGCCCAGGAGCGCTGCCAGCACCGTCCACAGCGGCGGTGCCGGCTGTTGCCAGACCGCCCAGGGCGAATCGGCCAGCAAGTTCATCAAGGCCATCAGCCAGCTGATCACCCCATGCGCCGGAAGCAGCAGAAAATCCAACTGCGGCAGCGCCGCGGCGGCGAGCACCAGCGGCGTCACGACGAAGCTCACCACCGGGATGGCAATGGCGTTGGCCAAGGGCGAGACCAGGGAGAATTGCTGGAACAGCAGCAACAGCGCCGGGGTCATCGCCGCCGTCACCGCCCACTGCGCCCTGGCCCAACTGCCCAGCCAGTGGCCGACGCCGAGCCGGCCACTGTCGGCATAGAAGAGCACGGCGACGGCGCCGAACGACAACCAGAAGCCGGCCGCGAGCACCGCCCAGGGATCGACGAGCAATACCAGCAGCAGCGCCAGCGCCAGCACCCGGCTGACCGAAGTGTGGCGATTGGTGAGCAGTGCGATCGCCACCACCGCCAGCATGTAGAGGGTGCGCTGCGCCGGTACCGCAAAGCCCGCCAGCAGGCAATAGCCGAGCGCGGCAAAAAAGCCGCCGATCACCGCCGCCTTCTGCGCCGGCAGGCGCAGCATCAGGGCAGGACTCTTGCGCCACAGCCAGGACATCAGCAGATAGGCGAGGCCGGCCAGCATGGTCACGTGCAGACCCGAGATGCTCATCAGATGGGTGATGCCGGTGCGGGCAAAGAGCTGCCACTGTCCGGACCCGATCGCCTGCTGGTCGCCCACCGCCAGGGCCACCAGGACGCCGGCATAGGGCGCCTCGGGCAGGGCCGCGAAGATGCGGCCGCGGATAGCCTCGCGCAAGCTCTCGACGAGGTTGCCCGGCGTGAGCACGAAGGCATCGAGGCGCCGGTTGTCCGGCGCCGGCCGGACCAGGCCGGTGGCGCGGATCCCGGCTTCGAGCAGCCAGGCTTCGAAATCGAAACCGTCTGGATTGAGGCTGCCGTGCGGGCGCTTCAGACGCACCGTCAGCCGCCAGCGCTCGCCGGCATGGACCTCCGGAGCGCCGGCGGGCAGCGCCTCCTCCTCGGCTTCGCGACGCCAGCCCGGATACCAAGCCAGCGAGATGTGCGCGGGCACCGGCGCATCAGCCGACTCGACGGCAAAATCGAAACGCGTGCCGTTCTCGACGCGCTGGGGCAGCTTGCTAACCACTCCGGCGATGTGGAGGTCGCGCCCTTCGAGCGCCGCCGGCAGGGCATCGGCCAAGCGCAGCGTGGCTATCCCGGCAGCCCAGGCATAGCCCAAGAGCAGCGCGGTCAGGGGCAGCGTGAGACGCCGACTGCGGCCGGCAGCGCGCAGCAAGGCGGCCGCCGTGGCCAGCAGGACCAGGGTGCGCGGTTCGGGCAGCTCGGCCTGCTGCTGGAGCGCGACCACGCCGAGCGCAAAGCAGATAATTGACAAGCGCATAACGCCCATTTAAGCAGAGAGCATGGGTATTCCGCTAGAATTCCGTCATGAGAAAGCAACTGCGCAAATATCTCCCCGGCCATCAGGCGGTGCGGGGAAATCGCTGGCTGGCACCCTTTGGCGGCACCCTGCTGCATCCGCGCCTGTGGCACCTGAACCGCCGCTCTGCCGCCGGCGGCGTCGCGGTCGGTCTGTTTTGCGGGCTGATTCCGGGCCCTTTCCAGATGCTCGGCGCGGCGATCTGCGCGGTGCTGTTCCGGGTCAATCTGCCGCTGGCGTTGCTCACCACCCTCTACACCAATCCGCTGACCATCGTGCCGCTGTATTTCGCCGCCTTCGCGCTGGGCCAGGCGGCCCTCGGCGAGGCGAACGGCGGCGCCTTCAGTGCGCCTCCCGGCTATGGTCCGGCCGGCCTGGTAGCCTGGATCAAGGCATTGATCGCGTGGATGATGCGGCTGGGCGAGCCGCTCGCGCTCGGGCTGCTGCTGCTCGCCTCGCTGCTCGCGCTGTCGGGCTATCTCGCCACGCGCCTGGCCTGGCGCCTCTACCTGGTCCGTCAATGGCGCAAGCGCCAGGCCAGGCGGTGATCAGGCGCGCAGCGTTCCGTCTTCCAGGCGCAGCACGCGCTGTGCCCGCGCCGCCAGTTGCAGATCGTGGGTGACGACGATGAAGCTGATGCCGTGCGAGGCATTCAGTGCCAGCATCAGATCGAAGACCGCGTCCGCGGTGTGACGGTCGAGGTTGCCGGTCGGCTCGTCGGCGAGCACGCAGGCCGGCCGCGTCACCAGCGCCCGGGCGATCGCCGCGCGTTGACGTTCGCCGCCCGAGAGCTCGCCCGGGCGATGTTCGAGACGATGGCCTAGACCGACCTCGGTCAATACCGATGCCGCCTGCTCCTGCGCCTGCGCCTTGGGCAGACGCCGGATCAGAAGCGGCATGGCGACATTCTCCAGCGCCGAAAATTCCGGCAGCAGATGGTGGAACTGGTAGACGAAGCCCAGGGCCTGGTTCCTCAGACGACCGCGTTCGGCATCCGACAGCGAGGTAAGTTCGCGGCCGGCAACCGCCACGCTGCCCGCGCTGGGCACATCCAGCCCGCCCAAAAGATGCAGCAGCGTGCTCTTGCCCGAACCGCTGGCGCCGACGATGGCCACCCGCTCGCCGCGGCCGAGCGAAAAATCGACGCCGCCGATCACCGGCACTTCCACGCTGCCCTGCCAGAACGACTTCTTCAGCCCGGTGCAGGAGAGCACGGCCCCGCCGCCGGGAAGGGGGCTGGGGGGAATTCCGTCACTCATAGCGCAGCGCCTCCGCCGGATTGACGCGGGAGGCGCGCCAGCTGGGATAGAGCGTCGCCAGCAGCGTGAGCAGGAAGGACACCGAGGCGATGACCCCGACGTCGTGCCACTTCAGGTCCGAGGGCAACTCGGAGATGTAATACACGTCCTTGGCCAGGAAATGCGTATGCAACAGACTCTCCAAGGCCGGCACGATAACGCCGACGTTCTTCGCCAGCGCCACGCCGCCGGCCACGCCCAGGATCATGCCGATCGCGCCGATCAGCGCTCCCTGAACCACGAACACCGCCATGATGCTGCGCGGACTGGCGCCGAGCGTGCGCAGGATGGCGATGTCGGCCTGCTTGTCGGTGACCGCCATCACCAGGGTGGATACGATGTTGAAGGCCGCGACGGCGACGATCAACAGCAGGATCAGGAACATCATGTTCTTTTCGATGGCGATGGCGCGGAAGAAATTGGCGTGGCCCTGGGTCCAGTCGGTGACGAAGTCGTCGGCGTCGAGGTAATGCTGCAGTTCCTGCGCCACGCGCGGCGCTGCGAACAGGTCTTTGAGCTTCAGGCGCACGCCGGAGACACGATCGCCCATGCGGTAGAGCTTCTGCGCGTCGGCCATATGGATCAGCGCCAGACCCGAGTCGTACTCGAACATGCCGACATCGAAAATGCCGACCACGGTGAACTGCTTCAGGCGCGGCAGGATTGCCGCCGGCGTCACCAGTCCCTGCGGCGCGATCAGGGTCACCTTGTCGCCGGGCAGAACCTGCAGCGCCCGGGCCAGATCGGCACCGAGGATGATGCCGAAGCGTCCCGCCTGGAGATCGGCGAGATGGCCGGCCTTCATGTGCCGCTCGAAGTCGGCGACCCGTTCCTCCGCTGCCGGCAGCACGCCACGTACCACCACGCCGCGTACCTGCTGATCGAAGGAGAGCATGCCTTCGGCGGAGACATAGGGGGCGGCGGCCAGGACGTCCGGGTGCTGCGCCGCCTGCCTTGCCGTTCTCGTCCAGTCGGCCAGTTCGCCGTCGGGCCCGGTGATCTCGATGTGCGAGGCCACTCCCAGAATGCGCGTGCGCAATTCCTTCTGGAAGCCGTTCATCACCGACAGCACCACGATCAGCGCCGCCACGCCCAGCGCGATGCCGAGCATCGAAATCAGGGAGATGAAGGAGATGAACAGGTTCCGCCCGTCGCCGCGCTTCTTGGGCCGCGTGTAGCGCAGCCCGATCCAGAGTTCGTAGCGCATGGCGCATGTTAGCATGGCCGGATGCAACTCCATCTCGTCCTTCCCGGCTTGCTCTGGCCGCAGAAGGCGCTGCACGACACCGCTCACGATCTCGATCTGCCGGCGCTCTCCCGGCTGCTCGGCCGCGGCCGCCCGCTCTGGCAGCCGCCGCTGGCGCTGGAGGACTGGCTAAGCCGCGCCTTCGGCATCGCCGCCGATGAAACGCCGGCGGCGGCGTTGCGCCTCCTGGGCGAGGGTGGCTCGCCGGGGACCGACTGCTGGCTGTGCGCCGACCCTGCGCACCTCGCCTTCGAGCAGGGCCGTCTGACGCTCTCAGGCGGCGAGCTGGGCATCACCGAGGGGGAAATGGGCGAGCTCATCGCGGCGCTCACCCCGCATCTCGCCGCCCATCTGCCCGGCTTCGAAGCCTTCACCGCCGGCGCCCCGGGCCACGCCTACCTGAAACTGACGCGAGCGCCGCAGCTCCGGAGCACGCCACCCTCCGCCGCGATCGGCCGCAGCCTGCAGTGGACCTCGCCGCGCGGGCCGGACGCCCCGGCCTGGCTGCAACTGGGCAACGAACTGCAGATGCTGCTGCACACCCTGGCCGCGAACCGGGAACGCGAACGATTGGGCCAGCCCGGCTTGAACACCCTGTGGCTGTGGGGTGCGGGCGCGCTGCCGGAACGTCGCCGCTGCGATTACGACGCGGTCATGCCGTCGGCCTCGCAGTTCGACGCGCTGCTCGCGGGCCTTGCCGCCTGGGCCGGCATCGCCGTGTGTGCGCCGGCGCTGGCGCAATTGCCGCGCACGGGCAACACGCTCTTGGTCTGCGATGCGCTGCTGGCTCCGGCCCAGGAACTGGACGCCAATGCCTGGCGCGAACGGCTGGCCGAGGTCGAGCGCACCTGGCTGGCGCCGTTCGCTGCAGCCCTGGCCACGGGCGGCATCGAGCGCCTGCGTCTGACCGCGCTGGGCGAGGAGGCCTGCCTCGACCTCCAGCTCCAGCGCAGCGACCTGTGGAAATTCTGGCGCAAGCCGCGCGCCCTGCACGAGCTGCCTTACCCGAGCGAGTTCATGTCATGACCCAGATCGTCACCCGGCGCATCCCGATCAGGGCCAGCACGATGCTCGAACAGCAGGGCATACCGCCGCTCCTGGCGCGGCTCTTCGCGGCACGCGGGATCACCGATGCTGATGGGCTGGACACGCGCTTGTCCGGCCTGCTGCCGCCCGAGCGGCTGTTCCGGGCCGAAGAAGCCGGCCGCCTGCTCGCCGACGCGATCGCTGCAAAACGCCGTCTGCTGATCGTCGCCGACTACGACTGCGACGGGGCCACCGCCTGTGCCGTCGGCCTGCGCGCCTTGAGGAGCTTCAATGCCGACGTCCGCTATCTGGTTCCCAACCGCTTCGAATACGGCTACGGCCTGACCCCGGAAATTGTCCGTCTGGCGGCGGCGCAAAAACCCGATCTGTTGATCACCGTCGATAACGGCATCGCCAGCTTCGAAGGCGTGGCCGAAGCCAGGCGCTTAGGGATGACGACCCTGATCACCGACCACCACCTGCCGGCGGCGATGCCCGCGAACGAACTGCCCGACGCCGATGTGATCGTCAATCCCAACCAACCCGGCTGCGATTTTCCCAGCAAGGCCTTGGCCGGCGTCGGCGTGATGTTCTACGTGATGCTGGCGCTGCGCAGCGAATTGCGCCGGCGCGGCCGCTTCGATGGCAGCGCCGAGCCGAATCTGGCCGCCCTGCTCGACCTGGTGGCGCTGGGCACGGTCGCCGACGTGGTGCCGCTCGATCGCAACAACCGGATCCTGGTGGCGCAGGGACTCGCCCGCATGCGCGGGGGCCGGATGCAGCCAGGCATCGCGGCGCTGTTTCGCGCCGCCGGCCGCGACGCCGAGCGCGCCTCGGGCTTCGATCTGGGCTTCGCCCTGGGACCGCGCCTCAATGCCGCCGGCAGGCTCTCCGACATGGCGCTGGGCATCGAATGCCTCGCCGGCGACGATGCCGCGCGCGCGCTCAACATCGCCCAGGAACTCGATGCCCTGAACCGCGAGCGGCGCGCGATCGAAACCGGGATGCAGGACGAGGCGCTCGCCCGCCTGGAGGATGTCGATGCCGGCGGCCGCGCCAGCCTCTGCCTGTTCGATCCGGCCTGGCACCAGGGCGTGATCGGCATCCTCGCCGCGCGCATCCGCGAACGCCTGCATCGTCCGACCTTCGCCTTCGCCGGCGGAACCGAGGACGAGCTGAAGGGTTCGGGCCGCTCGATTCCCGGACTGCACCTGCGCGACGCGCTGGATCTCGTGGCCAAGCGCCACCCCGGACTGCTGCTGCGTTTCGGCGGCCACGCCGCGGCGGCCGGACTCTCGCTGCGCCAGGCCGATCTCACGCGCTTCGAGGCCGCCTTCGAGGAAGTCGCCCGGAGCCTGATCGCGCCCGCCGATCTCTCGCGCACCATCGAGACCGACGGTCCGCTGGAAAACGCCCACATGTCGCTCGCCTCGGCGCGCCAACTAGAGGGGCAAATCTGGGGCCAAGGCTTCCCGGCACCGGTGTTCTCCGACGAGTTCGAGGTGCTGAGCCAACGCCTCCTCAAGGACCGCCACCTCAAGCTGATCCTGGCCAAGAATGGCGCGCGTTACGACGCGATCCAGTTCAACTTCGCCGAGGCAGCGCCAGCGAAAATCCGCTGCGCCTACCGCCTGGGCATCAATGCCTATAACGGCCAGGAGACCGTCCAGTTGCTGCTCGATCACTTCGAGCCGGCCTAGAACGAATAAGCGGCAAGGTATAATCGGCGTTTTCAAGGAAGCCCCGTCCCCATGGAAGCCGAACGCATCAACATCCTCGCCAATCGCCTGGCCGACCTCTCCGGACGCTGCACCGAACTGCGGAGGTATCTTTGACTTCGATGCCAAGGCAGCGAAGCTGGAAATCCTCGCGCGCGACCTGGAAGACCCCGACATCTGGAAGGACGCCCAGCGCGCGCAGGAATTAGGCAAGGAGAAGAAGCTGCTGGAAGACGTGGTGCTCTCGCTCTCCGGGCTCGACCAGGAGATCCGGGACACCCGGGAGCTGTTCGAGATGGCGCGCAGCGAGGACGACGACGACACGCTGACGAGCGTCGCCGGCGACATCGACAGCATCGACGGCGAGATCGCCGGCCTGGAATTCCGCCGGATGTTTTCCAATCCGGTCGATCCCAACAACTGCTTCATCGACATCCAGGCCGGCGCCGGCGGCACCGAAGCCCAGGACTGGGCCTCGATGCTGCTGCGCATGTACCTGCGCTACTGCGAGCGCAAGGGCTTCACGCCCGAGGTGCTGGAGCAATCCGACGGCGAGGTGGCCGGAATCAAGACCGCGACCGTCAAGGTCAATGGCGACTACGCCTACGGCTTCCTGCGCACCGAGACCGGCATCCATCGCCTGGTCAGGAAGTCGCCCTTCGATTCCGGCGCACGCCGGCACACCAGCTTCGCCAGCGTCTTCGTGTATCCGGAGGTCGATGATTCGATCGAGGTGGATATCAATCCGGCCGACCTGCGCGTGGACACCTACCGCGCCAGCGGCGCCGGCGGCCAGCACATCAACAAGACCGACTCGGCGGTGCGCATCACCCACATTCCCTCGGGCATCGTCGTGCAGTGCCAGAACGACCGCTCGCAGCACAGGAACCGCGCCGAGGCGATGGCGATGCTCAAATCCCGGCTCTATGAAGCCGAACTCCGCAAGCGTCAGGCCGAGCAGCAGAAGCTGGAGGACTCCAAGACCGACATCGGCTGGGGCCACCAGATCAGGAGCTACGTCCTCGACCAGTCGCGGATCAAGGATCTGCGCACCAACGTCGAGATCGGCAACACCCAGGGCGTGCTGGACGGCGACCTCGATCCGCTGATCGAGGCCAGCCTGAAGCTGGGTGTCTGAGCGCATGAAGCTCACCATCATCACCGGCGCCTCGCGCGGACTGGGCGCCGCCCTGGCCGCCGCGCTGCTCGAACCCGGACAGCATCTGGTCTGCCTGGCGCGCTCCGCCATGGCTGATCTGGAGCAGCGCGCCAAGGACCAAGGCTGCGCACTCGACCTCCTGCGCCTCGACCTCGCCGACCCGGCCGCCGCCGCGGCGGCACTGGAAGAGTACCTCTCCAGCATGAATGGCGAGGGTTTCGTCGAAGCCCGATTGATCAACAATGCCGGCACCGCCGTCCCGGTCGCGCCGGCGGACAGGTTCTCGGTGGCGGAGATCGCCCAGAGCGTGCACAGCGTCGCGGTGAATCTCGCCGCACCGATCGCGCTCACTGCGGCCTTCCTGCGCGCCACCCGCGCCTGGAGCGCGGACCGGAAGATCCTGAACATCTCCTCGGGCGCCGCCCACACGCCCTATCCGGGATGGAGCGTCTATTGCGCCACCAAGGCCGGCCTCGACCAATTCTCGCGCTGCGTCGCCCTGGAGCAGCGGGACCTGGCCCGAGGCGCACGCATCGTGTCACTGGCACCCGGCCTCATCGACACCGACATGCAGGCGGTGATCCGCGCCGTGCCCGCCGAAGACTTCCCAGCCCAGCCGCGCTTCCTGGCGCTCAAGGCATCCGGCCAGCTCGCCACTCCGGCAGCCGCCGCGCAGCGCATCATCGCCTACATGGAACGCAGCGATTTCGGCGCGCGCACCGTCGCCGACCTGCGCGACGCCGACTAATCATTTCATAGAGACCGCCATGACCGATAACGCCGACGAGATTCCAGAGAACACTGAAAACCATTTGATCGCCGAGCGCCGCGCCAAGCTCGCCGAACGGCGGGCGGCGGGCAACGCCTATCCGAACGACTTCCGTCGCGAGAACACCGCGGAGAAACTCGACGAGCTCTACGGCGGCAAGTCGCGCGCGGAGCTGGAAGCCACGCCGATCGCGGTCAGGATCGCTGGCCGCATCATGCTGAAGCGGGTGATGGGCAAGGCCAGCTTCGCCACGATCCAGGATCTGTCCGGGCGCATCCAGATCTTCGTAGCCAACGACAAGGTAGGCGAGGCGGAACACGCCGACTTCAAGCGCTGGGATATCGGCGACATCGTCGGCGTGGCCGGCACCCTGTTCCGCACCAAGACCGACGAGCTGACCGTCGCCGCGACCGAACTGCGCCTGCTCACGAAATCGCTGCGGCCGCTGCCGGAAAAGTTCCACGGACTCACCGACGTCGAACAGAAGTACCGCAGCCGCTACGTCGATCTGATCACCAACGAACAGACGCGCTTCACCTTCGTGGCCAGGAGCCGGATGATCCAGTCGATCCGGAACTACATGATCGGCCACGGCTTCCTGGAAGTGGAGACGCCGATGATGCACCCCATCCCCGGCGGCGCCGCGGCCAAGCCCTTCAAGACCCACCACAACGCGCTGGACATGGAGCTGTTCCTGCGCATCGCGCCGGAACTGTATCTCAAGCGTCTGGTGGTCGGCGGCTTCGAGAAGGTGTTCGAGGTCAATCGCAACTTCAGGAACGAGGGCCTGTCGCCGCGCCACAATCCCGAATTCACCATGATGGAGTTCTACGAGGCTTACGTCGACTACCGCATGCTGATGGACTTCACCGAGGGCCTGCTGCGTCACTCGGCGCGCGAGGCGCTGGGCACCGAGGTGTTCGAGTACCAGGGCCGCACGCTCGACCTGTCCAAGCCCTTCGCCCGATTGTCCATCGTCGAGGCCATCCACCAGTACCACCCCGGCTTCTCGCTGGCGCAGTTGAACGATGCCGTCTGGTTGAGACGAAAGCTCGTCGACATGAAGATCGAGGTGAAGCCGCACGCCGGCCTGGGCGCGCTGCAGCTCACGCTGTTCGAAGAGACGACCGAAGCCGATCTGTGGGAACCGACCTTCATCATCGACTACCCGGCGGAAGTCTCGCCGCTGGCGCGGCGCAACGACGCCAATCCGGAGATCACCGAGCGCTTCGAGCTGTTCATCGTCGGCCGCGAGATCGCCAACGGCTTCTCGGAACTGAACGACCCGGAAGACCAGGCGGCGCGCTTCCTGGAGCAGGCCCGGGCCAAGGAGGCCGGCGACGAGGAAGCGATGTATTACGACGCCGACTACGTCCGCGCGCTGGAATACGGCCTGCCGCCCACCGGCGGCTGCGGCATCGGCATCGACCGGCTGGTGATGCTGCTCACCGACAGCGCCAACATCCGCGACGTGATCCTGTTCCCGCAGATGCGCTCCGAGTAGCGAAGCTGCTGCCGCTCGCGACGCTTCGCATCTTCTGGTCGAAATGATTACTCCGGCGAAGCTCTCGTTTACCGCGGACGGCACGCCCTACTCGGCGGCCTACGACGACGTCTATCACGCCACGGCGGGCGGACTGGAGCAGGCGCGCCACGTGTTTCTCGGCGGCAATGAGCTGCCCGGCCGCTGGCGCGGCCGCGAGGCCTTCACCATCGTCGAGACCGGCTTCGGGCTGGGGCTCAATTTCCTCGCGACCTGGCGAGCATGGCAGGAAGATCCGCAGCGCTCTTCCCGTCTGCACTTCGTCTCGTTCGAGAAGCATCCGTTTGCCGCCATCGACCTCGACCTGGCGCACCGCCGCTGGCCGGAACTGGCGGGCCTGGCGGCAAAACTGCGGCAACAGTGGCCGGTGCTCGCACCAGGCGTGCAGCGCCTGAATTTCGCCGACGGACAGGTCAGCCTGACGCTGTTCCTGGGCGACGCCACGACACTGCTGCCGCAACTGGTCGCCGGCGTCGACGCCTACTTCATCGACGGCTTCGCGCCGGCGAAGAACCCCGAGCTCTGGTCGGCGCAATTCCTCGCGGCGCTGACGCGCACCGCCGCGCCCGGCGCCACGCTCGCCACCTGGAGCGTCGCCAAGCCGGTGCGCGAGGGGCTCGCGGCCTGCGGCTGGACGCTCGAAAAGCGCGCCGGCTTCGCCGAAAAGCGCGAGATGCTCGCCGGGCGTCTTCCTGGAGACCGCCCCGGGAAGACGCTCGTGCGCAGCGCCGTCGTCGTCGGCGCGGGACTGGCCGGCACCGCCTGCGCCGAGCGCCTGGCATCACGCGGCTGGTCGGTGACGATCATCGACCGGCAGCCAGGACCGGGGCTGGAAGCCTCGGGCAATCCCGCCGGCGTGCTGCGGCCGCTGCCGAGCATGGACGACAACTATCTCGCCCGCCTCACCCGCGCCGCCTACCTGCACGGACGGCGACATCTGCAGGCCTTGAGCGCAGCGGGCCTGCCGCTGCGCTGGGATGCCTGCGGCGTACTGCATCTCGCCCGCGATCCCATAAACGAGGAGAACCAGCGCCGCCTGGTGGCGCGCCATCAGCCGCCCGCCGACTACTTCTGTTTCGTCGAGCGCGATCAGGCGGCCCGGCTCGCCGGCTGGCCGGTTCAGCTGGGCGGCTGGTGGTTTCCCGGCGGCGGCTGGGCGGATCCCGCCAGCCTTTGTCGCGCCAATCTGGAGCGCCACCCCGGGCGCATCCGGACGCGCTTTGGCTGCACCGCCGAGAGTCTGGAGCACGGAGAGGAGGGCTGGCGGGTGATCGACGCAACGGGCGCCGTGCTCGCCGCAGCCCCGATCCTGATCCTGGCCTGCGCCGCCCAGGCACTCCGCCTGCTGCCCGAACTGCAGTTGCCGCTGCGCATCGCCCGCGGCCAGGTCAATTACCTGCCGCAAAGCTTCGCCGCGCCGCCCGAAATCGTCGTCTGCCGCCTGGGCTACGTCACGCCGGCGGCGAACGGTGTCCGCAGCTTCGGCGCCAGCTTCGTCCTCGACAATGCGGACGAAGGGCTGAAAATCGAGGAGACCCGGGGGAATCTGGCGCGGCTTGAGTTCATGCTGTCGGGATATGCCGAGGGTGTCGATCCGGAATCGCTGGCGGGCCGGGCCGGCTTCCGTGCCATGACCCCGGACCGGCTGCCGCTCATCGGCGCCCTGCCCCAGCCCGACGCGGTCCTGGCCGCAGCCCCTGGTGCCACGCCGCTTCGCCAGTATCCGCGCCGGAGCGGACTGTACGGGATGCTCGGGCTGGGCGCGCGCGGCCTGGTCTGGTCTTCGCTCGCCGGCGAACTCCTGGCCGCCCAGCTGGAAGGCGAGCCGCTGCCGCTGGAGCGCGAACTGGTCGATGCCGTCGATCCGGCGCGCTTCGTGCTGCGGGGCCGGCGGCGGCAGGAGTGAAGCGCGGGCTTCAGCCCGAAATGTTCCGCGCCAGGCGCTCCAGCACGCGCTCGCGGCCCAGCACCTCGAGCACCGCGTCGATCGCCGGCGACTGCGGCTGGCCGAGCAGCACCACACGCAGCGGGATCGCCAGTTGCGGCATCTTCATGCCGTGCTCGGCGATCGTCGCCTTGATCGCCGCAGACAGCGCCGCCGCCTGCCAATCGGCCGTCGCGAGTCGGCCCGCCAGCGCCGCCAGCGCAGCGCGGACCGGGTCGGTGAGATGCTGCGCCAGCAGTTCGGGCGAGGGATGCAGGGCGGCGCAGAAAGGGTGCGCGGCATCGGCCAGTTCGTTCAGGTTGGCGACGCGCCCCTTGTACAGCGCCATGACGCGGGCGAGTCCGGCGAAGTCGCCGGCAGCCACCCCCTGCGCAGCCAGCCGCCTCGCGGTCTCGGCGGCCAGACGGGCATCGTCGGCGTGCTTCAGGTAGTGAGCATTCAGCCAGTTGAGCTTCTCGGTGTTGAACTGCGCGGCGGAGGCGGTGACGTGGGCGAGATCGAACCAGGCACAGAACTGTTCCATGGTGAAGATCTCGTCGTCGCCATGCGACCAGCCCAGCCGGGCCAGATAGTTCTTCACCGCCTCGGGCAGGTAGCCCTCCTCCTGGTACTGCAGCACCGACACCGCGCCATGGCGCTTGGAGAGCTTCTGCCCGTCGTCGCCGAGGATCATCGACAGATGCCCGTAGTGCGGCAGCGGCGCGCCCAGCGCCTTGAACATGTTGATCTGGCGCGGCGTGTTATTGACGTGGTCGTCGCCGCGGATGACGTGGCTGATCTTCATGTCCCAGTCGTCGACCACCACGCAGAAATTGTAGGTCGGCGTGCCGTCGCCGCGGGCGATGACGAAGTCGTCGAGTTCGGCATTGGCGACCGCTATCCTGCCCTTCACCAGATCGTCCCAGGCGACCACGCCCTCGGTCGGATTCCTGAAGCGCACCGCGGGTGCCACGCCAGCCGGCGGCGCGGGCAGGATCTTGCCCGGCTCGGGCCGCCAGAAGCCGTCGTAGCGCGGCTTCTCGTTGCGGGCGCGCTGCGCCTCGCGCATCCTTTCCAGATCTTCTGCGGACGTGTAGCAGTGGTAGGCGGTGCCCGCCGCCAGCATCTGCCCGATGACCTCCCGGTAGCGGTCCATGCGCTGCATCTGGTAGTAAGGCCCCTCGTCGACATCGAGGCCCAGCCAGTCCATGCCGTCCAAGATCGCCTGGACCGCCTCCGGCGTGGAACGCGCGACGTCGGTGTCCTCGATGCGCAGGATGAAGCTGCCGCCGTGGCGGCGGGCGTAGGCCCAGGCGAATAGCGCCGTGCGGGCGCCGCCGATGTGGAGAAAGCCGGTCGGGCTGGGAGCGAAGCGGGTACGGATCATGGCGGGGGTCGGCGGTCGAAGGGCGCGAATTTTACCATTTCGCCCGCGCCGCGCTATGCCGCGCGGTCGTGCTCGCCGCACAGCGGCAGCATGGCGCTGCGCGCCGCCTGGGACAGGGCCAGCGCGGCGGCCCAGCCTTCACCGGCGGGCGCCAGCGTCGGCCCGACCTCGAACTCGATGGCAGCCCGCCGCGGCAGCCAGCTCTCGTCGCGCAGCGCGGCGCGGGTCCCGCGCAGGCCGCAGACCACCACCGGAACCCCGGCCCGGCAAGCGGCGACGAAGCCGCCCGTGGCGAAGGGCCTGAGTCCGGCCTCGCGGGTGAAGGTGCCTTCCGGGAACAGCATCAGGCTCTGTCCCGCCTGGAGCGCCGCCGCCATCGCCGCCACGTCCTGCGCGCTCTGCCGCGCCTCGAAGCGTTCGACGAAGATCACGCCCAGTCCCTGCAGCACCGCGCGCAGCACCGGGCGGGCCAGCAGTTCGCGCTTGGCGACGAAGCTGTAGGTAGGCGCCAGCACGGCGGCGAGCAGGATCACGTCGAGATAGCTGGCGTGATTGACCAGCAGCATGTGCGGGCGGGACGGCAGCGCGCCTCTTCCCTTGACGGTCAGGGGCAGGAAGGCCAGGTGCAGGAAGCCCGCCGCCGCGAAATGGGCGATCCTCCGCCCCAGGATCGGCCGCCGCAACAAGGCCGCGAGCCCTCCCGCCAGCGGTGCCAGCAGAGCGAACAGCGCCCAGAAATAGCCGGCGTAGCCCCAGATTGCCGCCCGCCTCAGCGCGAACGCGGCGCGTGCCGCTGCCGAGATCAGCACGAGCCTGGCCGCCTGCACCCTCACCGGCAGGATCTCCCTGCCGAGTTCGCCCCGCTCGTAGGCGGCGCGGCAGGCGGCCCGGCGGATCTTGCCGCTGGAGGTCTTGAGCACGGCATGGGGCGGCGCCAGGACGATGTCGTCCGCGGGCATGCCGATGACGTCGATGGCGGCTTCGTTGATGCGCCGGCGCAGCTCCGGGCTGGCTTGGAGCGCGCGCTCCCGGGTTTCGGCCAGCACCACCAGGCGCTCGGTGCCGCCGAGCGCATCGGTGGCGGCGAACACCGCGACGCAGCCGCGTCTGACGCCCGGCAGATTGCCGACGGCCTGCTCCAGATCGTAGGGATAGATGTTGCGGCCGCCGCGGATGATGAGATCCTTGACCCTGCCCGCGATATAGACCTCGCCTGCCGCCATGTAGGCCAGGTCGCCCGAGTCGAGCCAGCCGTCGCGCTTGAGCCGCGCCGTGGCCTCGGCGTTGCGGTAGTAGCCGCTGGTGGCCGAAGGCCCGCGGAATTCCAGGCGGCCGACGCGGCGCTCGGGCAATTCCAGGCCGGCGCCGTCGAGGATGCGGATCTCGTGTCCGGGCAGCGGCCGGCCGCAGGAAGGAATCGATAAGGCGTCGCTCTCGGAGGCCGCCGCCGGCAGCGCGCGGCCCTCGCGGGCGAAGGGCTCGCGCCGGATGCGGTCGATCAGCGGGCCGCGCTCCAGAGGCGGGAAGGCCAGCCCGACCGAGCATTCGGCCAGACCATAGACCGGGGCGATGGCCTCGCGGCGCAGACCGCAAGCGGCGAAGCGCCGCGCGAAGGCTTCCAGCGTCGCCGGGCTCACCGTTTCGGCGCCGTTGAAGGCCAAGCGCCAGGCCGACAGGTCCACGCCCTGCAAGTCCTCGTCGGCGATCTTCTTCAGGCACAGCTCGAAGGCGAAGTTCGGCCCGGCGGAAACGGTGCCGCGATGGCGCGACAGCGCCGTGAGCCAGCGGGCCGGCCGGGCGAGGAAGGAGAGCGGCGACATCAGCACCAGGGGGATGCCGTGGTAGAGCGAGCCCAGCCAGGCGCCGATCAGGCCCATGTCGTGGTAGAGCGGCAGCCAGGAGACGAACACGTCTTGCCCGCCGATCCCCGCCGCCCGCCCCATGGCGCGGATGTTGGCGAGCAGATTGGCGTGGCTGAGCACCACTCCCTTGGGGTCGCCGGTGCTGCCCGAGGTGTATTGCAGCAGCGCGATATCCTCGGCGCGCGCGCGGTAAAAGGCTGTCGACGGCCCCGGCTCGCTGAGCTCTTCCGGTGTGAGGATCGTGGCGAGACTCAGCACCGCCGCCACCGGCTTCGCCTGCTTTACGGTGATCATCAATGCCGCCTCGGCATTGGCCAGGATGCGCCCGTGGCGGCGCAGGTGGTCCTCGATTTGCGCCAGCCGCGCCGGCGGATAGATGGGCACCGGGATGCCGCCCGCGATCAGCACCGCGAAGAAGCACTCCAGGTAGGCGCGTCCGGTCGGCAGCATCAGCGCCACCGTCTGCCCCGTCTGCAGTCCGCGCCGCCGCAGGCCGGCGGCGCTGCGCTGCGCCGCTTCGAGCAGGGTGCCGTAACTGACGGCGTCCTCTCTTCCGTCTTCGCCGAGCAGGAGCACATGCACGCGCGTGGGCTGGCGTGCGGCATGCCATTCCAATGCTTCGACCAGGGTCATGGCCGCCGCCGGCGGGGCGAGCTGCCGCTCCGGCACGAGCGCTGTCGGCGCAGACGGCAGCACCGGCGCTAGCGCGTGTCCGAGGCAGCGCAACAGATCGCGCGGCGTTTCCGCCTCGGCCAGCGCCGCCTCGGGCAGGGTCACGGCGAAGGCCTGTCCGACCCTGAGCAGCAACTCCACCCGCGCCATGCTGTCCAATTGCAGGTCGCGCTCGAACGAACTGTCTACGCTCACTGCGAACGACAGGCCCGGATGCGTTTCCCGCAGCAGCTGGCGGACGATTTCCAGCATGCGTACGGCGGCTTGGTCGGCGGCGATGTCGGGCATGGGCGAGGCCTTGCTGGGATACGAAGTCGTTGATTATGCCCGCGCCCTGTCATCCGGGAGGCGGCGCGAGCTTCAGGAAAGATGGCGACGAAAAAGAAATCTCCGCCAGGATACGGCAAGTTTTGATATGCTTAATGGAACATTTATTCATCATTCGCCGGGCCGGCGATGATGAATCAACGTGTCCTTTGAAATTTCGGAACAGTCCTGATGAGGAAGCGCCCAATAATGAAGACGGAATCGATGGCCAAGACCCGATGAGTATTAGGGTCATGCTCGCCGACGATCACAGGATCATGCGCGAGGCCTTGCGCTCCGTGCTGGAGCAGGAACCCGACATCGAGGTGGTGGCAGAGGCGGCAGACGGCATCGAGGCGCTGAGGCTAGCTGACGAGAACGCCCCCGACCTCGTCGTCATGGACATCGGCATGCCCGGCCTGGACGGTATCGAGGTGACACGTCAATTGCTCAAGTCGCATCCGGCGGTCAAGGTGGTGGCGCTATCGACCTATTCGGACCGGCGCATCGCGGCGCGGATGATGGAGGCCGGCGCCAACGGCTACGTGATCAAGGCCGCCGGCAGCGACGAACTGGTGCGCGCCATGCGCGCCGCGGTACGCGGCGAAATCTATCTCTGCCCCGAGATCGCCGGCCTGATGGCAGAAGCCGGCCGGCTGCGCAGCGGCGAACAGCGACGCGAACGGAAGCGGCCGCACGAGCGACGGCTCGGACAGCGCGAGCGCGAAGTGCTGCAACTCCTGTCGGACGGCAAGACGGCAGACCAGATTGCCACTCACCTGAACATCGCCACCACCACCGTCGAAGCCCATCAGCGCAACATCATGCGCAAGCTCGATGTGCACAGCACCGCGCAACTGGCCACCTACGCCATTTTGCACGGGCTGATCGCCTCCTGAGCCCGTTACAGATCCAGCACCAGCAGCGGACTCTTCGCCCGCGAGACGCAGGGCAGAATCTGCTTGCCGGCGCGCTTCTCCTCATCGGACAGGAAGGCGTCGCGGTGATCGGGGATGCCTTCGATAACGCCGGTGAGACAGGTGCCGCAGATACCCTGCTCGCAGGAAGTGGGAATGTCCACGCCCTGCGCCGCGAGGGCGGCAACGATGGTCTTGTCCTCGGGAATGACGTAGCTCGCGCCGGAACGCGCCAGCCTGACCGTAAACGCCCGCTCGGAGACGGCATCGGGCTGGGGGGCAGCGGCGAAGTATTCGAGATGCACCGCCTCCGGCGGCCAGCCCATTGCCGCCGTGGCGACGACCAGATCCATGAACGGACGCGGCCCGCAAAGATAGAGCTGGGCGCCTGCGGATCTGTGCGCCAGCAGACCCCGCAAGTATTCGCGCAGCGCCTCCGGATCAAGGCCGTAATGGAGGCTGGTGCGCTCCTTGAAGCCGGGTCCTGCGAGCAGATCGCGAAATGCCGTATGTTCGGCCGAGCGGGTGAAATAGTGCAGCTCGAACGCGGTGCCCCGGCCGAGCAACTGACGCGCCATCGAGAGCAAGGGCGTGACGCCGATGCCCGCAGCCAGCAGCAGCTTTGATCCGGTGGTCTGATCGAGCGGGAAGTTGTTGCGCGGGGCGCCGATTTCGAGCACGTCGCCCGCCCGCAGACGCTCGTGCATGGCGCGCGAGCCGCCGCGGGATTCCGGCTCCCGCTTCACGGCGATCAGATAGCGGCTGCTGTCTTCGGGAGCGTTGCACAGCGAATACTGCCGGATCAGACCGGCGACATGGACGTCGATATGTGCCCCGGGTGTGAACTCCGGCAATGCGCTGCCATCCGCCGACACCAGCTCGAACGAGGCAATCTCGTCCGTCTCGCGCGCTATCCTGGCTATCCTCACCGCTAGCGTGTTCATCGTCGCCCACCGTTGTTCATCACCATGATCGCTCCTGACTTCTTCCCTGCGCCGAAAAGCCGCGGATTATAGCGCAGGGCCGCGCCTACCCGTCGGCGCGACACCGTACAATGCCCGCATGAATAGCGACAAGCCCTTTTCGGCACTGACTCCCGACGGCGTCATGACGGCCTTGGAGAGCGTAGGCACGGCGCCCGATGGTCGGCTGCTCGCCTTGAACAGCTACGAGAACCGCGTCTACCAGGTGGGCATGGAAGCAGGGCCGCCAGTGGTGGCGAAGTTCTATCGACCCGGCCGCTGGAGCGACGCCGCCATACTCGAAGAGCACGCCTTCGTGCGCGATCTGGCCAGCCGCGAGATTCCGGTGGTGCCGGCCTTGTCGCTGGCCGGCCGAGGCACGCTGCACGCAAGCGCGGGATTCCGCTTCGCGGTCTTCGAAAAACACGGCGGTCGCGCCCCCGAGCTCGAAGATCCCGACACCCTGGAGTGGCTGGGCCGCTTCATCGGCCGTATCCACGCGGTCGGCGCGGTTTCAGCCTACCGGCAGCGCCCCAGCCTCGATCTCGCCAGCTTCGGCAGCGAGCCGCGCGATTACCTGCTGGCCCACGGCTTCATTCCGGCGGACCTCAACGCTGCCTGGCACAGCGTCGTGGATCAGGCGCTGGCAGGCGTGCGCCGTGGCTTCGCAGCGGCGGGCAAGACGCGGGCCCTGAGACTGCACGGCGACTGCCACGCTGGCAACGTGTTGTGGACCGACAGCGGCGAGAGGCGCGGCCCGCACTTCGTCGATTTCGACGACAGCCGCATGGGGCCGGCCGTCCAGGATCTGTGGATGCTGCTTTCGGGCGAACGCGCCGAGATGACGCGGCAGTTGAATCAATTGCTGGCCGGCTACCGGCGCTTCTGCGATTTCGATGCCCGCGAATTGCATCTGGTCGAGGCCTTGCGCACCTTGCGGCTGATCCACTATTGCGCCTGGATCGCACGACGCTGGCATGACCCCGCCTTTCCGCTGGCCTTTCCCTGGTTCAATACGCAGCGCTACTGGCAGGACCGGATCCTGGAATTGCGCGAGCAGATCGCGCTGATGGAAGAAGCGCCGCTCGAGCTTGACTGATTTCTTATGCCCTTGGCGTGGCCATTCGCCGGGCCTTGCCCCCTACCCCCGGATTGGCGCTAGAATGGCCGCGGCCAGATGGCTATTTCATGAAAGGATGAGGCGCATGAACAAAGCAGAACTGATCGAAATCGCCGCGAAAGAGGCAGACCTGAGCAAAGCTTCCGCGGGCAAGACGCTCGACGCCATCGTCGCTGCGGTGGTGAAGGCGGTTGCCAAAGGCGACACCGTGACCCTGATCGGCTTCGGCACCTTCAAGTCGAGCAAGCGCGCGGCGCGCACGGGCAAGAACCCGCGGACCGGCGAGGCGCTCAAGATTGCCGCCACCACGGTTCCCAAATTCAGCGCCGGGGCCGGCTTCAAGGCCGCCGTCGCGGGCAAGAAGGCCAAAAAGTAATAACAAGCCTGCCGTAAAAAGCCCGCCCCATCGGCGGGTTTTTTTCATGTCATTGCAGCTTCTTCAAGACAAAAGCCTTCATCTCCGGACTCAGTCCTTCCGCAGTCTGGGCACGCCGGTAGGCTTGTTGCGCCTCAGCGGCGTGGCCGTCAGCTTCCAGCGCCAGACCCAGTCCGAGCCACCAGCGTCCCTCGCGCGGTCGCAGGCGCAATGCCGCCTGATAGTGGCTCGCCGCATCGTGCGGCTGGTGCAGACGCGCGAGCAGGACCCCGGCAAAGCCCTGGTAATCGGCATCGTTCCCGGCGCTGGCGGCATACTGCTGCAGGGTGCCCCAGGCTGCCGCCAGATCGCCGCGCTCGACCTCGATGCGGGCCAGCGCCATGGCCCAGGCGGTTTGCGTCGGCATTAACTGCAGGCCCTCCTTCAGCAGGACTTCCGCATCGTCCCACTGCTTCTGCCCGGCCAGCATCGCCAGCAGGGTCTGCCGCGCCGCGAGGTGGCGGGGATCTTCATGGAGGGCGGCACGAAACTGCGTCGCTGCCTCCGCCATGTGCCCCCGCTTGTAGGCGGCGACGCCCTTGCGGTAATCGGCCTCGGCGCGATCGCTCGGCGACTGCGTCTTGTCGATGACCACCCGGGCATCGGCGGCTCGCGTCATCCGCGCCGACGCCGGCTTCTCCACCACCGGCGCCGCAGGCGGCGATGCCTTCGGGCCCTTGGCCGGACTGTTGATCTTCAAGCCGGCGCCGCTCTCCGAAGTGCGGGCTTGCAAGGTCTCGGAAAGAGACGGCAGCGGCACGACGCGATCCGCTGACGCAAGCTGTCGGCGCGCCGTAGGGAGCGTCGCGACCGCCGGGGCTGGAGCTGGAGCTGGAGCTGGTGCTGGAGCTGGAGCTGGAGCTGGAGCTGGAGCTGGAGCTGGAGCTGGAGCTGGTGCCGGAGCCGGTGCTGGAGCTGGAGCTGGTGCCGGCGCGACTGCGATGGCCGACGCCGCGTGCGGCTTGAGCACCGCCATCGTCGGCGCCGCTTCGGGCAGCCAGGGCCAGCGCGGCAACGAGCGCAAGGCGGGCGACCAATAAGCGGAGGTCTGGACGGCGGCTATGACCACCGCCGCCAGCGCCAGCAGCAGCCAGGTACGGCGGCTGACCATGGGCGGCCGCGCCGGCTCCGGCAGGGAGCGCACTTCATTGGGCAGCGACGCCTGACCGTCGACCGCGTGGCGGCTGTCCAGGTCGCGCAGCATCTTGTTGATCAGGCTCATCGCGTCACGAGAACCACCACCAGCGGCGCAGCTTGACGCCTTCGGTATCGCGCGCCGCGGCGCTGACGTGGCGGCCGGCCACGGTCGCCTTGCCCTCGCCGTAGGCGGCGAGCAGCGACTTGTGGGCGAGGATATTCACCAGGCGCGGAATCCCTCCCGAGTAGCGGTACAGGCGGCCCAGCGCCGGCAGCGAAAACAGCGCGCTGCCGCGGTAGCCGGCCACCTGCAGACGGTGGGTCAGGTAATAGCCCAGCTCGTTGCGGCGCAGACCCTTCATGTTGTAGCTGAAGGCGATGCGCTGCTGCAATTGGCGCACCGAAGGATCGGCCAGCTTCTGGTTCAGCTCCGGCTGGCCAAACAGCACCACGTGCATCAGCTTGCGTTTCTCGGTCTCCAGGTTGGAGAGCAGGCGCAGCGCCTCCAGGCTCTCCAGCGGGGCGGTCTGCGCCTCATCGACGCAGAACACCACGGTCTTGCCGGCGCGGGCGAGGTCGAGCAGGCGCTTGTTGATCTGCTTGATCAGCTGGAATTGCTGTTCATTGGCGTCGAGCTTCAGGCCCAGTTCGTCGGCCACCGCCAGCAGCAGGGGCAGCGGCGCCAGCGAGGGATTGGGCAGATAGGCGGTGTGGTACTTCTCGCCCAGGGTCGCCAGAAAGCGACGGCAGAGCAGGGTCTTGCCGGTTCCCACCTGGCCGGTGATCTTGATGAAGCCCTCGCCGCTCTTCAGCGCCACCACCAGGGTGTTCAGCGCTTCCTGATGGGCGGTGGCGGCGAACGCATAGCTGGTGTCCGGGGTGATGCCGAAGGGTCGTTCGCTGAGGCCAAAATGGGCGAGATACAAGTGCGCTGTCCCGGTTAGTGCCGCGTTGGAGAAGACGGCAGCATCGACCGGTCGCGCCCCGGGTCGAGCCCCTGGTCAAATGCCTGAAGCCGGCCCCGGACTGCCTGCAATGCTTCCCTGGAAACCTTGTCGCTGTCGATGATGGTCGGCTTGATCAGAATCACCATTTCGCTCTTGCTCGAAGTCCTGCTGCGCTGGCCGAACAGGCCGCCGAGCAGCGAGCTGTCGCTGGTGCCCGGCAACTGCGCGCTGTTGCGCGAATCGTTCTGGCTCATCAGGCCGCCGATGGCGACGATGTTGCCGTCCTCGACGCGCACAATGCTGTCCGTCTCGTTGATGCTGCTGGCCGCCAAGGGCAGCGTGTAAGTTCCCTGGGCGCCCAGGTCGATGGTCTTCGGACTGTCGGAGACGGTGGACACCGCCGGATGGACGTGCAGGATGATGTTGCCGTCGTCGTCGATCTGCGGCGTCACGTCGAGCGAGATGCCCGAGAAATAAGGCTGCAGCGTTAGGCTCGGCGTCGTTACGTTACCGCCGGCGGTGCTGGTGGTTGTCGTGGTACTGACGTTGGTGACGTAGAGCTGGTCGGTACCGACCTTGAGCAGCGCCTGCTGGTTGTTGAGCGTGGCGATGCGCGGGCTGGAGAGCACCGCGACGTGGCCCTGGGTCTGCAGGAAGGAGATCAGCGCCGCGAAGTTCTTGGTCTGGAAGGCCAGACCGATCATGCCCTGGCCCACCGCCGTTGCCGCCACCGATCCGGCGAAGGCGCCGGGGGTGACGCTGCCGTTGACGCCGGTCAGCGCCGACGGCGTGCCCGCGCCCGAGAGCGCGCTCAAGGTGGTGCCGGCGGCCACCACGCCGGCCTGGATCGCGGTCGGGTTGCCGGAATTGAGCCCCGGCGTGCCGCTGCCGAACAGCGACCAGTTGATGCCCGACTGGGCGTCGTCGGACAGCGTCACCTGGACGATCTTGGCTTCCAGCATCACCTGCCGATCGACCACCAGCTGGGTGGCTTTCAGGTAACGCGCGACGTTGCGCAGGTCGGCCGGGAAAGCCCGCACCACCACCACCCCGGACATCGGATTGACGATCACCTGGCGGCCGTCGGCGGTGCCGACGATGGCGGTCAGGGCGCGGGTCAGATCGCGCCAGAAATCCGCGTCCGAGCTCGTGCTGACGCGGCTGGTATCGTCGCTCGAACGTGAGCCGGCGACATTGCCGGCCGGCTGGGTGGCGCTGGCGCCGGTCACCTGGCCGGCGCTGGAGCCGCTGATGGCGCTCGACGTCACCCGCAGATCGCTGCTGCCCACCCGCCGGCCGGTCAGGTAGTTGATCTGGAAAACGCGCGACTGCAGCGTGTTGGGCTCGATGAAGATGCGGCTGCCCTCCACCCGGTACTCGTAGCCGTCCAGATCGCGCAGCGTGTCGAGCGCCTCCTTCAAGGTCACGTCCTTGAGATTGACGGTGATCCGTCCGGTGAGCTTGGGCGGCAGCAGCATGCTGTAGCGCGTGCCGCTGACCAGGGCCATGAATACCTGGCCGGCCGGGGCATCGACCACCGACAGGTCGAAGCGCGGATCAAGGTCCGCGGTGGCCTTGGGCATCTCGATCGCGAGCGGCGGCATCAGGGCGCGGTCGATCGCGTCGGTCTGCACCTGGCGCTGGGCGACCGCACGCCCGAGCTCGTCGTTGATTCGCTCCAGGGTGGCGCTGGGCTTGGGCGCCGGACCGGCGCAGGCGGCCAGGAGGAGCACGCCGCCCAGGGAGAGAAGATGTCGCAGACGTGAGTCAGCCATGCTCATCGCGGCCGATCCGCTCTGGCGGGCGGGGTCGGCGGCTTCTTTTCCGCCCCCGGCGTCAGCCGCAACACTTCCCTGCCGCCTGGTCCCTGCAAGACGGCTTCCGTGTCGCTGAGACGGACCAGGGTCCGCTCGCCGAGCTTGCCGCCCAGCGCGACGGTGCTGCCGTCGATCACCGCCAGCGGCCTGCGGCCCGGCCGCCGGATCACCGTCTGCAGGCCGCCCGTGGCGGGCGCCATGGCAGCGCCCGGGGCGACTGCGCCGGCCGGCGCCGGCGGACGGGTCGGATCGGCGAGCGGCGCCTGCCCCAGTGCCGATCCCGGAATGAGCACGGCCGCAACGGCCAAGCGCAGAAACGGCGAGGGTCTCAGAGCACCAGCCATTGCTTGTCCAGACTCAAGGTATATACGGTCAAGGTCAATACATTGCGCGGATACTGGTCGACTGCCAGGGTGACGCGCTTCCAGAGGATGCGCTGCGGCAGGCGCTCCAGCGCCGCGAGGTATGTTAACAGATCGTTGTAGCTTCCCGCGATGCGAATCTCGACGCCGTGCTGGTAGATGTTCGGCGCAGCGGCCGCCGGCTTGATGCCGCCGGGCGTCTTGCCGCCCTTGAGGCTCTTGGCGACCGGCACAGCGGCGGCTTCGATGAGCGGCGTCGGCGGCAAGGTGCGCAAGGCGAGCAGTTCCAGATGGGGGTTCTTGCTGAGCAGCGACTCCAGCAGCGCCTGCATTTTCTCCGGCGGCACCAGGCTGCCGCTCACGGCGGCGAGCTTCGCGTCGAGTGCCGCCATGCCGGCACGCGTCTGCGCCAGGGCGGCGCGGCTGGCGGCATCGGGATCGGTGAGTTGCGACCGCATCCCGGCCAGTTGCGCCTCGACTGCGGCCCGGCTGGTCCCGATCTGGACGATGCGCTGGGCAAAGCCCGCCTGACGCACCAACTGCGGCTCGATCAGCAAGGAGTAGCCGAGGAAGGGCAAGGCGAACAGCAGTGCCGCCGCCACCATGGCCCGCTCGCGGCGAGCCAGCGCATTGAAACGCAGCGACGCCGCCAGCCATTGCTGCTTCACGGCATTTTCTCCGCGGCCGCCGACGCGCCCTGCGCCAGCACGAAATCGACGTATCCGGCCGGCTCGGCGGCGGACGAGCCGGGCACTGCGGCGCCCGGCTTGTCCTCCGGACGCCGGATGCTCAGGGTGGCGAAGCTGCGGCCCTGAAAGGCGGGCTCGGAATTCAGGCGCCGGATGTATTCCGGCAGCGCTGCGGGGTCCAGCATCCGGCCGCGGATTTCCATGGCGCTGCCGCCGGCGTCGATGGTGAAACCGGTGAGCCACAGGCCGCTCGGCACCTGGCGGGCGAAGCCGCGCAGATAGGCTGAGAAGCCGCTGGTGTTGCCGATGGCGCCGCTAGCGAGAACCGTCATGAGCCCCTGGCGAGCCTGAAGCTGCGCCCGGGCATTGGCCACATCGGCCAGCAGTTCGGCGTTGGGCTTGCGCGCCGCGACGGCCTTGGCCGTCTCGACCAGACGCGCCTGCGCCGCCTTCAACTGCGCCGACAAACGCTCCGCCTCGCGTTCGCGGCCGTCGGCCCGCACCCTGGCGGCGCCGTAGCCGACGACGACGAGCGCCAGGAGCGTGACGCAGACGAGCGCCAGCGGCGTCGCGGTGAGCCAGTCGCGCGTTCGCCGCAGAGCCGGATTGAGCAGATTGATTTGCTGAGTCATCGCCGGACTCAGCCGCGCAGCGCCGCACCCAGCGCCTTAAGGCACTGGCTCTGGCGCGCGGGCAGCAACAATTCTGGCAGCGCGGGAAAATCGAGCACCTGACTCAGGTCCAGTTCCTCGACCGGCAAGGGAATATCCTTGCGCAGATATTCGAAAAACTCCGGCAACTCCGGCAACGGCGAGACCAGCAGGCGGGTCACTGAAATGTGGCCGTGCTGCCGGTCGAAATTGTCGAGCGAGCGCTGGGCTTCGAGCGCGACGCGCTCGAACAGTTGCTCCCGCCGCGCCGAGTCAGCCTGCTGCAACTGCGGCAGGCTCACCTCGATGCGGCGTGCCGCGATCAATTCGCCGCGGAAGGTGAAGGTCAACAGCGCGCCGGCAGCGTCGAAGGCGAGCAGCGCCAGGCCGCGGTTTTCCTCCTCGAACAGGGCCGAGACGTTGCGCTGCGCCAGCTCCGGAATGTCGATCGCCGCGAGCGGCACGCGGGCTTCGTCGAACAGTGCAATCCTGGGGGCGAGCAGTTCGTTGCCGGCAGCCACCGCGAAGACCTGCTTCGCCCGCCCGGCGGTGCCGGAATCGCCGGGAATCTCCAGCATGTCGACGGTCGCCGCCTCGACCGGATAGTTGAGCATGTCCTTGATGCGCCAGCGCAGCGCCTGCTTAACTTCGGCGGCTGGCACTTCTGGCGGCTCGACCTGCAGCATCTGGTACTCGCCGTCAAAGAGCAGGTGGCTGCAGCGATAGCGGCCGAGCCCCAGGCCCTTGCACAGCGCCCGCAGGGCCGCGAGATCGTCGGCGGCGCGCGGCTGGGACCGCAGCACCACGACCTCCGGCCGTCGCCCCTGCCGGCGCCGGACATGGGCGAGATCGAAGCGATCCGGAGCGATCGCCACCGACATCCATCCGTCATGCAATTTTCGGCGCAGCATCGTCGTGGTCAAAATGATCGCAAGATATAGCTTTAAGGATACTATCTAATCCATTATTTCACAATGGTTTTAACACGAAAACAGAGAGGGGAAAGTCCGTCCGGCAGGGTTTTTCAGTAGTTTTCGCGCAGATAGATGAACGGGCTCTTGGCGATGCCGAAGGTCTCGCGGCCCAAGCCCGGCAGCCAGGTAATGGCCGAGCTCAGCGCCACGCTGCCCTTGCCGCTGGGCGTCGGACTGGGTTTGCTCAGAGTGATCGCGCCGAGCCCGAGACTAAGCGTGCCGCCTCCCTGGATCGTGGTCGTGATGGCGGCGCCCGGCCCTGGCGCCTGGGTGAAGCTGGCGCTGGCGATCGAAGTGCAGCTATCGAGGCTGTTGGGAACGTAGTTGCTGCCGTTCCAGTATTGGGCAGAAACATTCACCGGCAGCGCGAGCAGTCCGGAGCCGTAGGCGTTGGCGATCTGCAGGCGCCCGTAGCGGAGCTTGGTGAGCGGCGACAGCACGGCCGTCGACCCCGTGACCGTCGCACCGTTTAACTTGGTGATCAATGCGCCGTCGTTGTCGGCCACCGAGACCTTCAGCGCGAAATTGTCGTAGGGCCCGTCGGCTGTGGAAAGTCGGCTGAAGTCGTAGGCAGTGCCGCTGGCCGTGTATTGGCCGGCGCTCCACGCGGTGCTGGCCGGCAGAGTGCCCGGCAGATTCGGACTCAGGCGGGCGCTGAGCGGATTGATCGGCGTACCGGCATTGTCCCCCTCGATGTCGAGCGTCGCGAGACAGGAATTGGGCGAGCACAGTCCGGAGAAATTGCCGCCGGTGGTGTATCGGGAGAGCCGCACGCCGGAACTGCTTATGGCGCTGACCCCGAGCGAAATGCCGAGAGCGGGCTGACTCATATACGTAAAGCCGTTGGGCGCGACGCCGCAGGCGGGTGTCAGACTGGCAGTGACTTCGTAGTGGTCCGGATAGAAGCGCCCCAGCGGCCCCAGGCTGGTAGCGCCGATGGTGCAGCCGTAGCGGCTGTTGCTCAGCGAATTGGAGGAAGCGTTGAGAACACAGTCGCCGCTGCTGCCGTGATCGACATTGCCGACGATTCCCGTCACCTGGTCGACGGCGGTGAAATAGGGATCGGTCACGGCATTGGCATTGAAGGTGAGCGTGCCGACGTCCTGATACTGGAAGCTTCCAGACGACGACGCGCCCGTCGCCGCGGGGAAGCTGCCGGTCAAGGCGCCGCTGGCGATGGTGACGTTGTTGTGATCGACGATCTGGGTGGCATCGGCCTGCGGCGTGCCGGTGTAACCAGAACTCACCCCGGCATTGGCAATCAGGTTGAAAGTCGCCCCGGCCTTCATGGGGTAAGTTGATGTATTGGAGAGCGAGAGCTGCTGCGGCCGGATTGCGAAATTATCGGAGGAGCACACCGGCTGGGTGCCAGAGACGATGCGTACTCTGACGTTCCTGGCGGCATTCGGATAGGAGAAGGTAAAAGACTTGCGCCCGTTGTCGGCATTTTTGAACGTGTAGGCAGTCGCTGCGCTAAGGCCGGTAGCGGTATCGCCGCAGTTGCCGCTGGCCGCGGTCGGATCGACCAGTGAGACGGAAACGGAAGCGCGCGAAGCGGTATTGACCGCCCCCCCGGATACCGCCAGCACATCCAGATTGAAGGCGGTGCCCGACAGCTTGGTGTAGATCGGTGTCGCAGGCGCCTGCCCGGTTTCGACCGCATCGAAACACGCGGCGACAAAGGTGATGTTGCACGTGGATCCCGTGGGACCGCCGACGCACAGCGTCACATTGGGAGCAACGGGTGAAGTCGCGGAGGCCCCCAGCGTGTAAGTGCTACCGGTACTGCCCGAGAGGCTCACCGTCGTATTGCCGCCGCTGAAGGTGACGGGATTGCTGAACCAGGAAGCTCCGGAAGTCGGCGAGGTCGACAGCGTGGCCGTGACGTTGCCGGTATAAAGCACGCTGCAATCTGCAGTCGCGCAGGCCTTGATGGTCACTGTATCGCTGCCGCAGGCGGTGGCGTCGTGATCCAGTTCGAGGTGATCGAGCGAGACGGTCTGCTGGCTGTTGGAGCAGACCGAGAGGTTGGCGATCTCGTGGATGTTGGTCGACGCGCCGGTCGCTCCGGTGAAGGACAGATACCAGTTGCTCGGCACCCCTGCCTGGCCTTGTACGGCCTTGGCATCATAGGGTGCGATCAGATAACTGTAGCCGGAGCCCGTGTCGCGCTCAACCGAAGTCCAGGCATGGACGCTGTCGGAATGATCGACGGTGATCCGGTATTTGTAAGCGGGACCGGAAGTCGCAAGATGATTGCCGCTCGCGTCGGTGTCGATCCCGAGCGGCGACAACGAGCTCGTGCCGGTCATGTAACTGTATCCGGTATAGCCCGAACCCGAGCCGCGCACGGCGACCGATTCGGCTGTGACGCCGGGGGCGGAGCCGCCGGTTCGTCCCTCGGTATTGGCGGAATAATTGCCGTATTCGTCGATGCCCACGCCCAGCCAGCCGCCGGTGAAGCCCGGATGCGTGGTGTCGCCGCCCAGAGCAACCTGCTTCGGCGCATAGCCCAGCGAGCCACCGAAAGCGCCCGCCACAGGCGCCACCGAGGCATCTGACAGGATGATGCCGATGCCGTCGGCGCCGGGATCGGTGCCGCCATAGGCGTAATCGGTGAATTGGACGACGATCTTGTTGCCGAAGGCGGGAAAGAGTTTGTTCAGCGTGGCGTAGGTCGACACGTCGCCGCTGGCATCGGTCAGGCGCAGCCGGTTACTGAGGGCGACGGGATTGCCGAAAGCGCCGCCCTGGTTGCCCACCGACCAGTTGTTGAGATTCGAAAAATTATCCGTATAGCAGACCATGCCGCTGCTGGTGATGTCAAAGCTGCTGCTGATCGCGCCGGTGAGTCCGGCGCTGCTGGCTATCAGCGTATAGCCAGAGCCCGCGGCGTTGATCGACAGATCGCTGAAGGTGGCGACCCCGGCATTCGCCGCCACCGAGAGCGTCCCGCTCAGGATCCCTGCCCCCGGATTGCTGCCAATCGCCAGCGAGACCGTACCGGTGCTCGACGTCACGACGTTCCCGTAGGCGTCATTGAGTTGCACCGTGACCGGCGGACTGATGACGGCCCCGCCGGCCGCATTGCTGGGCTGGATGGAGAACAAGAGTTTCGTGACTGCCCCAGCCAAGATATTGAAGGCGCTGCTGGAGGCACCGGCCAAGGCGCCGTCGCTGGCCGCCAGCGTGTAGCCGGTGCCCGCCTTGTCGATCGCCAGGGTGCTGAAACTTGCCACGCCCGCCACCGCCGCGACCGAGACCGTGCCGCTCAGGCTGCCGCCGCCCGGATTGTTGCCGATGGCGAGCGTCACCGTGCTAGTGTTGGTCGTCACGGTATTGCCGTTGTTGTCCTGGATAGCCACGGTCACCGCCGGGCTGATCGCGCTGCCGGCCGCGGTATTGCTCGGCTGGCTGACGAACACGAGTTTCGCCGCCGCCCCGGCCGTGATGTTGAAGGCGCTGCTGGTGGCGCCGGCCAAGGCGCCGTCGCTGGCCGCCAGCGTGTAGCCAGTGCCCGCCTTGTCGATCGCCAGGGTGCTGAAGGTGGCAACCCCGGCGACCGCCGCAACCGAAGTCGTGCCGCTCAGGCTGCCGCCGCCCGGATTGTTGCCGATGGCGAGCGTCACCGTGCTGGTGTTGGTCTTCACGGTATTGCCGTATCGGTCCTCGATGGCCACGGTCACCGCCGGAGTAATGGCGCCGCCCGCCGCGGTATTGCTCGGCTGGGTGACGAAGCCCAACTTATTCGCCGCTCCCGCAAGCTCGGTCAAGGTGCCGAAGTTCGCACCCGCCGCAACGCCGTTCAGGGTCGCGGTGCCGCTATTGGTGATATTTCCGCTAGCCAGCGGCGTGCCCGCATTCGGCCGCACCTGGATGTTGGCCCAGGTAATGCGATATTGCCTGTTGCCGCTTGATGATTGAGTTACGGTGAAGGTAATCGCGCTGGCCGTGATCGAAGTGAAACTCAGCGTCAGAAGGTTTCCGCTGTTACCCGCGATCCGGGTGACCGTGGCGGTAGGGATTGCCGCTGTGTTGAATGAAAAACCCGCAGGCGCGTTGAAAACGATGGTTCCCGTCGAAACATTTCCGCTCGCGCTCTCAGAATAGACCGGCCCGGTCAAGATGGTCCAGGTCGCGGTGCCGTTGGCGATATTGGTGTCGGCCGAGATGGCTGAACCACCAGTGGCAGCAGTCAAGCTTCCGGCCCGGACAAATCCGGAAGCCACCAACAAAACCAATGCAAGCAAGAGTCCCAGAAATTTCCGCATCATTTCACCTAGAAGCTTACCTGCATCTGCCTTTCCACGTATGCCAGCCCCGGCGAACTATTCGGACAACTGCCCGCAGCAGGCTGGTTGCAGGCGGTGGCGATGATTTGGTACACGGTCGGGCCGCCGGAGGCATCGGGATAGGCGCTGCATTTCACCGTCACGGTGAAGGTCGCCAGGGTGGTCGCGGCGGCGGGAAATGCGAAGGAAGTGGTGCTCGCACAGCTTCCGTTTCGGGTCTGCTGATAGACGCCCCACTCGATGCCGGAACGCGCCGCCTGATAGGCACGCTCGCCTTGCACGTCGAGCGCGGAGCCGATCTGCTGGCTGGTCGAGACGGAGACGATGAAGGCGCCCAGCGCCGCCAGCACGACCAAGAGGAAGATCGCGGCAACCAGAGCGAAGCCCGCTGAACGCTTGCGCGCGCCGCGGCTCATGGCGAATTGTCCACGTGGATCTGGTCGAACAGGCTGACGCTCTCGCCGCTGCTGTCGCTCAGGGTCAGATCGATGCTGACCAGGCCATTCCTCTGCTCGGCATTGGCCGTGTAGCTAACGGCGCAGGTGGCATTGCCGACCAGCAGCGCCGAACTGGCGCTCGCGAAACCGGTCGGCTGCGTGGCATTGAGACCGTAATTCCAGTAGCGCGTGAAGTTGCCGGCCGTGCCCGTCGGGCAGGCATAGGTGACCGCTTGAACGCCGCCGGGCACCACCTGGAAGCGGTCATTGGGCGAGGGCAAGGGTGGCGATTCGGCGGCGAAGGGATTGGAAGCCAGGGTGACGGTGTTGCCGGCGACGCTGGCGACCTGGGCGATGTTGCCGCCGCTGTAGGCGTCGGCGGGGCTGAAGCCTGGGCCGAGATTGAGCACCACGATGTAGTCGTTTGCGGCGATGGCGCCGTTGAGAGGCGGTCCCAGCACGTCGAAGCTCGTGTTGGCGGCGTTGCTGAAATCGAGAAACTTGCCAGCGGTGGAACCATCGGCGGCGTCGCGGTAGCGTCCGCCGGCGCTGGTCATGATGAACTCGATGTAGCTCGTGCCACCGGCGCTGGTCACGCGCAGGCTGTTGGGCAAGGCCAGGCGGATGTCGCGCGTGAGGCGGCGCAGCGCGGTGTCGGCGGCGTCGGTCATTTCCGCGCGGCGCGTGCTGTCGACATAGCCCTGAACCGGCTTGGTGATGAACACCGCGACCATGGCCGCGATGATGCCGGTGATCACCATCACCATGATCATCTCGACCAGGGTGAAGCCGCGCAGCTTGCCGCGGACCTCCGGTCCTCGCAACGACGCGAAATCTTGAGGACTCATGGCGCGAAGTTGGGCGAGTGGCGGGTGCGGTAGCCCTCCAGCGTCAGGCTGTCGGAACCGTGCGTCACCGTGACCGCGATGCGCAACACATTCATGTTCGCCGGCGTGGAGCTGGAGGCAATGCCGTTTAGCGCTTCCGGCACCACCGCGATCGAGGCGCTGTAACCCGCAGGCGCCGGGTTGCCGCCGGTGATGTCGGTGATCGGGCTGGGCAGGCTAAGGCCGTTGTAGTCATTGACGTTGTTGAAGGGCGCCGCTCCGGTGCGCGTCTCGCCCGCTTCCGGACCCAGGTTCTCGACGGTACTGGCGCAGCCCGCGGGGCTGGTCGCGGTCGCCACGTTGGCATCGGTCGGATCGCAATAGGTGAAGGGCTGCAGCTCGACCTCCTCGATCAGTCCCGCGGCAATCGCCAGCATCTGCTTGCGGATCAAGGGATCGGCGCTATTCTTCGCCGTGATGTTCAGCACCGTGAGGATGCCGACAACGCCGACGCTGACAATGACGATGAACATCACCAGCTCGATCAGCGTCATGCCCGACTGACGCAAACGGCACTCGGCGCCGCGCTCAATGCACATAGCCGGTCTCCGCCTCGACGGTGACGCTGCCGCTGCCGGTCACGGTGATCGTCTGTCCTGCGCTCGCTTTACCCAGGGCATCGAAATAGAAATTGCTCGGCGTCGTCGAATAGCCGGTACCGGAACGCGCGGTCACGGTGAAGGGCGTCGCCCCGTTCGGCCCGGTCAGCGGCGTGCCGCAAGCGCTGCTGGTGCCCGCGCTCAACGACGCGCCCGATGCGCTGAAGCTCACGCAAACATCGCGACGCTGCGCCACCGCGGATTGCTGCGCGAATTGCAGCAAGGACCGCGTCTCATCCAGAAAGCCCCGCGCATTAAAATCGCTGACATTGGCGAAGCGCGGCAGCACGAAGACGGCGAGGATGCCGAGGACGATCATCACCGTGATCAGCTCGATCAGGGTGAAGCCGGACTGGCGCGACTTCTTCATCATGGCCTCAAAGCTCCCTCCAGCCCTCGACGATACAACTGTTTCCATAGCGTCGCCTCAGGATGAGGTCGATCAGCGTCTCGGTTTCTTCGAGACGGTAGCCGGTTTTGCGCACGGCGTGAAGATGATGCAAGGAGAGGTCCGGAGTGAAATAGGTGGAATGGCTGGAGCGGGTCGCCAGCCAGGTCGATACCGCCGCCAGCAGCCAGGTCTTGCGCTCTCCCGAGCACTCGATCCGCGCAAAATAATCCAGTGGCAGAAGAAAGCGATCGTCATCGGCCACGACGGCATCTTCAACGCGCAGCTCATTGGCGATCCGCTCGAACTCGCGGCGGGCGCCCTCGCGCAGCCCGTAGTCGGCGCGCAGTCGCGCCAGGCTCAGCCGCCGCGCCAGCGTCGGCGCCGCGCACACCAGGGACTCCATCGTGCTCAGCGCCCCGCTCAGCAAACCCAGGCGGCGGGATGCGGACAGCGTCGCATCCTGGGCGCGGGCGTGGCTGTCCAGCGTCTCCTGATAATCGCGCGGCGCGGGCTCGCTGCCATCCTGATCGACGACCAGCAGCCCGCGGGCGGCCAGGTTCCGGGCGCGGTCGTCTCGGCAGAAAAACAGATTCAGCAGGAAAGGATCCCGCGCTTCGCCGCCATCTAGGGGCGCCAGGAGCATCAATCCGGGCACGAGCCGGTAGGGCCGGTAGCCCAGGCGGGCGAATTCGTCCGGCAGGGTTTCGTTGAATTCGCTGCCGTGCCGGTACTCGGCCATGACCAGCGGCGAGAGTTCGGTGAACAGCCGGCGCCCCCCGCGCACGACGTTGGCTTCCTGGCCCTCGGCGTCGATCTTGACGAAATCGAGCGAGCGCCAGCCCCATTCCGCCAGGCAAGCGTCGAGCGTGGTGGTCTCCACCTCGATGCCCGTTTCGAGCTCTCCGCCCGCCGCCAAGATGCGGCTGAGTTCCGCGTTCTCGGCCAGTTCGAAGCGGGCGCTGCCGACCGCAGCGCATACCGCCCGCTCGATCACCGTCAAGCCGCCGTAGTCATTGGCCGCCGCGCTGCGCCTGAGCAAGGCCGCGACCGCTGGGGCCGGTTCGTAGGCCCAGACCGCGCCGGCGGGACCGAGAAGCTCGGCCATCGACAGCGCATAGACGCCGACATTGGCGCCGATATCGAGCGCGGTCTGACCCGGGGCGAGCAGTTTTCTGACCAAGGCGATCTCGTCCTCGAACCAGTCGCCCTGCTCTTCCAGCACATAGCGGCTGATGACCTCCAGGGAGTCGGGCAGGCAGATCCGCACGCCATTGCCGCAGGATAGCTCGACGATCGCTGCCGCGGTATCCGTCGTCGACACGGTCTTGTCCGTCCCGCAGACCTTGGCCGTGCACATGGCGCGAAAAGCCGATTCCAGCTTGCGCGTGAAGCCGGCGTGATCGAGCAAGGATGAAGCGCTCAGTCGCTGGCGCAGATCGCGACGCAGCGCCCGCAGAGTTTCGCCCTCGCCCGCCAGCTCCACAGCGATCCGCACATAAGACCGGATATCCTCGGCCAGCAGTTCGGACAAATCGAGCGCCGCCAGGAGGCTCGCCCCGACCCGTCCAGAATGCCGTTCCCCGGCCAGGCATACCACCGGAACCCCCATCCACAGCGCCTCGCAGGTGGTCGTGGTGCCGTTGTAGGGAAAGGGATCGAGCGCGATGTCTATCTCGCCGTAGAGTTCGAGATGGTGTTTGCTTTCGGGCCGCCAAGCGACCAGCTCCAGTCTGTCCGGAGTGACGCCGCGGGCGGCAAACGCCGTCTCGATCCGCTCGCGTCCGGGGCGCGTGGCGAAGGCGTAGCTCTTCAGCAGCAATCTTGAATTGGGCACGGCGGCCAGGATCTCCGCCCAGGCGGCGATCACGCTGCCGTTCACCTTGGCGGCGTTGTTGAAGCTGCCGAAGGTGACGTAGCCCCTTGCGGCGCTGGGCGGCGGCGCCACCTCGGGCGCATCGTCGGGCGGCCGGTAGGCGAGGAAACAGCCGGGCAGGCGCCACAGTTTCTCGCTGTAATGCGCTTCGCTGACGCCGGGCGGATCGGTCGTCGCATCGCCGATGCGGTAGTCGATCGCCGTCAAGCCCGTCGTCGCCGGATGGCCGAGATAGGTGAGCTGGATCGGCGCCGGCTTGGCGGCGAACACCGCCAGACGATTGCCCGAGGTATGTCCGGAGAGATCCACCAGGATGTCGATTTCGTCCTCGGCGATCTGCTTTAGGATCTCGTCGGTCGAAGCCAGGGAAATATCCCGCCACCGGTCGGCGAGCAGACGGAAGCGCTCGGTGTACGCGTCGCCGCGGATCAGGGTGGAATAGCAATGGATGACAAAGCGCGAGCGGTCGTGGTTTGCCAGGATCGGCTGGAGAAAGAAGGCCACCGAATGGCGGGCGAAATCCCGGGACACGTAACCGATCCGCAGTGGCCGGTCCGAGGCTGGCGGCGCCCGGAGCGGCGTCTTCCGCCGCCGGCTTTCGAGCTGGCCGGCCCAGCGCCGGTACTCGGCGCACAGCGTTTCGCCGGAGACGCCATCGCGGTAGAGCAGGCTGAAGATCAGGCTGGAATGCACCGCCGGCGATGCTTGGCGAATCAGCAGGCGCCGGTACTCGCGCATTCCTCTCTCAGTATCGCCGGCGTGGACGTGATTGTTGCCCAGCAGGAACCGCGCTTCGGCGGCGTCCGGATTGATTTCCAGCGCGCGCTCCAGGCGCTCTCTGGCCTCGTCCCAGCGATCCATCACCTGCAGAGCCTGGGCGATGCGCACCTGCGGCAGATAGCTGTCGGGCTGCAGCGCCAGCTTTTTCTCGTAGTAGTCGATGGTGCCGACCAGATAGGCCGGCTCCTCAAGCGCCAGGGCGAGGTTGATCAGCGCCTCGACCAGTCCGGGCGAGAGCCTCAGCGCCTCGCGGTAGGCGGCGACCGCCTCGCCGACGCGCCCCAGGCTGAGCAGGACGTTGCCCAGGTTGCAGTGCGCGCCGGCGAATTGCGGCGCCAACTGGACGGCCCGGCGGCAGACCCGCTCCGCCGCGCCGTGTTCGCCCTGTGAATTGAGGACGCTGCCAAGATTGGTCAGCGCCTCGACGTAATCCCGGTCGCAAGCCAGCGCGGCGCGATAGCAAGCGGCGGCCCGTTGCAGCTCATGGCGGGCGAGATGGACGTTGCCCAGATTGTTGTGCGGCTCGGGAAGATCCGGCCGCAGCGCACGGGCCCGAATGAAATGCTCGGCCGCCGTCTCGTGATCCTCGCGTTCGAGGCATATCGCCCCGAGCAGGTTGTGCGCCCTGGCGTGATCGGGTTCGTTCGCCAGCAGCGCCGCCAGTTCTGCCGCCGCGGCATCGTGATGGTCCTCGGTCCACAGCGCCCGGGCGTGCAGGTAGGAGGGCCCAGCGTCGGCGGCGTGGGCGAGCTGCCCGGCGAGCGCGGCGTGGCCGCGTTTCGCGAGTCCCTTCGCCACCCAGTCAAGCAATCGGGCGGTCAGCCTGTCCTTCAGCCTCAGCCTGGTCATCGAACCGCCGCGGCTCAGGCTCCGCTATCCTTCCGCCCGGGCGAGACCAGCGCATTCACGGTCACCGCACTGGTCAGCTTGCCGACCAGGTCTTGCGGGTAGCCGCGCCGCCGCAATTCACTCTGCAGCGCCCGGGCCAGGCGGGCGCGGCCGAGCAAGCCCAGCTTCCGCTCCCGGGCATAGGCGGCGGTCGCGGCGCAGAGCTTTTCCAGCGCCCGGACCGCGGTCTTCTCCGACGCTGCCTTGGCCGCCGCGCGCTGTGGCGGCTGGCAGTCGCGATCGAAGGCATCGGCCAGTTCGAGCGCCTGGACGCGCAGGGCGGCTGAGGATATGAAACCGAACATGGATCTCACCGGGAAAAAGCCCGCAAGGACGCGGGCTTCAATGATCGGTCTGCAAGCTGATCAGGTGCCGATGGCAGTGAAATTCGCCGTCGCCGAATTCTTGCCGGTTAATGTACACGTTACGGCTACACCTGCCGAAGTAGCAGCCAACGACGCAATGGGGTAATCAGTGCTCGGAAGGCCGCCCAGCAGAGCATTCGATACGTCCTGGCAATTGCCGATTGTTACAGCCTTTGAAGCAGCGACCTGGTACGAAGCATAATTGGTCGCTGCGGCAGAACTCAATGCGCCGGCGACGCCCTGGACCGCCGCGGTAGACGCATCGGATTTCAGATCGATGAACTTCGGCAGCGCGGTCGCGGCGAGGATGCCGAGGATGACGATGACCACGATCAGTTCGATCAGGGTGAAGCCTTGCTGTTCATGTTTCATGATTTGCTCCTCAAAAAATTCAACAACCGGCGGTCGTGAGCACGGAAATCACCGCCGGGACGGCGGCCGAGCTGGCCTGGGTGTAGGTGAAATAGCAGTTGTTGCTGTCGGCGGCGCCCTGAACCCCGAAGGTGGTAACGGCTCCGGACTGGCTGGCGGTATAGCCCTCGTTTAACAGGTCGGTCGGCGACGGATTGAACACCGTGGACAGACCGGCCGCCGACACGATGCCCGGATTGGCACCTGATCCGGCGGGAATGGTGGTGCTGGCGGGATAGCTGTAGACGGTGGCGACCAGGCCGTTCTCGGTGCACACCGTGCCCGCGGCGCCGGGCAGATTGTTGGCGGTGCCGCCCACCGCGCAGGCGGTCTGATCACTGATGCCGCTGCGGGTCAGGATCGCGGCATGCACCAGGGCCGCAGCCGCCGCCACCGAGCCGCGCGCGGCGTTCAGCTTGGCGACGCGGGCGTCGCGCTGCAGCGCGATGAAGCGCGGCAGCGCCACCGCGGCGAGGATGCCGATGATGGTGATGACGATCACCAGTTCGATCAGCGTGAAGCCCGCTTGCTTGTCGGTCGAAACCATTTAAATATGAAGTTTATTTCATAACAATCATATGATTAATGACATAATCTCACGAAAGGCTTGAATTGGAAAGGCCATTTTCCCCAATTTTCCGTTCAGAACCAGCGGTAGCCGACGGTCGCCCTCAGCCTGACGCTACCGGCACCGCCGCCGGCGAGCCTGCCGCCCACCGGTTCGATGCGCCAGCGCAGCAGCGGCGACTCCCCGTCGATGACCAGATGCCGGTCGAGCTTCGGCCGGTAGCACAGCTCCCGGCGCCTGCTGTCGAAGAACCAGGCGCCCGAAGGCACGGGCACCGGCGCCTGCTCGTACGCGCCGATATAGCCGGTGGGCGGCTGCGCCAGATAGCGCACCGGATTGGCGCCGATCAGATCCGCGATGCGCCCCTCCTGGCCGTGGATGATGTCCTCGGCCATGGCCTGGCGCAGTCCGGAATCGATGTTGCGCAGCGTCGAGTCGACCACCGTTTTCTCCGAAATCTCCTCGATTTCCTGCAGGCGCACCAGGGCGGTGAGCGCCAATATCGCGATAACGGCCACGGCGACCAGAAACTCGAGCTTCGAGAAGCCTCGGCTTGCCGGTCCCATCACTTCTTCAGCGCCACCTTGCCCAGGTCCCAGATCGGCAGGAAGATCCCCAGGGCCAGGATCAGCACCAAGATCCCGAGCAGGGTGATCAGGATCGGCTCGATCTGCTGCGCCAGGCTCTTCAGCTCGTACTCGACCTCGTTCTGATAGAGCTCGGCGACCTGCTGCATCATGTCGTCCAAAGCGCCAGACTCCTCGCCCACCGCGATCATCTGCAGCACCACTGGGGTGAACACCGCGGCATTGTTGGCCGCCCGCAGGATGCTCTCGCCGCGCTCGACGCCCTCGCGCATGCCCTCGACCTTTCTCGCGATGTAGTCATTGTCGACGGTCTGCGCCACGTTGGTGAGCGCCTGGATGATCGGCACGCCGCTCCTCGTGGCCATCGCGAAGCTGCCGGCAAAGCGCGCCAGGGTCGCCTTCCTGACGATCTTGCCGGCGATCGGGAAGCGAAGCTTGGTCTTGTCCCACCAATAGCGGCCCGCGACGGTCGCGGTCCAGCTCTTGAAGGCGAACACAGCCCCGACCACGCCGCCGATCAGGATCGGCCACCAGGCCACCATGAAGCCCGAGAAGCCGAGCAGGATCCGCGTCATCAGCGGCAACTGGCTGCCGAAGCCCTTGAACACCTGGGCGAAGGCCGGAATCACGAAGATGTTCACCACCACGATGGCGATGCCCATGGCGCTGACGACGAAGGACGGGTAGCGCAGCGCCGACTTCACCTGTTCGCGCATGAAGCGCTCGAACTCCATGTGCTCGAACAGGCGAATGAAGATTTCCTCCAGCCGGCCGGTCATCTCCCCGACCCGGACCATCGACAGGTAGAAGGGCGTAAACACCTTGGGATGGCGCGCCATCGACAGCGACAGCTCGCGGCCGGAGTCGAGGCTCTCGCGGATCTGCTGCAGCACCTCCCGCATCGCCGGATTGGTGCTCGACTCCTGCAGCCCGGCCAAGGCGCGCATGATCGGCACGCCGGCCTTGAGCAAGGTGTAGATCTGCCGGGTGAACATCAGCACGTCGATGTGCAGGACCTTGGGCTTGAACAACTGGATCTCTACGCTGCCGCCGCCGGCCTTGGCCGCCTCGGGCGCGGGACTGATGGACAGGGGCGTGATGCCCCGTCCCTGCAACAGATCGGCGACGCCGGCCGGACTCATGCCTTCCTGCTGGCCGCTGACCGCCTTGCCGCCGGAATCGCGGCCACGGTAGGCGAAGTTCGGCACCTTGCTCAGTCCTCGAACTGGTTGCTGATGCGCATCGCCTCATCGACCGTGGTGCGGCCTTCGAGCACCAGGCGCACGGCGTCGCGGCGCAGGGTGTTGCCGGCCATCTGTTCGCGGCCGATGCGCATGAATTCGGCGGGGTCGCCGTGGTTGGCGGCCTCGACCAGCTCCTGGCTCATCTCCAGGAGCTCGAACACGCCCTGTCGTCCCAGATAGCCGGAGTTGCTGCAATGGGCGCAGCCGCGGCCGTGACGGAAACTGTGTTCGTCGATGCGCTCGCCCAGTTCGTAGCGCAGCCATTCGCGTTCGTGCGGCAGCAAGGCATGCGGCTCGTTGCAGTTGTCGCAGATCACCCGCACCAGGCGCTGGGCCAACACCAGTTGCAGCGAGAGCGCCACCATGTAGCGCGGTACGCCCATGTCGAGCAGGCGCACCGGGGTCGACAACGCATCGTTGGTGTGCAGGGTGGATAACACCATGTGCCCGGTCAGCGCCGCGCGCAGGCCGATCTCGGCGGTGTTCTGGTCGCGCATTTCGCCGATCAGGATGATGTCCGGGTCCTGGCGCAAGGCGGAACGCAGCACGCGCTCGAAGGACAGATCGATCTTCTCGTGCACCTGCACTTGGTTGATGCCCGCGAGACGATATTCGACCGGGTCCTCGACGGTGATGATCTTCTTCTCCGGCGTGTTGAGCTCGGACAGCGCCGCGTAGAGCGTGGTGGTCTTGCCGCTGCCGGTGGGTCCGGTCACCAGCACCATGCCTGCCGGCCGGCCGATGGCGTGGCGCAGGCGCTCCAGCACGCGCGGCGGCATGTGCATGCGGTCCAGACCCAGGATACCCGTGCTCTGGTTCAGCAGGCGCATCACCACCGACTCGCCGTACTGCGTCGGCATGGAAGAGATACGCACATCGACCGAATTGTTGCGCACCTTGATGTTGAAGCGGCCGTCCTGGGGCAGCCGCTTCTCGGAAATGTCCAGACCCGACATCAGCTTCAAGCGCAGCACCAGGGCGGTGGAAATCTTCGGGTCGGCCTCGGTCTGGATGTGCAGCACGCCGTCGATGCGGAAGCGGATGACCAGAGATTTTTCCTGCGGCTCGATGTGGATGTCGGAAGCCCGCGTCTTCATCGCCTCCTCGAACACCGTCTGCAACAGCTTGACCACCGGCGCGTCCTCGGCGCCGGGCGTGAGCCCGAGCAGGCCGCCGAACTCCACCGGCAGGTCGCCCAGGTCGGCGGTGAGTTCCTTGGCCAGGCCCGAGATCTCCTCGGTGCGCCGATAGACGCTGTCGATCAGCGCCAGCAGTTGGCTCTCCGTCACCACCGCCAGCGCCACGTCCCGGCCGACGATGCGGACGACCTCGTCGTAAGCCGTAAGGTCGGTGGGGTCGGCGAAGCCGACCAGGAGCGCACCGTCCTGCTCGCCCAGCACTAGCGCGCGATAGCGACGCGCCTGCGACTCCGGCAGCAGCCGGATCAGCTCCGGCTTCGGCCGGAACGACTTGAGATCGACGAATGGGGCCTGCAATTGGTGCGCCAGCGCCTTGGCGATGCCGTCCTCGGTGACGTAGGCGCTCTCGACGAAGATGCGTCCGAGCTTGCGGCCGCTGCGCTTTTGCTCGCCCAAGGCAAGCCCGAGCTGCTCGGCGGTGAGCAGGCCCTGGTTGACCAGCAGATCGCCCAAGCGAATTTTTTCCGGACGGGTCATGCGTTTTTCTCCGCTTCAGACGTTGCGGATCTCGACCACGACATCGCCTCCGCCCTGGAACAGGCTCTGGCAGGCAAGCCTGGACCAGCGGTCATCGCTGCCGGTGCCTGCGAGCACCTTCGCCTCCTCCGCACCCCTGGCACTGAGACACGCCGCGCCTTCCATCACGAACACGTGGCAGGTGGTGCAGGAGCACTGGAACTGGCAGGAATGGCTGAGCTCGACGCCCGCCGCCACCAGGGCTTCGGCGATCGACTTGCCGATCAAGGCGGGCACGACCTCGCCCGCGGGACAGAGCTGCGGATGCGGCAGGACCACGATGTGGTGGGCGGATTTTTTTTTGCCGAAGAAGAACATGTTTTCTCCGTTGACGATGGTCGGCAGAATAGCATGGACAAGATCGGTGATTTCAAGCCCGATGCTCCGTCGGCCTTGAGTCGCAAGCTAATAGGCTTTCCGGCAAGCTGGGCGATATTGGAAGTTGTGTCTGTCAATGTGTGCAAAATCGGTTATTCATGGCCTCGGCTGATTTTGGTTTTGCTGACGGCTCACGAAGGGCTACTACAGCCGCGGCCTGGTAACGCGGATCGGCAAGCTCGAACTGCGCGTGCCGCGCGACCGGAACGGCGAATTCTCGACGGCTCTGTTCGAACGCTACGCGCGTAGCGAGAAGACGCTGGTCTCGGCGCTGGCTGAGATGTACGTCCAAGGCGTATCGACGCGGTAGGTGAAGGCGATAACGAAAGAGCTGTGCGGTCACAGCTTCTCTGCCTCGGCGATCTCGGCCATCAACAAGACGCTGGACGAGAGCCTTGCCCGGTTTGCTAACCGGCAGCTCGATGAACCGTACCCGTATTTGATTCTCGATGCACGCTATGAGAAAGGGTAATCCCCCCACCCAATGAGGCGAATCAAAAGTAGAATTTTCTCGACGGAGGAGGTTCTGCATGAAGAAGTCGAAATTCACGGACAGCCAGATCATGGACGCGCTGAAGCGCGTTGAAAGGGGTCTGCCGGTGTCGGAATTGTGCCGGGAGATAGGGGTCAGCTCGGCGGCGTTTTACAAATGGAGGGCCAGGTACGGCGGAATGGACACCTCCATGATGGCCAAGATGAAGGAACCGGAACTCGAGAATGCTCGGCTCAAGAAGATGTACGCCGAGGAGCGGTTGAAAGCCGAGATCCTGAAGGAGGCCATGGCAAAAAATGGTAAGGCCATCTCGCCGCCGCGAGATGGCCAAAAAGGCTGTTGAAGGACATGGGATATCGATACGTTTGGCCTGCGAAGTGTTTGCGGTGAGCGAGACCTGCTACCGCTACGAAGCCAAACACAACGCCGAGAATGAACGGATTGCCGACTGGCTGATCCGGCTGACGGACAACCAGCGCAATTGGGGATTCGGGCTATGCTATTTGTACTTGCGGAACGTCAAGGGGTTTGTCTGGAATCACAAGCGCGTCTATCGGATCTACCGGGAGTTGGAACTGAACCTGAGAATCAAACCCAGAAAGCGTCTTCAAAGGGAGAAGCCTGAACCGCTCATGGTGCCAGCGGCCATCAACCAAGTGTGGTCGATGGATTTCATGCATGATCAGTTGGGCGATGGCCGAAGCTTCCGGCTATTCAATGTCATCGATGACCTCAATCGCGAAGCCCTGGGGATTGAGATCGACTTTTCATTGCCATCGGCACGCGTCATACGAGCACTTGAGCAGGTGATTGAATGGCGGGGCAAGCCAGCGATGATTCGATGCGACAACGGCCCGGAGAACATCAGCGGATTGATCCAGGCGTGGGCAGATCGCAACGGGATCCGGCTCGAATATATTCAGCCCGGCAAGCCGCAACAGAATGCCTATGTCGAGCGCTTCAACCGGACGGTGCGTTACGAATGGCTATTGCAATACTATTGGGAAGATCTTGACGAGGTCAGGCTGTTCGCCACGCAATGGATGTACGGCTACAATCATTACCGCCCAAACATGGCCTTAGGCGGTATCACCCCGAAACAGCGGCTGGCCATGGCCGCATAGTTCTACCGTTGACCGCCCCTAAAAATGGGGGGATTACCCCGTCGAACTATTTTACCTAAACACAACCTGATGTTCTATATAAATTTATAAGTATTTGTAACAACACTTTTTTAAATAAATGGCATGATGCTTGCAGTAGGCCAAACAAAAGCCATCGAAACTGTGGGGTAGATGAATGAAAAATGCCCGTATTAGGAAAACTCCACTTTCTAAAGCCGCGTCACCACATGGCACACAAGCTAGCAACAAGAAAGAAAACAAACCGGCAGATGTTGTGAAAGAAATTTCCCGAAAACTTTCTAGCGAACGATCACGTCAGGTACCGAGCGGTGATGTTCGCATGACGGCCAACATCCGTACAGACCTGCATGTCAAGCTGAAGATCGTCGCCGCAGAACGGCGAACCACGATCGGAGAGTTGATCGAGGAATTGGTCGAGCGCAATCTCTGAGGCAACAGCGTTTGAGACAATAGCGTCCGGTCCAAAATCCAACACCTGCCAGACTCTCGGCAAGGCCGCGGCGGCCTTAGTCGCCTGCACCGTCTCGCTGCGACGCCCAGATGAACTCCTCCGTTCGCCAGCGATGCCAGGCGAAATACGCGCCGCAGTAGGAAAAAAATAGCAGACAGGCCAGCAGCCGCAATGTGCCAGCGAACGAAAATAGTTCGAACTTTAGCCAGAACGACAGAACCAGATAAAGGATCAATCCAGGTAGCGGACCCCATGGCAGGGCACCGTGGAGCACCAGGTAGCGCACGAGCCCCCGACGCCGAATGCTCGCCCATGCCGCCAAGCTGTGTTCCCGTGCTTTTTCCACCCTGAAACTCCCGCGATCATTGGCGTAACCGCAACTACCTCTGCGCTTCTGACATTAGCATACCCGGACAAAGCCGTATATCAAAAGTTCGCGATGCAGGGGCCAGGCGGGATCCGAGTCGGTATACCGGCCGAAATTCTCCCAAAATTTACCCACCTGGCCGGAGGCAATGTGGCTAGTTCTGGATGTTGTCATCAAACTTTACAATCGGCCAATCTTCGGACCAGTTGTCGCGCCAAAGAACGGCGTAAGCATCTGTTTTATCGATGGCATACCTCCGCATCAAGCGAACTGGCATAACTTGTGCATAGCTAAGGTCGCAAGCGTTTCTGACTATCAGCCACACCGACTTCAACCCAGCCAAAATCGGAGGTTATCAAAATGTGTTCCAAACTATTCAAAGCCATGCTCACGGCCGGTTTGCTGACCTCAGCCGCCAGCGTGCTGGCCAGCCCGATTTCATTGCCCGGCGGACCACTCTATATTAAGTACGACAACGCGGAGCAATACAGCAACACTAACTCTATCCACACTACGGACGCCAACGGGAATGCCGTGACAGAAGGCAACTGGGGCGTCATCCAAGTAGCGAGCATTTCAAAGGGCGTGATTCTGCCGCCCCCCGGCAGCGACATTGCGAATGCGGGAGGGAGCGTTTTCAGTGACGGGGGCGTAGGTGGCCATCAAATCACCGGTATCTTCTATGGGACGAACTCAATAACCGGCACGGGCAACTCCACCGGTGGTGTGTTGGACCTGTACTGGCAGGATGTTGGGGTGGCCAGTATCGGTACCGAACTTACGGCAGCGAGCAATCTGCTGAAACGCACCGCCCAGAACGCTTACACTGGTTATGCCGATCCAACCGGCGCGACGATGACTTTCCTCGGGGAATTCTTCTTCACCCCCGGTTGCGACAGCGGTGGCGTCAACACCATCTGTTCCGGCGTCATCCCTGGATCTGGATCGGCGTCAAGCTACCAAGATGTAAACACCGCAAAGGTTGGTGCCTGGACGACTACCTTAGATACCAACTTCTTTACACTGGATGCGCTTGGTGCTGGATTAGTTCCTCCGGCCGATATCCGTACAGACAGCAATTTTTCAACTAACGGCGCGAGTTTATGGAATGTTGCTGGTACAGATATTATCGGTCTTTCCAGTCGCGATCCAATTCGTGCGTTCGCGACGCCGGAACCCGGTTCTCTGGCGCTGGTCGGTCTAGCGCTGGTCGGATTTGCCTTCTCCGGTCGCCGCTCGCGCAAGCAGGCTTGAGTTCGAGCAGACGCTGGCTGGGTGCCAAGCAAAGAGGGCTTTGCCTTCTTTGCTGCTCTCCCCGGCATTTCGAGCGAGCGAATATTTGTGTAGCATATTTACAAATACCGTGTCACAATGATCTTGACTGAATTCAACGCGTGTCATGGTTCAATTTAACGGATTCGGCCACAGGCACACGCCACACTGGCATCCGCAGCGCAAAACCGCGGCTAACTTGCAGTTCCGATATCGCTCAATTTGGCGGCTGATCGAGAGACCAGGCCGACAGAAAATGGCTGAACGCGAAACTCCGGCGCAAGAGGAAGTTCCACCTCATGTCACCCTGGATCTGGCGGCGGCAGGGCATGGGGCTGGCGCCGATCATCGCGAACGGCGCAGGCGTCTGCTCAAGGCCGGCGCGGCGGCGGCGCCAGCGGTGATAACGCTGTTTAGCCGCCCCGCACTTGGGTGGACATCTACCAACCAGTGCAAGACTCCTTCCGGTTTTCTCTCCGGCAACCTGAGCCAGCACGGCAAGGACCAATACTGCTCCGGGGTCACCCCTGGCTATTGGAAACAGGATCAGCATTTTTGCGATTGGCCCGCGCCCTACTATCCGACGACGGTCACAGGGATTGGGATTGGCGGCCACCATGCGACCAAGTTTCATCCCTTGTTTGCGGGTTCCTTTTTTGTCGTAAATGGGCACAGCGAGACCCTGCTGGAGGTCTTGCAGAACTCCGCCGGCGGCGGCACCTACGCTCTGGGCTGCCATATTGCCGCCACCCTCCTCAACTCCGCCAAGGGCTGGACATCCGTTCTTTCGGTAACCCAAGTGATAAACATTTGGGCTGAGTTCGATAGCAAAGGTTATTTTGAACCCTCCGCCGGCATCAAGTGGTACGCTGACGACATCGTCACCTATCTCAAATCGACGATGACCTAGCCCAGGTAGGGGCTAACGCACGCACTTTCAATAGCCTTCCACCGTCAAATACACAAGCAGCCATGGTCGTCACTCATCGCTGGCGGGTGGTCAACCGTGATGGGCTGCATTTTCGGGCCTGGGACGAAGAGTGCGTCGCCTACGACGAACTCAGCGGCAACACCCATCTTCTGAGTTCCTTCGCCGGAGAAGCCCTGGCGCAGCTTTGCCGGGAGCCGGCGCCGCGCTGCGCCGCTTTGCTGGCCCTGGATGTGGCGGCGCAATTGGCGCTCGAGCGCGATGCAAGCCTCGATCAAGCGCTCGCTGCCTGCCTGGACGAGTTCGAGCGTCTCGGCCTGGCCGAGCGCAGCGCAGATTGATCGCCGCCGACCTCTCGCTACCCGAGCTACTCGGCCTGCTGGCCGGGCCGGGGCTCAATCTTCGCACCGGTCAGTTCGTCAACCGGATATTCAGCGGCCTCAGGAGCGTCGGCGAGGGCCTGCACCTGCTCTATGCCGACTATCCCTTGAGTGAGGTCGATGGCTTCACCGACTTTCATGTCCATGTGGAGCGGCCGCGGAATTTTCGCCGCTGGTTCCGCCCCCAGGTGCTGTTTCGCTTCGACGCCGAAGTCCCGTTCAAGCCGCTGCCCCTGCTCCACGCCTTTCCCATGCTCGAATGGGGGCTGAACTGGTGCGTTTCCAGCCATTGCCATCAATACCTGGCGATCCACGCCGCCGTGGTGGAAAAGGACGGACACGCCCTGATTCTGCCGGCCCCGCCGGGATCTGGCAAGAGCACACTGTGCGCCGGACTGGTTGCCCGTGGCTGGCGCCTGCTCTCGGATGAACTGACGCTGATCGACCCGGCCAGCGGTCAGCTTGTGCCCCTGCCGCGGCCGATCGGCTTGAAGAACGCCTCGATAGAGGTCATCCGCCGCTTCGCGCCGGGTGCCGTCATCGGGCGCTCCAGCTTCGACACAATGAAGGGCACGGTCGCCCACATGCAGGCGCCCCGGGAAAGCGTGTTGCGCGACCAGGAGACAGCCCGCCCTGGCTGGATCGTTTTCCCCCGGTTCAGCGCGGGCAGCCCCGCCCGGCTGCAGCCCTGGCCGAAGGCGCGAGCCTTCATGCGCCTGGCCGACAACGCGTTCAATTACAGCCTCCACGGCGCGGCGGGATTCGAGGCACTGGCGCGCGTGGTCGATCAAAGCCTCTGTTTCGAGTTCAGCTACGGCGACCTGGAGGATGCCTGCGCCCTGTTCGCCGAACTTCCGCCCCCCGGCGCATGACCCATCGCGACCTGGTCTCCGCCGCTCTGACTACCCCCGAGGCGCTCCTCTCGTGGAAATTGCCCACATTGGACCTGCTGATCCGCCAGTGCCGCCGCGCCAACCTACTGCCTCGCCTTGCCGTGGTGCTGGCAGACCGCGGGCTGCTCGAACGGGTACCGCCGCAGGCGCGCGCGCACCTATTGGCAGCAGCGCACACGCCGCAAAGACAGGACAAGGCCGTACGGTGGGAAACGCGGCAGATACTCGCAGCCCTCGCCGCGACCGGGACAAATCTCGTTCTGCTCAAGGGCGCGGCCTACGTCATGGCGGGAATGGCGGCCGCCCGGGGTCGGGTCTTTGCCGACATAGACCTGCTGGTGCCCAGAGCCGCGCTGCCGGAGGTGGAAGCCGCCCTGATGATGCACGGTTGGATGACGACCCACCACAACGCCTACGATCAGCGCTATTACCGCCGCTGGATGCACGAGTTGCCGCCCATGCGCCACGTCACCCGGCAATCGGTGCTTGACGTGCACCACGCCATCCTGCCGCAAACCGCGCGCCTGAAGCCCGAGACTGACAAGCTTCTGGCTGCCGCGGTCGCCGTCCCTGGCATCGCCAACCTGTACGTACTTGCGCCCGAAGACATGGTGTTGCACAGCGCCACCCATCTGTTCCACGACGGCGAACTGGATAATGGCTTGCGCGACCTGACCGACCTCGACGCCTTGTTGCGCGAGTGTTCCAGCCAAACGGGGTTCTGGCTGAGACTTCCGGCGCGCGCCGCAGAGCTCGATCTGCTGCGGCCGCTGTTCTACGCCCTGCGCTACACCCGACGAATCCTCGGCACGCCGGTGCCCGCAACGGAAGAACTGCAAATGCAGGGCAAGCCGCCACGTCTACTCCTGGCGCTCATGGATGCGATCTTCCTGCGCGCCTTGCGACCAGACCACCCGTCGGCCGCCGACGCCTGGACGCCCGCGGCCCGCAAGCTGCTGTATCTGCGCTCCCACTGGCTGCGCATGCCGCCCCTGCTGCTCGCCTTGCATCTTGCCCATAAGGCGCTGCGCCGGGAGGAGGATGAAACCTGATTGTCTCAATCTCTGCTGCTGACCCGGTCCAGGCGCAAACCGGCGAGCCAGGCCAACAGCAAGAACAGTAACAGGAAGCGCGGCGAATCGATCAGTGTGGCGAACACCCCGATCACCAGGAAGCCGGCCAATGCCGCCAGCACCGCGCCCGCGGCAATGTCGCCGGCCCAGGCGGCGCGCGCCGCGCGGACCAAGGCCAGAGACGCGAGCAAACCGAAGGCCGCGAGGCCCAGCCAGCCTTGATCGAAAAGCACGCCGACCGGCAGGCTCCAGACGTGCCAAGGCAGGTCGTTGTCGATAGAGAAATACCAGCGGTCCAGGCCGCGGGAGAAGTCGCCGTTGGCGATCAGCTCGAGCCCGTCCTCGCTCCGCAGGCTGACGTTGTCGACCGCCACGACGGCGTTGCCGTCCGCGCTGGAGAGCGAGAGCTTGACCGGCCGGTGCGCAATCCAATTGCCGCCGCCCAGAACGCCGGACGAGATGCGCCGCTCGGCGTGCCGCCACTGGCCCGCTTCCGACCCCGCTGCGACCTCCTCCCGAACGCAGTTGAATGAGGTGAGCAGCCATTTCTCGCAGATAAAAACCTTGATCGCCGCGTTCGGCTGCCCGGAGCGCGCATCGAGACTCAGCAAGTAGTTGTGCCCGGGTTCCACGGCAACAAACTGCTCCAGATAGAGCGCGGCGCCGGCGCCCATGCTCAGGAAGGTGTTGCCCGGTTCCGCTTCCAGCCGATAGCTGGCAGCGCGCGGCTCAGAACTGCGCCAGTAGTGTGTGTCCGGGTAGCGGCCCAAACCAACTCCAAACAGGGCTGAGACCCAGCCGGGGCCGCGCAGCCGCAAGGCGTCACGCCAATGCGCTTGACGTATCGCCAAGTCCGCGCCGACCCGGGCCATGCGCGCCTGGACGAAGGGCGCGCTGAAAATCGGCAGGGCGACCGCCAGGGCCAGGAGCATCGGCAGGAGGGCCGCTGCGCGGCCCCAGCGCCGGGGCGAAGGCAGCAGCGCCGCCAGGCAGACGAGCGCCAGAGTGAGCCCGTAGGCCCCGTAAGCGTTGCGCGAGAAGGTCACCATCAGAGCGTAGGCGGTGACCAACAGCAAGGCCGCAGCCGCGATCCGCAGCGCCAGGCGGCGCGTCTGGAAGAGCAGCAGCACCAGGAAGGGCGACGCCGCCGTCAGGAAGCACTCGATATCGGCGCCGCCGGTGTTCATTTGGGAGAAGGGACCGGTCACCCGGTAGTCGCCGGCAAAGTCGAACAGGCCGGGAAAGGCGAGGCGCTCCCAGAAGATCACCGCCACCGTACCGGCCAGACCGATCACCATGCCGATGGCGAAGAGGCGGCGTACGTCCTGCCCCCCGGCCTGGAAGCGGCGCAGCAGCCCGAGCAACAGAAAAGCCCAGAGAGCGCCCTTGGCGATGCGCAGCGCGTTGTACGGGCTGTCATAGCTGGCGAAGGCGTTGATGTCGGGCAAGTGCCAGGGAAGGAGTCCGCGCACCGTAGCGATCGCGAAGGACAGGCCGAGCAGCGCGACGACCGCCAAGAATAACCAGTCGCGGTCTTTGTCACGCGGTGCAGTCGGTACACGAGCGTAACCGACGGCGAGACTGGCCACAATCAGCATGTCGAACTCGTCGAAGAAGAAACGCCCGCTCCATTGCGCCAGATCGAGGAGAGGCAAGGCGGCCAGAATGGCTGCCACGAGCAGCGGCGGATGGCGCCAAATCAGCGCGGTGAAAGCGGCGAGTAGCAGGCTGAGCAGCAGCGGATGGAACGGGAAGCTCGCCACGCCCCAGCCAAGCAGCACCAGGACTACCAGCAGCCCGGCGTAGCCGGGGCCGGAAGGAATGCTCCAAGCGTGGCGCTGTTTGGCCGGCGGCGCAATACCGGCTGCCATCTCCCGACCTGCGTCTTCTTTCATCGCCTGCAAGCGGACGAAGCTACGGCTTTCTCGGGCTAGCCGAGGCGTCTGCTCTCGTTCCGGCGTTTCCGCACGCGAGGTCGAGGCGCCGGCGAGCTTATCCGTCAAGCGCTCGCTCGCCCAGGCGGCGAAGGCGGCGATAAATACGTCGCTCGGGTCTGGATGGAGGCCGACCAGAAACAGTTTTGCGGTCTCCACGACCGAAGCGGCAAGCGCCGCAGCCGAGACTGTCAGCCAGGGGCCCGCACTCATCGCCCAAGCGAGCAAACCGATAGGCGCATACATGACGCCTATCGATATCAGGCTCACCAGGGCAATGGTTTCCGTGGTGTAGTAGTGATAATAAAAAGGCAGGTACTGAATTTCGGCAGACTTCCTTGCCGCAAGTTCCATACCGCCCCAAGCGCGCCAGAACCAGCCATTCACGGCCGCCAAGGCGAAGAGATAGAGCGCGCCCAAGGCGGGGGCGAAGCGCCTGGCGCGAACTGCCAAGGCATTTATATCCCAGTTCGCCCGCCACAGCATCGCGCCTGCGCTGACGCCCACGGCCCGGGTGAGCACAGAGACGCCCTGGCTGATGCCGGAGAAGAGAAACCATTGTGCCGTTTCGATGAACAGACCCAGCGCAGCGCCTAGCAGGAAAGTCCAGGATAAACCGTGCCGCCCCGACGACCGGCGCCCGAGAAGGAGGCCGAACGGCAGGGCGGCCAGCACTTCTGCCGCTAGCTTGACTGCAGCCATCAACATTCCGCCGCTGAAGCTGTCGGCGGCAAACAACCAACCCCAGGTACCGGAAGCGATCTTCTGCTCGAATTCCGCTTGGGACAACAGGAAATCGTAGGGAAACAGGCTGAGCACCAGATAGGCCAGCGCATAAGCCGCCAGCAAGCATGGCCCGAGCCGCGCTGCATCGCCGGAGAATGCCGCGAGAAAGCCCTTGAAACGCCGCGCCCAGGTCGCTGCCATTGCCGCGCCGATGATGCTGCCCAGACATTCGGCAATGATGTCGTTCATCGATACGGTGCGCGGCGGAAAGAACAACTGGACAAACTCGATCGCGACGGCCAGCGTGCAACAGAAAATGATCGCACCGACCGGCGACAACAGTCTTATTGCGGGTGGCCTGTCACCTCTGACCAGACTTGCGGTCAGAAAAGCAAGCGGGACGTAGAGCACGCAGTTCGCGATCCAGTCGGCCCGCCCCTCGACCCCGATCACCAGCATGGGTATGTGCTGGAAGGCCGCCCATGCTTCGGCCAGGGGTCGCGGGTGAAAGTCGAGTGGCACCAGGCTACCGTAGATGACAAAGAAAGCGTAGGCGAGCCACCCGAGCCAGAGGGACGATGGGTCGGCGGTGCTTTGGTGGCTAGCGGTATCGAAGGACATGAATCGTCAACCGCCCGGAGATCCGGCGGTGGGCAGGCCCGCCCGGCCCTTCATCGCCGAAAGACGGAGGAGCCCTCTTGTTGCGGCATCTTCGAGCTATCGGCGCCGATGCCTAACAACCTACACCTGTCCCAATTTTGACCGTCGCTTCAACGGTGGTGCCGAGCCGGCAGAAACTATAAGCTCCGAGCCCATTGCCATAGACGGTGAAACTGAACGTGCTGCTACCGTCATAGTGATAATTGACCAAAGCAACGTGCGCCCCTTCGCTTGAGACGTCCCAGGCGCCTACCTTCTCTTCCGGATCGACCGGATCACCAGGTCCCTTCTTGAAATCCCTGAGCTCGCCGCCGACCATATGTTCCTCCTGCCACCTGTCGGTCCCAGCGCTACCGCAAACCGTATTACCGTTCAGCAAAGCTGTAAGCTGGAGGGCGGTCTGCGCGGTCCAGCCGGGCCCGCCGCAGGCCGCCATCGCCCTACCCGAAACGCATGCAAGCAAGACGACACTCGTCACGATCAATGTTTTCATAGCCGTTTCTCCTTGAGAGCGTTGAACGAAAAGTGCCGTCAAGTCTAGCATGAAGCGCTTACGGTCAACGCGTATTATTATGCGTTCTTCATACCACGCTCAGAGGGCATAGATGGTCGCTCCCGGTTTGCCAAGCCCTCAGTCAATGGTGGTGGGAAGGTGGAGATTGCGGCCATAGATCCGGACTTTGATCGAGGCTGACAAGCCTCCGTCCCTGATGGAATACGCTGGCAGGTTCCTAAGCACTTGTCCGAGCTTGCCGCTCTGTGTCCTGGTGAGGTTGCACCTGCCACGGTCTAACCTATCTCGCCATCACGTCATGATTGCCTGTGCCATCGGTGGAAGTTCTCCTTTCGAAGTCTGTCGTCGCTGTGCAGCTATACCGCAGGGTTTTCCATGGTGCCGCTCGCCGGTGGTCCCTCTATGACCAGAGGCGAGCGGCGCGGTGGGAAACCCGTCACCTCAAGGGTGATCGAGATGTTCATATCGCCACTCCAAAATCCGCTTTGTATTCCCGGTCATGCGTGAGCAGCGCCCAGATCGTTCGCGCGTTCTTGTTCGCCAGCGCCACCGCCGCAACGTTCTTGTTCCGTCGCGCAAGTAGCCGCTTGAGCCAGGAGTCGGTGTCGGGTTTGCCTTCGGCGATTCGGATCACCGCCCGGGCGCCGTGAATCAGCAGCGTACGCAGATACGAATCGCCCCGCTTGCTGATGCCCAACAGAACCTGTTTCCCTCCGGTCGAGTGCTGTTTCGGCACGATGCCCAACCACGCCGCCAGTTGCCGGCCGTTCTTGAAGTTCCTGGCATCGCCGATGGACGCCACCATCGCGCTTGCCGTCATCGGGCCGACGCCGGGAACCTTCGCCAGTTTCCGGCTCACTTCGTTCTCCCGATGCCACAGCTGGATTTGGACTTCCAACTCGCTGACTTGGCGGTCGAGTTCCTTGAGGTGATCAACCAGACGTTGGATGAGTAGCCGGAACCTGCCCGGCAGATCGTTCTCGCCGTCCTCAATGATCTCCGGGACCCGCTTGGCGATGTGGCTGATACCTTGCGGCATGGTGATGCCATACTCCGCCAGCAGTCCGCGAATCTGGTTGGACACCGCAGTTCTCGCCTTGACGAACCCCTGCCGAGCTCGATGTATGCTCAGGATCGCTTGCTGATTGGCGTTCTTGATCGGTATCGCCGGCATGTTCGGCCGCATCGCCGCTTCGCAGATCGCCTCGGCGTCCGCAGCGTCGTTCTTATTGCGCTTGACGAACGGCTTCACATATTGCGGCGCAATCAACTGCACCGTGTGGCCCAGCGCCTGGAGCTTTCGCGCCCAGTAGTGCGCGCTCCCGCATGCCTCCATGCCAATCTTGCACTGGGCGAAGAAGGGCAGCACCTGGCTCCGCTTCAGTTGCCTCTTCAGCACCGTTTTTCCCTTCTCGTCTGCTCCATGCACCTGGAACACGTTCTTTGCCAGATCAATGCCAATCGTCGTAAGCTTCATCTCGGTCGCTCCTTTCCTTCAAGTGGTTGGCTTGCAATTCCACTTTGGCACATCGATGCCGTTTCAGGAGGGGGCGACCATCCCATTACTTGTTGTCGGTGCGATTTACAACTGCGCCTCCCCAGAGGTGCAAAACAAACGGCTTATGCCTGTTTTCCCTAAATAAAATATTGATAGTGCGAATCTTGCTTGAAATGAAACTAGGCGGAATCTTACTGTTCCGTAGCCAACCGGAGAAGGAGCGTGACCATGAGAAACTGGTTAGCAGCTTTGGCAGCAACACCGCTTTTGTTAGCTGCTTCGAATAACGCACAAGCTGATTTTTCTGGGGCTTATGATCCAGGAAACTGGGTGAAGACGATATCTGATGGTGGATCAATAAATACCGCAGCTGCGCCGACTTCGGTGACGTTTACCGGAGGGAACTCCGGTTCGGGGAACCCCAGCAGCCAAATTATGCAAATCACAATCCCTGTCACCGGAACACTTTCTTTTGATTGGCAATATGTCACCTCTGATAGCAATCCAACTTATGACCCCTTCGGCTATATCCTGAATGGCACCCCGTATCAATTGACTAATGATAATGGTACGGCCACACAAGGTGGCGGTATATCACTTCTGCTGACAAGCGGAAACATTTTTGCATTCGACCAATACTCCACAGACTCGATAGGAGGGGCTGGAGTGACTACCATAAGCAATTTTTCCGGCCCCGCGGGAGCGCAAGGGCCGGGTACGAATGTTCCCGAACCTGCGACCCTCGCGCTTCTCGGCCTCAGCCTTCTGGGCCTTGCGGCATCGCGTAAAGTTCCGTAGATCTAAGTCATCGGCGCCAAGGAGCCTGCCCCCGCCGGGCCTGCGTGCGCCATGGCCCCGCTCCCTGTATGGCCCTCGGATGGTGGGCGGCAGCGCTTGAAATCGTTGCAGTTCTCTCTTCTCTCATATCCTTGAACGGGCAGAGCGCTCCGTCCGAATGACCACCATGGCAAAGCAAACGAGATAAAAAATCGTCGCCAATCGCGGCACGTCAAGCAGACTGTTCAATGACCCCACCGTGACAAATCCAGCCAGGGACGCCAGGAAATAAGGCGCCTGAGGCCAGTAGCCAGCGCACCGCAAGACCCTCACCGCTGCGGTCAGGCACAGGACAATGAAGACAGCCAGACCCAGGATCCCCTGATCAAACAGCAAGCTTATGAACAGATTCTCGATATGCCAAGGTAAATAATAATGATCGCTGGTGAAGAACCAGAAATCGCCGGCTCTTGAGAAATCGCCATTGCGCAATTGATCCGCCCCACTGCCGTCGATGAGTTGGATATTGTCCAGATCGGCGCTTCTGCCGCCACTCGCCAAAGCCACCGCAAAATAGGCACGCCTTGGCGCATACCAGTGACCTCGTTCGAATGCACCGCTGGTAAGGGTCACCCGGACAGGCTGCCAACCACCATTGCCGGGCTTGAGCCTCACGGTATGGCTCGCGCAACCTTCCCCATACAGTAGATGCCGGCCACAGACCTCGAGGTAAATCGTCGCTGTCCGCGACACGCGTGCATCAAACGACACCAGCAATTGCGGCACGACATCATTTGACACCGCCTGAACAACACGCTGCAGCCTGCCACGAGTCAGCGGATGGGAAGCCGAGCTCAGCCGCAAAAAGGTGTTGGCTTCGTCGTGGGGAAAGGAGAAGGTACCCGGGATGTTCGACGCGGGCCCTCTCTTATGGTAGCTATCTGGAAATCGACCGACTCCTTTCCCAATTAACCAGTCGCTCGTCGAATCGAGCCAGGAGACTGCTTCGCGCCAGAGCTGTTCACGCGTTACAAAGTCTCCCTGCGTATGGGAAAATCTCTCACTCATGAGGTAGCCGTCTGGGACGGCCACAGCCAATGCCAGCAATACCGCAGCGCCAAAGACGATGGTTCCGGAACGCGGACTCCAAGTCCACGCCGAGTCGTGACGCACGCATTTCACGACAAGCACGAGAGCCAGGGCAAGAGCGACCCAGGCGTAGACAACCAACGCGGCAGCGGTGCCACCCTGGTACGTGACCAGCGCCCCGGCGACCGCCAGCGCGCCCCAGGCGCCGAGTGCCATTCCACCAGCCATCGGGGAAGACCATTTGAGCCACAGCGCAGCGGCTGCGACGAACCCCAGAGCGGATATCCCCCAGGCCCAGAGGCTACCCTGGGTAAGCGCCGCGAAAAGTGTCAAATCCAACACCGCGCCGAGCACGAGAACGATGGATGCGCTGGTCAAGCCGACCCGGCCGCAGGCTCTGCCCAGCGTGGTTGCGAAATGCGTAGCCGCCACCAGGAAGACCACCGCCATCAGCGCGCGATAACCGCCCGTCCGGAACGTCGCCCACATTCCCCAGAAGAGCGCGCCCGCGCCCAGCAACAGCCATCCGACCGCCGAACGCGCTTTATCGGTGAACGCCAACTTGCGATCGAATTGCATGGCAAGCGCGACCAACACACCCACTAGACAGGCTCCGTACACACCTCTCGAAAACGTCACCAGCGCCACGTAGGCCGCGATGTCGACCAAGGCAACCAAGGGCACGAGAAAATGCAAGCGCTGTGTCGAGAACGCCGCCCATATCGCGAACGGCAGCGTGAGCAAAAGCCATCCGTCGAGCGGTGCCCCGCCGACGTGCATTTCCCAGAACGATGCCGTGATCCGGTAATCGCTGGCGAAATTCATCAGCCCCGGATAAGCCATCCGCTCATATACCGCAACCAAACAAATGAGGGCGAGGCCGGCTACCAGTCCCGCCATGAACCGGGTCAAGGCCGCCTCGCCCTGCTCGCGCAGCGCGCGCACCAGCAGCGGCACCAAGGCCAGCCCGAAATAGAATCCCTTGGCCACGCGCAGGCTGTTCCAGCGGTTGTTGTAATCCGCAAGCTGCTGGTCGAACGGCATGTAGGGAAGAAAACCACGCGCGGCGCTCATGGCGTAGGAGAGCGCCAGCAAGGCCAGCAGCGCGCCAGCGAACCGGGATAGCCCGAAGGCCGCGCGATGCGGCTGGTCTCCGCCGGGGCCGTCCCAGGCGCTGCGCGCGTAGCCCATGACCAGGGTGGCGGCCAGCAGCAGGTCGGACTCGGTCAGATAGATGGCGCCGGTGGTCGCCGTCAGATCGATCACCGGCAGCAGCGCGGGAACCAGAAACAGCCAGGCGTGCGGCCGCCACAACAGCAAGACGCAATAGGCCAGGGTCACGACACTAGGCCAGAGCGGGCCAAAGGGATGATGCAGCAGCGCCCATCCCAAGGCAGTCGCCGCCACAGCCGCGAACGAGGCTGCTGACAAGCGGACAAGCGCAGGGATAACCGGCGATTCCGGGCACTTTGCGGTGACTAGAGAAATGGGCGTCTCCCGGAACCAGTTCGTGGGAATTCAACTCCCACGCAATTCAACGACAGCGCTCGATCAACTGCACCAGCGACGCCGTCCTGCCTCGGCGCGACGCCCGCGCCACTTCCGCGGCGTGCGGCAGGGGGGCTGTTCTTTTCCTGACCGATGCCAGGAACGCCGGCAGCAATGCCTCGATCTCGTCGGCCGACTCCAACCTGGCGATGGCGTCCAGTCCCGCTTGCCGCAGCGCGCCGGCAGTGTCGCCTTCCGGGTCCGTCAGGCCGATAATTGGCCGCCCTGCGCGCAGGTACTCGTAAAGTTTGGCGGGAATCTGGTCATTGCAATCGTTCGATTGCAGCACGAGCAGAGCATCCGCCCTGAGCATTTCGACGAGTGCTCCCCGATAAGCTATCGACGGACACACTTCGATGAATTTTTCCACGCCGTTCTCAGTGGCCAGCGTGTTCAACAACTGCTCATGCATCGCGGCACGGAAGCGAATGCGCATCTCGCCCGGTCGCAGCCTGCCCGACTCCACCAGCCTTCGCAAGGCCACAAACAAGGGGCGAGGATCCCGCTCCGCCGGATAAACGATGCCGCTATGCAACAGCAGCACGCCCCCAGGCAGCAGAGGTTCACCGCTTTCGCTGAGCGACTCTGCCAGCGAAAAACTGTCCTCGTCGAAACCGTTCTCCACTACCATGATCCGGTCACTTGCCTCCGGGTAACGACTGCGATAGGTGCGTGCCGCACCGGGTGTTGTGAACACGCAGAAACGCGCAAAACGAATCGCCTCCTCTTCGATTCGTTTGTAGCTTTGCCAGGTTTTCGTGTCTGCAGGATAGCCATCCTGCGCCATGGGATCGCGGAAATCTGCGATCCAGGGAAGTCCGCTGCGGTGATGGAGAGCCGCACCGATCAGGTGTGCCGTGGCGATCGGGTAAGTGGACCAGATCACGTCGGGCTTGAACTGCTTGATCATGCGCAAGCCCTCTGCGATCGCGGCGAACCGCCAACTCACCCATCGGTCAGGCCTGGCCATCCAGCCGAAATATCGCCCGCCGACGGATAGCTGACGGGCTGTGTCAAGCGCGAACGCCCGGCGCGCGACGGTGCCCGGTGGAATGTCTGCCATCAGGTCGTCGCCGCGCTGCTCGTAACAGCGCGGATCGGCACTCAGCACCAACGGCTGCCACCCCAGGGACGGCAAATGCTGAACAAATCGCAGCGTGCGTTGTATACCGCTACTTCCCGACAAAGGCGGGAAGTGATAGGCGATCATCAGGACACGTGACATGCCCGCTCCGACAGTTCGCGCACTAGGTTCAGCGTGGCCTGCTCGACCTCGCCGCGCCACTGCTTTGTGGAAAAAGTGTGGTCGGCATCCGGAATCTCGTGCTGCCGCACGTTGGAATTACCTAGAGCGGCGGCCCATTCCGGATCGGCCCGGGTATATTCGAGAAATTCCTTGGCGGTATAATCGCGGCCGCTAAGAACGAGCGTCGCCTTTCCCGGGAAAGCACGCAGCGCTCTGGCCATCCGCGTCTGGAAAGAGAGCAGTTCCCGGTTTATTTTTCCGGCACCAGCCGACAGCCGCAGCTTGTGCAGCAGTCCCCCGATTGAAGCAAAGATGCGCACCTCGCCCCGAAAAAGTTTCAACCAGAATTCGCGCTGCAGCAACCGCTGCCCATAGTAGTGCTTGACCTGGGTTCTGGCCAAGCTCGCCTCGGAACGCACCCAGGGATTGAGCAAACACATGCCGCTGATACGCTCGTCCCGTCTCGCATGCCAATACAGCAGAGCGGCGGAAGCGCCGTCGCACAGCCCCCACAGGACGATCTTGCCAACATCCGGACGAGCCGCCTGGAAGGCGCCGATGGCGGCGGCGATGTCGTCGCCGATGGCTTCGAAGTTGCGCGCCTCGCCCGTGCTATCGCCCATGCCGCGGCAATCGAAGCGGAATACCGCGTGGCCCGCGGCCGCCAGCCCGCGGGCTAGGAGCAGGAACTGGCGGTGAGCACCGGCGCGGTACTGTGGGCCGCCGACGATCACCAGCACGCCGGTTTCCGCCGATCCGTCCGGCGCGCACAGGACGCCGAGCAGACGTTCGCCGGCGCAGGAAAAAATGATCCCCGTCTCGGCGACGCTCACGCTGCACACCCCAGAAGCTCGGTCGTCGCCTCGATCAATCCGGGGAGCTCCTCAATTTCAACCGTCTGCCAGAACGACGCACCGGCAATCGCCGCGGCGCTGACCCGCCAGCCAGCCGCCTCCCAAGTCTGGATGTCCTGTCGCGCGACGGGAGAGAGCTCAACGGTTTCCCCGGCGCAGACCTCCAGCCAGAACAGACGGGCCGGACCCGCCGGCGGCGCGAGCCGGGCGGCGTCCAGTCCCAGCGCCAGCCCGGGAGAGAGCGAATAGCCGGCGATCTCGATGGCGTCTCCGCCGTCCAGTTGTTCGCGCAAGCCCCGGGTGCCGTCGCCCCCGGGCTGCGCGGCATCACGCTGCGCACCGAGCAGCGCGCCGGCCAGGCGCAGGCGCAGGAACTGTTGCAGATGCTGCTTGCCCGAGGACACCGGCTGCCAGAACACCAGATCGGTCGGCCACTCGAGCCTGAGCGCCACCGCGGCCGCCAGCAGGCAGCCGGCGCGCAGCCCCCAAAGCGCGGGAGAAAAACCGCTGCGCCGGCGCAACCAGTCGGCGGCATGGTGCGCATCCGAGATCCAGCGTTCCCAGGTGGCGTCAGCGAAGTCGCCGTCACTATCGCCGCAGCCGTGCAGATCGAGCTGCAGCACGAACCAGCCGGTGCGCGCCAGCGCGCGGGCCTGCAGGCCGGCCATGCGCCGAGACTTGTTCATCTCCTCGGCAAAGGGATGGAGATAGAGGATCGCACCGCGCGTCTCGCCCCCCGGCGCCGGCTCGTGCAAGAGACAGAAGCCTCGACCCGAAGGCACCGCCAGGAAAAACGCCTCCATGTTCAGGGCGCGACGGGGAAGCCGAAGCCGTCGAGCTTTCCCGCCAGGAAAGCAGTCAGCGAGCCGACCGTCGCGAACACTGAGCCGTCCATCTCGTCATCCTCAATGGTGAAGCCGAAGCGTTCCTCCAGGGTGGTCAGGATCGCGATGACGGCCATGGAATCCAGCTCAGGAATGGCCCCGAGCAAGGGCGAGGCGGCGCTCATGCCCGCCGACCGCCCCCCGAGGTTCAGGACTTCATCCAGAATCTTCAGCGTTTCCCGTTGCGCATCCATGACAGACCTCTCCCAATAATCGTTTGACCCCAACGCGGCAGGGCTCGCCGGCGCGGATGGAAATCCAGACAGCAGGACAAAGCACTACGACATTCGGATATTATAGGGGCCAGATTGCCGCCCCAGGCGCGAACATTCAGGATCCCATCCGAGCCATCATGCCCCCCGCCGGAACACTCGAATTGCTCACAGCGCCGCACGCTCCGGTGCTGGGATGGTCGTCCTATTTCGGGGATGACGCTGCCAGCTCGCCGTGCATCTGGGACGCACCCCAGCTTCGTCCGACCTCGAGCGGCAGGGCGGCGATAGCGCTGGCCCTCGAAGCGTTCGGCATTTGCCCGGGCGATCGGGTGCTCGTTCCCACCTACCATTGCGCAACCATGGTCGCCCCGATCGCTGCCCTGGGGGCGGAGCCGGTATTCTTCCCCATCCATCCCACCGGCGCACCCGTGCTCGCGGTGCTCGACCGCCTGCTCGACGACAGAACGCGAGCCATCATCGCGCCCCACTACTTCGGCCTGCCCACGCCGATGGCCGAGCTTCGTCAATTCTGCGACGCGCGCCGCCTGTGCCTGATCGAGGATTGCGCCCACACCTTCTTCGGTCTGTCCGACCTTCGCCCGATCGGCTCCTGGGGCGACTACGCGATCGCCAGCCTGCCAAAATTCTTCCCCGTCGCCGAAGGGGGATGCCTCGCGTCGTGGCGACACGAACTTTTTCCCCGCCAGCTCCACCCGCGACGACTCGTGGAAGAGGCCAGAGCCCTGGCCAACGCCCTGGAGTCGGGTGCCCGCTACGGCAGACTGCCCGGAGCGAACGCGCTCATCAAGGCCGCTTTCGCGCTCAATGCCCGGGTGCGCCGGGGCAGCGCGACCTTGCAGCCCGACGCGGGGCAGGCGTCGGATCTGGATGTCGCCACACTGCTGAGCGAATTCCGGGCCGACGCCATCGCATTCTCCCGCCCGACCACCGTCAGCTGGCTGCTCGCGCGCCATCACGGACGGCAACGCCTGGTCGGCCAGCGACGGCGCAATTACCAGGCGCTCGCGGAACTGCTGGAAGGTTGTCCCAACGCACGGCTGCTGCGACCGGAACTGCCCGAAGCGGCGGTGCCCTATGTATTGCCGCTGCAGGTAGACAACCCGGAGCGCTACTACCAGCGCATCCGCGCCACCGGCGTGTCCCTGTATCGCTGGGACAGGGTCAGATGGCCCGGCGTCCCCGACTTCCCGGAGGACGTCGGCGCCGTCTGGTCGCAACAGATATTCCAGTTGAGCGTGCACCAGGATCTGGACGCGGCGGACATCGGCAGGATCGCCCGCACCATCCGGACGATCCTGTCCTCCTCCGACCCCTGAGACAGGCGCTGACATCCGTCGCTCAGGGCGCGAGCGCCGCCGCCCCTTGCCGTCGCGCCCGCCGTCGCCCTAGCCAGTCACGGGCGAGGGCGACGCCGCTGTGCCGGTAGGCGTTGGCGTGGTAGAGCGTGCGCAGTTGATCCGTCCAGCGCAGATGCCAGTCCATCGCGCGACCGTAAAACTCGACCCGATCGAATTCGCCTTGCTCGAACAGCAGCCGGAAGGATTCCTCCCGCATCAGGAACGCAGGGGATAGGGATTTGGCGAGCGACTCGTCGTAACTGGTCTTGAGTATCACCAACCCCCCCCCGCCCGCCACACACAGGTCCATCGCCGCCAGGCGGTCATCGAACCAGTAGCAGTAGATGCGGCCGCGGCCGACCGAACAGAACCGTTCCAGCATGGCCCGGTAAAAACGCCCCTGGGCGGTGTCGCCGGCCACCGCCGTGCCCTCAGCCAACTTCCAGCCCGCGGCTTCCAGCCGGGCGTAAGCCTCGACGGCCCAGCCGACCCGGCCGGGATCGGAGATCAATTCCAGTCGGGTCTGGATGCGCTCGGCGGCGAGCTGCTTGCGCTGCTTGCGCATGTTCTGGCGCAGGTTCTTGCCGCGCGCATCCCAGTAGGCCTCGAAGGTGCCGCGGATCGGCAGGCTGGCGGTCTGGATATAGTCCAAGGTACGGAGCGCGCCCCCGGCCTGCGGCCTAGGAATCGCCGAGGGGTCTTGCTGGCTCAGGCCGAGGCCCAAGGGGAGCCCGGGCAGGCGCCGGAGCAGTCCGGCGACCAGCCCCGGAAAGTTGGCACCCGGCTGCAGCAGGAAAGGGCCCAGGGGCATCTGCGAGGGCTGGAAGCTCTCCCAGCTCAGGCCGGTCTTGGGCCGGAGGATGCACATGCAGTCGGGCGCCCCTGCCGGGCCGTGCCAGAAGATTCGCTCGCGGCCATCCGCAAACTGCTCCAGCGCCGGCCGCAGGAAATGCGACTCGAGAATCGGCAGCCCCCCCATTGCCCGGTTGAGCTCGTCCCAGACGGGCGCCAGCTCAGCGAAGGCGGATATCGGAGCGAATTGCCACGGTCGCATGTGCATGCACCCTGAACTGATTATCCATATCAAATAAATATAATCATACATCATGCGTCGTGATATAGTGATTTCCCGTTCGACAAGTCCGACCATCGGCGCCCGGAGCGGCATTCGAGAAGCCCGACGCGTTGGCGCCAGACGAGGGGTTCTGACCACAGACCGAACATGGAATCGACCAACTTTCTCGACCAGTTGATCAGCCGTTCCGCCGATCGCACGCCCGAGCGCATCGCGCTCAGCAGCGGCGAGATCTCGCTGGACTACGCGGAACTGGCGTCGTCGGTGTCGGCATTTGCCTCGGGCATCGGACAACTGGGCGTCGGCCGCCAGGAGCGCATCGGCATCTACCTGGAAAAACGCCCCGAGACGGTCATCGCCACCTTCGGCGCCAGCGCCGCCGGCGCCGTCTTCGTGCCGCTCAATCCCCTGCTCAAGCCGGAGCAGGTGGGTTACATCCTGAAGGACTGCAACGTGCGGCTGCTGCTCACCTCGCCCGAGCGGCTGGCGCTGCTTGGCGGTGTCCTTCCTAGCTGCCACGACCTGCGCCACCTCGTCGTCACCGGCGGCGGAGAAGCTGAAAATGATTCGACAAACCCGAGCGCGCATCCAGCCTTGACGACGACGACCTGGGACGATCTTCTCGCCGCCCCGCCACGCCCCGGCCACCGGATCATCGATACCGACATGGCGGCCATCCTGTATACCTCGGGCAGCACCGGGCAAGCCAAGGGCGTGGTGCTGTCCCAGCGCAACATGGTGATGGGTGCCAAGAGCGTCGCCAGCTACCTCGGCAACAACGCCCAGGACACCCTGCTCGCCGCCCTGCCGCTATCCTTCGACGCCGGCTTCAGCCAGCTCACCACCGCCTTCCACGCCGGCGCCCGGGCCGTGCTGCTCAACTACCTGCTGCCCAGGGACGTGCTCAAAGCGGTGATCAGGGAGGGCGTGACCGGCCTGACCGCGGTGCCGCCGCTGTGGATCCAGCTGTCGCAACTCCAGTGGCCGGAAGCGGTGGGCGACCACCTGCGCTATCTCGCCAACACCGGCGGACGACTGCCGCTCGCGACCCTCACGACGCTGCGCGAACAACTGCCGCGCGCCCGGGTTTTTCTGATGTACGGCCTGACCGAGGCCTTCCGCTCGACCTATCTGCCGCCGGCGGAGCTGGAGCGCCGGCCGGACTCGATCGGCAAGGCCATCCCCAACGCCGAAATCCTGGTCCTGCGCGAGGACGGCACGCCCTGCGCCGCCAACGAGCCGGGTGAACTGGTGCATCGCGGTGCCCTGGTCGGCATGGGCTACTGGAACGACCCGGAAAAAACCGCCGAGCGCTACAAGCCCCTCCCGGGGCGCGAAGCCGGCCTGGTGCTGCCTGAGATCGCGGTCTTCTCCGGGGACACCGTGCGCATGGACGAGGAGGGTTTCCTCTACTTCATCGGCCGGCGCGACGACATGATCAAGAGCTCCGGCTATCGCATCAGCCCGACGGAAATCGAGGAGGTGTGCTACGGCTCGCAGCTGGTCGGCGAGGCGGCCGCCTTCGGCGTGCCCCACGAGGGCCTGGGCCAGGCGGTGATGGTGGTCGCCACGCCCAAGGTCAATACCAGGATCGATGTCGATGCCGACGCCGAAGCACTGTTCGCCGTCTGCCGCGAGCGCCTGCCGGCCTACATGCAGCCGGCGCGCATCGACTTCCGCCCCGGTCCTCTGCCGCGCAACGCCAACGGCAAGATTGACCGGAAGTCGCTCGCGAAGCAATTCGAAACCGCCTTCACCTCTCCGCGGCCGAGGTGATCATGACCCCGCAAGATGGACTCGCGGTGGTTATCCCGTTTTATCAACGGGAGGCCGGAATATTGCTGCGCGCGGTGAACAGCGTCCTGCGCCAGGAGGGGATAGCGCCGCCCTCCCTGATTATCGTCGATGACGGCTCGCCGGTGCCGGCCGAGGCTGAGCTGGCGACCCTGAACGAAGGGTCGCGCCAGCGCATCAGCATCATCGCGCAGCAAAACGGCGGCCCGGGTGCCGCGCGCAACGCCGCGCTCGCAGCGCTCACCGACGACTTCCGCTACGTCGCCTTTCTGGATTCGGATGACGAATGGTCGGACGACCATCTCGCCAACGCGCTGTGCGCGCTGCGGGCGGGACACGATGCCTACTTCGCTGATCACACCCAGCTCGGCCAGAACATCGGCGCCTTCTCTCGCGGCGGGAGAATCCGCCCGGCCGAACATCCGGCCATCGCAACGAATGGCCAGCTTCACGCCTACCAGGGCGACATGCTCGACCAGATCGTCTGCGGCAACGTCATCGGCACCTCGACCGTGGTGTACGACAGGCTCAGGTTTCCGGAGCTGCGCTTCCGGCCGGAGTTCCGCAACGCCGGCGAGGACTACCTGTTCTGGATGGACCTGGCGCGCGGGCGGGCCCGTTTCGTCTTTTCAGAAAAGATCGAAGCCCGCTACGGCCGGGGGGTCAACGTCTATTCCGGCGCAATCTGGGGCACCGAAGAGCACCTGCTCCGGCTCATCAACGAACTGCGCTACCGCAAGCGCAGCCTGCAAGCCTACGAGCTCTCGCCAGAAGCGGTGGGGGCGGCGCGCGCGGTGCGGCGAGCCCTGCGGATCACCATCGTGCGCGACCTGCTCTACCGTCTCAAGCGAGCAAAACTGCCGCCGCTGCCCTGGCTGCTGGACATGATCAAGACCGATCCGCAACTGTTTTTCCTGGCGCTGCCGCTCGCCGCGCAGATCGTCCTCGGCCGGCACCCATGAGGGCACCATCGACCGGGCTGATGCACGCGCCGATGGAACAGTGGCCGTTGGAAAACGACTGCCTGCAGGTCGGCGGCGCACCGCTCACCCGGCTGGCCGAACGGATCGGCCGCACGCCCTTCTACGCCTACGAGCGCCGCCTGCTCGACGCGCGCGCGGCGCAGCTTCGCGCCAGCCTGCCGCAGGAAGTGAAGCTGCACTACGCCGTCAAGGCCAACCCGATGCCGGCGCTGGTGTGCCACCTGGCCGGCCTGGTCGATGGCCTGGACGTCGCCTCGGCGGGCGAACTCAAGCTGGCGCTCGACGCCGGCGCAAGACCGCGCACGATCAGCTTCGCCGGACCGGGCAAGCGCCGCGAGGAACTGGCTCAGGCCGTGGCCGCCGGTGTGCTGCTCAACGTCGAATCATTCCGCGAGGCGAGAGAACTGGCCGAACTGTCCGCGTCCCAGGGCCTACCCGCCCGCGTCGCGGTGCGCGTCAATCCGGACTTCGAGCTCAAGTCTGCGGGCATGAAAATGGGCGGCGGCCCGAAGCCATTCGGCGTCGACGCCGAGGCGGTGCCCGAGTTGCTGGCCGAGATCGGCCGGCTCGGTCTGGCCTTCGAGGGCTTCCATCTCTACTGCGGCTCCCAGAACCTGAGCGCCGAAGCGATCTGCGCGGCGCAGCGCGAAACGCTGCAGCTGCTCCTGCGGCTCGGGGAGTCCGCGCCAGCGCCGGTGCGCAGCCTCAATCTCGGTGGCGGCTTCGGGATTCCCTATTTCCCCGGCGAGTGGGCGCTCGACCTCGCCCCCATCGGCGCCAACCTGGCGATGCTGCAAGAGCGCGCAAGGCAGCGCTTGCCCGAGGCGGAGCTGGTCATCGAACTGGGGCGCTACCTGGTCGGCGAGGCCGGCATCTACGTCTGCCGCGTCATCGAGCGCAAGCTGTCGCGCGGCCAGGTGTTCCTGGTGACCGACGGCGGCATGCACCACCATCTCGCCGCGTCTGGCAACTTCGGCCAGGTGATCCGCAAGAACTATCCGGTCGTGATCGGCAATCGCGTGCAAGGCGCCAGACGGGAGATCGCTTCGGTGGTCGGGCCGCTGTGCACTCCACTGGACATTCTGGCCGAGCGCATGGACATGGCGGAAGCGCAGCCTGGGGATCTGGTGGTCGTGTTCCAGTCGGGCGCCTACGGCCGCTCAGCCAGCCCCAGCGCCTTCCTGAGCCACCCGGAACCGGCCGAAGTACTTGTCTAACCACAGCCACCATGTCCACCCGCCGCGCCCTGAGCTTCTCCTTCCTCGACCGCTACTCCGGCCTGGTGCTCAACATCATCGCCTCGATGATCCTGGCCAGGCTGCTTACCCCGGCGGACATCGGGGTGTTCTCGGTGACCATGGTTTTTCTCGGCTTCATCAGAACATTTCGCGACATGGGGGCGGGCCAATATTTGGTGCAAGAAAAGGAACTCACCATCGATCGCATCAGGGCGGCCTGGACGATGCAACTGGGGCTGGGTCTCCTGCTGGCACTCATCGTCCTGCTCGTCAGTTACCCCGTCGCCGTTTTCTACAAAGAACCCCGCATGAAAGAAATCATGTGGGTAATGGCATTAAATTTCACCATCAACCCCTTCGGCTCACTCACCAATGCCTGGCTGAGTCGTGAAATGCGGTTCGACGCTATCGCAATTATCCGATTCACCAGCACCATAACTGGAACGGCCATTTCGATTTGGGCTGCCTGGACAGGATACGGTCCCATCAGCCTGGCATTCGGCTCCCTCGCCAACACCGTGACCGTTGCAATCTTGTCATTTTTTTATAGGCCCCAGTTTTTCCCGTGGATGCCGGGTCTCAAGGAAATCAGGCGTGTGCTGTCCTTCGGCTGGATGCTGACCGCCATCTCCCTCCTCTATACCGCCTACGGTGGCGCACCTGAAATGTTCCTAGGCCGTTTGCAGGGTATGGCCAACACCGGTCTGTTCAGTCGTGGCCAGGGTCTCGTGTCCATGTTCGAACGGTTGGTGATGGATGCCGTGGGGGCAGTCGCCCAACCATTTTTCTCAAAACAGTCAAGGCAGGGGCACGAACTCGGCCAATCGTTTATTCAGGCCACAGCTCTGGTCTGCGCCCTAGGCTGGTCTTTTCTTGGTTGCGTGGCCATTCTCGCGTTCCCGATAATTCGTGTCCTGTATGGCACGCAATGGGACGGCGCGGTGAATCTGACACGACAACTATGCCTAGTGCTGTCATTACTACTCCCTGCACGGATGTGCGGGGCGCCACTGATTGCGGTCGGAGCAATGCGCACGGTGTTGGTAATAGTCCTTATCAATACCATAGTACAAGTGACTCTTACCGGTCTTGGAACATTCATCGGAATGAGTGCCCTTGGGTGGACGCTTAGCATTTCCGCCTTGATAGGCACGGTTATTTCGCTCCGCAAGACGCAACCGTTGATTCTATTCTCCTGGCAAGATCTCCAATCCTCACTGAACAGAAGCGCAATTGTGGCGTGCGGCGCTATGGTCGCTCCGCTAGCAATCACATTCGCATACGGACTCCAACCAAAGTTGCCGTTACTGGCCTTGGCCATAGCTCTACCGGGTGCTGGATTAGGTTTTTTTGCGGCCGCACGTGCGACTCGACATCCGATCTGGCAAGAGGTAAACCGCCTCTTAACTACCCTACGGAAATCCCATTCAACGCTCAAGACGATGAACGAAGATGCCTAGTTTCCAATGCACAATGCCTGTGATGAGTTTAGCGCAAACGCTAGACGATATTGAGCGGAAATCTGATGATTACCGAGGTGGTGCATCACTGGGTTATGACCTCGCACCAGGGCATTGACATGAACATGGTTACAAAAAACAGCAACTCAGCCAGTCAAGACAAACCGCTTTGCATTGGGAACGTCAGGTTTGTTGAAACGGACATTGCGGCTGTCTGCGCACGGGAAGGAATGTTTGCCGCTTGGACAAAAGTCTTCGACAAATATGGCGCGACAGCGCCTAGTCGGGTTGAGGGAGACTTTGCTGTCGCCATTAGTGATACCAAGGGTCGCATGCTATTGGCGGTTGACCGGTTCTCAATCCGAACGCTGTGCTACCGTCTTTGTGGTGATCAGTTGTTGTTTGGCGAACGTGCCGACGAAGTCGCTGGACCTCGGGGTGAGGTAGACCCTCAGTCGATATTTGATTATCTTTATTTTCATGTCATCCCGGCGCCCCGTACCCTATTCAAGAATGTTTTCCGTCTTCCGGCCGGCCACTCCGCGCTGTTCGACAAGGGCAAACTGACGGTTGCTCCCTACTGGACGCCGTCATTCGAAGAATCGCTGGGCCAGCCTATTGGCGCGCTCAGGGTCGAGTTCCGACAACTGCTGCGCAACGCCGTTTCGCATCAGGTCGATGGCAGCCGCATCGGATGCTTTCTCAGCGGCGGCACCGACAGCTCCACCATCGCCGGCATACTCGGAGAGGTCACCGGCCAACCCGCGCGCACCTTTTCCATCGGATTCGATGCCGAAGGCTACGACGAAATGGCCTATGCCAGAATCGCCGCGAAGCATTTCAGAACTGAGCACCACGAATACTACGTGACACCCGATGACCTGGTGCGAGCCATACCCCTGGTGGCGGCCTCCTTCGATCAACCCTTCGGCAACTCCTCGGCCATACCCGCCTATTTTTGCGCCAAGATGGCCAAGAGCGCCGGAGTGGAGCGCATGCTCGGCGGCGACGGCGGCGACGAACTTTTTGGCGGCAACACCCGCTACGCCAAGCAGCGTTTGTTTAGCCATTATCAAATGCTCCCCGCCATCCTGCGCAGTGGTCTGCTGGAGCCATTGCTCAGAGGCAGCGGTAGGTTCGGCAATATCCCAGGGGTCAGAAAAGTGGCGAGTTATGTGGAGCAAGCCAAGATTTCCATGCCCGAGCGAATGCAGATGTACAACCTGCTCACTCGGCTCGGCCTTAAGGAAGTTCTGACGCCGGAGTTCCTCGCCAGCGTCGACACCGGCGGGCCAATGGCCGAAATCAACAGAGTCTACGGGACCGCACAAACTACTTCGTTGGTAAACCGGATGCTCGCCTACGACTGGAAATACACCCTGGCAGACACAGATCTACCCAAGGTCGTCGGCGCCACCGCGTTGGTGGGCTTGCAGATGGGCTTCCCGTTTCTGGACAATCGATTGGTGGATTTCTCCCAACGACTGGCGCCGGAACTCAAGGTGAAGGGCCAGCAGTTGCGCTGGTTCTTCAAGGATGCGCTGCGCGACTTCCTGCCCATGGAGATCATCAAAAAAAAGAAACAAGGATTCGGCCTGCCCTTCGGCGTCTGGTTGACCCAGCATGGGCGGCTGAGAGATCTGGCGATGGCGTCTCTTGAATCTCTGCGACAGACGGGAGTAATTCGAGCGGAATTTCTCGACCGTCTCCTGAAAGAGTACCTGCCGCAACACCCCGGGTACTACGGAGAAATGGTCTGGATTCTGATGATGATGGCGCAATGGAACGACTCTCGTGGGTCAGTGCAAAGTCAAAACGTGACGAAAACTGACGCTTTAAACTCCCTACGATTTCGCTAGGATCACTGGGAAAAAGGAGGATAACTGAGTGAGCTCGGAGGCATCACCTACTTTGGTCAGCACGATCATTCCCACCATGGCAACGATTGAAAGAGCGCCTCTCCTTAAACGCGCCATTGAATCAGTCCGTCGTTCCTCAGCCCAGCCGATTGTTATCATCGTCGTAGTCAACGGCAATCGGTGCAACGCTGAACTCTGCGAATGGCTACGTGCCCAGATTGACATCCGTTTAAAGTTCATTCCCACCCCATCAGCTCCGAATGCAGTTTTGCACGGACGCGAACTCGTGGACTCCAAATACTTCTCGACACTCGATGACGACGACGAATACTTGGATGGCGGTATCGACTTGCGCCTTACAAGCATGTGTTCAGATGGAACACCGGACGTTGTTGTAACCAACGGCATACGTCGTTTGGATACGGCGGACACCCCGTGCTACAGGACTCTTGACGGCGTCTCTGATAACCCGCTCAAATCCCTGTTTGAGAATCCTTGGTTGAATAGCGGCAATGCGCTATATCGTTCGGCCTCGGTCGGACCTGAATACTTTTCCGACTACCTCCAATATGTGGAATGGACTTGGCTGGCATTCAAGCTCGCGATGAATGGCAAGCAGATTGCAACTCTCAACAATCCGACGGTTGTTTACTACGACACACTTGATTCGCTCTCCAAATCAAAAGCTTATGAGGAGGCATATGGGATCCTCTTTCAGCGCATGCTCGATCGACTCCCCCCTCCTGAAGTAACCAAGTTAATACAGAGGCGAATGGGGTCTAATTGGCACGATCAGTCCATTCAAGCCCTGTGCCAGGGCAAGTCCTTGAAAGCCATCCGGTGCCACCTACGCAGCTTGTTCCTTCCAGGTGGAGGACGCTATCTGAGCTATTCCCGTCGTCTGCTTCCTGGATGGCCGAAAAGTTAATTGCCATGTTTAGTGTTTATTGACATCTCGCCATTGAATTGACAGTGGCAAATTCATTCAGGGTCACAGCAGATCGCATTTCAACGTTGCTGATTATCAATGAACCTACGCTGCCAAGATGACCCGCGCGTTTCGCGGTCCTGCGTTGGCGCAGGCTCGGATCAAGGCGATAGAAATTCTGGACAGATCGAAACGATGATTGAAGCGGAACGAGAACTCGGCCAGATAGGCACGAGCGTACTTGGCAAATCCGAAGGCGTGGTAGGTGCCGGAGATTGCCCGCTTAGCATTGCCGATCACCGTATTGACCCAGCGGAAGGACGGATGCTTGGCGGCGGCTCGCCCCGAGCCGGTCACGATCGGCGTGTGCTCGATCCGATAATCAGCCATCGTCTTGCGGATCGCCGGCAGGCCATCGAACACCACCTTGGCCGTGTCTGCCAGCGCCCGATCACTCCACGCGCCCACCGACTCCGTGGAGACATTGGGGAGCGGTGTGAGCTTCACATAGCGAGGACGTCCACCATCGGTCGTGGAGACGGCAGCCAGGAACGACACCTTGTTCGGCCCCGAAATGCCGCGGTGGCCTGGGCGCTCGCCGCCCAAGGCAGCATCGTCGAGTTCGATGCGGCCATCGAGTTGCCGATCATCTTCGATCTCAGCCATCACATTCATCAACTTGTGCTTGACGAGCCAAGCGGTCGGGTAGGACACCCCGATCTGGCGTCGCAACGACAGAGCCGAGATGGCGTTCTTGGACTGCGTCACCAGGTAGATAGCCAGGAACCATTTCGTCAGGGGCAGCTTGGTCGCCTCGAAAACCGTTCCGGCGATAAGGCTGGTTTGATGCCGGCACCGATAGCATTGCCAGAGTTGGCGATGTCCGGCGCGCACAGTCGCACAGCGATCATCGCGGCAGACCGGACAACGGAAACCATCGGGCCAGCGCATGACCATCAACGCCGCCTCGCACTGACTTTCCGTTCCGTATCGCTTCAAGAACTCCGGCATCGACAGTCCCGCTTGCATCTGCACTCGTTTCATTCCCATGGCGCACCCTCCTATGACGATGCGCCTATTTTCAGGCCGCTACTGGCTCACTAAATGAGCCTGCTGAGCATTGTTGATAATCAGGCAACGTTGAATCAAGGTTAATCACATTTTCCCACAACAACTTATCAATAATTTCGTTATGGAAAACAATACAAAACACAACAGCACAGTAATTATCGAGTCCTACCTGGCCCCGAACCCTGAGCCGTTGTCGGCATCAAATAGTTACAAGGGCCTGAGAATTCATGCTTTGCCAGGATTGCATGAATTTATGGCGAATCTAGCACGTCAACATATAAAACCTGGAGGTACGGTGTTGGATATCGCGGCAGGCAGCGGCGCGATGAGCCAGCGGATGAGTGATATGGGTTATCAAGTTGCCGCAACAGATTATGTAAAAGACAATTTTCGGCTTCATAGCTCCATTCCATTTATCTCCATAAACTTGAATGATTTTTTTTCGAAGCAATATCAGCAACCTTTTGACGCTGTTATGGCCTCGGAAATCATCGAGCACTTAGAAAACCCAAGGCATTTCGCACGCGAGTGTTTCAAGCTCGTTTCTCCCGGCGGCAAGCTCATCTTGTCTACGCCGAATATCGAGAGTCCGGCGTCCATAGCATGTTTCTTACGCTCTGGAACATTCCTGTGGTTTGCCGACAAAGAGTATCGAGTTGATGGACACATTACCCCACTTAGCCAATGGCAGTTGCATAAGTGTTTTACAGAGGCAGGATTGGTTTTCCGTTGGAAGGGATCATTTGGCGACGCTGATAAAAGGCTCGAAGGGTCGCCCCGGTTGATGTTATTGACCAAAGGACTCAAACGACTTTCGAATCGCAACCGTGATCTGGAGGGTGAAATTTTCGTCGCAGTGTTGGAAAAGCCCGAAACAGCGGAGGTACTTTCTGTTTGAAACTATTACTTTAATTCAGTGCTCACGCGTAACAGTTGGTTTCTCCGATGGAGTAATGGTTTTAACGATCGTTACTTGGCCGCAACATCGGACGAAGCCAAGCCTTGATAATTGGAATTACCACTTTCAAAGGATGTGCCCAGCGAGCACCATTTAAAAATGCTTGAGTAGCCAAACGCGAATTGTTGGAACAGGAGTGAAGGTATCCCAATTGATACCAACAATTTGCTATTTTCACCTTATATTTTTGCAGCTGCTGTTGTGTAAAATGCGTGGCCACACGCTGAAAGTTTTGCTCATGGAAAAGAACAGAATCTTGTGAAAAAACAAGTGTGTTTCGCGTAAAATTTGTTTCGTGTTGTCGATAAAAGCTCAGGACTTTATTAAGGTAACCGACACGCCCCATCATCCCTATACGAATCCAGAGATCCGTATCCTCACAGATTCTAAACCCAGTATTGAAATAAAGGTTTTCCAACGGGATTCGGTTACGAGCGATCATAATTGATTGGGTGTGAAATGCAGCGAAGAATATTGATTGGAATTTGTAAAATTCCATCCCGCAGTCATACCAATCGTCTTTCAAATAATTTAGCCAAGAAGCCGATTTGCTTAGAAATTCTGCGTCTTGGAGATAACTTTTACCGAGACCAACACCTTCGGCATTCACTAAGTGTATATCATGGAAAGTGGCGCACCATTCGGGGTGATCATCCAAACCATTCACCATAAGCTCAAGTTTCTCTGGCGCAATGTAATCATCGTTATCCAGAAAGCAAACGAATTCTCCACGCACATGCCGCAGCGCCAGATTCTTTGGAAAAGCCGGCCGACCAGAATTCGGTTGTTTGAAGACACGCACCCGGTCGTCCTTCAATTCATATTCACGGAGAATCTCACTTGTTTTATCAGTTGATCCGTCGTCAACAACCACGAGCTCAATGTCCTGCATTGATGATAACAATACAGAATCTATGGCTTGTCTTATATATTTTTCACCATTATAGGCAGGCATGACAACTGATACTTTGGGCATTTGTTATTTCACTTTTCGGAGCTTTCGAAATTTTATGGTTCTACGAAATAACGACCGAACGATAGGCGTTAGCTACTTCCGTCAGAGCCATAAGGAAACGGTTATCAGGGGACCTTCAGATGCATCTGTTTTCTCTGACCTAAGAGTCATGATAGTAAGGAAATGAGGATCTTTTCCTTGTACAGAAAATCATTTTCGTGTTACATCAAAATCGCAGCACTGACGCGAGCAACTGTTTCCATGCGCCCTTTGCTAACGGCCGCTTTGTCACCCATTTCGATGCCCAGTGGAATGCCGCGCCGTACATCTTCTGAATCCGATAATGATCACAGTGGTCTCTCAACACTAAATCAAGACGCTCACGCAGCAAATTCTCGTATTTTTCGAATGACCGATCCTGCAGGAGCAAAGCAATCATGCGATCTTCAAATAAATACTTGGGATCATCGCCATGGGTGAGACTCCCTGGTCGGATGCGGTAGACCGCCACATCGAACGGCAACATCCAAAGATCGTGATCGCGCGCGCACTTGAACCACAGGTGGTAGTCCTCGGCTCGCCGCAAGCCTTCGTTGAACATCTCCTTGGCCAGCAACAGCTCGCGATCGATCAAGACGGTGCCGATCGACACCAGGCAGTTCTTGGCCAGCATCTCGACCGGGCGCGCCATGAGAGAGGTCCTCCCCGCTTCGTAGTCATCCTTGATGGCCGCGTACAGATTGGGTGACCGCACTGAAAGAGGTTTGTCCACCAAACCTATTTCGGGTTTGAGCAAGAAGTACTGCGCTGCGATCCACTTGGCCTCGGGATGGTCGAGAATGAAACGCCAGCGCACGGCCAGCGCCTTCGGGAGCCAAAGGTCATCCGAATCCAGAAACCCGACCCAGGCCCCGCGGGCATTAAGAATGCCGGTGTTGCGCCCACCCGCCGCACCCTTTGCTCTTTCGTTTTTCAATACTCGGATGCGCGCATCCAGGCGGGGGGCGGACTCCAGAATGGCGAGCGTCTCGGGGTCCGAGCTCCGGTCATCGACGAGGATGAGTTCGTAGGCGGGGAGGGCGCAGTTATCCAGCGCTTGCTGTTGCAGCACCGAATCGATGGCCTCGCGCAGATAGCCGCCGGTGTTGAATACGGGCATGACGATCGAGACAAGTGGCGGTTCCATTTGGCATTCTCCAACGGAAATTGGCGTTCATGAAACAGGCAGGATTCTGGCCTCGGAACTGGGCCGCGACAGATTCAGCGAGCAGCGCAGGGCGAAGCGCAGCGGCGTCCGATCCCAGGGCGTGAATCGAGGCAATTGAAAGAGATCAGCTCCTCGGCTGGCAGCCCCGGCTGAGGTCGATACGGCAGCGGTAAAACCCAGACGGCGGGCCATCTGTCCGTGCCGCACGGAGAAGTCTTTCCCCAGAACTCCGTTGGGATAGGCAAAGAGCTCGATGGCTTCGCCCAACAGGGATTCCAACCGCGCCCGACCCACCCGCATCTCATTCTCCGCCCGCGCATCGGACATGAGTTCCAGGATGGGGTGGCTGTGGGTGTGCGCGCCGATCTCCATCTGCTGCGCGCGCAAGGCCAGAACCTGGGCGGATGTCAGCATGAGCTCGGGGCTGGGCCCGAGGCCGCAGCTTCGAGCGATCGCCCGCGCCACGCCGGCACGACAATCGTGATCGAAGTACTTGAGGCGACCGAGCACGCCGCCGTAGGCCTTGACCCGGGACGCCGGATCCGTTATTTCGTGAATGCCGAGGTCGAACTCCTCGAGATCCATGATCCCTCGCGGCGCGCATCTGAAGGCTTCGATCACGTCATCGTTCCACATCCGGCCGCCATCGAGAAAGCCGGTCGCGATGAAAAAGGTGGCGGTTGCTCCGTGGCGCTTCAGGATGGGCGCTGCCACGCTCAGATTGTCCGCGTAGCCGTCGTCGAAGGTGATGGCGGCGGCGGCGGCGGGCAAGGAGCCTGCGGCCAGTCGCCGCACCGCTTCGCCCAGGGGCAGGAGATTGAAGCTGCCGGCGATCAGCCCGAGCACCCAGTCGAACTGGACGGCGTCGGGCTCCCAGGGCAGATGGGGATCCGGTTTGGGAAGCACCCGATGGAAGATGAATATCGACAGCTTCGCCCGCGGACCCGCTGGCGCCAAAGCCCGCATCAACAGCTGCGCCAACATCGCCATCGGCGGGCTCAGGCTACGGCCAGCAACTCCCGGCTGATCTGCGACGCCAGCCGGGCGTAGAGGGGCGTGGTAAAACGGACGTAGCCGATGAAGTGCATGAACACAGTATCTTCACGACGATAGTATGGAATGCAATATTTCGGATGGGGCAAGACCCGGGCGCCCGGGGTGCTGGCGATGAGCACATTAGAGGAAAACTGCTCGCTTCCCCACTCCGACCAGCGCTCGCGGAGCAAGCGCTCCATGCGGCCGGAGAGTTCCCGCATCTTGGCGAAGTCGAAAGAGTCCTTCGGGTAGCCCGCAAAGCCGGCGCAACCCCTCGCGTAGCGGTATCCGGATTCAGCCTCGACCTGATCCAGCCGCGACTCAGCCAGCAACTGGACTTGGTCCCAGCCAGTCAGCCGGGAACGGGCCCAGGCCGCGATCTCGCTGCAGGAAACAATTGCTGTGTCGTCCTCGGTGCCGAGGGTAAAAGACACGCCATCCCTCACCGCCGACATCACTTCCGGCAGGGGCTCGATGGCGACCGTGTCCGCGTCGAGCTGGATCACGTAGCCATCGCGGACATAATCGGCGATCGCGCACAACCGCTCCCAACAGCCACCACGTGGCACGCCGTCGCGCTGAAAGTCTTTAGCCTCGCGCCATTCGAGAGTAGGCAGGTGACGCTCAAGCAATCTCTTATCGGTCGCGTCCAGCGTCGGATCGGCGACGACTACGATCCGCGCCGGGTCAATGTAACGGCAAAGAGACTTCACGGCGAGGAGGTAGGAATGAATGTCGCGGTGTTGCACCATTGACAGCAGGGTGTATTTGCTGCCCCGTGAAACCAGGGGGGGGGTGCGCAGAATGGAACGCACCGCCAGGTTGAAGCGCAGTCGATTGACTCTCTCCCGGATCAGCATGGCCGCTACGGCCTGCGCGAAGGGGCGGGGTCGTCGGGCGAGGAAAGAGGGTTTCCAGGCGACGACGGAGAATCCACTGGCTTCGGAACAGTGGCAACCGTTGAAGGTGTCTGAGTGGGTGCGGCGCTGGCCTCCCATCGCCCCTCTCGCTGCAGCATTTCCCTCAAGCCCGGCAGCGGAAATCCCATGCCGTAGGCGGTCAGCGCGTGCTCGCGCGCTTTTGGGTAGTCCTTGATCTTGAAGTAGGCCAAACCGAGATTGTATTGAAGGCTGGGATTGCCCTGCGCCAGTTTCTCGGCCGCCTGGAGTTGCGTCTCCGCTTCCGCCGCCCGCCCCCGCTCGCCCAGATAGTAGCCGAACAGCACCCTTACCACAGGGTCATCAGGCGTGAATTTCACCGCCTTCAGAAAGGCGCACTCCGCCGAAAATCTGGCTCCGGGTGGCTTGTCGGTCTTTAAAATTTGGGCCAGCCGATCGATGGCCGCCAGCGCTCTCGGACTGTTTGGGAATATTATCAGCGTGTACTCGAACTGATTCCAGACTGGCACGCGTTTCCTGGCATCGGTACTTCCCATCACCTTTTCTTGCATGTTGAAATGATAGTTTTCCACGAGGTCCTTGTTGGCCTGGGTGGTTTTTCGATAGTCGTATGGGCCATTCACATAGGTCCCCGCGTTGTTGATCATCGGACCACAGATTTGCTCGTTGTACACGTCTTCCGCGCGGGCTGCCGCGGATCCCACAGCCCCCGCGAGCGCCGCCGAAACGCCGAACAGCACCAAACCAATCGAACGATTCACATCCCACCTCCGCACACAAATCGGCAGAACCTTCCGGCCTAAAATATGACAACGGGATCATTTCTGATAACAATAACATAAATATTTATTCATGTGGTATATACTGCAAACCGTCAAGCAAGCACTGGGCGCGCCTGCATGAGTCGTGATGATGGCACCCTGAAAACTCCGCAAGCACCGGCTCGTGTCGCGGCGCTACCTCCTGCCGTCTCGGCCAGGAGGCCCCACCTGCCCTACCTGGATGGCTGGCGCGGCATCGCCATCCTCTGCGTCTTGCTCGGCCATTTCAGTCCTTACGAGGAGATGGGCGGCATCGGCGTGACGGTTTTTTTTGTGCTCTCCGGCATCCTGATGAGCCAGATCCTGTTCGTCGACCAGATGCCATTGCGGCTGTTCTATCGCCGCCGTCTGGCACGCATCGTGCCGGTCTTTTGGCTGTATATCATCGTTGTATTTACAGTCGGCGCGCTGGCTCTAAACCATTTTTCAACGGAGGAGCTGATCTCATCCGCGCTCTTCCTGAGAACCTACTTTCCGGATTCTGACATCTTCCACGCGGCCATCCCCATCCACCATCTTTGGTCCCTGAACGTCGAGGAACACAGCTACCTGTTTCTGTCCTTGCTCGGCCTGGTTGCGCTGCGCTTTGGAGAGCGGCAGGCCAGAATCGTGCTCAGCGTAAGTTCGCTGTTGTGCCTCGTCACCTTCGCCTACTACAAGTTCCATCCACCTGCGGCGCACTCAGCCTTCTACCTGCGAACGGAGGTGGCGGCCTTTCCGCTGCTCCTGTCCAGCGCGCTATTCATGTGGTTCCGGCGCTGGCCGTTGGCGATTCCCGTCTACCTGCCCGTCGCCTCGTTCCTCGCGGCATTTGCCCTCGTCGCGTGGTCACCCTCGGTATTCTTAGGCTTCGTCGGAATTTCGGTGCTGCTGGCCTTGTCGGTCAACACGCTCCACGCTGCACCAGTTCCGGTGCTCGAGTTCTTGTCGGGGAGAATTCTCCGGTGGTTCGGGGTCTGCTCCTACTCCATCTACATCTGGCAACAGCCATTCTTTTTCTTGCGCCGCTACTCTTCCTGGGAATACGCCAGCCTGGCCGGGTGTATCGCCGCCTTGGTGCTTGCCAGCGCTTCTTTCTACCTGTTTGAAAATCCCGTGCGCAAACGGCTGGGTTACGGAATGGGCCTGAATCGGCATCGACCCCGCGCCAGTTCATTGGACGAGGTAGATCTGAACGCAGCCACAGCCATTTCAGAAAAGCCCGGCTGAGTCCTGTCGACCCCTCAGACTTGCCGTACCAGATGCGCGAGCGCATATAGCCTTGCTTCGCTCCTGGCCAACACCCAGCCGTCAACTCGCACCACGTCGACCCGGGCGAAGTCTCGCAGAGCGATGTCGGCGAGCGCGCGTCGCAGCGAGCGCGCCGAAAGACACGCCAGGCCGGAAACACCGGATGGCCAGCGTTCGCCAATCCGCTCGAGCAAATGAGCGACGCTCGCCTCCTGCCTCACCGCCTCCAGGTAGCCGACGCCCAAGGCCGCAACTTGCGGATCGGGGTCAAGACAGCGCGCGACACGCTCGGCCAGTCCGGGCTGCGCCAGATCCGCCGCGCTTGCTGAAAAGGCAAAGCTACGGCATAAGACAAGGACCGCGCCGAGCAGCATGGAGCGCAACACCAACCGTCGCTTCATCGAATTGCGCCGCATCATGCCGCCTCCCGCTTCAAGTGATCGGCCAGCCGCAGTGCCAATGCGACGATGGTCAGGGTCGGCGCGGCGGAGCCGCCGCTGGGGAAGACCGAACTGCCTGCGAGATAGAGATTATCCACGCCGTGCACGCGGCAGTGCTCGTCGACCACCCCGTGCCGCTCCTCCCTATCCATACGGGTGGTCCCCATGTGGTGGCAGTAGGTCGTCAGGTCGTCCGGCCATTGATCCAGATCGGCGCTGAGATTGATCTTGATCCGCGCCACTCCCAGGCGGGCGAGCTCCGCGCCCACGATCTCCAGGGAGCGCAGCAGGCTGCGTTTGTCGCTCCTGCTCAGCCGCCAGTCGAGGTGCGCCCGACGTTGTCCCAGGCTGTCCCTCGCCTCGCTCAAGGAAACGCGGCTGTCGCGATTCGGAGCCTGTTCGAGAAAGGCGAAGATAGACGAGGGCTCGAAGGCGTGCAGTTCGTTGAAGATTCCTGACTTGCTGTGGAAGACCGCCCGGTAGGCTTGGTCTACTCGGTCGCCGACGAAGCCAAAGACCCGGCCCAGGGCGTCGCCTGGCCGCTCCGGCAGGCTTCCCCGCGCCAGCGAACTCCAGATCTCGGCCAGCGCCGCCCGCCCAGTTGGGCGCTCCTGCTGATCGATGAAAAGGGCGACGCTCTGCAAGCGCTCTGCTTTCGCAACCTCCTCCCGCACGCTGAGCACGCCGCGAAACCAGTGCCCGTTGAGGCCGGAAGGAACGTACAGGTCGCGGGCCGTCGGACCGCGCCGCAGCGGCTCGAACTGGGCGGCGTTATTGATGACCAGGTGATCCATGAAGTACCGGCCCAGGATATCTCCCCGGTCGAAAGAGAGGGCGCGCGCCTCCTTGGCGATGAGCAGCACCCGGGCGTTCTCGATGCCGCCACAGCACAGGACGAAGGTTTTGCTCGCCACCGTGAACCGGGGTCCGCCCGGCGTAGCGCAGTTCAGCGTTTTCACGCGGCTGCCGGAACGCTCCGCCTCGAAGCCGAGAACCGTCGCGTGCAGGCACACGCTGACGTTGGCTGCCGACAGCAATTCATCGCGGTAGAGGGTGCCGAAACGCACGGGATTGAACTGCCAGATCTTGGTGGCGATACGCGGGGAATCGGTGCCTATCTGGGGAAAGCCCGTGCCCTGGAGCCAGGGCTCGACGTCGAAGCCGTAGGGGCAGATGGGAAAGACGTCCTGGGCCCGCGTATAGAACGGTGCCAGTTCCTGGTGGCTGATCGGCCAGCCGCTGCCGGGAAGCCAGTCGCGGGCTTCGAAATCGATGGGGTCAAGAATCCGGCTGGCGCCGCCGAAGTGATTGGTCGAGCCGCCGAAATAGCGCAGACGCGCGGCGTCGAGCGGCATGTAGCGCGGCCCGGTGGTTTCCCCCTCGTAGAGCGCCTGGATCTCCGGATCGAACTCGAAGCCGCCGCTCTCGAGCAGCAACACCCGCTCCTGACCCTTGATCAGTTCGCGGGCCAGGGCGATGCCCGCGGCGCCGGCACCGATCAGGCAGATGTCGGCTTCGAGGCGCTGGCCGTTGGCGAATTTCCGCGCGTCGATCAGCACCCCGCCCCCCGCTGCCGCGTGTGACCTGCGCTAGGGAGAGATCCGGATCGCTCCAGGTTCATACTCGTCATTGTTCTCGCTCCTTAAGGTTTCCAATCCCGCGGCACCCATGAAATTTCGCCGGCGAGCCGGCGGGCGAGGCTCCGCTGCGCCCGCCGCCCCCACCTCCCCCTCCGCCAGATATTCCTGCAACCAGCGCCTGGCGGCCACGACCAGCAGCAGGATGTCGTAGGGCAGATCGAAATAGGCCAGACTGAGAAAGGCGCCGCCCACGAAGTAGCCGACCAGGCTGACCTGGCACATGGCGCCGAGGTGATTGCACCAGAGGGTTTCGGGCTCGCTCCCGCCGCGCTTCATCAGCCAGCCCGCCGTGCGCCAGACCGACCACCACAGCGCCAGGAACAGGAGCAGACCGATGAAGCCGTGCTCGCCCAGCACCTGGAAATAGATGCTGTGGGCGGCGTGCAGATCGTTGGGATTGGGCGCGTAGGCGCCGAACACGTCCGGCGTATAGATGGCGAAGCCGCCCCCGGCGAGGTGACCCTTGGCCAGGTTCCAGGCCATCCACCAGGCATTGATGCGGCCTTGCGCCGAGGCATCGTGCTGGTAATCCACGATGCTGTTCATCCGCTGATCCCAGCCCTCCGGCATGAAGGCGACGAGGACCACGCCCACCAGCAGCAAGGTGAAACCGAATAGCGCCTTGCGCGGACTCTTCAGCCACAGATAGATCGCCATGGCGCCCGCGGCCAATAACGCCCCGCGCGACTGAGAGCCCAAGGCGGCGGTGGCCGAGAGCACCATGGCGGCCGACATGCCGTGCTTGAGCCAGAAGGTTTTTGCCTGGAGTTGAACGAAGCGCATCAAGGGGATGACCAGAATGATCGCCAGCGCCACCTCGTTGTTGCCGCCGATGAAGCCGCCCGGCCCCCAGACGCGGAAGTCCCCGCCGGTGACGAAGGTGAAAATCCCTCCCTTGACCCCATAGAAGCCAATGGAAAACACCAGCACCCCCACCAGCAAATCCATGTGGCGCCTGTTGTATATCAACATCAGGCTCACCAGGATCATGAAATCGATTTTCAAAACCTTCTTGAACATTTCGGCGCTGCCGAGGACGTCGAACGAGAGCGGCAGGGTCATGCCCATCCAGGTCACGAACAAGAGCAGCAGGATCACCGGCAGCTCATTGGTGATCGTCCGCCGCTCCTTGGTGAGAAGCAGCCCGACCAGGGTCGCCACCGCCGGCACCGCCGCGACCGGAAAGTCCTGGGCAAAGCCCCACGCCAGCGCCTGCGGATTCATGATGCTGATCCAGGTCCACAGCAGCACGCCCAGCCAGGGCCGGCGCAAGGCGGCGAGGCTGCCCGCCACAATGATGATGAGTAGCAGGACGTCTCTCATGGTGTGGCAGCCTCCAGGATGCTGCTGACCTTGCTCACGATGAACCGGTATTTTCCTGAAGCTTCTGATGCCAGTTGTTCGACGCGCTCGACTTGGATCGTCACCGCCGCGCCCAACCGCTGTTTCAGGCCGGCCACGATCTGCGTGATGGATGCCACTTGAAAGGCCGGACCTGCGACGAGCAGGACGCGGGTCAGATCGAGACTCTCCTGGATCACCTTGAAGGCCTCGATGCCGGGAATGTCGCGCAGCACGTAGATCAACGCCAGGCCGTGCATCACGGTGCCGTCTCTGGCCACCACGAAGTCGGTGCTGCGCCCCTGGATCTCGCGCAGCAGCGGCAGCGTCCGGCCGCAGGCGCACAGAGCGTCGTCGCTCACCGCGACGTCGCCGGTGCGGTAGCGGATGAAGGGGAAATCCCCTGTCGCAAGATGAGTCACCACGACCTCGCCGGCCCGCCCCGGCGGCAGCACGTTACCATCAGATCCGACGATCTCAACGATCACGTCTTCGGCGGTGATGTGCATGCCGCCCGCGGGGCACTGGTGCGCGATGAAGCCGGCGTCGCGCGCACCGTAACCGTTCGCGACCCGGCAGCCGAAGGTCGCGGCGATCGTCGCGCGCTGCTCCTCGTAGAGCCGCTCCGCGGTGACGAAGGCCACCCGGATGCCCAGATCGTCCATGCGGATGCCGCGCCCAGCCGCGTGTCGCGCCAGGCGCGCGAGCGCCGAGGGATAGCCGAAAAGCATCCGCGGGCGGCGCGCGCACACCCGGGAAAGGTAGCGATCGAGCTTGGCCTCGGACAGCTCGAAAGCCGGCAGCAGTTCGGTGCGCATGAGCGCGTCGCGCAACGCGCGCAGCCGGTCCTGGGCGCCCAGCTCGATCGGCGAGCCCCACAGCACGATTTCCGGATCGCCGATATCGACGTCCCACCAGCGCGTCGCCCGCCACTTCGCCGCGACGTCGTGGCTCACCCGCTCGCCGATGTGGAAAATGAGCGGCTCGCCTGAGGAGCCGCCGGTGTTGAAACGCGCCAGCCTGCCCGCGTCCTCCGAGCGGAGCGCCGCCAGGTTGGCGCGGATGGTCGGCTTGTCGAGCAGAGGCAGGCGGCCGAGATCGGCGAGCGAGCGCAACTCGGCGGCAGCGAAGCCGATCTCGCCGAAACGCCGACGATAATAGGGATTGACCCGCTCGACGCGCTCGAGCAGGCCGCGCAGCCGCTCCAGGCGCAGCGCTTCCAGGCGTTCCGGCGGCCACCATTGCGAGCGCTCCAGCGATGCCCGCAGGGCGGGCGTCGCGCGCCGCTTGAAGCGCTCCTGCAGAGGGAAGACCAGCCCGGAGATCAGGGCCGTGTAGGCAGAGCTCATTTCGCCTCCTCGCCCAGGCGCGCATCGGCAATCGCCGGCGCCGCCGCCACGGCGATCTGCATGAATTCCTGCACCAGCACCTCGACGCGCCGATCCCAGGTGTGGATGAGCGCGTGTCTGCGGATCGCGGACCGATCCCAGCACCCGCGCAGCGCCTCGTCCAGTGCGGCGATCAGCGCCGGGGCGTCGTCGAACGGGACGATCGTCCCCAGGCGTTGATCGCAGACCACCTCGGCGTTGCCGCCGACGGCGGTGGCCACCACCGGCAGGCCGCAGGCCATCGCCTCCAGGAACACGTTCGCCCAGCCTTCGTTGCGCGACGACAGCACGAACACGTCGGCCGCCGACAGGGGCATATTCAGTTCCGCCGCGGGCAGCGCGCCCAGGAAGCGCACGCAGTCCTGCAGGCGCAGCGCCTCGACCAGGGCTCGCAAACGCTCGGTCCAGTCGCCCTCGGGACTGGCGCCGCCGACGATCAGGTACTGCAGTCCGGGATGGGCCGCGCGCAACGCCGGCAGGCAGGCGATCACCCGGTGGAAGCCCTTGCGCTCCACCAGTCCGCCGACGGTCACCAGCACCGGCACCCGGAGCGCCAGACCGAGGAAGCGGCGCGCCATGTCCTGCTCGACCGGTGCGAACTTTTCGGCATCGACGCCGTTGCCCACCACCCGAACCTTGTCCGGGGCAAGACCCAGTTCCAGGGCGATCCGGCGCAAGGACTCCGACACCGCGAACACCCGACTCGCCCGCTCCAGCCCGCGCAAAACCCGGCTGCGCAGAACCGGATCGCGCACCTGGCGGCTCTCGGTGCCGCGCAGGGTGATGGTCACCGGCACCTCCAGCCAGCTTCCCAACAGGCTGGCGGCGTAGCCGTCGGGATAGGCGAAGTGGGCGTCGATGATATCCAGGCGTCCCGCCCGCTTCAGCTTCGACAGCCGCGATAACGCGCCCAGCGCCATGAACACGCCGTCCAGACGTTTGAGCACGCCGGGCAGCGACAGGAAACGGGGGTACCAGACGTCGAAGCCCCGCTGCCGCTCGAAGGCCGGCGCGCCCAGGCGGAAACCGGGACGCAGACAGCGCAGCATTCCCTGCCCTGGAAACCACGGCTGCGGCGACACCACCGCCAGCGGCAGCTTGGCGCCGACGCGGAACATGCGCTCGCGCACGAACAGACCCAGCCCCGGTTGCCGGGCACTCGGAAACAGGCTGCAGAGCACCACGATGTGCGGCCCGAGCTCACGCGGCGGCATATCGTATCCCGTCCACGACCGACCGATAGACATCGCGGTAGCCACCGACGCTGACCGCCCAGTTTCGCTCCTCCTCGACGAAGCGGCGCCCGGCGCAACGCAGCGCTGGCCAGCGCTCGCGCTGTGCGAGCAGGTTCAGCAAGGCCTGGGCGAGCGACTCCGCGCTGCCGGCGCGAAACAGGATGCCGGTCTCGCCGTGCCGGATCAGTTCCCGATGGCCGCCTACGTCGGAGGCTACCAGCAATCGCCCCTGGGCCATGGCCTCAAGCGGCTTGAGCGGGGTGACCAGTTCGGTCAGGCGCATCGAGTGTCGCGGATAGGCCAGGACGTCGATCAGCCCGTAGTAGCGCTGCACCTCCTGGTGCGGCACCCGGCCGGCGAACACCACCCTGTCCGAGAGTCCCAGCGCGCCGGCCTGCGCCCGCAGCGCCTCTTCCTGCGGCCCACCGCCGACCAGCAGCACCCGAACCTGCGGCAGGTGCTTGGTAATGCGCGCGAGCGCCTCCAGCAGCAGATCGAGCCCTTCGTAAGCGTAGACGGAGCCGATGTAGCCAACCACGGTGCGCCCGGCCAGGCCGAGCCTCGCCTTGAGTTCCAGGTCCGGCTCGCCGCCGACGGTGAATGCATCGAGGTCGACCGCGTTCGGGATCACCGTCACCCTGTTCGCCGCTATGCCGCGAGCCAGGATGTCGCCGCGCAGTCCGGCGCAGATCGTGGTGACGTGATCAGCGCGTGCCAGCGCCCAGGTCTCCAAGCACCGGCTGAGCCGGTAACGCGCGCTGCCTTGGCGCGTGCTGCCGTGGTCAACAGCGGCGTCCTCCCAGAATGCGCGCACCTCGTACACCACAGGCAATCCCAGGCGTTTGCCCACGCGCAAAGCCGGGATGGCGTTGAGCACCGGGGAATGAGCGTGCAAGACATCGGGGTGAACCCGCTGCGCCACCTCTTCCAGGCGACGCTCGAGCCGGCGCATCAAACGCCACGCCTGGTAACTCGCCATGCCCACGGCTGAGGGCGGCAACGACGTGCGGAAGAAATGCCAGCCGTCGACCTCCTCCTCCGCGGCGCAGGCGAGGTGCTTGGGCGTGGTCAGTTGGAAGGTCTTCCAGCCTAGCGCGCGCTGCTCGCGCAGGATGGACAGGGTCCGAAAGCTGTAGCCGCTGTGCAGCGGGATGGAGTGGTCGAGGATGTGGAGGATGCGCATGGTATGTTTGTTTCTTGCTCTCAGGACGCCAGGCGCAACGGAGAGCCATCGGCGCTAACGCCACTCACCTCATCCACGTCGTTCGAGCCGGCCACACCCTGGCCGTGCGCGCAGTTGCGCACGAAGGCTTCGAACATCAGGAGCGACCAGATCGGTGCGCAGTGATCGCGTTCCCCCGATTCGTGATCCTCGACGAGACGCCGCAGACAGGCAGAATCGAACATGCCGGTATCGGTCAGGTGGGGCCCCAGCAAGGCCTGTCGCACCCGCGCCTTGAGCGGACCGCGAAACCAGCGCGCCAGCGGTACGGCGAAGCCCATTTTCGGCCGATAAAGCACCTCGCGGGGCAACAGCGGTTCCATGGCCTTCTTGAGCAGGACCTTGCCCGTCTGTCCCTGGACCTTGTATGAGGAGGGCAGCGTCGCCAGCCACTCCAGCAGCGGATGATCCATGAGCGGTTCGCGCACCTCCAGAGAGTGCGCCATGCTGGCGCGATCCACCTTGGTATTGATGTCGCCGACCAGATAGGTTTTCAAATCTAGGTACTGAATCAGGGCCAGCGGCTCGGTCGTCCCGGCGCTCGCCGCGTGGCCGAGGAACAACTCGCGCGCGTGATAGCCGCCCAATTTCGCCTTGAAGCTCGGGCTGAACAATTGCCTGCGCATCGAATCGCGCATGATGCAGACCGAATGGAAGTAGGCCTCCACCGAGCCGCGCGCCATGGCTTCGAAGCTGGTCTTGGCGCGAAACATTTTCGGGGCCCAGTCGGCCTTGGGATAAACCCGACCGAGCAGACCGAACAGGGGCCGGCGCAACGCGGCGGGCAAGGACCCGCGCAAGCGCTCCTCCATCAGGTGCATGCGGTAGCGCCGATAGCCGCCGAAGCTCTCGTCGCCGCCGTCGCCGGACAGCGCCACCGTCACGTGCTTGCGGGCCAATTGACAGACGCGATAGGTCGGGATGGCGGAGCTGTCGGCGAAGGGCTCGTCGTAGAGCCGGGCCAGGGTGTCGATCAGGTCGAAATCGTCGCTCTCCACCCGCTCGACATGGTGACGGGTGCGGTAGCGAGCGGCGACCATGTCGGCGAATTCGGTTTCGTTGAAGGCGCGCTCGGCAAAGCCGATCGAGCAGGTGATTACCGGCTCGCGCGACAGCCCGGCCATCAGCGCCACCACCGCGCTGGAATCGACCCCACCGGAAAGAAAGGCACCCAGCGGCACCTCCGAGATCATGCGCAGCTTCACCGACTCTTCGAGCCTGGCGCCCAGCTCGGCGCAGGCGTCCCGCTGGCTGAGCGGATTGTCTAGCGTGAATTTTAGGTCCCAATACTCGCGGGTCGGCGGCAAGGGCCGGCCGCGCCTCAGCGTCAGGCAATGACCTGGAGGCAGCTTCTTGGCAAACATGAAAATGCTGCGCGGCTCGGCGATGTAACCGAGGGCGAAGTATTCCTCAACGGCGCACGGATCGATCTGGCGCGACAGGCCGCCGTGGGCGAGCAGCCCCTTCAGCTCGGAGGCGAAAAGAAAGTTGCCGTCGGGCAGCGCCGCATAGAACAAGGGCTTGACACCCATCCGGTCGCGCGCAAGAAACAGGGTTTCCCGCTTGCGGTCCCACAGGGCGAAGGCGAACATGCCGCGGAAGCGCGAGAGACAGGCCTCGCCCCAGGCCTCCCAGGCGTGCACGATCACCTCGGTGTCGCTACGGCTATGGAACACGTGCCCCAGCGCCTGCAGTTCCAGTATCAGTGACCGATAATTGTAGATCTCGCCGTTGAACACCACCGCCACCGAGCCGTCCTCGTTGAACAGGGGCTGCTGGCCGCTGGCCAGGTCGATGATGGACAGACGGCGGTGGCCGAGGGCGACGCCCGGCTCGAGATGCACGCCGCCCTCGTCTGGTCCGCGATGGAACTGGCTGTGGTTCATGCGCGCGACGACCTCCGGGGGCGCCTCGCGCCGGCCGCGCATGTCGAAGATGCCCACGATGCCGCACATTTCCCTGTCTTGCTCCGCTCAATAGTCCAAGGGTGGTCGAGCAACCCGCAGGCTGCGCTGATACAACTGCTGGTAGCGCTGCACCATGCCGCCCAGGCTGAACGAGCGCAAGACGCGCTCGCGCCCGGCACGTCCGGCAGCGCGAGCCGCCTCCCGATCGACGGCGTAGTCCGCAAGGCGCTGCGCCATTTCCTCGACGTCTGCAGCAGGCACCAATTGCCCGGTTAGGCCGGCTTCGACCAGTTCGGCGTTGCCGCCTACCTCGGTGGCGACGACGGGCAAGCCAGTTGCCATCGCTTCGAGGATGGTGTTGGAAATGCCTTCCGCCAGCGAGGGCAGGACGAAGCAGTCGAGTCCGCGCAGGATCGCCGCCACGTCGCTGCGCTCGCCCGGCAGCCACGCCAGCCCGGCCACGCCGGCGCGCGCGAGCAAGGCCTGGACCTCGGCGCGCAGCGGACCCTCGCCGACCATCACCAGGCGTAGCGTGTGCCGCAGCGCCGGAGCCAGGCTCAGGGCGCGAACGAAGGCAGCGGCCAGGGTGAGCGGATCCTTGACCGGCTGCATCCGGCTCACGGTGCCGACCAGCCATAAGGACGGATCGGCGAACGGGCAACCCTCGATCGCTTCCCGGACGAGCGGCGGATGGAAGCGCGCCGCGTCGACGCCGTTGTAGATCTGGGCCACGCGCCCGGCCGGTATGCCGACCCCGCGGATCAGATAGCGTTCGAGATCGCGGGACAGCGCGACGTATTGCCGCACGAAGGGCCGGTACAGCCGGCGCAGGCAGCGGAACTTCCGGCTGGCGCCGAAGAGGTCGCCGATGTCGCGCCCGTGCTCGCCGTGGATGCGCACCGGCACCCCGGCCGCCCACGCGGGCAGCGTCGCTTCCAGCGCCGCCAGGTTGCGGGTATGGACGATGGCCGGCGTGATCGCGCGGAACAGGCGGAACAGCCGCGGATAGAGCCTGAGTCCGTGCCCGGGCGGCTTGTGCAGCGCGTGGAAGCCGACGTCGTCGCGCGCGATGCGGCTGCGAAAATCGGTGATCTCGGTCAGGGCGATCACCGCGTGCCTGAAGTACCCTTGCGGCAGATGGTTGATGAGATTGACGATGCCGTTTTCCAAGCCGCCGACGTCGAAACGAAACACGACGTGGGCGATGAGCGGCAGTTGCCCCTCCGAAGTCGTGCGCTGGTCGCCGTTCATCTCGCGTCCCTCGTCCGGCTCAGGGCGGAATTCAAAGCCGGCGTGGCCGCGGCCAGAAATTCTGCGAGCGTGGCCGGCGCCTCACCCTGCTTGCCCTTCGGCGTGAAGAGGATCACCACGGCGGCATCGTCGCCCCTTCCCAGCATGCGGGAAAACGCGGTGTAGCCCTTCGCCCAGCCGTCGCTGGCGGTGAACCGCCCGCCCACCCAGTACCAGCGCCAGACCAGCAGCCGCTCTCCGGCCGCGCCGCGCAGTTCGGCGGTCTTCACGGCGAAAGGCTGATCGTCGCGCAAGACCTCCAGGCTGCCAGGATTAACTACCGACCAGCGCTGATCCCGGCTGTCGGCCAGGACATTGACCGAGCTCACCAGCTTGCGTGCGTAGCTCTGGTTGCGGTAGTAGCCGAGATAAAGACCGACCCGGGCCGAGCCGCGACGGTAGTTTCTAAGCACTTCGAACGAGGGGCCATGGTATTGCGGCCGCCAGTCGCTGACACTATCCGGCATCGGCTGCCAACCGACGATCGGTGCCAGATTCGCAAACCGCGGCGGGTGCGCTGCGGCGCTGCGCTCGATCGCCCAGTCGCCCAAGCGCCAAGCGACCGTCGTCGCGGCTATAGCGGCGACCGCTAACCACACGCTGGCCGCGGGCAGCGAGGGTCCTGCCGGTTGGACCAGCCCAAGTGGGTGATTCGTCTTGGCGCAGCCGTCCTCGCGCCAGCGCGCGCCGATCCAGAACATCGTCGCCATCACCATGCCGAAGAACAGCCAGCCATAGATAAGATGATCGACGCCGGTGGCCAACCGGTTACCCGAGAGATGGCCGATCAAGACGATCAGGTAGGCCCGGAACCAGTTGGCCGTTATGGGCACCAGGAAGGCCACGGCGACGAAGACCAGCCGACGCAGCAGCGAACGATAATTGAGATAGGCGTAGAGCGTACCCACCATCACCGAAGCGATCAGGTAACGGACGCCACTGCACGCTTCCACCACCGACCAGTTACCCGACGGAATGGAAAAATTCTGCCCCTCCCGATACACTGGAATACCCGTCAGACGCAGGGCAAAGACCGTGAAATCCGCGGTCCACGCCATCAATTGCGGCAACATGAATTCGCCGATCGGCACGGCGAAGAAAAGAAAACATAAGGGAAACACGATCACCCGGCTCACCTGGGTTCCGAGAACGGCGGGCACCACCAGGATCAGCATCGCGACCAGCGCTAACTGCGACAGACTATTGACGTTGGCCAGGTCGCCGAGCAACCAGGCCAACCCGGCCGCGGCCAGCGGCAACAGCGCCCACCCGGCGGGACGCGGCGCTAACGCCGCGAGTTGCACCCGCTCGCGCCAGATCAGCCACAAGGAGATCAGCGGCACGACGAAGCCGTGGGCAAAGGTCTCGGAGCGCACCCAGATCGCCACCATAGAGGCCGCCGTGTTCCAGTAGCAGACGAGCAGCCAAAGCAGGGCGAAGAGAAGCGCCGACAATGCTGTGTGCCAGCTTTCTTTGTAGTCGCTCTCCGCCCTCTGGCGTGGTGCGGGTGCTGTACTAGACATCGTGCTTGATCCGGTTCGGCGCCACAGCAGTAGGCACCAAAAGGTAGGGGTCGAGGCGCTGCAGGTTCGCCTTCCAACAGTAGCGCTCGAGTACGAGTTCGCGTGCGGCGCGGCCCAGCGCCGCTGCGCGCCGGGGTTGCCGCAGCAGTGCATCGATGCGATCGACGTACGCGCCGGCGTCGCCGGCAACGTCGAAATCACGTCCGGCTACGGCGTCGATGCCGATTGCGCAGACCTGAGCCACCACCAGCGGGCGCGCCAGAGCCATCGCTTCCAGAACCTTGTTCTGGACGCCGCGGGCCACCCGCAGCGGCGCCACTACAACCGCAGCGTGATGCAGATAAGGCCGGACATCGGTAACCGTGCCGGTGACCACAACGTGTTCACCGGCCAGAGCAAGCACCGAGGCCGCCGGATTCATGCCGACAATGTAAAAGCGCACCGCCGGATGGCGCTGGCGCAAAGCCGGCAAGATCTCGCTGGCGAACCAGACCACAGCGTCTATGTTCGGCCAGTAATCCATCGCTCCAGTGAATACCAGCGCCAGTTCCCCGGGCGGGTAAGGAGGCGGTGGTAGGCGGGCCACGGCCTCGGGCGAGAAGTGCTCGGCGTCGACGCCGTTGCTCCAGACGACGATCTGGGCTCGCAACTGAGGAGCGAGGCGGCGAAACAAAGCTAGCTCTGCCTCGGTGACGAAAAAGGAGGCGGCGGCGCGCTCCGCCACCGCGGTTTCATACGCAAGCAGCCGAGTAGCTTCCCGCCGGTACAGCCAGGACAGCGGCCAGAAATGCTGGTCGGCGTATTGAGACCACTTGGCGGAGTCGACATCGACGAAGTCGACCAGCAGGCGCAAATCGTCGATGCCGGTGACGTATTGCGCCATCGCGGAAGAAAACACCACTGCGGTGTCGATTCCGCGCTCTCGCACCGTGCGCTCCACCCAGGCGTGCATGCCGGCATCGCAGTAGTAGGGCAAAGTCAGCGCTTCGCCGCTGGCCAGCCCGACTAGGCTATGCAATCTGGCCAAGCGCGGCTGCAGTCGCACCACGTACACCTCGGCGCAGAGCTTGCGTACGGTATCGGCGTAAACCTCATCCCGAGGATCGTCGATGAACGTACCGAGAAACACCCGATGCCGCTCCGCCAGATATTTGAGCAGATGATAGGAGCGCACCTTGTCGCCCTTGTTCGGCGGAAAAGGTAGCCTATGCGCCAGGAACAGGAGATCGCTCATGCCCTTCCTTCAGCCAAGGTTACGCACGATGAACGGCCCGAGCCAATTGACCACTCCCTTCGGCAGGCACCGCCAGGCCTCGATGAAAAGGCGGAACTTGGGATTATTCGGGTTGTTCTGAGGGATCTGGTCGCCGCGATAGAGGCGGTATTCATAATGCAGGGGCCTAGGCTCGAAGCCCCAATTGCGCTTGAAATCGAATGAGCCCGTGCCGCGTTTGCTACGCCCGTAATCGAACACCTTGAGTCCACGAACGCCGGCCCGGCGCATCAATTCCCAGTACTTGAAATCGTTGCCAGCGAGCTCACGCGCTGCGAGCAGATCGCCGGCGTAGTAAGGCAGAACCTCGTCGCGAAAATAGAAACTCATCACGCCGCTAACAGCTTGGCCCTGGGCATCGACGACGATCATCACCTCGCAGTCAGCGGTAAACACCGCCTTGAGTCGCTCGAAATAGCGCTTGGGCAGCGCCGGCGTGCCGTGGCGATGGGCGTTATCGGCGTAGAGGACGAAAAAGCGCTCAACGTCGGTGTCGATCTCACTCTTCAACCCTGCCTTGATGCCCTTGCGCACCATGGCGCGCTGCTTGCGAGGAATCGCGAGCATGTTGTCCTCGGCCACGGACATGATTTCCTTGCGGAAAGTAACGTAGAGATCCTGCTGCGGCCAGTCGGCATGCTTCTGTGCGCGATTGCGAAATTCCAGGAAATCTGCGCCGCACTTCTGCGCCAGGCGCTCCGCTTCTGCCTCCAGCGCGCCCTGAACCTCGACATCGGTCGCGACGACGCCGCCATAGACGCAGAAGGGCAAAGACGCCAGCGAATTGCCGAACAGCCAGCTGTTGACCTGTGCCAACGGGAGCACCCCGCAGATCTCGCCACCGCGTTCGGCGTAAAGGAAGCAGGCTCGGTGATGGAATACCTGTTCGATGATTTCCTTCCAGCCGGCATGATGGAAAAAAGTGGCCTCCGGACAGGCCGCGACGAAGCGATCCCAACGGGCGAGATCCACCGCCGTCAATTGCTTGATCGCCAGAGGTTCATTCCACGGCGCCACGGCCGCCGCCTGCGCTTCACCCATCATGGTGCCGCCTCGAGGAATACATGGTCGGCCCGGTCCCACGAGAAATCACCGAGCAAGCGGCGCAAGCGCTGCTCCGTTCTGCCCAGGTTCAGATAATGGCGAAAGCGCGTCTTGGCACTGATACCGGGAATCCGCGGCTGTTCAGGGTCAAGTTCCCACGGATGAAAATAGAACATCGCCGGCTGCTTATCGACATAATTGACGCGGCGGATGCACCAGCGCGACAAGGCGTAAGGCAGCAGTCGGAAATAGCCACCGCCGCCGGCCGGCCAGTTCCGCTGAAACAGGCGCACCGTCGTCACCGGGACTTCGAGCAGTTTGCCCCGCGACAGGTAGGAAAAGCGCGGAGAGTCCGGCATGCCGTAGTGGTCGTGGGCAATCGGGTAAATACTGGAGCTGTAGCGATAGCCGGCCTGCTCGACGCAGTCGAGTGCCCACGGATTGGCCGCGCCGATTGAAAAACTCGGCGCGCGATAACCCTTGGCTTCGACGCCGGCGATGTCCTCGAGCACAAGCTTGGCCAGATTGATATCGGCGAGGAACGCATCCGGGGACAGATCGCCCGCACGCTGATGCGCATAGCCGTGGCTGGCCAGTTCGTGGCCGCCGCTGACGATGCGGCGCACCAGATCGGGATAACGCTCCGCCACCCAGCCCAGGGTGAAAAAGGTGGCGTTGACGCGGTTTTGCTCGAGCATGGCAAGGATTGTTTCGATATTTTTCTCTACCCGGCAGGGAATGTCGTTCCACTGTGAGCGCGGGATGTTCGGCGCGAGGGCGGAGACCTGAAAATAGTCCTCGACGTCGATGGTCAGCGCATTGACGATCAGAGTGTCGGCCGTTTCCCTTGCGTATGGCATCTCTTACGCCCCTCCACCATCGTGACCGGCGGCATGATTGCAGGTCAGCCAGCCGTCAAGGTGTCTGGCGATGCGTTCGGCGGCATGACCGTCCCAGTACTCCGGTATGCGGCCGCGCTTGCCGCCATTGGCAAGTGTCTCGTCAACGGCGTAGAGAATCTGGCCGCGGTCGCATCCGGCGAGGATGTTGGTGCCTTGCTCCACCGTAATGGGCCTTTCGGTGTTCTCGCGCAAGGTGATGCAGGGGACAGCGAGCGCAGTGGTCTCTTCCTGGATACCGCCGGAGTCGGTGAGCACCATGGCGGCGCCTGCCATCAGGCCCAGCATTTCCAGATAACCCAGAGGCGGCAGCAGGACGATGCGCTCGCCGGCGATCAGCTCTCCCAGGCCGAAACGCTCGATGTTGGCGCGGCTGCGCGGATGCAGGGCAAACACCAGCGGCAGCCTCTCGCTTACCTCGCGCAGCACCGAGAGCAGCCGGCCAAGGGTTTCGGCCTGGTCCACGTTGGATGGCCGGTGCAAAGTGACCGCCCCATAGCCGTTCGGGTCGCGCAGGATGACGTCGTCCCGCCCGTCGCGACGCAGCGTCTCAGACGGCGATACCGCATGCTCGATATTGGCCAGCAGCGAGTCGATCATGACATTCCCGACGAACTCGATTCGGGCGGCGGCTATACCTTCCCGCGCGAGGTTGTCATGGGCCGTGCGCTCGGTGGTGTACAGCAGATCGGCAAGCTGATCAGTGAGCAGGCGATTGATTTCCTCGGGCATGCTTCGGTCATAGCTGCGCAGACCGGCCTCCACATGAACCACCGGCACGCCCTTCTTTCTCGCAACCAGGCTGCACGCCAGAGTGGAGTTCACGTCGCCCACCACCAGCACACAGGACGCCTGATGAGCATCGATCACCGGCTCGAAACGGCGCATGATCTCGGCAGTCTGAACGGCGTGCGTGCCAGAGCCGACTTCGAGATTGATATCCGGGGACGGCATCTTCAGATCGGCGAACAAACGATCGTTCATCGCGGAATCGTAATGCTGGCCTGTGTGAACCAGCAGGATGGGCAAACCCCGCGCCCTCAAGGCGCGGACGATGGGCGCCATTTTCATGTAATTCGGTCGAGCGCCGACGACGCACACCACGGGGCCAAGAGCGAGCGAACTATCGATTCTCATCGCTCGCCCCCCTCTCCTTCCCGTTGCTGTCGCCAGTCATCCGCGCCGCCATGGCCCGCTCCAGCGCCATCACGCGTTGCTCGAGATTGGCGGCCTCGCTGCCGAAAGCGCTGCCGTCGGCGGTTGCGGGGCGAGTAATGGCGTCGATCGCCGTCCGGGTTGAGGAAACCATCGCGGCACTCAGCGCCTCGCCCTCATCGCCGTCGCCGCCCCCCGTGCCCCGGATGGTCCCCGCTTCCGCCTTGATCTCGCCCATCACCTCGGCCACATCAAGGCGGGTCAACACCGCCTTGTGGGACAGAAACCCGGCCAGCATCAGCCGATCGCAAAGCGTATTGATGCGACGCGGGATGCCCCCGGTGCTGTCGTATATTGTCTGAAAGGCTTCAGGCTCGAAGCGCGGCCTGTTGTTCCAGTTGACGTGATGAAGCCGATGCTCGATGTAGGCACGGGTTTCTCCCTGGTCCATCGGACCGAGGTGATACGAGGCGATCACCCGCTGGCGCAACTGCTGCATGTGCGGACTCAACATGGTGGCCCTGAACTCCGGCTGGCCGACGAGGAAGCTCTGCAGCAGCGCGTGCTCCCCGAGCTGGAAGTTGGACAGCATGCGCAGTTCCTCGACCGCGCGCGGCGTCAAGTTCTGCGCTTCGTCGACGATCAACAGGACACGCTTGCCCTTGGAGGTCACCGAGGTCAGGTAGGTTTCCAGCACCAGCAACAACTGCGATTTCTCCAGGGTCCTGCAGGGCAGTCCGAACGCCGCCACCACCAAGCGTAGCATGTCTTGTGCATCCAGCTGGGTGCTGACCAACTGGCCGGCCACGACCCTCGTCGGGTCGAGCTTCTTTAACAGGTTGCGTACCAGGGTCGTCTTGCCTGCGCCGACCTCGCCGGTGATGACGATGAAGCCCTCGCTCTGATGCAATCCGTACTCGAGGTAGGCTTGGGCCCTCTTGTGTCCGGAACTGCCGAAAAAAAAGGAAGGATCAGGATTGAGCTGAAACGGTTTTCCGGTCAGCCCATAGTAGCTCTCGTACATGACATCTAATCAGAAGAGAAAGACGAGAGTGGCGTAGATGGCATTCTCGCGATAGCCACTGGGAGCTCCATCGAAGACCACGTGCCTCAGACCAAACGAGGTATTGGTTTTCGGTGACAGTTTCGTTGTCAGGTTCACGATCAAACTGTTCTGCGTGGAAGCCTGCCAAGCAATTCCATCGCCGGCACTAAGGGAGCGGGCGTATGAGGTATTGACGGAGGACAGGCCCGATAATGTGTGGCTCCAGGTAACGCTCAAACCTTTCTGGGCAATCATGGCAAATTCGGCAGAATTGGCGTCTGCCGCAAAGCCTGGGGCCACCGACTGACTGTCGGCCCGGAATGCCGTGAAGGTCAGCGTGTTGCGCGCCCCGAGAAGCGCATACGATGCCTGCAAGCGCTTCTGCAGGATTATTTGGTTGGTCAAGAAGCCCAGTGTCGGCACTAGGTTCGCCGAGGGACCAAGAAGATTCGTGGCCAATGCGAGTCGATTATCCGGCGTCCCCGCCGGAGGCTGAGGTAGAGCGTCTGCTAGCAATTGGGCGAGGGTAGTGCCGAGCCCACTGAACAGCACAGTTGAGGTAGTTGTCAAGTCGCGGGTGAATGCCACATCCAGGGCGCTCATCGGCATGCGATGCTTGAAGGCAAGAGAATAACCCGGGCCAAACAGCCGCTGATCACGCTCCCCCACTAGCGAAGTCGTTGCCGCCGGTGTCCATTGAAAGCCGAAGCCGTGCGTACCGCCCGACTGCTTGCCGACCAGATAATTGTTTTTTTCGTATCCCGCGTTAACCGAAAGATTCAGCTCGGGGGCGACGCGAAAATAGAGGCTGCCGCGGTAAGTCTCCGTCTCGGTCGAGGTACTAGCCGCGTAATCCGTACTCGCCCGGTTGTAGTCGGCACCCCAGTTGAGAACAGACAGCGGGGTGCCGCCCTGCAGACTCCCCACCCATTGGTTGGTCTGACTGCGCGGTAGCTGGCTAGCCCCGGAGTCGGCGACTTGGGTATTGAAGCGTAATTGGTAAGCCACACCTGAGCCGACCACACCTTTGATGTAGGGGCTAATGGAGTAGGTCGAAACACTTGTACGGTTGCCGGTGACGTTGATGTTATCGACCGGCTGAGGGCCAAACGCCGAAATGTTCTGCTGAGAAATCCCGGCCGTGGCATCGATATAAAACCAGTTCTCGATAGCCTCGACATTCGCGGTAGCGCTCAGCATGTTGTTGCTGGTGTCATTGCTTGAATGATCGAGATAAGTGAGAGTTTGCCAAGAATAATCGAGGTTCATCTTGACCCTGGTGCCATCTCCATGGATCGCAATACCGGGCGATACCTCAAGAATGGTGTCGCCACGCTCTTGACCCCGTGCAGCCAATGTAACATTGTCAGAATAGCTGCCCTGCGCCTCGAGATGAGGCGTGAAAGTCCATGGTTCAGCCCTGGCCGGAAAACTGGCAGAAATGCCCGCGCTCAGCACAATCGCCATCGCATAGCGAAGCGCAGTCCAGTTTTTCCGGTTCTCGGTTTCAGAGTTGTGCATCGCTCAAGCCGCCCCAAAGATAACCGTGGATAACCGCGCTTACTCAATTATTGCTATAGCCATAGCTATCGTTACCATTTCTACCGTAGCCATAGTATCCGTAGCCATAACCGCCGGCGTGGCTGGCAGCACTCTTGTTGAGCATCATCATTACCACAGGGCAAGATTCGATCGTCGTCAATGCTTGCTTCACTGCTGCGTGAGGCGTCTTCCCAGCCTCGACGACCATGACGATCTGCCCCATGTGCGTGGCCAGCACTCGTGATTCGGTGGTGACCAGCAAGGGCGGCGAATCGAAGATGATGATGCGGTCTGAATAGCGCGAGCCGATCTCAGCAATTAGACGGCGCATCGATTCGCTGGCAAGCAGTTCAGTGGCATGCTTGTAGCTTTTTCCTCCAGAAAGAATGGTCAACTTCTCGACGTTCGTGTGTACCATTACTTCTCTCATATCGAGGTCTTCGTCGAGTAGCACATCCAGCAGTCCCTTGGTGACGGGCAGGCCCAGGTACTTGTGCACCGACGGGTGAGAAATATCAGCATCAACTAACAGCACCCTGATGTCCATTTCCATGGCAATGCTCATCGCCAGGTTGATAGCGGTGAAACTCTTGCCTTCTCCCGGCAGCGCACTGGTGACCATGATCAGGTTGCCGTTCTCGATCGGGATCTCCCCCTTGCCTTGTGCGTTGACGAGCAGCGGACGCTTGATCACCCTAAACTCATCCGCCAACCGGGAACGCAGGGCGTCTGCCGTGATGAAGTTCTTGGCAGCAAGGTCCGCCAAGTTGATGTCAAAGCGACGCAATGACCCCTCGTTCGACTGAAACGCCTCGTCTGCCGGACATTCCCTTGAATTTACGGGTGAACCAAGCCCATCCGGTTCGCTGGTCTCCCGCCCGGACAACTCTGGAACTGCATCGTCTTTCTCCCCCGTCGACTCAACGGGTACCGCTCGTATCGTCGCGATTCCCTCACCCACATCAGGCACGGACATGCCAGCCCGCTTGAGTTCATCCAGGCGCTTTGCTGCTTCTTCGATAATGCTCAAGGCATCTCCCCCGCTTCAAGTATTACGAGCAGTCGCCAACCACAGAAAAAGCAGGGCTGCCCCGTAGGACACAAAGAGGCCGCCTAGTCCGGCGAAGAAAGCCATTAGGCGGTGGCGCTCCTGGCGTACCGAAGTCTGGTCTTTCAATAAGGACACGCCACCCAGAACCGGCAAGCCCGTCAGATCGCGCACGCTACGGCAGTCGATGAATACCGGCCAAATCTGACTCGCGACAAAACTGATTCCCATACCGGATAGCAGGGCGCCGAGGAGCGCCAGTGGCAGAAACAATAGTCGATTGGGCTCAACAGGTTTGGGCGAAACGCGCGGCGGGTCGATCATGCGGAAATCGGCGACCCCGGTTGTGGATCCCATCTGTTCTGACATAGCGGCCGATTCTCGCCGGGACACAAGGGCTTCGTAGTTTTTCTTTTGAATGTCATAGTCGCGGTTCATCTTTGAGAATTCCGCGTCTATTTCTGGCTGTTGCTTGGCCGCATTCCTCAGTTCGTCGAAGCGCGCCTCGTATTCGGTTACGCGGGCGTGCAGCGCCGCGACATTGGCATCCGCCTCGGTCAGCGACATCCGCAATTGCTGTAGCACCGGGTCGGCGCCGGCAGAAATCATCCTGGCGCCCCCCGCCTTGCTACGTGCCTTGAGTTCCTGGCGTTTTTGATCCTCCAGTTCTGCGATCACCTTCTTGGTCCCGACCACGTCGGGATGCTGCGCCGTGTAGCGCAGCAACAAGCTATCGAGATTCCGCTTGAGCGCATCAATGCGACTGTCAATCTCCGGCACGGAACCCAGCGAACCGCTATCCGGTGCCTCCGATAGCATTACCGGTTCTTCGCCCTCCAGTTCGCGCTTCAGCACGTCGCGTGAGTCTTCCGCTTCGCGGAGTTCCAACTGGGCATCTTTGAGCTTTGTACCGGCCCCACTGATTCTGGCGAAGTAGTTCTTACCCTCTTCGGACAAGTTCATATTTTTCAGCTTGAAGTCCTTCAACCGATCCTCTGCCTGCTCCAACTTCTTCTCGTAACTGCTGATTTGCTCCTGGATGAATTTCAGCGCCGAATCCGAATCCTTGCGCTTGTCGCCGATACCGGATTCAACGAAGATGGAAACCAGCGACTGCACCACGCGTTTGGCCCTTTCCGGTTGGGTGTCCCTGTACGAAAGGGTGTACAGGTTGTCACGGCCTGCGGTCTTGATCTCGAGCGAGTTCATCAGGCCATCAACCAGACGCTCCATGTCTTCCTTGGTTTTCGCCCCGAGATCGAGATCAGCCATGCGCGCCAAGCGCTGCACGTTTGGCCGGCTGATCAGGGTGCGGCTAAGAATCGCGATTTGCTGATCGACATTGGGCTGAACCGCAATCCCGGACATTAGCGGTCTCAGCACAGATTGGGTATCGACATAGATGCGCGCCGATGCTTCATACTTGTCCGGCATGCTCAGGATGACGAAAATGCCGGCGATGCCAACAAGCCACGCTGCGAGAAGACCATACCAGCGCTTCCGCCACACCCCGGCGAGCGTCAGCAATACCTGTCGGATTACCTCATCCATAGAGAATCCCGGGGGAAATCAAAGTGAAGGGCATGGGGAAGCAGCACAGGATTTCCCCCGCCAAGGTCAAAACCAGCTTTGCGGAATGATCAGGACGTCGCCCGGCTTCATCTCGACGTTGGCAGAAACATCGCCTCGCTTGATCAGATCTTTCAGCCGTACCGAGTACTGATGGTTGGCGCGCAGAATCGTAGCGTGGTTGCCATCAGCAAAATCAGTTATGCCGCCTACGGCAATCATCACATCGAGCAGGGTCATCTTCTGTTTGTAAGCCAGAACCTGCGGCTTGGCAGCTTCGCCGATGACGCGAATCTGTTCACTGTATGGACCAACGAAGCCGGTGACGACTACCGTAACGACCGGATCCCGAATGTATTTGGCGAGCGCCTTCTCTATGTCACGCGCCAAAGTACTCGGATCCTTGCCCATTGCGGGCAAGTCCTCGACCAGCGGCGTCGTGATCTTGCCGTCCGGACGAACCGGGACGCTCATCGACAGTTCGGGATTACGCCAGACGACGATATTGACGTTGTCGCCCGGACCGATAATGTAATTGTATTGATCGGTCATCGCACTCAGCGGCGCGGCGGGATATTGCGTTGCGCAACCCGCGATCAAGAGTACGGGCAAGCACACCGCCAAGGTTAGCGACAGCCATCCCAGCGGTTTGCGTCGGCCAGTCTTGATGTTGCCCATATCCCCTCCCCACTTGTGATGTTCGATCGGCGTACACCCGTGCGGAAGAACGCCAAAAAGTTGTCGCCAGAGCATAAATATGCTGACCTCATATTTACGCATATCCTAGATGTATTGCATATGCTTTGCAACTATTTTCACAACCCATGTTCCACAACCCAAAGTGAAGGCTTCCGGTGTCAATGCGCCCTTCCCCACCAGGCCGTCTCATCTCACCGATCGCAGCAGTTCTTGCAGGTAGAGGATCGGAATGGCATAGGTCATGCCGCTCGGCGCGCTGAGCGCGTTCTCCTTGAGACCCTTCACCAGGACCATGTTGACGATGCCGATGATCGCGCCGCTGTCCGCTTCGTAAACCGGACTGCCGCTGCTTCCCGGATAGGCGGTCGCATCCAGCTGATAGATGGCGAAGGATCCCCGCTTCAGGCGCCTGATCTGCTTGCCGCCGAGCAAGCGGGAATCGGCACCGGGGATGGCGATGGGGGCGATCGCGGAAATGATGCCGCGACTGGTCGTGGGGAATACGCCGAGCACGTCGAAGACCGGATAACCGGTCATCGCGATTCGTTGGCCCTCGCGCACGACCAGGTCATTGCTGCCACCCAGCGGCAGCGGCACCAATGGGGTGCCGCTGATCTTGAGTAAGGCCAGGTCGTGATCGAGGTCGACGGCAACCTTGCGCGCCTGGCGCCTTTGGACCACGCCGTTTTCGTCCCTGACGAGAATGAGCAGGGTCTCGGTGGCGACGGGATCGGTCATGGTCGGCGCGACGTGGGCATTGGTTGCCACCAGCGTGCCGTCGCCGACGACGAAGCCGGTGCCCATACCCTTGAAGGCTGGACTGCGGGTTTCCTGGTAGGTGCCGACGATGACGATGGACGGCTTCACCAGATCTATCGTCTCCGACAGGCCGGCGCTGGCTGGAAGTGCGAAGGCGGACAGCGCTACCACGGCTAGCCAGGCGAGCTGCCGGCCAGGTAGGCGGAGAGGACGGAAGGATTTCGCCATGCTGGTCTCCGTTCAGTACGACATAGAAGTCAGGTTCGCTCGAATGGCTCTTGCCATCTCGACCTGGCCCAGCACCGGAGAAGGCTCGGTGATGCTCGCGTCGTAGGGATGCTGGCTATGCTTGAAGAGGCCGAGCACGCTGTTCACGTAATACCGGGTTTCCTGGTAGGGAGGGACGCCGCGGTAACGATTCACCGCGCCTTCGCCGGCGTTGTAACCGGCGGCCACCAGGGCTACGTCGCCCTTGAAATAGGCCAGCAGCCAGCGCAGATAAGCCAGTCCGCCGCGCAGATTCTGCACCGGATCGAAGGCGTCGACGACCTTGAAACGCTGTGCGGTTTTCGGCAGCAACTGCATCAGGCCCTGGGCATTTTTCGTGGAGCGCGCGTTGGCGTCAAAGCTAGACTCGGTGGCCAGAACCGCCAGCGCCAATTTCGGGTTAACCGCGTATTCGGGCGCCAACCGAAGCACTAGCGCGATGATTTTTCGCTGCGCTGGGGAAGCAGAGGCGTTGCCTGCCTTCTTCTCAATGTCCGGCGCCGTGGCCTCCGGTGGGCGCAGGCAAGCGGGAAGCTCGCTGCTGGGTTTTCCGACATGGACCAGCATGTTTTGCGCCTGGAGCGAGCCGCGCTTCGCCGCCATGTCGAACAGCAACGCGGCGAGGCCATCGTCGCGAGCAACGCCCCGGGCGTTGGCGTACATCCAGCCGAGATTGAACATGGCGACGGGGTCGCCCAGACGCGCCGCCGAGCAGTAGAGGAGCGCTGCCTTCTGGGTATCCTTGGGCACTCCTTCGCCGAACTCGAGCGCAATCGCTTGCGCAGTGAGACCGGCTGGGTCGCGGTCGGCCGGCGACTGCGCCAGTGCAGAAACCGAGATCAGACACGCGGCGAGTTCGCAGGCCAGGCGGCGTGATGGCGGTCCCGGGGAAGGTCGGGGGTCGGCGACGGCAGCGAAGTTGTTCACAACCGCCATACCCCGACGCCCGCCGCCTTCAGCGCCCCGGCATCGAACTGGCACTTCACGTCCATGACCGTGGCGTGCTCTTGCAGCTTAGCGAGATAGTCCGAGAGCGGGCGAGCGGCGTACTCCCGGTGCGAAACAGCGGCGACGATGGCGACCGCCTTGGGCAGATCGGCCCACTGTTCCAGGGTTACACCATACTCGTGTAGGGCCTCCCGGCTATCTGCGACCGGATCATGGACGTGCACATCTGCGCCGTAGGATTGCAACTCGCGGATGACGTCGATGACACGGGAGTTACGCAGGTCCGGGCAATTCTCCTTGAAGGTCAGCCCGAGCACTATGACTCGGGCACCCTTGACCGGCCCGCCGTTATGCACCATGTGCTTGATCGTTTGTTCAGCGATGAACTTTCCCATGCCGTCGTTGATGCGCCGACCCGAGAGGATGACCTGCGGGTGATATCCGAGCATATCGGCCTTATGCGTCAAATAGTAAGGATCTACGCCGATGCAGTGGCCACCCACGAGGCCGGGCCGAAACGGCAGGAAATTCCATTTGGTTCCGGCCGCTTGGAGCACCTCAATGGTGTCTATGCCGAGCCTATCGAAGATGATCGCGAGTTCGTTCATCAAGGCGATATTGAGATCGCGTTGCGTGTTTTCTATGACCTTGGCGGCTTCTGCCACCTTGATGCTGTTGACTGGATAGACGCCGGCGTCGATCACGCTGCCGTATATCTGAGCGACAAGCTTGAGGGTCTCCGGGGAGTCGCCCGCCACGATCTTTATGATCTTGGTCAGCGTACGCTCCTTGTCGCCCGGATTGATACGCTCCGGGGAGTAGCCGACAAAGAAGTCTGTTTTCCATTTCTTCCCCGAAAACCGCTCGATCACAGGTATGCAGATTTCTTCCGTGGCGCCAGGATAGACGGTGGATTCGAACACGATGGTGGCCCCCGGCTTAAGATTCCGGCCGACAATTTCGCTGGCACCGACCAGGGGGCTGAAGTTGGGCTGATGCGCCTCGCCCACCGGTGTCGGCACGGCTACGATCAGGAAATCCGCCGATGCTAGGACGGCCGGATCCGTGGTGCAGTTTAGTTGCGTCGAAGACCTTAGTTCTTCGCTGCTGACTTCGCGGGTGGGATCACTGAAGTTGCGGTAGTGGGCGACCTTTTCATGGGAAAGGTCGAAACCGATGGTCCGGTATTTTCGTCCAAATGCCGCAGCGAGCGGAAGGCCAACGTAGCCGAGTCCGATAACGGCGATGGTTGGCATTTCTCTCTCCATTCCGGTCAGAACGCTGGTCATGTAGGTGTGCCCTCAAAGGGTCTTGAGCAGTTCACGGGCGGAAATCCGCGCGGGATTGCCTTCGTTCAATTTCAGCAGTGGCTCCAACTCCTTCCGGGCGTCATCCCTCTGCCCTGCCCTCGCCAGCGCCTTGGCAAGGTCGATGTGGAAGATCCAGGAGTTGGGCGCTAGGCCAATCGCCCGGCGGAGCAACGAGATCCCCCGAGCCGCCTGGTCGCCCTCGACCAGCAACATCGCCAGAGTGTCGAGAATCGCTGGCGTATTCGGCGCCAGCGCGTCGGCCTGCTCGGCGTAGCCGATGGCCTTTGGATCCTTGAGCTGTCCGGCCACCCAGGCGAGGTTGTTCAAGGCCAGGGGGTTTTTGGAGTTGATTGCAAGTATGGCCTTGTATTGTTGCGCGGCGGAATCGTAATTCCTCGCGGTCACGCTGCGCTCCGCGAGGTAAGTGCGGAACAGAATATCCTTTGGGTTCCCCTTGACCCATTCCAGCGCAAGCTTATTTGCTTCGGCGGCGCGGCCACCGGCGAGCAAGGACTCATGCAGCTTAACCGCCAGGTCGGCGGTATGAAGCTTGTTCATGCCGCCGCGGTAAGCATTGACGGCATCTGTCCATTTCTTTTCCCCGGCGAAGATGTCGCCCTCCACCAAATAGCCGACCGAGACGCCGGGCCGCTGCTTCTGGATAGTCTTGGCGATCGCTAGAGCGTCGACGCTGCGTCCCGCCGCGCCATGGATGTAGATAAGGTTCAGTTGCGCACTGAGCAAATCGGGTTTGAGCGCCAGCGCCTTTTTCAAGGTGCCCCCGGCGGCATCATTGCGCTTGTCGGCGAGTTCGGCCGCGGCTAGGCGCAGTAACGGTTCCGTCGCCTGAGGGCGCATATCGACGACTTTTGAGTACGTCACGATGGCTTGGTTGACATCCCCCGCCGCTTGCTGTGACGTGCCGAGGGATTCGAGGATAGCGGGATTTCCCGGAATGGCGTCCTGAGCGCTCAGCGCCACAGATTCCGCCTGTTTTGGGTCGCCGTGGTTCAGGTAGTAGCGCACCTTTGCTAATCTTGGTTCAACACTACCCGGGTTGCCGCTGACAGCCCGATCGATCAGTTCGACCACATCCTTGGATGGGGCACCGGTGTCGGCTCGCAACTGGGCTAGTGCCAGCAATGCTTGGGGATTGTTCGGATCCTTGCCGAGGATTTTCTCGAAACGCTGCTTCGCCGAATCCAATTTCTTGTCCTGCACATCGAACTTGGCGAGCGTCAGCGCGGCGGGAAAATAGGTCGGGTCCAAGTCCAGGGAATGTTCCAGGTCCTTGCGCGATGCGACGCGATCACCCTTCAGCAGCATGACTTCCGCGCGAAGATAGAAGGTCAAGGGATTCTTGGGCTGTTTCTTCTCGAGCATCGCAACCGCGGCCATGGCTTGAACTGGCTCGTTGCGTCGAATATGGGCGGTGATCAGCAATACATCGGCCTGATACTTGGTCGCATCCATTTCAACCGCGGCTTGAAGCTCGTTCAAACCGGCCTGGGGGTCGCCATCGGCAAAACGCAGCTGGCCGAGCCGAACCCTAGCTGAGGAATTATTCTTGTCTAACGCCGCCTTGGTGAAGTACTTTTCTGCCAGGGCGAGGTCGTTATTGTTCAGATACACTTCGCCGGCCAGCATAAGCAGAGAGTTATCAGTGAGCTTGTCGCTCAGCAGGGGCTTGAGCGTCTCAAGGGCACGGCTCGGCTGACCATCCCTGAGGTAGGTGGCGGTCAACAACCGCCGCGCCGGAACGTTGCCGGGCACCTTGGCAATGACCCTCTGCAAATGATCTTCCGCCTGAGCGTAAGCGTTGAGGCGGTACGCCACTTCGCCGGCGACCAACTGACCGGGTAGGAAATTCGGCGCGACTCCGAGCAATTGCTGTGTTGCCTCTCGTGCCTCAGGCAACTGGTTGCGCCTGAGCGAGAGCAGCGCCTGGAGATACTGCGTCTGAGGGCTATGCGGGGCCATCTTCTTCATCGCTGCGAGCTGGCTGGCTGCGACATCGAGTTTTTGAGTCGACAGCGACAGCATGACGCTGGCGTAGTAGGCGCGAATGCTGTCGGGGTGCACCAAGATGATCTTGTCATAGAGGCCACGGGCGCCATCCGAATCATTGCTCGCCGCAAGCAGGTCAGCCTTGAAGGTCAGCGCCTCAAGCAGATCAGGAGACTTGCTCAGTACGGAGTCCACCTCTGTCTTCGCACCCGCCAGATCATGTTCAGAAGCCTTGAGCATCGCATCTCCCAGCGAGGCCTGAAGGTGTCCGGGAACCTCAGCCAAGGCTAGCGAAAAGTTTTTTTTCGCCTCGCTCGGATTTCCCAGGCTCAAATAGGCAAAGCCGATGACCGAATCAAGGTCTGCCGAGGCGCCGGCGTTATTAAGCTTGACCGAGGAAAACTCGTCGATCACCCTCTGACCTTCCCCGATATTCAACATCGCTCGTGCGAGCCTTGGCGCAACACGCTCTTGGGGGTAATTCAATGATCTGGCTTGGCGCAACTCTTTTTCAGCGGATACCGAGTCTCCCGACTCCAGGAGCTCATTGCCAAGCAAAAAGCGCGCTTCGGCGCTAGCGGGTGTCTTTTGCAGGGCGTCCTTCAGTTCGATGATTGCGGACTTGCCGTCGCGCGCCGCGATAAAATGCTTGGCGGAGGCTATCTCGCTATCGGTGTTCGCAGATCCGCAAGCCGAAGCCAGCGCAATGACGATACCCGCGGATAGGGCGAGGCGATTGCTGTTCGAGATAGTCGGCTTCATCTGGCTCTCCATATGGCTTACATGCATTATACATATTATCGTATTTACATACTACTGCGATTACCCTTCGCTCTGCGTATTAACACAGAGAAATTTAACAATCGCGCCGCTGGCTTCCGCTGCCTCGGCGGACCAGCTCTCTCATTGCGTAATACCGTAGCGCTTGATCATGTCGTATAAGGTTGGCCTGCTCACGCCGAGAAGCTCTGAGGCCTTGGCTATGTTGCTATCGACACGACCAAGCACACGCAGGATCACCTGCTTCTCGGCGTCCTCTCGCACTCGGCGGAGACTCAAAGCTTCGGGATCTGGCTCGACGGACCGCAAGCCGATGTCGCTAGCGGTGATGCTTGAGCTATCCGACATGATGACCGCACGCTTGATGCAATTCTCCAGTTCCCTGATATTTCCGGGCCAGGAGTATGCTTCTATCGCATCCACGGCGTCACGATGCAACCTCATGGAATAGCGCTTTTGGTCAGCGCCGAAGCGCTGCAAAAAAGCGTGCGCCAGCAGCGCTGCATCTCCTTTGCGTTCACTCAGTGGCGGGATGTTCACCACGATCTCCGCAAGCCGGTAGAACAAGTCTTCCCGAAAATTGATCTTGTTGCTGGCTGGGTTCAAATTCTGGTGGGTTGCACAAACGACTCGAACGTCGATGGGAATTTCTTCTCGCCCGCCTACTCGCTCGATCACCCGCTCTTGCAGGAAGCGCAGCAGCTTTGCCTGAAGCGGCGCAGGTAGATCGCCAATCTCATCGAGAAACAAGGTGCCGCGATTGGCCGTCTCGATTTTCCCGAGCGTCTGCTTGTTGGCGCCAGTGAAAGCGCCCTTTTCATATCCGAACAATTCGCTTTCCAGCAAGCTCTCTGGAATCGCCGCGCAGTTGATGGCGATGAAGCGTTGCATGCGGCGCGGCGATAGTTCGTGCAAAGCGCGCGCCAAGACCTCTTTGCCGGTGCCGCTATCGCCCAGCAATAGTACCGTTGCGTTCGTGCCGGCAACCTTCTCTATGGTTCGGCATATGCGCTGCATCTCCGGATCGCGGGTAATGATTCCGGCTAGTGCCGCTTCAGGTCGAATAGCCGCCAGGCGCCGGTTCTCCTGCTGCAGGTCGTACAGTCGGAAGGCCCGTTCTATCGTCAGCAACAGCATCTCGGGCTCGAAAGGCTTGGCAAAGAAATCGTAGCCGCCAAGACCTATCGCCTTGACAGCGTTGATCCGGTCATGTTGTCCGGTCAACACGATGATCTTGGTATCCGGCGACAAGGCCAACAAGTCATCGAGCAACCTAAACCCTTCGGCGCTGCCATTAGTATCTGGCGGCAGACCGAGATCCATGGTCACGACCGCTGGCTCGTGCCGGCGAAACTGGTTGATGGCGCTCTCGCGATCGGCTGCGAAGACCCCTTCGTACTGGTCCAAGGCCCAGCGCATCTGGGTTTGCAGGGAAGGATCGTCCTCGACGATCATCAGCGTGCGTCTCTTCTCACTCATCCTTTGCTTCCTTCAGGCTTGGGCAAGCGCAACATTGGGCTCATTTGCCAAGAGTTCGATTCGCACCACGGTTCCGACATTTTCCTGGCTGTCTACGCTGATCTTCCCGCCGAGTTCTCCGATGTACTTTGAGCTCTCGTAGGCGCCTATACCCATGCCGGATGCCTTGGTTGATCTGAATGGTTTGAACATTCGCTCGCGTACGAATTCCCGGCTCATGCCGTGGCCGGTGTCTCCGACTTCGACGATGGCGAGACCCTTGTCGCGGAGAAGCTTGAGCCATATCCTGCCGTCTTCGGGTGTCGCATCGACGGCGTTTTGCACCAAGTGGCCGATGACCCGCTCCAATCTGTCGGCGTGTCCCATCACCTCGATATCCCCGTCAATGGCCACGGTCAGGGGCGGCTTGAATCCTCCCCTTGACCGACCGATGCGGCCTATGATCGATGCCAAGCCGACCGGACTCGGCTGATTGTCGGGGGTGCTGCCGACACGCAACTGCGTCAAGAGTTGTTTCATGCGTTCCACGGCGTGGCCGATGGTCGACAGCATGTCTGCTTGAAACGCCTGATTGTCCTTATGTCTCTCCGCGTTTTTCAACAGCAAAGACAACTGCGCGACTAGGTTTTTCACGTCGTGGACCACGAATGCGGACATGTGGTTGAATGCGTCGAATTTCTTCGACTCCAGCAGCGCTTCCGTGGCGCGCGTGTAGGCGATATAGCTCGCGGCCTGCCGTGCCGCGGTCTTGAGCAAATCGAGCACCTCCCAGTCCAGTTCTATTTTGGCACGGGGTCTGGCGAGAACAACGAAGCCGATCAGTTCGCCGGAGCTCGTCAAGGGCACGACCAGCCAGGCATTTTCTAGCGATTGCAGCCAGAGCGGAGGTTCGAAACCAGGATAATTTTCTGGTTTCGTGGCGAACTCGGAGAGATCCATCACCCAGTGAGTACCGGCTAGAAAGCTCGTCAGAGCGCCCGTTCTCGGCTCCAATTCATCAATATTGGGCATGTTCATGCGCGAGACTTGAGCGAAACTCCCAGAGGGATCGGCCAGCCACAGGGAACCGCCGGGACTCTCGAGCAGGTCTGCGAGCGCTTTGATGGGTTGTTCGAGAAGGCCAACATGCGGATTGACTGCTGCCAGAGACTGAGTAAACCGCAGCCACTCTTCGCGATAATCGTAGCGATAACTGAAGAAGTTCTTGTTGACCAGCACACGCAATTTCGAACGTAGGCTGCCCGAAATGCTTATGTAGCCCATGGCGAGAAGTCCGCCGAACAGGAACGTCACTTCCAGCGCGCCACCCCACGTGCCGCCAAAGTAGCGCACGTAATAGCCAATGCCGGCTATGCCCACGAGATAGAGACCTGCCGCGAACAATGCCGTTGAGTGAAAAACCAACTTGCGCGAGACCGAGATCTTGATGGTCCAGTCTTTGTTGCGCGCTGAGGAAACCGCAACAAATGGCACGACGAACAGATTTGCAATGCCGCGACTGGTCCATACATCAACGTCGATCTGATTGAATAGCAATGCCTCCGTAAACATATACAAATCAAAACAGAACATGCCACCCAGTCCCAAGCACAATGGCTTGACGCCCCACCGTGATTGGGCGGGCAGATTTCTGTAAAACTGCTCTATCAAGGTTAGTCCGACAATTGTCAGTGCCAACGAGGTAAAGAAGGACAGGCGCGCGACGACCCCTAGTATGGCTGGGTCGAGCAGTGGCGCGAAGATCAGACCCAGGGAGGCCGCAACCAGAACGCCGATGCTACCTGCGACCCAGAGCGGGACCCGCTTCCACTTTCCAGATTGGTGCTGTGTGGAGTAGAACAGCAGCGACAGGAGGAAGCCGAACCAGGCGCAGATGCGCAGCGTATCAAACAAATTGGCCGTTATTCCAAAACCCTGAAGACCGGTGATTGCGTACAAAGTCTCGGTGGCGGCCCAGCAGGCACTGAAAGCGATGGCGGTTAGCACCCAACCGCCGCGAGCGCCGCCGCGCCAACCCAAGCCGAGTTGTAGCGTGAATGCGGCGAAACCCAGGGTAGCGACGCCATACGACCAGGTCGCCAAGTCTGTACTGAATGATGGCAAGCTAGACATTGACGCGTCCGGCAAAAAGTGCGGCCCGGGCTATCGCAGTCGCACGTCCGAGGCACGCCACCGCCAACGGATTTAAAAGAGTCCCGCCGCCTGACACCGCCAATGCCTTGGAGATCACCATTCCACACCAGTCATCAGCGTACACCGTCGCCGGAAAGTACGACGCTAACCGTCTTTAACAGGATCAGCAGGTCGAGAAAGATCGTATGGTTCTTGACGTAATACAGGTCGAACTGCAGCTTGTGTATAGCATCCTCGACGCTGCTCCCATATTGGTAGCTTACTTGAGCCCAACCGGTGATGCCCGGCTTAATGCTGTGCCTCGCCGAGTAGAACGGAATTTGCTCAGCCAACTGGTCAACGAAAAATGGGCGCTCCGGTCGTGGGCCAACGAAACTCATCTCCCCCTTAAACACGTTGAAAATCTGGGGCAGCTCATCGATTCGAGTGCGGCGTATAAAATGGCCAACCCGGGTTATGCGCGAGTCATGGTCGTTGGCCCATCGAGGAATTCCATCGGCTTCTGCATCGGCACGCATACTGCGAAACTTGAATACCTTGAAAGTCTTCAACTCCCGACCCACCCTCTCCTGGCGGTACAGTATCGGGCCGCTGCTTTCGAGCGCAATTGCTACCGCAGTCACCAGCATTAGGGGTATGGTCATGATGAGCAGGACGCTCGATACCGTTAGATCGAAAGCGCGCTTGACGAAACTACGCAGACGCCCCTGTCGAAAACCCTCACCGAAAATCAGCCAACTCGCGCGCAGAGCGTCGATCCGTACTTCGCCGCCAATGCGTTCGAAGAACGTGGATTGCTCAATAACGCGCACCCCCTCCAACTTACAGGTCAAGAGCTGATTGAGAGTTAGGACGTCACCACGCCTCTCCCTAACGGCCACAATGATTTCGTTGACGCCGCGGCGCTTGACCGTATCGACAATGGATACGAGTTTGGGGAGGATGCGCTGCGGCGAAACGACGCACTCCTCGGCGTCTAGCGCGTAAAAACCTACCATCGTCATTCCAGGCAACGCCGTTTGTTTCAGTTTTTGATCGACGGCGGCTGCCTCAGCACCTGTACCAATCACCAAGATTCGGTAGGCGAATGGTCCTGGAAATGGCGAGTAGATGAACATGGCTCTCAGGGCCAAGATGCAAGACAGGGCGAGAACATTGCTGATCGCCAGAGAGTTCAAACTGACATCCGTGAACGGCAACCATTGAATCCCTAAAATCAGCAGCGGGAACCCCAGGAAAAACGCGAGAAAGATCCGTGTAGAGGCGCTGGTGAAGGTCCGCGGCTGATTACTGCGGTACATTCCGAAAGCACTTATCATTGCCGTCATGAACGCCGCGAACAGCATCGCCGGGTACGCCAAGGAGGCAATGCTGGCGCTTTGATCGGCAGATTGCATAATTCCGGCCAGGAATATGATCCCGAACAGCAGCATCAGCTCAAGCCCTACCTGGAAAACAGTGTTCGATGGGAAATAGTAGCTAAACATACGTACCATATCAGCTCCCTATATTTTTTTTGTTTCTGATATCAATTTATTCTGAATTCCCGTCGGCAGTGAACGGGCCCATGAACGCTCAGAAGATATATGAAAGGGAAGCACGTTCCGAAACAGGGGTTCAGCGCATATTCTACATGCATATTTATTTGTCATGCTAGCATAATCTTAGGAGACAACCAAACGATTTCGATTGCATGAATCAACAATTCTTGGAAAACGTTATCGCATAACCTGAATCACCCCGGTTCTAATGGCTATTTAGAATTTCGAGTGGGTAATGGTGCTTGATGGGTTAGCCCGAGGCCGGGGGCAGCCGCTTTGGTGTGCTAGGTGTGGAGGGTTCGCATCCTACTCACGACACCGTGACCAAGCGCTACCGGCACCGGAACTTCTTCCAGCATGAGTGCTACCTGGAAGTTCGAGTACCTCTGATACGCCTGCCTGATTGCGGCATTCGCCAGGTAGAACCGGACTGGGCTGGCCGGCCTGCTGGCTTCACCTTACTCTTCGAGGCGCTGATCATGATGCTCTGCCGGGAAATGACCTCCGCGGCGGTCTCCCGGTTGGCGGGTCTGTACTGGCACCAAGTGACCGCGATCTGCAAGCGCTACGTCGGGGGCAGGCTGACTTTTCCGAGGTCAAAAGCCTGGCTGTTGACGAGACATCGAAAGCCCATGGGCATGACTACATCACCCTGGTAGCCAATGCCGATGAGCGCCGGGTGCTGTTCGTCACCGAAGGCAAAGACGCCGAGACCATCAACGCGTTTGCCGAGAACTTTACCGCCCAAGACGGCGACCTGGAAGCGGTCGAATCGACCTCGATCGACATGTCGCCCGCCTTCATCAAGGGCGTGACCGGGCACCTGCCAAACACCCGAATTACCTTTGACAAGGTCCACGTCATCGCCCGTGCCAGCACCGCCGTCGACAAGACCCGGCGCATCGAACAGAAAGCCGATTCCAGCCTCAAGGGCTTGTGCTGGAAGCTTCTGAGGGATCGGGCCAGCCTTACGCCGAATGTCCGCATCGATCTGGATGCCCTCGTCGCACAAGTCACCACCAAGCGCACGACCCGTGCCTGGCTTTACAAGGAGCAGTTACGCGAGATTCTGGAGGCCAGCAGGTCAATGTCGTCCGCGATATGCTCACGCGATGGGCCACCAACGTGATGCGCCCGAAGGTCGAACCGATGAAGGCGGTCGCCAAGCTGATCCGCTCTCATCTCGAAGGCATCGTCGCCTGGACGCAGAGGCGCCAGACTAACGGCTTCCTCGAAGCCGTCAACGGCTTGTTCCAGGCCACCAAGCGCAACACCCGGGGCTATGGCAGTTTCTCCACCATTCGCACTGTCGTCTTCTTGCTTGCCGGCAAGCTCAATTCCAGCAAGATCAACCCACATGCCGCTTAACCCACTCATTTTTCAAAAGAGCCTAAAATCATTGCCTTCAACCTTTTAGCGACCACAATTCCATCATGATCTTAGTCACCGGCGGAACCGGCTTCATAGGCTCTCACACCTGCGTTGCGCTGGCACAAGCCGGTCATGAGTTGCTGATTGTGGACAACCTAAGAAACAGCCGTGCCGATGTCGTCGACCGACTGGAACTGCTATGCGGCCAGCGACCCGGCTTCATAGAGGGCGACGTGCGCGACGCAGCGCTTCTTGACAAACTTTTCAATGAATATCCCATCCAGGCCGTTGTCCACTTCGCCGGTATGAAGGCCGTCGGCGAGTCTGTCGAGCAGCCGCTCCGCTATTACGACAATAACGTCAATGGAACGCTGCAGCTGCTCGCCGCCATGGACCGAGCCCGTCTCAATACCATGGTCTTCTCGTCATCCGCCACCGTTTATGGCGACCCCTCTACGGTGCCGATCCGCGAAGACTTCCCGCGCTCGGCCACTAATCCTTACGGCCGCAGCAAGCTCATCATCGAAGACGTGCTCGCTGATCTTAGTCATTCTCAGCCGGACTGGCGCATCGCCCGGCTACGCTACTTTAATCCCGTCGGCGCCCACGAGTCCGGCCTGATAGGCGAGGACCCTCAGGGCACCCCCAACAACTTGCTGCCCTGCGTCGCTCAAATCGCTGCCGGTCGGCGTGAGTATCTCAACATCTGGGGCAACGACTACCCCACACCAGACGGCACCGGCGTGCGTGACTACATCCACGTGGTTGATCTCGCCGAGGGTCATGTCGCAGCGCTGAAGCACCTCAAAATCAAGGCTGGCTTGCTCACCGTCAATCTAGGCACCGGCCGAGGCTACTCCGTCCTTGAAGTGGTCAGAGCTTTTGAGCAGGCGAGCGGTCGGCAAATTCCCTACAAGTTTGCACCCCGCCGTGCCGGCGACATAGCCCAGTGTTGGGCTAATCCTGGGTTGGCTCTTGAGTTGCTCGGTTGGCGGGCCAAACGTGGGCTTGATCAAATGTGTGTCGACGCCTGGCGCTGGCAGATAAACTCAACCCTTGAAATGAGTTTCAGATCTAATGGCGCCATCTGAAGTGACAAACGAGCCCATCTACTTCAAATTGGTACGGGTGGCAGGGGGCAGGTCAACAGTGACGACTCTGTATCACCGCACGGTGCCTTCTCAAGCACCGTGCTGCGCGAAGTGATCAGAGCGGTGTATCTTGGGCGATGAGACGTGCGGCGTCTGGTCAGACAGCGGCAGATTTTCGCTTGAGGGGCAGCACCTTGGTGCCCGACGCCAGCGCATCCAGGCTGTCCGCGCAGACCTGCATCATCTCGGCGCGGCGCTCAAGGTGGATGCCGCGCAGGTAGGCGGCATCGGTCAGGTTCTCCTTGGCGTGCGAGAGCTGGGTCTTGATGATTTCGATTGGGTAGCCCATTTCTTCCAGACCCGTCGACACTGCGGCGCGCAAGCCGTGGCCGGTGAGTTGTCCGCCGTAGCCCATTCGCTTGATCGCCTGCAAGACGATGTTCTCGCTGGTCATCGATTGGTGCATCGGCGGCGGAAACATGTAGCACGAATCGGCATGCAGCGCCATCAACTTGCGCAGCAGCGCCACTGCTTGCCTCGGCAAGGGTATGACATGCATACGGCGCTTTTTCATGCGCTCGGCGGGGATGCGCCACACACCCGCTTCCAGATCGAATTCGTCCGGCGGCGCGCCGCGAACCTCGCCGGTGCGGCTACCCGTCCACAGGATCATGCGAATGATGCCGACAGTGTTGGGGTGGCCTGGGTAGCCCTTCAGCGTCTTCAGGAATGCGCAGCCCTTTCGGTCCGATGCTGGCGAAGTGTTCGCGCGTCGGCGCCTCGAACGCGCCTTGGGTGTCGCGGATTGGGTTGTCGGTGCGCCGGCCGGTCGGACAATACCGAGCCGATGCGCTGACGCACCCGGCGCAGGGTTTCGAGCTTGCCGGCGGCTTCCAGTGGCTCCAGAACACGCATCACATCCTGCGCGGTCAGGCTGGCGATGGGGCGGGCGCCGATCTTCGGCAGGAAGTAATCGCGCAGGCTCTGGCGGTTCTGTCCGAGGTGGCCCTCGGTCCACTTTCTGGCGCGCACGGGTCAAGGGGATATCGGGGTACTCGCCCAGGGCCAGCAATCGTTCGCGGCCAGCGAGGTGGTATTTCAAGCGCCAGTGCTTGGCAACGTTGGCTTTGACCAGCAAATACAGGCCGCGTCCATCGTGTACTTTGCAATCCGCCCTCAAGCCATCTCGAACAGCGGGCTTCGCATTACGGACCGCGACATCGCTCAAGGCGTCGATGAGTTTCTTGGGCATGGGGATACTCCTGAAACAGTACTTTTTGGCTTACCCCGAAAAAGAAGAGGTGTCAAGATACGATGTGGGATGCCCAGAAAGACGAAACCCGCTTGAACACGGTGGTTCAGGCGGGTTTTGAGACTTGATGAGACCTTGTGAAATAACCTTTTGGCGGAGAGGGCGGGATTCGAACCCGCGTTAGGAATTAACCTAAACACGCTTTCCAGGCGTGCGACTTAAACCGCTCATCCACCTCTCCGCGCGAGCCGCGCATTCTATCAGAAAAGCATCTGTCCGCCGCAGCGCCCTGGCAAACAGCGGGAATGGGTGCGGCTTGTGCCGCGCCGGCTAGGCAGGCTATAATCCGCGCCGCAATCAGGGGGGTTAGCTCAGCGGTAGAGCATTCGCCTCACACGCGAAGGGTCACTGGTTCGAACCCAGTACCCCCCACCAGCAATGCCCATAGCGGCATAGTTTTTCGGCCATCATCGGCCATCGAGAAAGCGCTCGCTGATCTCCTCGAAATACTCCTGCTCGAAATCAAGGTGCAGGCCGAGTTCGGCCATCACCGGGATGCGGACCTTCGGCCACAGAGGATCGTCGACGCGGCTGATGCGCTGGTAGAAATGGATCGCCAGCTGCAGGATCGCCACCAGGGTGCCGGTAGCGCCTAGCTCTTCGCTAGGTAGTTCATGATGGTAGCGAATGGCGGCGCAGACGAAGTCTGGCAGATTCCAGTGCCTCGCCACGAGGTAACCGATGCTGCAATGGTCGACGTCGAAACGCGCATCCTCTTCGGTAAGATTCGGCCAGCAGTTGGCATTTTCCAGGTGCAGCGCCTCGCAGTATTCGGGGAAGCGCTGCATCAGTATCGGCACGCCGCATTCCAGGAACATGCCGGCGAGATAGGCCTGATCGGGAAAGATGTTGCAGACCGAGACGCGTTCCTCGGCGATGGTTGCCGCCAGTTGCGCGACGTCCTGCGAGCGCGTCCAGAAGATGTCCAGAGCCTTGCGCCTCCTGCCCGACACTGCCGAAGACAGGGCGATGGCCTGCACCAGATTGAATGTCTGCTTGGCACCGACGACCATGACCACCTGCTCGAGCGAGGAAAACTTCTTATCGCGGCGGAACACCGGCGAGCCGGCCGCCTTGAACAGCAGCGCCGCGATGCCCGGGTCACCCAGGATGACGCGCGTCAGTTTGCGCACGCCAAAGTCATTGCTCGCCAATAGCTCGCGCAGATCCCTCAGCACCTTGGGCTGGGGCGGGATCTTGATACCCTTGGCGCCGAGTTCCTTCATTGCTTTGTCCAACTCGACCGTCATCCTGACTTTCCTTTCTGTAGTTGCTGGCCGCGATCGAAGATGCCGATACGCATCGCTCATGCGGTCTCGTTCTGGGAGAGCCAGAGGCACTTGCCCTTGCTCTCCTGGCCTATCTCTGCGAGCACGCGCTGGTGCTCCCGCAGCTCTTCGCTGCTGGCGCGCAGCACCCTGATCTCGTGATGAGCGTCGCGGGGATCCGACTGAACCGGAGATGAGGGCGCGACATCGAGATCCATGATCAGGCTCTCCTGGCCGCGGGTCATGGCCAGATAGACCTCGGCGAGCAGCTCGGCATCGAGCAGCGCACCGTGCAGCGTGCGCCCGGAGTGGTCGATGGCGTAGCGCTCGCACAGCGCATTGAGCGAATTCTTGCGGCCCGGGTGCAGTTCGCGCGCCAGTCTCAGGGTATCCACCACCCCAGCACAGACCTGGCCCAGCGGCGCCAGTCCGATCAGGCCCAGCTCGTTGTTGATGAAGCCGACGTCGAAGGCGGCGTTATGGATCACCAGCTCGGCGCCGCGCACGTAGTCCATGAATTCGTCGGCGATCTCGGCGAACTTAGGCTTGTCCTGCAGGAATTCACTGGTGAGACCATGCACCGCCTGGGCGCCGGCGTCGATCGCTCGCTCGGGATTCAAGTAGTGGTGAAAACGCCGCTGGGTCAGGCGGCGCCCGACCAGCTCGACGCAGCCGATTTCGATGACGCGGTCGCCGAGCTTGAATTCCAGGCCGGTGGTTTCCGTGTCCAGGATGATCTGGCGCATATCCTTGCCGCTCCTATTGACTGGCGATGCTGGCGATGCCGCGGCGCGCCAGGAGGTCGGCGCGCTCGTTTTCGGCGTGGCCGGCGTGGCCCCTGACCCAGAACCACTCGACGTGATGGCGCGCCGCCTCCGCGTCGAGGAGGCGCCAGAGGTCCTCGTTCTTTACCGGCTGCCCGCCAGCAGTGCGCCAGCCGCGTCTCTTCCAGGCGTGGATCCACTCGCTGATGCCCTTCTGCACGTACTGCGAGTCGGTGTGCACGCGCGCGCGCACCGGCCGCTTGAGGGTACGCAGCGCCTCGATCACGGCGGTGAGTTCCATGCGGTTGTTGGTGGTGGCGCGCTCGCCGCCGTAGATCTCCCGCTCGTGTCCGCTCGCCGCCAGGCGCAGAATCGCGCCCCAGCCGCCAGGGCCAGGATTGCCGCTGCAGGCGCCGTCGGTGTAGATATCAACGCTCTCATCTTGCTTATTCATTTTTTTGGGCGACGTGGGCCAAAGATTTTGCGCGCGCCTTGCGCTCGTGCCAGATGGGGGTGATGAGACGCATGCCCGCCACGCGCTTGACCGCCTGGATGATGTAGGTCGCACCGGCGATCGGCCACCAGCGGTTGCCGGCGAGCTCCAACAACCGCCAGCGCTGCAGCTCGCGCGTGGCCGGCGGCGCGTAGCAACCGAAGCAGCCGGCTTCGGTCTCGAAGCCGAGCAAGGTCAGCCAGTCCTTCAACCGCTGCACGCTGAGGTACTGGCCGCGCCAGGGTGACGCTGCGCCGGTGCGGGCGAACTTGCGCCGCACGCCCCACAGGCTGAAGGGGTTGAAGCCGGTGATGATGACCTGGCCCTCGGGCACCAGCACGCGCTCCACCTCGCGCAGGATCTGGTGCGGCCTGGCATCGAACTCAAGCACATGCGGCAGTAGCACGAGGTCGAGGCTGCCGCCGGCAAAGGGCAGTTGCTGAGAACTTGCCCGCACTTCGGCGCATGCCGTATCCTTGTCGTCGCAGCGGAATCGGAAAGGCATGCGATTGGCGCGCAGAAAGTCGTGCTGCGACAGCCCGAGCTGCAAGGCGTTGAAGCCGAAGATGTCGGCAACCAGGAGATCGTACTTTTCCTGTTCCCAAGTCAGTACGTACTGCCCCTGCGGGGTGGCGAGCCAGTCATCGAATCCCTTAATTGACATCGCGCCCCGATTGGTGAAAATTGATGAAAGCTTATGAGCCAAGACCTTGACATCGTTCCGATTGCCGCCTTCAGCGACAACTACATCTGGTTGCTGCGCCGGGGCAGGCACGCGGCGGTGGTCGATCCCGGCGATGCCACGCCGGTGCTGGCTTATCTCGAACAGCACCGGCTCGAGCTCGCGGCCATCCTGGTCACCCATCACCACGGCGACCACGTCGGCGGTATCGAGGCGCTCTTGGCACACTCGCGCGTTCCGGTATTCGGCCCGGCTGGCGAAGCAATCGACGAAGTCGATCGGCAGCTCAAAGACGGCGACCGTGTCGAACTGCCCGAGCTCGACATGAGCTTCGAGGTGATCGCGGTGCCCGGCCATACCCGCGGACACATCGCCTATTATGGCCGAAAGCCGTCCGGCTGTGGCGTGCTGTTGTGCGGCGACACGCTTTTTGGCTGCGGCTGCGGCCGCATTTTCGAAGGCACGCCGCAACAGATGTGGCGTTCGCTCTCACGCATCATTGCCCTGCCGCCGGACACCCGGATCTACTGCGCGCACGAATACACCCAGGCCAACATCCGCTTTGCCCTCGCGGTCGAACCCGACAACGCTGCGCTCCAGGCGCGCGCCGAAGAAGTTGCGCGGCTGCGCGCGGCCGGTGCGCCGACAGTGCCTTCGACCCTGGCGGTAGAACTCGCCACCAATCCCTTCCTGCGCTGGGACGCTCCCGCGGTGATCGCCGCCGCCAGGCGCGCCGGTGGCGGCGAAGAGCAACAGCCGGAGGCGGTGTTTGCCGCGATCCGGGAATGGAAGAACAAGTTCTGAGTGGCAAATAATCCCAAATACCGATTTGACGGCGGGGCGCCCGCTTATATAACATTCGCCGTTTGCCCGACGCAGCCCCTAGCCGGGTCACGACCCTTGCCCGCCTATCCCACCCAAACGCGCAGCACCGCCCGCCCGCTCCTCCTGGCGCTGCTGCGCCTGCTGTTCGCCTGCCTGTGCCTCGGTTTGTCGGTGTCCTCCGGCGCCTCGTCCGACACCACCGGATCAACGTCGACCGCAGCGGCTGCCGCGCCGGCTGGAATGACGCTGGCCTTGGCCCAGCCGGCGGACCAGGTGTTTTCGCTCGACAATCAGCCACCGCAGGAAGTCAGCGACAACCTGCCGCCGCTCAAGACCATCGATCTCACCACGCCGCCGGACGACCTTTGGCAGCGGATCAGGAACGGCTTCGCCATGCCCAACCTCGACAGCCCCCTGGTGGCTGATCGTCAGGCGTGGTACCTGAACCGTCCGGAATTGCTCAAGACCCTGATCGAACGCAGCCGCCGCTACCTCTACTACATCGTAAACGAGCTGCAAAAACGCGGCATGCCGACGGAACTGGCGCTCCTGCCGATGGTGGAAAGCGCATACAACCCGATGGCCTATTCGCGCGCGCGCGCATCCGGCCTGTGGCAATTCATCCCCTCGACCGCAAAAAATTATCGCCTGCAGCAGAACTGGTGGCGTGACCAGCGTCGCGACATCATCGCCTCGACCGGCGCCGCGCTCGACTATCTGCAGATGATCTACGAAATGAACGGCGACTGGCACCTCGCTCTGGCTTCCTACAACTGGGGCGAAAACGCCGTCGCCCGCGCCATCGCCAAGAACCAGGCCCTGGGCCTGCCCACCGACTACGCCACCCTGTCGCAGGATATGCCACTGGAGACGCGCTACTACGTGCCGAAATTGCAGGCGCTGAAGAACATCATCGCCCGGCCGGAGCTGTTCGGCATCAAGCTCGATCCCATCCCCAACGAGCCTTACTTCGGCAAGGTGAGCAAACCCGCCGACATGGACGTGACGCTCGCCGCCCGGCTGGCGGAGACGCCGCTGGCCGAGTTCAAGGCGCTGAATCCCGCCTACAACCGCCCGGTGATGCTGGCCGGCAAGGGCGACCCGATGCTGCTGCCGACCGACAAGGTGCAGATCTTCCTTGCCAACCTGCAGACCCACGAGGAGCAGGAAAAGCCGCTATCCAGCTGGCGTACCTACACGATGAAGCGGCACGAGCGCTTCAATTCCGTCGCCGCCAAATTCCATATCACCCCGGCGCAGTTGAAGCAGATCAACGGCATCACCCGCCGCACCCGCATCGGCTGGGGCACCACGCTGCTGGTGCCGGCCCGGGGTAGCACGGCGGGCAGCAATCTGCACGCCGTCAACCTGACACTGGCCCCGCACGAGCTGCCCCGGCAGAAGGAGCTCAGAAGCAGGGGGCATGTCGTCGGCAAGTCGGCAAAGCACGCCGCCGTTCGCAAGCATAAGGTCGCCCGCAAGCACGCGGTCATTCGCAAGCATGCAGTCGTCCGCAAGCACGTGGTCCTTCGCAAGCACAGCGTCGTCCGCAAACACGTAGTCATTCGCAAACAGGCGCACCGTGCGCCGGTGAACAAGCACGCCGCGAAGAAGACGAAGAAAAAACGCTAGGGCTTCCCTAGACAGCGATGACCGCGATACTGCTATCACTTGCTACATTTTTTTCCACCCTGGGCGGCGGCCTGTTCGCGCTCAGATTCCGCGATCGCCTGCACCTGATCTTGAGCTTCACCGCCGGCGTGCTCCTGGGCGTGGTCAGCTTCGACCTGCTGCCGGAGATTTTCAGGCTGGCCCACGAACGCGCGAGCGATGCCAGCGGCGCGATGATCGCGCTGGTGTTCGGCTTCCTGCTGTTCCACAGCCTGGAGCGCTTCGTCCTGATTCACCACGTACACGAGGCCGATTACGCCTCGCATCACCATCCGCACCTGGGCGTCTTCTCGGCCCTGGCGCTGGCCGGGCACAGCTTCATGGACGGCGTCGGCATCGGCCTGGGCTTCCAGGTCTCGCCGGCGGTCGGAATCACGGTGGCCATCGCCGTCATCGCCCACGATTTTTGCGACGGCCTGAACACCGTCAGCCTGATGCTGGTCCATCGCAACACCACGCTCCGCGCCGCGGCGATGCTGCTGCTCGATGCGCTGGCACCGGTGCTGGGCGCGGCATCGACGCTGCTGTTCCATCTGCCCCCGGGCGTGTTGACGCTCTATCTGGGCTTCTTCGCGGGCTTCCTGCTCTACATCGGCGCCTCCGACATCCTGCCCGAAGCGCACTCCGAGATCCGTTCCTCCACCGCCTTGAGCCTGATGGGCCTGACCTTCCTGGGCGCCGCCTTCATTTTTGTCGTGGTGCGCCTCGCCGGCTAGTGCCCGTAATCGACCGAAGGGCGACCCAGGGCACTTGTGCCTCGGAACGAGGCGCTAGTATTCTTACCCGCTCGCTCAGCGCAAGTACGCCAAGATGCTGACCATCACCGCCAAGCTGTCCATTCCCCTCTCCGAGATCGAGATCAAGGCGGTGCGCTCCCAGGGGGCGGGCGGCCAGAACGTGAACAAGGTGTCCTCGGCCATTCATCTGCGCTTCGACGTCCGCGCCTCGTCGCTGCCCGATGCCATCAAGGAGCGGCTGCTGCGTCTGCACGACCAGCGCCTCACCCGGGACGGCGTGCTGGTGATCAAGGCCCAGGAATACCGCAGCCAGGAGCAGAATCTGGACGAGGCGCTCGAGCGCCTGCGGCAACTGATCCTGCGCGTCGCGGTGCTGCCCAAGCGGCGCCGCCCGACCCAGCCGACCCGCAGCTCCCAGATCCGGCGCCTGGAGGGCAAGACGCTGCGCGGCCGGATCAAGGCGGCGCGGAAGATTCCGCCGCACGAGCAATGAGATCGGCGGACAATGCGAGCATGGAGATACGCACGCAATCGCGGGGAGAGGAAATCGCCAACAGCGCCAGCCACGGCCTGGGCCTGGCGGCGGCGCTGGCGGCGATGCCGATCCTGATCGTCGCCGCGGCCCGGGCGGGCAGCGCCGCCAACATCGTCGCGGCCTGCATCTTCGCGACCTCGATGGTGCTGCTCTATCTCAGTTCGACGCTGTATCACGCCGTTCCCGGCGCGCGCATCAAGCGGCTGTTCCAGAAGCTCGACCACGGCGCGATCTATCTGCTGATCGCCGGCACCTACACGCCGTTCACGCTTGGCGTGCTGCACGGCGCCTGGGGCTGGACGCTGTTCGGCGTGGTCTGGGGGCTGGCCGGAATCGGGCTCGCGCTGAAGGCCGTCGACCGGCTAGCGCATCCGCTGGTGTCCACTGGCCTCTACCTGCTGATGGGCTGGCTGGTGCTGATCGCGATCCGGCCGCTGACCGCCCTGTTGCCGAGTGCCGGCCTGATCTGGCTGAGCGCCGGCGGCCTGGCCTACACCGTCGGCGTGGTCTTCTACCTGGCCGACTCGCGGTGGCGCTACAGCCACTTCGTCTGGCACCTGTTCGTCATCGCCGGCACCACCTGCCACTTCTTCGCCGTGCTCTGGTACGCCGCCTGAGCCCTCACCAGGCGGCCACGCAGGCGTCGGTGCGCGGCTCGGTGCCGCCGGCCAGGACGCCGTCGGCGCCGCGCCAGATGATCTGGCCGCGGCCGAAGGCCAGGCGGCTGTTCGACCACGACACCTCGTGACCCAGCCCGGCCAGGCCGTGGAACAGGTGCTCCGCGGTGGCGTGCTCGATCAGCACCCGATTGCCCGCCTCCCACTGCCAGCGCGGCGCATCGAGCGCCGCCTGCGGGTTCAGGCCGAAATCGACCGAATTCATCACCACCTGGACGTGGCCCTGCGGCTGCATGTAGGCGCCCATCACGCCGAAGGGACCGACCGCCTGCCCGCCGCGGCTCAGGAAGCCGGGAATGATCGTGTGGTAGGGGCGCTTGCCCGGCGCCAGGCAGTTGGCATGGGCCGGGTCGAGCGAAAAACTGTTGCCGCGGTTATGCAGCGCGACGCCGGTGCCCGGGACCACCAGGCCGGAGCCGAAGCCCATGTAGTTGCTCTGGATGAAGGACACCATGTTGCCCTCGGCGTCCGCCGTGCATAGATAGACGGTGCCGCCCCTCGGCAACCGCCCCGGCGCCGGCAGCCCGGCCCGTTCGCCGATCAGCGATCGGCGCTCGTCGGCGTAGGCGTCCGAGAGCAGGTCGGAGACGGCCACGCGCATGCTGCCGGGCTCGGCGATGTGGGCCAGGCCGTCGGCGAAGGCGAGCTTGACCGCCTCGATCTGGCGATGATGGGTGAGCAGATCGTCGCGCCCGGAAAATTCGAAGCCCTTGAGGATGTTGAGCGCCATCAGCGCGACCAGGCCGTGGCCGTTGGGCGGGATTTCCCAGACGTCGTAGCCGCGGTAATCGACGCGAATCGGCGCCACCCATTCGGGACGGTAGGCCGCCAGATCGGCGGCGTCGAGATGGCCGCCGGCCCCGCGCACGCAGGCCGCGATCTTCTCCGCCAGGGCGCCGCGGTAGAAGCCCTCCGCCCCGTCCTCGGCGATGGCCTGCAGCGTCCGGGCATGATCCGGCGAACGCCAGATCTCGCCGGGCCGAGGGGCGCGGCCGGCGGCGGCGAAGGTGTCGAACCAGGCCCGGAAGTGGGACGCCCTGAGCTGCTCGGAAAACTGCGTATGGGCCTGCTCCCAGGCCAGCGACACCAGCGGCGACACCGGGTAGCCGAGCTCCGCCAGCTCGATCGCGGCGGCAAGCGTGCGGGTCAGCGGCAGCCTGCCGAAGCGCTCGGACAAGGCGCGCCAGGCCGAGGGCGCGCCGGGCACGGTCACCGGCAGCGGGCCGAATTGCGGCATCGCCTTGAGGCCGGCATCAGCCAGCGCCGGGAGCGAAATCGCCGCGGGCGCCGGCCCGCTGGCGTTCAAGCCGTGGAGCCGGCCATTGCTCCAGACCAGGGCGAAGGCGTCGCCGCCGATGCCGTTGGCCGCCGGCTCGACCACGGTCAGCGCCGCCGCCGTGGCGATCGCGGCGTCGATGGCGTTGCCGCCCGCCTGCAATGCCTGCAAGCCGGCCTGGGCGGCCAGCGGCTGGGAAGTGGCCACCATGCCGCGCTTGGCATAGACGACGCTGCGGCGCGAGGGATAGGGATAGTGCCGGGAATCGAACGACAGCATGGCGCTCTCCGAAATATCCCCGCGCTCAGGGCAGGGCGTCGAGAAAGGCGGCGATGGCCGCGAGCACCGCCTCGGGCTGATCCTTGTGGGCGGAATGCCGGCAGTCGGCGAGCCGCAGCAGCTCCACGCCGGGCGAATTCCTCGCGCCCGAGGCGATCGCATCGACCTGGGCCATGGTGCCGTACTCGTCGTCCTCGCCCTGGATGGCGAGCACCGGGCAGCGGATGCCGGGCAGATAGGACTCGATGTTCCAGGCGCGAAAATCGGGATGGAGCCAGATGTCGTTCCAGCCGCGGAAGGTCTTTTCCGCGTCGCGGTGGTAGCGGCCGAGCCTGGCCAGCAGGTCGGTATTGGCCGCGGCATCGCGGGCGGCCTCGATGCTGGCGATCGAGATGTCCTCGACGAAGACGTGCGGCGCCAGCGCCACCACCCCGGCCACCGGCCGGTTGCCGCTGCCGGCGTGGATCAGCGCGATCGAGGCGCCGTCGCTGTGGCCGATCAGGAGCGGATGGTCGAGCTCCAGCGCATCGAGCAGCTCGGGCAGCGCCTGCTGCGCCTCGCGGTGCATGTAGTCGGTGTCGTGCGGCGAGGCCAGCAGGTCGGACTGGCCGTAGCCGTAACGCGAATAGACCAGCGTCCGGGCGCCGGTGGCATGCGCCACGCGCGCCGGGAAGTCGCGCCACATCGCGACGCTGCCCAGTCCCTCGTGCAGGAACACCAGTGGCGGCCGATGCACCTGGTGCGCGGGATGGAGCACGCATTCGAGCATGTGTCCGCCGGCGCGGACAAAGCTGACCTGGGGCTGCATCGGACGCGTTGGCGTGTATCCGCCTAGCGCAGCTTGAAGCGCTGGATCTTGCCGGTGGCGGTCTTGGGCAGCTCCTCCTTGAATTCGAGCCAGCGCGGATACTTGTAGGGGGCGAGCTTGGCCTTGACGTGCTGCTTCAACTCCTCCGCCAGTTCGGCGCTCGCCGCTATCCCCGCCTTCAGCACCACGTAGGCCTTGGGCTTGACCAGTTGGTCGGAGTCGGTGTGCGCCACCACCGCCGCCTCCAGCACTGCCTGGTGGGTCATCAGCGCCGCCTCGACCTCGAAGGGCGAGACGTAGATGCCCGAGACCTTGAGCATGTCGTCGGAGCGGCCGCAATAGGTGTAGTAGCCCTCGTCGTCCATCACGTACTTGTCGCCGCTGCGCGTCCACGGCCCCATGAAGGTGTTCTTGGTCTTCTCGCGGTTGTTCCAGTACATCAGCGCCGAGCTCGGGCCGCAGATCTGCAGCTCGCCGATCTCGCCCGGCGCCACCGGATTGCCCGCCTCATTGACCAGGCGCAGCTCGTAGCCGGGCACCGCCTTGCCGGTGGTGCCGTAGCGCACCTCCCCCGGGCGGTTGGAGAGGAAGATGTGCAGCATCTCGGTGGAGCCGATGCCGTCCAGGATGTCGACGCCGAAGTGCTCGGTGAAGCGGCGGCCGATGTCGGCCGGCAGCGCTTCGCCCGCCGAGGTGCACATGCGCAGCTTGAGTTCGTCGCGGCCCGGCAGTTCGGGGCTGGCGAGCATGGCGCCGTAGAGCGTCGGCACGCCGTAGAAAATGCTCGGCTGGTGCGCCTTCAAGCGCTGGAACACCGCGGCCGGCGTTGGCCGCTCGCTCATCAGGATCGCGGTGGCGCCGACCGTCATCGGGAAGGTCAGGCCGTTGCCCAGGCCGTAGGCGAAGAACAGCTTGGCCGCGGAAAAGACCACGTCATCCTCGCGGATGCCCAGGATCGGCCGGGCGTAGAGCTCGGCGGTCTGGACGAGGTGAGAATGCAGATGCACGGTGCCCTTGGGCGAACCGGTCGAGCCCGAGGAATAGAGCCAGAAGCAGGGGTCGTCCGCGGTGGTCGGCGCCGTTTCGAAGGCGTCGCCGACGCCGTCCATCAGCCGCGACAGCAGCAGTTGGCCGCAGGCGTCCTTGCCGCTCACGATCACGTGGGCGAGCGCCTTCTGTTTTGCGACGATGGGCGCGAATTGCGGCCACAGCGCCTCAGAGACCACCAGCGCCTTGGCGCGCGAATCGCCGAGCATGAAGTCGTAGTCTGAAGAGGTGAGCAGAGTGTTGGTCGCCACCGGCACGATGCCCGCCTTGATCGCGCCCAGGAAGACCGAGGGGAAGTCTATGGAATCGAGCAGGCAGACCATGATCCGGTCTTCCTGCGCCAGGCCCAGCGCGGACAAGGCATTGGCGCAGCGATCGACCCGGGCCGAGAGCTCGGCGTAGCTGTAGCTGCCAGCGTCGTCGATGATGGCGGTCTTGGCGCCCCGCCCGGCCTCGAGATTGCGCACTATCAGGTCGTGCGCGGCGTTGTAGTCGCGCGGGATCAGAACCTCCGGCGGACTCTGGCTGTGGTCGGCGTGGCTGAGCTGGGGCATGGGGATACTCCGGGTAGGCAAACTGGCGGACTTAGTTGGCGGGCTTCGTGAATTCGATCGCCCCGTCGGGCAGCAGGTAGAGCACCAGGGCGCGGCCGCCGGCAACCGTCGGCGGATGCGCGCTCCCCGGCCCATAGACGAACCAGCCGCGGCCGTGGCCGTCGAACTTGGGCGTGCCCGCGAGCGGCATGATCATGTCGATCTCGCCCTTGGGATGACGGTGGTGCGGTCCCGCGACCTCCTCCATCTCGACCACATCCACCGAGAAACCGTCGGTCGCGGCCGTTGGCTTGAGCACGCGGCCGTACTTGATGCCGCCGGCTTCGCGCGCGCACATCCAGCCGGCTTCGATGCCCGCCTGGCAGGCTTCGAAGATATCCTGGAAGATGGCGCCCGAGGCGGGAAACTCGGCTTCGAGGAAGCCGGCGAGCGCGGCATCGAGCGGGCGGCCGGCGATCTTGCGGGTAACCTGGGAAATCAACCGCGAAAAGGACTCGGGCGTCGCAAGGCTTGCGACTTCGGGCTTCGTTTCGGACATTGCGCGCCTCCTTCCCCATCGATTTCGGTCAGACATTATAGTGCTCACACCCCAAAACTCAAGCGGTATAATGCAGTCATCCGCCACTCGCCGCCCACACTTCACCCAAAACTCGTCACCCAAACGCCATGGCCAATGCCCAGCAGGACGAACAGTACTTGCAACAACTCGGCGCCCGCGTGCGCGATACCCGCGCGCGGCTCAACATGAGCCGCAAGGCCCTCGCCGCCAGCTCCGGCGTCTCGGAGCGCTACCTCGCCCAATTGGAGGGCGGCCACGGCAACATCTCGATCCTGCTGCTGCGCCAGGTGGCGCAGGCGCTCAGCCTGTCGCTGCCCGACCTGCTGCGCGAGGAGCGCGAGCACTCGGTCGAGCTGACGCTGCTGACGCGCTATCTGGAGCGATTGTCACCCAAGCGGCTGCTGCAGGCCAGAGGCATCCTGGTCTCCGCCTTCGGCGAGCTCGATCCGCAGCAGCGGCACAACCGCATCGCCCTGGTCGGCCTGCGCGGTGCCGGCAAATCCACCCTGGGCCGCGCCCTGGCGGAAAAACTCAAGGTGCCCTTCGTCGAGCTGGACCAGGAGATCGAACGCGAAGCCGGCGTGCCGCTCTCTGAAGTCTTCTCCCTCTATGGCCAGGCGGCCTACCGGCGCATGGAGCGGCGCTGCCTGGAGAACGTGATCGAACTGCACGCGCGCGCCGTGATCGCCACCGGCGGCAGTCTGGTCACCGAATCCGACGCCTACGAGACGCTGCGCGCCGCCTGCTTCACGATCTGGCTCAAGGCTTCCTCGGAAGACCACATGGAGCGCGTCATCGCTCAGGGCGACCTGCGGCCGATGACCGGCCGGGAGCAGGCGATGGCCGACCTGCGCCACATCCTGGAGGAACGCGAGGCGCTCTACCGGCTCGCCGACGCGACCATCGACACCTCTGGCCGCAGCGTCAAAGAAAGCTTGAAAGAGCTGCAAAACGTGTATAATATTTCTTAAGTCAAATATATAGTGTATTATAGTTCCAGTTTCAGCTTTTCAAACATCAGCGAACGGCAGCACCGGCCGCCCTAAGGTCCGTCCTGCCGGTCTCAGGAGAACGAATGAACCCGAACCTCGTCACTTACGACACCGACCCCTCGCGCTACGCGCACTGGAAGATAGTCTTCAAGGGCAATGTCGCCACCCTGATCCTCGACATCCAGGAAGACCGCGGCATCCGCCCCGGCTATAAGCTGAAGCTCAACTCCTACGACCTGGGCGTGGACATCGAACTTCACGACGCGCTGCAGCGCATCCGCTTCGAGCACCCCGAGGTCAAGACCGTGGTGCTGACCAGCGGCAAGCCGCGGATGTTCTGCTCGGGTGCCAACATCTACATGCTCGGCCTGTCCTCCCACGCCTGGAAGGTGAACTTCTGCAAATTCACCAACGAGACCCGGAACGGCATCGAGGAATCGAGCCGCAGTTCCGGCCTCAAATTCCTGGCCGCGGTCAATGGCGCCTGCGCCGGCGGCGGCTACGAGGTGGCGCTGGCCTGCGACGAGATCGTCATGGTCGACGACCGCTCCACCGCCGTCTCCCTGCCCGAGGTGCCGCTGCTGGGCGTGCTGCCCGGCACCGGCGGCCTGACCCGGCTGGTGGACAAGCGCCGGGTGCGCCGCGACCTGGCCGACGTGTTCTCCACCACCTCGGAGGGGGTGCGCGCCGAGCGCGCCAGGCAATGGAAGCTGATCGACGACCACGCCAAGCCGCAGCAGTTCGACCAGATGGTCGAGAGCCACGCGCAGCAGTTGGCGAGCCTGTCAGACCGCCCGGGCGGCGCCGGCGTCGCGCTCACGCCGCTGGCCCGGCGCATCGACGAGCAGGGTTACCACTACGAGACGGTTGATGTCGCGATCGACCGTGCCCGGCGCATCGCCAGCTTCACCCTGACGGGCCCGCAAGGGAGCGAAGCGCAGAGCGTCGAGGCGATCCGCCAAGCCGGCGCGCAATGGTGGCCGCTCAAGTTCGCGCGCGAGCTGGACGACGCCATCCTGATGCTGCGCACCAACGATCTCGAGGTCGGCACCTGGGTGTTCCGCAGCCAGGGCGACGTCGCCGCGATGCTGGCAATGGACGCGGTGCTGGCGGATCACGCGAACGACTGGCTGGTGCGCGAGACGGTGAACTTCCTGCGCCGGGTGCTGCGCCGTATCGACGTTTCGTCGCGCTCGATCTTCGCCCTGATCGAGCCGGGCTCCTGCTTCGCCGGCACCTTGCTGGAGGTGGCGCTCGCCGCCGACCGCAGCTTCATGCTCGACTCGAATGACGACGATGCACCGCGGCTCGCGCTGTCGGCGATGAACTTCGGCCCGTTCACCATGAACAACGATCTCACCCGCCTGGCAACGCGCTTTGCCGGGGACGAAGAACCGGTCGCCGCGGCGCGCGCGGCCGTGGGCCGCCCGCTTTCCGCGGCGGCAGCGGCCGAACTGGGGCTCGTCACCTTCACCCCGGACGCGCTCGACTGGAATGATGAAATCCGCATCGCCCTGGAGGAGCGCACCAGCCTGTCGCCCGACGCGCTCACCGGAATGGAGGCGAATCTGCGCTTTTCCGGCCGCGAGACCATGGACACCCGGATCTTCGGCCGCCTCACCGCCTGGCAGAACTGGATCTTCCAGCGCCCCAACGCGGTCGGCGAGAAGGGCGCGCTGAAGGTCTATGGCAGCGGCAACAAGTCCCAGTTCAACTGGGAACGCGTGTAACCACAGGAGCGTGACATGAACATCAATTATTCCGAAAAGATTCCCAACAACGTCGATCTCTCCGGCAACAAGGTACTGCAGCGCGCGCTGGAGCACTGGCAGCCGGCCTTCCTGCAATGGTGGTCGGAGATGGGTCCGGACAAGTCGCAGATGATGGACGTCTATCTGCGCACCGCGATCAGCGTCGAGGCCAAGGGCTGGGCCCACTTCGACTACGTCAGGATGCCCGACTACCGCTGGGGCATCTTCCTGGCGCCGGCCGAGGCCGAGCGCAAGATCGGCTTCGGCGCCCACAAGGGCGAGGCGGCCTGGCAGGAGGTGCCGGGCGAGTACCGCTCGACCCTGCGCCGCATCATCGTGACGCAAGGCGACACCGAGCCGGCCTCGGTCGAGCAGCAGCGCCACCTCGGGCTCACCTGCCCGTCGCTCTACGACCTGCGCAACCTGTTCCAGGTCAATGTCGAGGAAGGCCGCCACCTCTGGGCGATGGTCTATCTGCTGCACGCCCACTTCGGCCGCGACGGCCGTGAGGAGGGCGAGGCGCTGCTCGAGCGCCGCTCCGGCGACGCCGACAATCCGCGCATCCTCACCGCCTTCAACGAGCGCACGCCGGACTGGCTGTCCTTCTTCATGTTCACCTTCATCACCGACCGCGACGGCAAGTTCCAGTTGGCGGCGCTGGCCGAGTCGGGCTTCGATCCGCTCTCGCGCACCTGCCGCTTCATGCTCACCGAGGAGGCGCACCACCTGTTCGTCGGCGAATCGGGCATTGCCCGGATCATCCAGCGCACCTGCGAGGCGATGAACCAGCACAAGACCGACGACCCGGCCAAGCTGCGCGCGCTGGGCGTGATCGACCTGCCCACCTTGCAGAAGTATCTGAACTTCCACTACAGCGTCACCAGCGATCTCTACGGCGCCGAGGTCTCCTCCAACGCCGCGTCCTTCTACACCAACGGCCTGAAGGGCCGCTATGAGGAGAGCAAGATTTCCGACGACCACAGCCTGGAGGGCACCGAATACGCCTTCATGGACGTGGTCAATGAGCAGATCGTGACCCGTCACGCCCAGGCGGTCACGGTCCTGAACGAGCGCCTGCGCGACGACTGGGTGGCCGACGTGCAGGCGGGCATCGACCGCTGGAACAAGGTGCCGGCCAAGCTCGGCATCCCCTTCAAGTTCGTCCTGCCGCACAAGGGCTTCAACCGCAAGATCGGCCTGTTCGGCGGCCACCACATCAGCCCGGAAGGCCAGCTCCTGTCGGAAGCGGAGTGGACGCACAGGCACGGCAGCTGGATGCCCAGCGAGGAGGACCGGCTGTTCATCCATTCGCTGATGGGCCGGGTCACCGAACCGGGCAAGTTCGCCAACTGGATTTCCCCACCGGCGCGCGGCATCAACAGCCAGGCGGTGGATTTCGAGTACGTGCGTTTCAATTGAGCGCGCGGCGGAGCCGAAAATGACCGAACTCGTCCGCCAGCACCTGATCGATCCGGAGATCTGCATCCGCTGCAACACCTGCGAGGAGAGCTGCCCGATCGACGCGATCAGCCACGACGCGCGCAACTACGTGGTGAACTTCGAGATCTGCAACTGGTGCAACGACTGCATCGGCCCCTGCCCGACCGGCGCCATCGACAACTACCGCAACGTCGCCCGGGACCGAGCCTACAGCCTGGCCGAGCAGCTGACCTGGGATACGCTGCCGGCGCCGGTGACCGAGCAGGAAGGTGCGGCCGGCGAGACGCCGGCGGAGGTGGCGCGCATCACCGAGATCGCCCAGGCCGGACAGGGCGGGCCGGCGACGCCGCCCTGGTCCGCGGCGCATCCCTACATCAACCTGTTCTCGCCGCAGCAGCCGGCGCTGGCCACGGTCTCGGGCAACCACCGGATCACCGCTCACGACGCCGCCTCCGACATCCGCCACATCGTGCTCGACTTTTCCAGCATCGCCTTCCCGGTGCTGGAGGGGCAATCGATCGGCATCATCCCGCCGGGCACGGACGAGTCTGGCCGGGCGCACACCATGCGCCTGTACTCGGTGGCGAGCCCGCGGGACGGCGAGCGCCCGGGCTACAACAATCTGTCGCTGACGGTCAAGCGCGTCACCGAGGACCACCAGGGCAAGCCGGTGCGCGGCCTGTGCTCGAACTACCTGTGCGATCTGGCCAAGGGCGACCGGGTCCAGGTCTGCGGCCCCTACGGCACCAGCTTCCTGATGCCCAACCATCCGGGTTCCTCGCTCCTGATGATCTGCACCGGCACCGGCAGCGCGCCGATGCGGGCGATGACCGAGCGCCGTCGCCGGCGCCTGGCGCGCGACGAGGGCGGCCGCCTGATGCTGTTCTTCGGCGCCCGGGCGGCGGGCGAGCTGCCCTACTTCGGCAATCTGACGAAACTGCCGAGAGAGCTGATCGACATCAACCTCGCCTTCTCGCGCGTGCCCGACCAGCCCAAGCAGTACGTCCAGGACAAGATCCGCGAGCGCCACGAAGACGTCTTCCGCATGCTCAAGGACGAGAACTGCTACATCTACATCTGCGGCCTGAAGGGCATGGAGCGCGGGGTAGATGAGGCCTTCCGCGACATCTGCCGCAGCCACGGCGAGGACTGGGAAGCGCTGCTGCCGCGGCTGAAGGAACACAGCCGCTACCACGTCGAAACATATTAGAGCCCGTTTCGCCCGCAGGGCGATTACGGGCTCTTATGCCTGCGCAGCAGGCGTAGTGCCCGCCTTATGCCTGCGCAGCAGGCGTAGAGACCGTAGATGCCCGCAGGACATCCCAGGGCTCTTATGCCTGCGCAGCAGGCGTAGTGCCCGTCTTATGCCTGCGCAGCAGGCGTAGAGACCGTAGATGTCCGCAGGACATCCCAGGGCTCTTATCGTAGGCCCCTCCCAGGGCATCCCCGGTATGCCTGCGCAGCAGGCGTAGAGCCCGTCGTTGCGAGCGGTATCGCCGCACCGCCAAAACCCGGCCGCGCCGCGGCTGCCAAACGCTGTCTCTTCTAGCGCTTTGTTGCGCCGAAACAACACCTGGCTTTCGCCAAACTTTCATTTATTTCAATCTCAATCATCACACTTTCAAATTTCAGCCTGCTCTCTAGACTTTCATCTGCTGAGAAGCACTTTCCACGGAAAGCGGCGTTACCCGCCGTCAGCCATTTTTCGCTGTCGCTTAACTCACCGGAGAGAGATAGAAAATGAAGATGACCCCCATGGCAATCGCCTGCGGCCTGATATTTGGCGCGTCGGGAAGCGCTTGGGCAGCCGGCCCCTCGGAAGTAGAGGTGCTCAAGCAGCAGATGGCAGCATTGCAGCAGCAGATGGCCGGATTGCAGCAGAAGCTCGACCATATGGCGGCAGCACCTCAGGCTGCGGCCAAGCCGGCCTCGGATCACTCGGCGCTGAGCGCAACCATCGGCGGCGCCGACGTCACGCTTTACGGGCACGCCGATCTGTCGCTGGAATCGGCGAACAACGGCAAGCAGAGCATCACCCAGGCCTCCAGCAACCTGTCGTACATCGGGGTCAAGGGCGGCAAGAATCTCGGCTCGACCGGGCTCAGGGCAATATTCCAGATCGAGACCCTGGCCAACATCTCCGGCACGCCGACCGAAACCGGCGGTCTGGCTTCGCGCAATTCCTTCGTCGGCCTGCAAGGCTCGCTCGGCAGCCTGATGATCGGCAAGACCGACACCCCGTACAAACGGGCGACCGGCAAGATGGATCCGTTCTCCGCCAGCGTCGGCGACTACAACGCCATCATGGGCAATACCGGCGGCGACCTGCGCGCCGAGTTCGATGCCCGCCTGCCCCATTCGATCTGGTTCGACTCGGCCAAGATGGGTGGTTTCTCGGTGAACGCGCTTTATTCGCCGGGACAGAAACTCAACAACCTGACGGGCGCGGGCAACTACGCTTACCCCCAGGGCGAGAAGGTCTGCGCCGGCGCGACGCCCGGCGCTTCAGGCTCGACGCCTGACGGCAATCTGTGCGACGACGGCGCCTTCACCAACGCCTATAGTCTCGCGCTGAACTACGGAGCCGGCCCGCTCAACGCCACCTTCGCCTACGAGAAACACAGCGCGGTCGATCGCACCGGCGACACCGGCGGCATCGTTTCGGACGAGAGCGCCGCCAAGCTCGGCTTGAGCTACCACTTCGCCATCGGCAATCGCCTCTCCGGCATCGCCGAGAAGCTCTATCGCGACGGCGGCGTCAATCCGGCGCTCAACGAGCGCGCGAGGAGCGGCTACTACCTGAGCGACGTGCAGGAGTTGAGCCACGGCCTGGATCTGATGGCGGCCTGGGCGCACGCCGGCAAGACGCCGGGCGGGCCGGACTTCGGCACGGCGGACGACAAGGCCGACATGTATTCGCTGGGTCTCAAGCACCACTACGACAAGCAGACCTCGGTGTATCTGGTCGGGGCGATGCTGAAGAACGGGCCCGGCGCGCACTACGCGCTGGGAGCGGGCGGCCACGGTGTGCCGATCGCGTCGCCGCGCGACAACAGCGGCGCCACCATCCCCGGCACGACGGAAAAATCGCTCTCAGTCGGCATGCAATACAATTTCTGAGCGCCCGACCAGGATCCTCCTGTAGCTGGACTGAGCCCGCTGCCGCAAGGCCAGCGGGCTTTTTTTTGGCCGGCCCTTCCAGCGCGGTCAGGCCCGTGAGCGGCTGGCGGGTGTCGGCATCGGGAAGAGCAGCAGAATCCTCACGCCACCGTCGTCGGGCGTCTCGAGGAACAACCGGGCCTGGTGATTCCTGGCGATCTCGCGGACGATCGCCAGACCCAGTCCGGAACCGTTGCCGGCGCTGCCCGGGATGCGATGGAAGCGCTCGAAGACCCGCTGCCGTTCCTGCGCCGGAATACCGGGGCCGTTGTCCTCCACCGACAGCAGCGGCGATGCCTCGCCGCCATCGACCCGCAGGGTGATCCGCCGGCCACCGTAGTTGATGGCATTGTCGATCAGGTTGTCGATCAGTTCGGAGAGCAACAGGGCGTCACCCTCGACCCAGACCGGGTTTTCGGTACCGGCGAAGCCCAAGTCCCGGCCGCACTGCAAGGCTCTGGGCACCCAGCGGCTGCCGGCATCGAAAGCCAGTCGGCGCAGATCGACCCGGGCGAAATGGCCTTTGCTGACCTCGGGCTCGGCGCGCGCCAGAAGCAGCAGTTGGTTGGACAGGCGCGCGCTGCGCTCGACCGCCTCCGCCAGCTGTTGCAGCGCCTCCTCGTGCAGCGCCGGATCGCGCTCGCGCCGGGCGCGCTCGAGTTGCACCTTGAGCGCCGCCAGCGGCGTGCGCAACTGGTGGGCGGCGTCGGCGATGAAGCGCTGCTGGGCGACCAGCACGAAGCCCAGGCGGGCGAGCAGACCGTTGAAGGCTGCAATCAGCGGCTTTGCCTCGCGCGGCACGCCCTCGATCGGCAAAGGCGTCGGGTCGTCGCGGGCGCGCGCATCGACCGCCCGCGCCAGGCGTTCCAGCGGCGCCAGACCAGCCTTGACGCCGCCCCAGATGGCCAGGACGGCTAAGGCGATCAGCAGCAACTGGGGCAGCAGCACCGCGGTCGCGATATTGCCGGCCGTCCTCACCCGCTCGTGCCGCGTCTCCGCCACCCGCACCGTGACCTGGTCGTCGACCGCCAGACCCACGACCGGCAGGGAGACCGCGCGGACCTCCTCGCCGAGCAAGGTTTCATCGTCGAAGACGGGAAGGGCGGCCCGCTCCCCGAATGCCGGCTTGGGCAGGTTCGGGTCGCCGGCGATGATGCCGAGACGGCGGCTATAGACCTGGTAATGGATGCGATCCTCGCCGTCCCATTCGAGCATCTCGACGGCCGCGCGCGGCAGCGCTATGGCGGGCCTGCCGTCCACCACCCGTACCTGATGCGCCACGTCGCGCGCCGTCTCGAGCAGGTAGCGGTCGTAGATGACGCGGTCGAAACGCAGCGCCAAGACGAAGCTCAGCGCGCCGGTCACCAGCAGCACGCCGAACATCGGCACCAGCAGGCGCAGCAGCAGATCGTCGCTAAGGCTAGTCTGGCTCATGCACCGGTGTCCCCGCTTCGAGCAGGTAGCCGAAGCCGCGCAGGGTGCGCAGCGCGATGCCCGCCCCCTCGATCTTCTTGCGCACGCGGTGAATGTGGATCTCGATCGCCCCGGGACTCATCTCCTCGCTCCAATCGCGCAGACCCGTGGCGATCTGCTGTTTGCTCACCACCTGGCCGGCGCGCAGCACCAGGAGCTCCAGCAGCGCATATTCGCGGCCGGTGAGCTCGATCATCCGGCCGCTATGCAGCACCCGCCGCGACCGGGTGTCCAGACTCAGGCGCCCCACTTCCACGATAGCGCTGGCCAGCCCCTGGCTGCGCCGGATCAGGGCACGCACGCGCGCCTCCAGCTCGTCCAGATCGAAGGGCTTGGTGGGGTAGTCGTCGGCGCCCAGATCGAGGCCGCGCACCCGTTCGGCGCTGGCCTCCCGCGCCGACAGGATCAGCACCGGCAGGGACAGGTGCTGGGCGCGCAGGCGGCGCAGCACCTCGAAGCCGTCCCGGCCGGGCAGATTCAGGTCGAGGATGACCAGCCGGTAGTCGTCGCGGCGCAGCGCAAGCTCGGCGGCGACGCCGTCGGCGCACCAGTCCACCGTGTAGCCAGATTGGCGCAGCGATGCGGCCAAACCGTTGGCGAGCGGTGCATCGTCTTCGATCAGCAGCAGGCGCATTGGTGGGACGGAGAATTTAGCGTCGGGCTCATATTATCGCGTCCAAAATATTTTCAGCCATCGCGTAGCGGCATAAGAGCCCTGGGATGTCCTGCGGCCATCTACGGGCTCTGCGCCTCCTTCGCAGGCATAAGAGCCCTGGGATGTCCTGCGGCCATCTACGGGCCCTGCGCCTGATTTACAGGCATAAGAGCCCTGGGATGTCCTGCGGCCATCTACGGGCTCTGCGCCTGATTTACAGGCATAAGAGCCCTGGGATGTCCTGCGGCCATCTACGGGCTCTAACCGTCGCGGAGCGCCGCCAGGGTGTGGGAGGCGTAATCGCGGCGGTAGAGCACGGCCACGACCAGGGTGGTGACGGTCAGGAACAGCCAGGGCTGGACGAACCAGGCGAGCGCTGCGAGGCCGAAATAGTAGGCGCGGATGCCGCGGTTGAATTCGTCGCCGGCCAGCGTATTGACCGCCGCCAGCCGCTGCGCGAAGCGCTCGCGCCGCGCTTCCGTCTCCGTCGTCGCCGGAGCGGCGCCCATCAGGATCGAGAGCATGTTGAACTGGCGCAGCGACCAGCTGAACTTGAAGTAGGAGAAGACGAACACCGCAATCAATAGCAGCAGCTTGCTCTCCCACAGCGTGCGCCCGGTCTCGCGCGCGAAGGGCAGGTCCGCGGTCACCAGGATCGCCTTGTCCATCGCGCCCCACAGCGCCATCAGGGCCGCGATGATGTAGATCGTGGTGTTGGCGTAGAAGGAGACGCTGCGCATCAGGTTGCCGACCAGCGCCGAATAGACGATGCGCACCTCGCGCCCGAGCATCTCGCGCGCCCACGCCAGCCGGAGCGTGTGGCTCACCCCGACCAGGCCGCGGGCAGCGCGGGCGCCGCGTTCGGCGTACCAGCCGTAACCCATCCAGCAGACCAGGAACCAGGCCAGCGCGGTCCAGTCGAGCGGGGTGACTTGTGCGAACAGCGAATCGAGCATCTCGGACGGATCCCGGAAGGTTGCCCATTTTCGCACAGCGCAGCGGCAGGCAGGCCGCGATATGATGTGCTACCGTCGCAGTCTCGGAACCGCAACCCTTGAATCCCTCCCCCGCCGCCGCGCAGAGCCCTCCGGTCTGGCCGCTGGGCCCCTGGAACCCCGGCATCCAGTCGCAGATCCCGCGTCGCCTGCTGCCGCTGGCGACCATCTTTCGCACCGAGAACGTATTCACCCGCATCGAGGAAGCCTTGGAGCGCGCCGACCTCACCGCTCTCGACCTGTCCGAACTGGTGCGCTTCCGGCCGCAGCGGCTGCTGCTGCACGAGCTCCTGATCCGGGTCACCGCCAACTTCTCGGTGCCCGACGGCTCGCGCTACGAGGATCTGGGCATCAACTTCCGCCGGATGACCGGGACGATCCTCTCCCGCCACCTCGAACCGGAGATGGGCGCCATCACCGCCGCCTACGATGCCGCCAGGGGGCGGCTCGCCGCGGTGATCGCGGCCGAACTCGCGGCGCCGGCCGCGCCCGCTCCGGTAGCGAGAAAACGCAGCCCAATACGCAAACTCTTCGACCTGTGGCGCCGCGACCCGGAAGCGGACGCCATTGCAGCGCCGGCCGCCGCCTTCACGTCGCTCACCGAGGAACAGGCCGAGCGCTGGGAAGCGCGCGCCAGCGCCGGCCTCGACCGGCTGGAAGCCGCCGCCTGCCGGGCCCTGGCGCGGGTCGCGACGGCGCTCCGGAAGCGCCACGGCCGCCCCTGGGGCACACCCGAACTGATCGCTGCCATCGCTCTCGACCTCGCCTGCAACGACTATGGCAGCGAGGAAATCGGCCATCTGATCGAAGCGCATCTGATCCGGGCCGCAGCAATCGAGGGCTATCGGCTGCTGCCCGCCCAGGAACACCCCTTCGTGATGAACACCAAGGGGCCTTCCGCCTCCGGCAAGAGCACCCTGCGCCCGCTGCAAAAGCAGCTGGCCCGCCGCATCGGCGTCTCGTGGGACGAGTTCGCGCTGATCAGTCCGGACATCTGGCGCAAGCAGTTGCTCGACTATGCCTCGCTCGGCGCCGACTATCGCTACGGCGGTGCCCTGAGCGGCGAAGAGCTGAAGATCATCGACCACAAGCTCGACCGCTACATGGCGCAAAAGGCCGAACAAGGCGGCATCTCGCATCTTCTGATCGACCGTTTCCGCTTCGACAGCTTCGCCCACGACTCGCTCCAGGCCGGAAGCAATCTCCTGACCCGCTTCGGCCACATCGTCCACCTCTTCTTCATGATCACCTCGCCCCAGGATATCGTCGAACGCGCCTGGCAACGCGGCCTCGAGGTCGGCCGCTACAAGGCCGTGGACGACCTGCTCGCGCACAGCGTCGAGGCCTATTCCGGGATGCCGCAGCTGTTCTTCACCTGGGCGCAGCGCGAGGACATGCGCGTGCATTACGAGTTCCTCGACAACGGCGTGCGCCTCGGAGAATCGCCGCGCACCGCCGCCTTCGGCTGGAACGGCAGGATGTTCGTGCTCGACGTCAAAGCGATGATCGACGTCGACCGCTTCTGCAAGGTCAATATCAACGCCGGTGGGCCCGACGCGCTTTACCCGGAAGGCAGCCGCGACCCGAGCGCGGCGGGCAACACCGATTTCCTGGTCCAGTGCGCGCGACGGCTGGCCGAGATCCATTTCGCCGAACAGGACAGCGGCCGCATCTATTTGCAGATCGCCGCCGGCGTCGTGGTGTGGACCGACCCCGAGGCGCTGGCGCGAGCGGCGGCCGACCCGCAAACGCGCGCAGGTCTCCTCGCGGTCGCCCCCGGCGCCCTCGATTTCGTCGCAGACCAACCGGAGCAGACGAAGTTCGTGCAGCGCCTGCTCGGCGACCAGCAACTGCACACGCTCGGCGCCTGGGGCGAGCGCGGCTGCGACGCGAAATTGGCGCAAATGCCGATTTGCTGATAAGTTCACCGTCGGGCGCCGGGAGCGGGCGCCGCGGTCGAGAATCGACGGGGGGGGTAGATGAAAGCAGCGAGCAGAAAAGTGGGCATCGGCACCAAGCCAGCAGCCAGGGCGACCGCGGCAAAGAAGATCGTCGCAAAGAAGCCAGCCCCGAGGAAGGTAGCGACGAGAAAGAAGCCGGCGCAGTCGACCGGCCAGGTGCTCTCCGAGCTCAAGACGCTGGCCAAGGAGTTGAACAAGGCGGCGAAAGGGCTGGGCAAGAAGACCGCAGCCGGCAACCCCAAGCAGGTGTCGGTGATTCTCGGCAACGTCGAGCGCATGACCGCCGAGGCCGCCGACAAGTCGCTCGCGGAAGCCGAATCCGCAAAGTCGCTGGTTGCCAGCGCGCTGGAAACGCTCGGTCGTGACTGGAACCGCAAGGATCTGGAAGTGGCATTGCGCAGCATCGGCGGCCACCTGACCAACATCATGGTCGCCCAGGAATTCCAGGATCTCGCCGGTCAGGCGTTGCGCAAGGCGATGAAGGCGCTGGTCGGCGCCATCATCGTCGTCGAGGTCGGCGGCACCAGCGATGACCAGCGCCTGTCGCAGAAGGAAGTCGACATCCTGCTGAAGGGCCTGATGTCCTGAGCCGCGAGTGCACCGCGCGCAAGGCCCGCTAGAGGCCGCCAGGCTCGCCGGAGGAGGAAGCATGTGGCACGCTCTCGACCGCATCATTGCCCAACGCTACTGGACCTGGGCGATCTGCGCCCTGCTCGTTCCCGTCTGCCTGCTGCTCACACCCTGGTCCGCGCTCTGGCTGTGGCCGGCGCTGGCCTGTGCCGGGCTGGCCGCGCTCGGCCTGATCGACTATCGCCAGGACAAGCATGCGATCCGGCGCAACTATCCGGTGCTGGCGCACTTCCGTTTCTTCTTCGAGTACATCCGGCCGGAGATCCGGCAGTATTTCCTCGAAGCTGATTCCGAGGAACTGCCCTTCTCCCGCGCCCAGCGCTCGATCATCTACCAGCGCTCGAAGCAGGCTCCCGACAAGCGCCCCTTCGGCACCCAGCTGAACGTCTATGAGCCGCGCTACGAGTGGATCAACCACTCGATCGCGCCGATCGCCATCGACAGCCACGATTTCCGCATCGCCATCGGCGGCCCGGACTGCGCCCGGCCATACTCCGCCAGCGTCTTCAACATCTCCGCGATGAGCTTCGGCGCGCTCTCGGCCAACGCCATCCTGGCGCTGAACGAGGGGGCGCGGCGCGGCAACTTCTGCCACGACACCGGCGAGGGCTCGATCTCGCGCTACCACCGCGAACCGGGCGGCGACCTGATCTGGGAAATCGGCAGCGGCTACTTCGGCTGCCGCGACGAGCAAGGCTGCTTCGATCCGGAGAAATTCGCCGCCGGCGCCGGCCTCGAGCAGGTGAAGATGATCGAGATCAAGCTCTCGCAAGGCGCCAAGCCCGGGCACGGCGGCGTCCTGCCCGGCGCCAAGGTGACGGCCGAGATCGCCCAAGCGCGCGGCGTCCCGGTCGGGGTGGATTGCATCTCGCCGGCCCGGCATTCGATGTTCGCGACACCGCTGGAACTGATCGACTTCGTCGCCGCGCTGCGCCGGCTCTCGGGCGGCAAGCCGGTCGGCATCAAGCTGGCGATGGGCCATCCCTGGGAATGGTTCGCCATCGTCAAGGCGATGATCGCGCGCGGCGTCACGCCGGACTTCATCGTCGTCGATGGCGGCGAGGGCGGCACCGGCGCCGCGCCCCTGGAATTCACCGACCACGTCGGCGCGCCGCTGCGCGAGGCGCTGATGCTGGTGCACAACACCCTGGTCGGGGTGAATCTGCGCGACCGCATCCACCTCGGCGCCTCGGGCAAGATCGTCACCGCCTTCGACATGGCGCGCAGCTTCGCGATGGGCGCCGACTGGTGCAATTCCGCGCGCGGCTTCATGTTCGCGCTGGGCTGCCTGCAGGCGCAGACCTGCCACACCGGCCGCTGCCCGACCGGCGTGACCACCCAGGACCCGAAGCGGATGCGCGCCCTGGACGTGCCCGACAAGGCCGCGCGGGTGCACCAGTTCCACGACAACACCCTGCTCGCCTTGAAGGAACTGCTCGCCGCCTCCGGCCTGCCCCACCCCCGGGAACTCGGGCCCGAGCACGTGATCCGCCGCGTCTCGGCCACCGAGGTGCGCTCGCTGGCGGCGCTGCATCACTGGACGCGGCCGGGCGAACTGCTCGCCGGCGTGCCGGATCAGCCGGTGTTCAAGGTGTTCTGGCAGGCCTCGCGCGCCGACAGCTTCGCGATGCCGCCCGCCGCGGTCAGCCTGCGCGGGGCGAGAAGAAGCTAAGCGGGCGACGCGTCGCTGAACGCTTCGGCGCGATTGCGTCCGGCGCGCTTGGCCCGATAGAGCGCGACGTCGGCACGCATGAAGAAGTCGTTCTGCGTCTCGCCTCCCCGGTATTGGGCGACGCCCAGGCTGACCGTCACCGGCACCTCGGGCTCGGCCAGCGCGAAGCGGTGCCGGGCGATCGCCAGGCGCAGCTTCTCGGCCACCGCCGCCGCCCGTTCGAGCGGGCAGTTCTTCAGCAGGATCAGGAATTCCTCGCCGCCCCAGCGGGTGGGCGCATCGCTCTCGCGGCCGACGCTCCGGAGAATCACGGCGATCTCCTTCAGCACCCGGTCGCCGGCGAGATGGCCGAAGCGGTCGTTGATCTCTTTGAACAGGTCGATGTCGAACAGCACCATCGACAGCGGCTGCTGCGTCCGGCCGAACTCCAGGACCGCCTGCTCGATCAGGATCTCGAATGCCTGCCGGTTGTTGAGCCCGGTCAGGGCGTCGGTCTTCGCGGCGCGCTCCAGACGCAGCTGATAGCGGTTGACCGCGTACAGCGTGATGCCCAGCACCAGCAGCGTCACCAGCGCGCTGATCGCCAGGTTCATCATCAGCACCCGCTGCACCGGTCTGACGTCGTCGGCCACGTCCTGCTCCACCACTAGGTACCAGCCCAGCTCGGGGATGAAGCGCGAGGTGACCAGGATGCTGGAATTGTCCAGGTCGTATTCGAGATGGGTCGGCACGGTGCTGCCGTTCAGGATGGCGCCGGCGACGCGCTTCACCCCGGGCAGTTCGCGGATCGAGCCGCCGCTGCGCTGCATCGTCTTGCCGGCCATCACGATCTTGCCGCCGGGATCGACGAAATAGATGCTGCGGTGAAAGCGGCGCTGATAGCTGTCGATCAAGCGGCTCACGGTGTCGAGCGCCAGCCCGACGCCGGTGGCGCCGATGAACTTGCCGTGGTAATCCATCACCCGGTAATTGATGAAGATGGTCATCTTGTCCCGGTTGGCCATGTCGAAATCGATGTTGGTCTCGTAGGGTTCGCTCATCGCCTCGACGCGGAAGAACCAGACGTCGCGCGGGTCATGGCGATGCACCGTCTTCAGCACGCCGCCGCCGTAGTAGTACCGGTGCGTGCGCGCCGAGACCAGGAAGCTGGAGATGGTGCCGTACTTCTGCCTGACCTCCTCCAGGTAATGGACGATCTGGCCGGTGTCCTTCTCGCCGTTCAGGATCCAGTCGCGCAGGAAGGTGTCCTGCGCCATCAGCGAGGAGATGAACACCGGCCGCAGCAGATCCTTCTGGATCTCGGAATAGATGTTGTCGCTGGTCAGCGGCAGGGACTGCCGGGCGATGCCCAAGCGGATCGCGTCGCGCGAGGCGAGGTAGGCGGCGATGCTGATGGTCAGGAAGCCGGCGACCAGAGCCAGGCCGATCCAGGCGAGGAGGCGATATTTTTTGGGCAGCAGCGACATGTCGGTCAGGGCTCGCGCTTCAGCGCTTGTCCATCGGCGCGCAGCCGAACAGCGAGCGCCACAGGCCGGCGCCGACGTCGAGCAGACGATGCAGCGTCCACAGCGACATGCCGGCCGGCGCCAGCGGCCGCAGTTCGAGCCGGCCGGCGATGTTGCCGTAGTCGTAGCCGACGGCGAAGCCGTGGGAGCGCGCCAGCGCGATCATCGGCGCATTGTCGGGCCGGGTCTCGATCGCGATCTGGCTGCAGCCCAGCGCCCGCGCCTCGAGTATCGAGGCCTCGAACAGCTGCTCGCCCAGACCGCGCTCCCGGTACTCGGGCAATACCGTGAGACCGACCTCGGCCTTGTGCTGCTCGACATAGAGGTGCGCGAGCGCGGCGATGTCGCCGTCGATCTGGATGCCCAGCAGGATGTCGCGGGCCGGGTCCAGGCGCGCCAGGTAGCGCTCCCTGACCGAGTCCATGGTGGCCGGGTAGAAGAAGCAGAAGGCCAGATCCTCGGCCGAGAGCTTGGCCAGGTGCGCCTCGATCTGGCCCAGATGGCACTGCTGCAGGCGTTCGGCGAAGGGAGCGATGTTCATCGCTGACTAGTGCGCGCCGCGATAGGCGTCGCGCAGCTCCCGCTTCAGCACCTTGCCGATGGCGCTGCGCGGCAGGCTGGAAACGAGCTCCAGCGCCGCCAGCCGCTGGCTCTTGCCCAGCCGTTGGTTGGCCCAGCCGAGCAGTTCCAAGGCCGTGACATTGGCGCCGGGGAGCGGGACCGCGAAGCCGACCGGCGTCTCGCCCCAGCGGCGCGAGGGCACGCCGACCACCGCGACCTCGGCCACGCCGGGATGCGCCTGGAGCGCCGCTTCGAGGTCGCTGGGATAGACGTTGAAGCCGCCCGAGATGATCATGTCCTTCTTGCGGTCGAGCAGCGTCAGGAAGCCGTCGGCATCGAAGCGGCCGAGGTCGCCGGTGCGGATGAAGCGCCGGCCCTCGGCGTCGTGCCATTCGGCCGCCGCGGTCTGCTCCGGCCGGCGGTGGTAGCCGCTCATCATCGCCGGCGAGCGGCCGACGATTTCTCCGGTCTGCCCGACCGGGAGCTCGCGCCCGGCCTCGTCGATCACGCGGATGTCGTGCCCGGGTCCGGGCCGGCCCACCGTGGCGAGCTTGTCGGGATGCTCGTGGGCGGCGAGGATGCAGGTGCCGCCGCCCTCGGTCATGCCGTAGTACTCGATCAGCCCGCCCGGCCAGCGCGCCAGGATGTCGGCCTTGAGCGCCGCCGAAAACGGCGCGCTGGTGCAGAACTTCACGCGGAACGAGGACAGGTCGCGGCGGCCGAAATCGGCGTGCGCCATGATCCGCTGATACTGCACCGGCACCAGCATGGTGTGCGTAACCCGGTGCCGCTCGGCGAGATCCAGGTAGCCCGCGACGTCGAACTTCGCCATCAGCACCACGCAGCCGCCCAGGCTCAGCGTCGGCAGCAAGCTCACCAGCGTGGTGTTGGAATAGAGCGGCGTCGCGCACAGGGTCACCGCCTCCGGACCATAGCCGGACAGCGAGCCGCGCTGCACGTGCGCCCAGCGCATCGCGTGGGACTGGACGATGCCCTTGGGCGTGCCGGTGGTGCCCGAGGAATAGATGATGTTGAAGGGCCAGTCCGGCTGCAGCGCCACGGCCGCCGGCGCCGCGCCCGGGGCCGCCAGCCAGTCGCTAAGCGCAATGCCCGCGTCCCTGCCGTCGAGCGCAACGCGCAGCGCAGAGATCCTTGCGGCGAGCGGCGCCAGGATCGCCGCCGCCGCCCGGTCGAGAAACAGCAGCCTCGCCCCGGAGTCTTCGAGCATCGCCGCCAGGCCCTCTGCCGTCGCCGAGGTGGCGAGCGGCGCCACCGCGACGCCGGCGCGCAGGCAGCCCAGGAAGACCGCGGCGTAGGCGATCGAGCTCGCAGCGCAGATCGCGACCGATTGCCTCGGCGCCACGCCGTCACGCTGCAGCGCCGCCGCCACCCGGTCCATCAGCGCGTCCAGGCCGGCGTAGTCCAGGCTGTCGCGATCCTGGATCAAGGCCGGATGGGCCGGCTCGCGCTCGGCGTGGCCGCGGATCAGATCAGGAATGGTGTCGAAGGCGCGTTCGAGGATGTCGTCGCTATTCATGGTCCGCTCAGGATCTGGCCGGCACGCGGCGCATGATCGCGCGGGTGCCCAACTGGACGGTGCCGGCGCAGCCCAGCGAGAGCAGGAAGGCGGGGGCGACGCCCAGCGCCGGCAGGGACAGCGCCAGCGCCAGGCAGAAGGCGGCGAAGGCGTACCAGCCGAAGACCATGCCGCGCAGCAGCGTGATCGCATACTCGCGGCCGCTGTGATGGTGCGAGAACACCACCAGCACCGTGCTCAGGACCGGGAACATCGCCAGCAGGCCGCTCATCCGCGGCCCCATGCTGGCGGCGAAGGTGGTCACCAGCAGCACCAGGACGGCGCTCGCCAGCATCCGGAAGATCATGTCGCCGCGGGGCGCCGCGAACACCCGGGTGGGCGCGCCGACCCGGGGAAACAGGCGCGGCGCCAGGGTCAGGCCGACCAGCACCAGCGGCGCGGCGACGGGCAGCGAGGGCGCGAGAAGGTCGAGCAGCGCCACCGCTGAAAAATAGCCGAGCATGCCGCAGCCCAGGCTGCCCGCCCAGGACAGGCGGGTGGCGGCCCAGGAGTAGCAGGTGGCATAGACCAGGATGGCGATCACCGCGGACAGGGTGCCGACCGCGGCGGCCGAGGCGAAGGCCGATCCCTGCTCGATGGCGATGAACAACAGGATCGGGCCGCCGACCACCGGGAAGGCCGACAGCCAGCCCGCGACCGACGGCCCCCAGCGCCGGCCGGAGAGCGTGATGCCGGCGGTCAGGGAGGGCACGAGCATGAGTTTCAGGGCGAGCAGAACGATCATTTTTCCTGGGCTTGAATAGGCGTTGGAGTTCCGCGGAGTATCCGGACGGGCAGCCGGCATGATAGCCGTGCCGCCCGCGGCGCGCCATCGGACGCAACTATCGGCTCGGGGGGAACTCCAGGGCGATCATTTCCCGCAGCGCCGTCTCCTCGGCGAGGAAGGTGTCCACCGCCAGCGGGTCAAACTGGCTGCCGGCCATGCGCTGGATTTCCGTCTTGGCGGTATCGAAGGGCAGCGCCTTGCGATAGGGACGGTCGAAGGTCATCGCGTCCAGGGTGTCCACGACCGCGAACAGCCTTGCCGCCAGCGGAATCTGCTCGCCCTTCAAGCCCGCCGGATAGCCCGAGCCGTCGTAGCATTCCTCGTGGCAGAGGACGATGTCCGCAGCCATCGCGAGGAAGGGCAGCTTCTCCAGGATCAGATGGCCGTTGGCCGGATGCAGGCGCATGATCCGCCACTCCTCGTCGGTCAGGCGCCCGGGCTTCAGCAGCACGGCGTCGGGCACGCCGATCTTGCCGATGTCGTGGAGCAGGCTGCCCCAATAGACCTCGCGCAGATCCTTCACGTCGGTGTAGTGGTGCGCCGCCAGGAGCAGCGTGTGGGTCGCGACCCGTTTGGAATGCAGCCCGGTTTCCCGCTCCCTCAGGTCGAGCGCTTCGGCCAGGGATTCGACGAACAGCTCGTAGGGACTGTTATCCAGACCGCCCAGACGCTTGCGCGCCTCGAGCAGGCAATGCTCGCAGGTGAGGTGGTCGAGTATCCGGACATACTGCCGCCCGGGGGAGGCCGAGCCGCACTCGGCGCAGGCGACGGGCTCCCCTGGCGGCGCATCGGTACGATCGTTGGGGCCGGACATGGCTCAAGCCGCGACGCCGAACAGCGCCCCGACGCCGGCGGTCAGCGCCATCGCCAGCGCGCCCCAGAAGGTCACGCGCCATGCCGCGGTCGCGACCGGGGCGCCGCCGGCGCGCCCCGAGAGCGCGCCCAGCAGCGCCAGGAACAGCAGCGAACTGCCGGCCACCGCCCACATCAGCGCGGACGCCGGCACCAGCACGACCACCAGCAGCGGCAGCACGGCGCCCACCGAGAAGGTGCCGGCCGAGGCCAGCGCCGCCTGCACCGGCCGCGCGGTGAGCATCTCGGAGATGCCCAGCTCGTCGCGGGCGTGGGCGCCCAGCGCATCGTGCGCCATCAACTGGGTGGCGACCTCGGAGGCGAGCTTCGCGTCGAGCCCTCGCCCGATGTAGATCGCCGCCATCTCCGCGTGCTCGTGCACCGGATCGGCGGCCAGCTCCTTCTTCTCCCGCTCCAGGTCGGCGCTCTCGGTGTCGGACTGGGAGCTGACCGAGACGTACTCGCCGGCGGCCATCGACATCGCGCCCGCGACCAGGCCGGCCACCCCCGCGACCAGGATGCTCTTGACCTGCGCGCCCGCCGCCGCCACGCCCAGCACCAGGCTGGCGGTGGACACGATGCCGTCGTTGGCGCCCAGCACCGCAGCGCGCAGCCAGCCGATGCGGTGGGTCCGGTGTCGTTCAATGTGTCGTCTCATGATCGTTCCTCACGCCGTTGCCCGCTGCTGATAGAGGTACTTCTGGAAGCCGGAAAACACCTTGCCGATCTCCTCCGGCCGGCCGAGGTCGGCACAAGCGTCGGCGATCGAGTCGTGATACTTCAAACGCAACAGCGGTGTGAGCTTGGCCTGATCGAGTTCCTCGACGCCGACGGCGACGTAGTGCGAGAGCACGAAGTCGAGAAACACCCGCTGCCGGTCATTGAAGTGGCCGCTGATCAGCGCCATCGCCTGCGCCGCGCGCTCCTCGCGCGTCCTCGGCGCCAGGGCGTAGGCGACGTGGGCCAGCACGTCGAACAGGTCGCTCTTCTCCGCATCGATGATCTTCTGCATCTCGGCCAGTTGCTCCCGGCCGAAGCCCTTCTCCGCCAGGCCCTCCAGCAGCTTGGCGCGGGTGTCGGGCGCGCTCCACAGGGCGCGCAGTTCGTCCTCGTCGCGGAAGAAGTCCGGCAGCTTGCCGAACAGCGCTTCCATGAACTGCTGCGCCGACATCGGCGTGCCGTCGGAATGCCAGAAGCTGGTCGCCATCATGTGGCCGATGCTGCGCGCCTTGCCGTCGGCGAGCACCACCCTGATCTTCTGCCGCTTCTGGTACTCCGCCTGCGGCTGGCGAATCTCGGGGAACATCGCCGGCAGCGCCGGTCGGGTTTCCTTCGCCTCAGGCTCGAGCGGCTCGCCGTCCCATTCCGGATCGCTGAAGTGATGGTGCGCCTGGACGAAATCGTAGATCGTGAAGTAGTCCTTGCCCTCGTAGAGCCGCGTGCCGCGGCCGATGATCTGCTTGAACTCGATCATCGAATTGACCGGCCGCAGCAGCACGATGTTGCGCACGTTGCGGGCATCGACGCCGGTCGACAGCTTCTGCGAGGTGGTGAGCACCGTCGGGACGGTCTTCTCGTTGTCCTGGAAGTCGCGCAGGTGCTGCTCGCCCAGCGCGCCGTCGTTGGCGGTGACCCGCTGGCAGTAGTTCGGATCGGTGCTCGCCTTCGCCTGGTTGATCAGGTCGCGCACCGCCAGCGCGTGATCCTGCGTGGCGCAGAACACCAGCGTCTTCTCGCGCGGGTCGATCCGTTCCATCAGGATGTCCACGCGCTTCTTCTCGCGCTCCCTGATCTCGATGATCCTGTTGAAGTCGGGCTCGGTGTAGCGCCTGCCCGCCTCGATCTCGCCCTCGACCAGGGTGTCGTCGGGCGTATAGACATACTCGTCCAGGGTGGTGGCGATCTGCTTCACCCGGAAGGGCGTCAGGAAGCCGTCGTTGATGCCCTCCTTGAGCGAGTAGCTATACACCGGCTCGCCGAAATAGACGTAGGTGTCGGCGTTGTCGCGGCGGCGCGGCGTAGCGGTCAGGCCGAGCTGCACCGCGGGGGAAAAGTATTCGAGGATGCCGCGCCAGTTGCCCTCGTCGTTGGCGCCGCCGCGGTGGCACTCGTCGATGACGATGAAGTCGAAGAAGTCCGGCGGATACTCGCCGAAGTAGGCGACGGGAGCCCCGTCCGCGCCAGGCGCCGGGCCGCTCATGAAGGTCTGGAAGATGGTGAAGAACAGGCTGGCGTTCTTCGGCACCCTGCCCTGCTTGCGGATGTCCTCAGGCTTGATGCGCACCAGCGCATCCTCGCTGAAGGCCGCGAAGGAGGTGAAGTCGTTGTAGGCCTGGGTGGCGAGATTGTTGCGGTCGGCGAGGAACAGGATGCGCGGCCGGCGCGCGGGCTCGGCCGCCGTCTTGCCGTCCTTGAGGCTCCAGCGCGCCTGGAACAGCTTCCAGGCGATCTGGAAGGCGATCGAGGTCTTGCCGGTGCCGGTGGCGAGAGTCAGCAGGATGCGTTCCCGGCCCGCGACCAGGGCGTCGAGCACGCGACTCACCGCGAGCTCCTGGTAGAAGCGGATGGTCCAGGCGCCGCCCTTGTCGGGATAAGGCACGGCGGCGAAGCGCTGGCGCCAGGCGCTGGCTGTCGCGAAGGTGAGGTTCCACAATTCCTCGGGCGAGGGATAGCGCTGCAGCTCGCCCTCGACGCCGGTGTGCCGGTCGATGCCGTAGATGCCCCGGCCGTTGGTGACGTAGGTGAAGCGCAGCGAGAGCTTCTCGGCGTAGTCCTTGGCCTGGCCGACACCCTCCGTCAGCGCCTTGTCCCAGGCCTTGGCCTCGATCACCGCCAGCTTGGTGTTGCGGTACTCCAGCACGTAATCGGCGCTCAGTCCCTTGCCGCGCCGGCCCGCTGCCTCGATGCGTCCGGGCGTGATCGCGTATTCGCGCCGGATGCGGCTGCCTTCGACGACGCCCCAGCCGGCCGCAGCCAGCAGCGGGTCGATGTGTTCGGCGCGGGTCTCGGCTTCGTTCATCCGCTCAGGCGAAACCGAGGAAAACTGCCAGCGCCCGATTCACCGCCAGCATCGTCTCATCGTCCAGGCGACCGATCACCTTGCCGATCTTGTCGCGCGCGACCGATTGGGGCTTATCCACCATCACCTGCGAAGGCTTGTTCAGTCCGTTCAACTCGCCGGGATTCACTGCGATGCGGAACAGCGGCGCAGCGCGCAATTCGCCGGTCACGGGCAGGATCGTCACGGAAGGATGCTCGTCGAACAGATCGGACTGGATCACCAGCGCCGGTCGCGGCTTGCCAAGATCGCCTTGCAAGGCCACCGTCACCAGGTCGCCGCGCCTCACTGCCAGCCTTCGCGGTCGGCTGCGGCCTCCAGCCACTCGGCGGTTTCCCGCTCATGCGCGTCGCCTTGCAACAACCTCGACTGGCGGCGGCACTCCTCCGCGAAACCCGCGCGCCGCGTATCCGGCACCCAGATCTGCACCGGACGCAAGCCGGATTCCCGTAATGCCGCGCGATGCTTCTGCACCCGCGCCGAGGTACTCGTTCTCATCGCCGCCTCCACCATCCTTCGTTACATGTAACATGTTAAACGACCCTGAGGTCAGGTGCAACAGGCTCTTCACAACTGCCCGCTGAAGGCCTGGTGCAGCAGCGACTGCTTCAGCTCGTCCAGCGCTTCGAGCTTCTGCAGGTAGAGGGATTCGAGCCGGCGGGATTGACTTTCCAATTGATCAAACGTCGTTGCCAGGGCTTCCTGTTCTTTCAGCGGCGGAAGTGGTAAGGCAAGAATTCTGATGTCTCGGATGTTGATCTGCATTAAGGCGGCGCCGTAAGTCTTCTCTCTGATTTGCGTTTGGACAACCTCCGATCGCATGAGGTAGTAACCAAAATCTTGGCAAACAAGCGCCGGATCGAAAGAGATGGGAACGATGCCCCTTGTTACGTTTGCGCCTGCGAGTTCAGCGGACGCCACCGATACGACACCAGTGCTTCCTCGAACACAGAGCAGAAGATCGCCGCCGCGCAATGTCGTCCTTCGATACGAATCGGCAAGGCTTGGGTCAATTCGCTTAAGCCCCTCAGCTTCGATTACTTTAGTTACCAAATCAGTGGGTCGGACAACTGGCAATCCACCCCGGTATTCGTGTCCCGGCTGAACGATGCCATACGACAGAGAACAGTCCTTGATGACCGAATTTTCCAGCGTATTCTCCACCCACCCTTCGCCGCGCTGGCTGAAGACCGATTGCAGGTGGCTGTCGAAAAGCGCGCGGGCGTTCTTGAGATTCGCCTCGGCGTTCGCGCGGGCCTTGGCGATTGCTTCGAACGCCTGGTCGAGAATGGCGACGATCCGCTGTTGCTCAGTGAGCGTGGGGAGCGGAATCATTGCCAGCTTTATGTCTCGAAGAATGATTCGCTTGATTGCTGCACCTGTCATCTGTCCCGTGATGCTCTTGAGTCCATCGGGACTTTGAACGTAGTAGCAAAGGAATGCCGGCATGAGCAACTCAGGAATCGTCTTAATAAGACACACGCTGGAAAGAAGACTGAACGGCTCACCAATCGTGTTCAGAGCAACGTTTCCTGTATTGGCGCCATCTTTGGTAAGTAGAACGTCGCCGACACGCGGTTTGCAGCGGGGGTAGATTTGATTGTGAAATTCCCGATCAACATAAGATACATTGCTCAGGTCAAGGTAGTTCGTCCTGATATTCTTTGATGTTATGTAAAGGAAGCGATCTTCACCTGGCGATTCGAACTGATTTTTAGGAGATTGATGCGCTCCATCTTGGATTGTCGTGCAGATTTCGCCGAGCGTCTTCGTCTGCCACCCTCGCTTCATATCAGCGCCCTGATCTTCCCCAGCACTTCGGCGCTCTCGGCGTCGAGCGCCGCGATCCTGTCGATGATTTCCTGAGGGCTCAAGTGCACGACTTCCTCGCCGCCGTCGGGGTTCTTCACCGACAGATCGAAGCTCGATGGATCGATGTCCGCGGCATCCACGCTCCAGCTCCTGGGGGAATCGGCGCAGATCTTTTGCAGTTCGACGAACTCGGCGAGGTCGGTGTCGTTCAGCGGATTGGTCTTGCCCAGGTTGCGGCCGGGGTCGAGCCGGTAGTACCAGATGCGGCGGGTGGACGCGCCCTTCTCGAAGAACAGCACCACGGTCTTGACCCCGGCGCCCTGGAAGGTGCCGCCGGGGCAGTCGAGCACGGTGTGCAGTTGGCAGGATTCCAGCAGCAGCTTCCTCAGGGAGACCGAGGCGTTGTCGCCGTTGGACAGGAAGGTGTTCTTGATCACCACGCCGGCTCGGCCGCCGGCCTTCAGCCGCTTGATGAAGTGCTGGAGGAACAGGAAGGCGGTCTCGCCGGTGCGGATGGCGAAGTTCTGCTGCACCTCCTTGCGCTCCTTGCCGCCGAAGGGCGGATTGGCGAGGATCACGTCGTAGCGGTCGCGGTCCTCCAGGTCGGAGACGCTCTCGGCCAGGGTGTTGGTGTGGGCGATGTTGGGCGCCTCGATGCCGTGCAGGATCATGTTCATGATCGCGATGACGTAGGCCAGCGACTTCTTTTCCTGGCCGTAGAAGGTCCGCTCCTGCAGCGTCTTCAAGTCGGCGGTGCCGAGCTTCGGTTGCGCCTTCAGGTAGTCGTAAGCCTCGCACAGGAAGCCGGCGCTGCCCACGGCGCCGTCGTAGATGCGCTCGCCGATCTTCGGCGCCACCACCCGCACCATGGCGCGGATCAATGGCCGCGGGGTGTAGTACTCGCCGCCGTTGCGGCCGGCGTTGCCCATGTTCCTGATCTTGGCTTCGTAGAGGTGGGAGAGCTCGTGCTTCTCGGTCTGCGAGCGGAAGCGCAGTTCGTCCATATGGTCGATGATCTCGCGCAGGTTGTAGCCGCTGCGGATCTTGTTCTTGATCTCGCCGAAGATCTCGCCGATCTTGTATTCGATGGTGTTCGGCCCGCTTGCCCGCTGCCGGAAGCCGTGCAGGTAGGGGAAGAGCTTGCCATCGACGAACTCGCGCAGGTCGTCGCCGGTCATCGCCTGGTTGTGGTCGAGCTTGCCGTCCGCGCCCCGGGGCGCGGCCCAGCTCTCCCAGCGGTAGGGGGGATCGAGGATGAATGCGTACTTCCTGCCGAGCAGTTGCGCCTCGGCGGCCTTGTCCTGCTCCAGGCCGTCGAGGTACTTCAGGAACAGCAGCCAGGAGGTCTGCTCGGCGTAGTCCAGTTCGCTGGCGCAGCCGGCTTCCTTCCAGAGGACGTTGTCGATGTTTTTGAATGCTTGTTCGAACATGGATATGAGTCGTTGTGATGATTTCAGGATACCACCGCCGGCAGCTCGACCAGCCGGCCGATGGCGGCGTAGAAGATCGCCAGTTTCAGCGGCAGACCCTCGTCGGCGAACAGGGCTGCGTAGCGCTCGAGCTGGGGCCGGTAGCGCTCGGCGTGGGCGGCGAGTTCCGCATCGTTGCCGTCCAGCCGCGCGCTCTTGTAGTCGATGATCCAGCGCGTGCCGTCCTCGACGAAGCTGCGGTCGACGATATGGGTTGAGGTGCGGGTAGCGATCGCGTCCTGACCGGGCGCGGCGAGCGCCAGTTCGATCGCGCCGCCCTCGCGTTGCGTCAGCACCCAGCGTCCGTCGCGGCTTGCCAGCGTCGCCACCAGACAGGCTTCGGCGCGGGCGGCGCCCGCCTTGGCCTCGGTCGCGTCATGGCCGCGACGGCTAAGCCACAGCGTCATCGCGGCAGCCAGGGAGCGGACGCGCTCGACCGGCCAGGCTGCCGTCCCCTCCCTGGCGATGATCTCCAGGTAGGCATGGACCAGGGTGCCGACGCTGGCCTCGAGCGACCGCGAGCCCGGTTCGTCCCGATCGATCGCCGCCTGCGCCGCCGGCGCGGCGGGCGGGCGCCGGTGCAGGATGTCGGCCGCGACGGGTGCCGCGGTCCGCACCAGTCGCGGCACGAAGCGGCGCGATGCGGCAGCAGGCTCGGGCTCCGCCTCGACCTGCTCCGCGACCGCAGCGAAGTCCCCGGCGACGGTGCTCCAGAGCAGATCGAGGAAACTGCCCGCCGGCTTGATCGCCTCGCCCTCGGCATTGCTCCGGGCGACGCCGACGAGATGCAGGCTGCGCACCGCGCGCGTCGCGGCGACGTAGAGCACGCGCGCCGCCTCGTTGCCGGAGCGCTCCTGCTCCAGCAGGCGCAGGTAGTCGTAGGGTGTGGGCGCGCCGTCCCTGGCCCTTCGGGTGAACGGCGCTACGACCAGTTGTTCGCTCAGGCCTTCGAGCGCGACCTCCTCCCAGAGCATCAGCTCGTGCCCGTCGTTGGGCGATTTCCTGTGCAGGCCCGGCAGGATGACGGTGTCGAACTCCAGGCCCTTGGCCTTGTGGATGGTCATGAACTGCAGCATGCCGTCGGCCTGGGCGTCGGGCGCGGCGTAGAGCGCATCGACCTCGTCTTCCAGACGGTCGAGCTGGAAGCGCCCGGCGGCGTCCAGTTCATCGAGCAGATCGAGAAAGGCTTTCGCGTCGGCCACCTCGGCCGGCGTCACGAGGCAGGCGGCGCCGCCCAGCTTGAGCCAGGTGCCCTCGACCCAGCGGCGCAGGCGCGAGCGCCCCTGATGGGCGAGCGCCTCTTCGAGCACCGCGCGCACATGGACGAGACGGCCGCTGCCGTCCTCCGAGAGCCGATCGAGCCGGGCCTCGTCCTGGAGCAGTTGCCAGATCGTGGACTCGTGGTCGTCGGCGGCCAGCGCGTGCAGATCGGCCAGGGTCAGGCCGCACCAGGGCGCGCGCAGGATCGCGAGCCAAGCGACGCGGTCGGCGCGGTGGTGGAGCGCGCGCGTCAGGGAGAGCAGATCCTGCACCGGCTGGCGCTCGCCCAGGCGCTCGATCTCCACCGCCCGGAAGGAGAGCTCCGGCCGGTGCCGGCGGATCTCGGTCACCAGCGCCGCGAGATGATTGCGCGCACGCACCAGCACGGCGATCTGCCGCTGCGGCTCGGCGGCGCGCTCTTCGGCGATGATGGCCAGGACGGTCCGGGCTTCGAGCCGGTCGGCCTCCTCGCTCGCGAGTTCGCGCGGCAGCACCAGCGGATGGATATGGACCGCCGCGCCGGGCAACTCCGCCCGCGTCGCGACGAAGGGACGGTAGCGGATGGCGCCGGCGGTGGCGTTGTCTTCAAGCGGGAAGACCCGCGCGAAGCCCGCATTGACCCAGTCCACCACCGCCTGGCAGGAGCGGTTGTTGCGGCACAGCCGCAGGCGCTGCAGACGGACGCTGCCGATGCCTACCTCGGAGGAACGCAGGAACAGGCCGACGTCGGCCTTGCGGAAGCGGTAGATCGACTGCATCGGGTCGCCCACCGCGAACAGGGTGCGGCCGTCATCCGGCTGCCAGCCGGCGGTGAGCCGTTCCAGCAACCGGACCTGGGTCGGGCTGGTGTCCTGGAACTCATCGACCAGCAGATGGCTGATGCGGTAGTCCAGGGACAACGCCAGATCGCTGGGCGCATCATCAGTACCCAGGGCCAGCAGCGCGCGCTGCGCCACCTCGACGAAGTCGGCCTCGCCCGCCTCGTTGAACACCGTCCACAGGCTCGCCGCCGTGAGCTTCAGCAGGCTCGCCAGGGCATCGACGATGCGCCACTCCTCGATGCCGTAGCGCGGCTCTGGCAACCTGCGGATGCAGGCGATGGCGGCCTCGGCGCCGGGCATTCCGGCGAGCTCGGCGAGCACCTCTTGCAGCGATTTCTTGAAGGGTTCCGAGTCCTTGCCGGGCGGGAAGCCGTCCTTCACCGTGAGCTTCTTGCGCAGGCTGTTCTTGCCGGTCAGCAGCAGTTCGGCGAGCCCTCGCCAGCGCGGCAGCTCTTCCGGCGTCGGCTCCAGCGGCTCCTGCCAGTCGGCCAGCGCAGCGACGGGCGCATCCCCGGGCAGGTTCGAGCAAGCGTAGCGGGCCGCGGCCATCATCAGCGCCTGCAGGCGGGCGGGCAAGGCGGCGGACGCGCGTTCGAGATCGCGCCCGACCAGCGCCGCGAGCGCCAGCTCGGAGCCCTCGCAGGGCCCGTGGGCGAGCGTGTGGCGCAGCCACTGGTCGCGCCGGCCGAGCATGGCGACCAGCAGAGCGGCGAGGCGTCCGCCGTCGTTGTCGAGATGGCGCAGCGCCTCGGCAACCACCGCGGGGCCCGCTTCTTCCCCAGCCTCGTCGAGCAGCGCCAGGGTGCGCCGCGCCGCTTCGCGGTAGTGGCGCTCGGGGTCGTCGCTGATCCTCGGCTGGGAGCCGAAGCGCGAGAGCAGCGGCATCTGCCGGGCGAGGCCGGCGCAGAGGGAATCGATGGTCAGGATGGACAGCCGCGCCGGTTCCTCGATCAGTCGCCAGCCGCGGGATTGGGCGGCGGCGAGCGCGGCCCGCGCCAGATCGAAGGTGATGCGCTTGTGGGCGGCCTCGGGCCGCACGCCGGAGGCCGCCAGCGCCAGGCTCTCCAGGACGCGGCTCTTCATCTCGGCGGCGGCCTTGTTGGTGAAGGTGATGGCGACGATCTCCTCGGGATCGTCGACGACTTCGAGCAGGCGCAGATAGCGCTGGGTCAGGAGCTCGGTCTTGCCCGCCCCGGCCGGCGCCTCGACGATGAAGGAAGCCGGCCCGAGCGCCCGCGCCCGGCTGGCGCGGTCCTCTTCGAGCAGGGCCGCGCTCATGTCCGCGTTCGTCGCCGGCACGCTCACGCCCCTTCCCCCGCCTCAAGCTGCGCCCGGCGCTCGGCCAGGCGCAACAGCGGTCTGACCTCGCAGTATTCGAGATCCTGCTCGCGCTCGAAGCTCACCGCCGCGCAACCCGCCGCGATCTCGCGCGCGATCGCCTCGATGCGCACCCGCCACAGCGCCAGCAGTTCCTCCCAGCCAACCACCTCCGGAAACAGCTTGCGCGCGGCATCGTCGCCGATGCCGGCCAAGCCGGGCAGCAGGCCGCTCTCGGCGGCGATGCCGACGAAGCCGGGTTCCTCTTGCCGCACCCGCGCCAGGGCCACCGCCGCCGGCGGTCTCTCTGAAGTCAGCGCATAGACCGGCAGCTGCGGCTCGGCAATCCGCTCCTCGCCCCAGCTCGCGGCGCTGACCTCGGACCCGGTCTTGTAGTCCAGGATCACGCGGCGGCCGTCTTCTAGTTCGTCGATGCGATCGACCACCAGACGCACGTCGATGCCGGCGATCTGCACCTCGGAGGACTGCTCGCAAGCGACGACGCGGAAGGGCAGAAGCCGCTGCGCCTCCACCTCCAGCCAGGCATCGAGCAGCCGCCGCAGCCGTTCGGCTTCGAGCGCCAGGAAGTTGGGCGACAGCTCTTCCTCGCGCTGCGCGTTGAACGCCTGCAGCCCCAGCGCCACGGCCTCGGCCACCTGCTGCCGGCGCACCGCCTCGTCCATGTCCTGCAGCGCGCGCGAGCCGCGGCCGCGCCAGAAGTTTTGCAGCACCGCGTGCACCAGGGTACCGCGCTCGGCGGCGTCCAGGCCCTCGACCGGCAGCTCCAGCGCCCTGGCGCCGAGGCGATAGCGGTAGAAGGCCCAGGCCGGACAGAGCGCCTGCGCGCGCAGCAGACTCGTGCCGCCGCGCACCGCCTCGCCCGGCGCCAGCTGCGGCGCCTGGTGGTCTTCGAGCAGTTCCAGCTTCGCGGACGAGGCCAGGGTTTCGAGCAACGAGCGGCTCCCGAAGTGGTCATCGGCCGCGGCCGGCGTGCTGAGCGAGGCATCGGCCAGGAGCGGGCTTGGCCGCAGCTCGCGGTCGCCCTCGGTCCGCGCCCAGGAAAAGCGCAGTTCGGCGGCACTGCGCAGCAGGCGGCGATGCACGGCGCGGGCGAACTCGCCTTGCACCTCGGCCGAGGCGTTGGGTGCGCGTGCGTCGCGCTGCAGCCGGGCGGGCAGCAGCGGATTGGGCCGGGCCGGCGGCGGCCAGAGATGGTCGTTCATGCCCATCACCCAGAGACCGTCGAGCGGCGTGCCCACGGCCTCGAGCAGGCCCATCACTTCGAGCTGCGGCTGGTTCTCGGTCTCGGGCTGGAAGATGCGCTCGCGGGCCAGCTGCTTGAGGCGCCGGCTGGCCTCGGCCATGCTCACCCGGCCGTGCACCGCGTCGAGCCCGGCGAGGTCCGCCAGGGCCTCGTGAAAGGCGCGCTGCGCCTGGAATTCGTGGCTGGACAGCGGACGCTCGCCGGGCCAGGCGGCGGCTGCGAGCAGATCGGCGAAGGCCGCCGCCCAGGCCGATGGCACCTGGCGTGCAGGCTGCGCCGCGAGCGCGGCCTGGAACGCGGCGAGATCGCCGACCAGGCGCGAGACCGAGCGGTCCTCGTGCCGCTGCACGCAGCGCAGCAGGCGCGCAAGCGACACCGTCGGCGGCAAGCGCTGGCGCAGCCGCGCCTCCAGCCGCGCGCGGCCGTCGGCCTCGCTGATCGCCGCCGACCAGTGAGGCTGGTTGAGCAGCGCGCCGAATGCCTGCAGCGCGATGCGCCGGGGATGGGCGGCCAGCTCCAAGAGGTCCAGCGCCGCGGCGACGATGGGCTGGCCGGCCAGCGGCAGGCCGAGCGAGAAGTTGTAGCGGCGCGGCCGCTCGGCCTGCCCCGGACTGGCGGCCTCGGGGTCGAGCGCGTCGTCGAGGATCGCGGCCAGGCGCTGGCGCAGGGTCTGAAGCTCGGGCACGACGATGCCCAGCCGCGCTCCGGGATTTTCCGCCAGGCGCTGACGCGCCCAGCCTGCGGCGGCGCGGCACTCCGCCTCGCGGTCGGGGGCCGCGTGGATGAACGCCGCCGCGGGCTCGCCGGTTCGGCCCAGATCCAGTTCGGCAACGCGCACGCCGCGCGCCTGCAACACCCCGATCAGCCGGAGCTCCTGCGGGTTGAACCGGTCGAAGCCGGCGAACGCCAGTTCGCGCGGCAGGCGGCCGGCGCCAGCGGCGATGCGCTCGATCTGCCAGGCGAGATGGCGGGCCGGCTCGAACCAGCCGGCGTCCGAACACACCCGCCGGAACTCCTCGCGCCAGCGGAGAAATGATCGGCCCTCCTCGGTCTGTGCGGCGCCGCCGACACTGATCTTCCAGGTCTCGCACAGCGCGTTGGCTTCTGCCGCCGCTTCGGCCAGACCCTCGCGGTCGAACAAGGGATCGGACAGCGGATCTCCTTCGTCGCCGCTCGTGATCGCGCGCTCCCAGACGATGCGCTCCTGCAGCGCGGTGAGCGGCCGGATGGGTGCCGCGGCGGCCGGAATCGCGCCCGCGAGCAGGGCTTCCTCGATCAGGCCGTCGAGCCACTGCGCCAGCGTCTGCGCCGGCAGCGGCTGCCAGCGCGCCAGGCCGCGCGCCATCCGGGCGCGGTCGTGGGCCAGGCGCAGGCTGCGCGCCAGGCGATGGGTGGAGCACAGCACCGGCGCATCGTCGGGAAGTTCTGCCAGGGTCGGTCGCGAGGCTGGGGCGAAAGTCGGGGAAGCCATCGCCGCCATGTTACAGGCGGTACCCGGCTCCCGGCACGAACAGCGTGAATAGCAGGTAGAGGAAGACGATCAGCCGGAAGATCAGCGGGTCGGGGTCGCGGCTGAACTCACGGCACTGCCGGGTGAGAAAATCTTGAGACATGCTCTGGTCCTCCTGTTGGGCGATGGAGGACATTGTCCGCGGCGCCAGGCTCATGGCGTGAGCCTGGCGCAGGATGGTGCTCAGCTCTGGATTTTCCGGATCAGATGCTTCTCCACCCAGCCCTCGAAACCGTCGCCGCGGATGAAGATGAAGCCGTCCTTCTCCTTGCCTTCGACCACTGCCTCGCCGCCGCGCTGGAAGGATTGGGCGGCGAGCTTCGCGCTGGCGGCAGGCGCGGTGTAGACGCGGATCCTGGCGAGCTTCGGCGCCACCACGTCGCCCTCCTCGAAGCTGGCGCCGGCGCGGGTCACGGTCCCGGCTTCCTGCTTCAGCGACCTCGTGTCCCGGTTCAGCTCGGGCGAGCCGCGGGTGGCGGCGACGACGTTGTTGTAGGCATTGAGGAAGGCCGAGGCGACCACCTTGCCCTCGGCGGTGCTCTCGTAGGTGCCCAGGCCGATCGCGCCGCCGGCGCCGCCCAGGATGCCGCCCAGCGCCCAGTCGGTCTTCTCCGAACTGCCCTGGGCCGCGGCGACCTGGACGCCGCTGCGGGTGTCGGCCAGGATCAGCGTGGTCTGCGCCTGCTTGAACCTGACGCCGCCGGCGATCGCACCGGCCACCCGGCCGAGCGGGCCGAACAGCCCGCCGATGCTGCTGACGATGCCGCCGCCGACGCCACCGGCGTTGTTGTCGGAGAACACCACCTCGGGCGTCAGGACGAAATCGGCGCTGGCCATCTGGCCGCCACCCATGTTGCTGCCGGCGCGGGTCAGGCCGCCTTCGGAGAGACGGCGCTCCTGCATGATGTTCTTCATCGCGACGCCGCGCTCGACCACGATGAAGCAGTTCGACTGCTGGATCATCAGACGCAGCAGGCCGGTGGGCGAAGGCAGGCGGTAGGACATCAGCGCCCGTTGGAAGGCGTCTTGCGGTTCATAGACGGCGATCTTGCCGAACGGCCGGTCGCAATGCTCCAGCGTCGGCGCGGCGTTCTGGGAACCGTTGGTACCGGCAGCGCCGGTCACCTGGCCCGAGGCGTCGGCGCTGCCCTGCTGGTAGCCGGTATCGAATGCCAGGGCGCCGCCCGCTAGGGGAAACGACGCAGCCGCCGCGAGCACAGCGGCTGTCTTCCGGATTGCGTTCATGATGAACCTCGCGCGTGATGGTGGGATGTCCGACGCTGCCGCAGCTTCCGATCGGCTGCGAGCCGGCATTATGCCATCATCATTTTCCGCCGTACAGGCGGGCGCGAGCCCCGCTACAAGCCCGGGCGCTGGCGCAAGCTGGCCGGTTCGAAGGGATCGGTCAGCGCGCGCTGGATGACCCAGGCCGAGGCCAGCAGCAAGGCCCCCAGCACCGCCCACATCGCGGCGCCGCCGAAGGCGCCGGCGATGAACGCCCCCAGCAGCGGCCCGGCGGCGGCGCCCATGAAGCGCGTGAAGTTGTAAATGCCCATCGCCGTCGCGCGTTCGGCGGTGAATAGATTGACCAGGAGGGTCGATTGCGCCGGCAGGCTGCCGCCGAGGAGCAGGCCGTAGATCAGCAGCACGCCGCAAAGCGCCGGCAGCGACAAGGCCCGAGCTGCCACCAGCAGCCACAGCAGCAGCACGTCCGCCGCCAGCGCATAGGACGCCAGGCGCATGATGCGCGTGCCCGGACAGTGCCCCAGCCAGCGCTTGGCGCCGCTGATGCCGATCAGGATGCCGGCGGTGAGCGGAACGAAGGCGAAGCCCCTGCCCGTGCTGCCAAGCCCGAACTGCCCGGCGAGCCGGGGCAGGAACACCAGAAACACGTAATAGCCGTAGTACTGGCTGAAGCCGATCAGCAGGATCGAGCGCGCCGAGGCATTGCCGATCACCCTGCCGATGCCGGCCCGGGTGAGGCGATTGCCGCCACCCCCGCGCGCCAGCGTCTCGGGCAGCAGCGCAGCGTTGTACCAGGCGACCGCCAGCCCCGCCGCCGCCAGCACGCCGAAGGCCCACTGCCAGTGCAGATAGCCGGCCACCAGGCCGCCGACGATCGGCCCGAACACCGGACCGAGGAACACCAGGAGCTGATAGGTGTTCATCGCCTGTGCCCGCTCCTGCGGCGCGTAGAGATCGCCGATGACCGCGGCCGCCACCACCGAGCCGGTGCTGATGCCGCACGCCTGCACCACGCGGCCGGCGAGAAATGCCCAGTACGAATTCGCGAACAGGCATATCAGCGAGCCGGCGACGAAGGCGAGCATGCCGGGGAGCAGCACCGCGCGCCGCCCGCGCGCATCGGCAAGCGGCCCGACGATGAAGCTGCTGAGCGCCAGTATGACGGTGAAGATCGAGATGGTGAGGTTCACCAGGACCATGTCGGCGTGAAGGTAGCCGCCGATCTCCACCAGGCTGGGCACATAGACGGTCTGCGTGAACGGGCCCAGGAAGGCCGCCGTCGACACGCCCAGCAGAATGCGCGTGCGGCGGGCCTCTCCTTGCGATCGGCCCGCCGTATCTTCTTTAAGAATTATCGCGCTCCCTCAGTTGGCCACATTGTCGGCCGCGCCCGCAGCGGCAACCGACTGTACCACGCCCAAGCTCTGATGCTGCTCCCGGCGCTGCAGGAAAATCAGGAACGCGGCACTGGCCGCCACCAGCACGGGCAGCGAGGCCACCATGAAGATCTGCGTGAACGGCCAGTGCATGGCCAGCAAGGCGCCGCCGATGACCGGCCCGGTGATCGAGCCCAGGCGCCCGATGCCCAGCGCCCAGCCGGTACCGGTGGAACGAATGGCGGTGGGATACGAGCCGGCGGTCAGCGCGTTGGCGGCGCCCTGCGCTCCGACGACGCAGAAGCCTGCGCCGAACACGGTGACGAACAGCAGCGGCACCGAACTCGCCACCAGGCTGATCAGGAACACAAACGCCGCCGCGCCCAGATACACCCAGGCAAGCGCCTTGAACGGCGCGTGGCGATCGAAGATCCGACCCAGCGCCAGCGTGCCGACGACGCCCCCGACCTGCAGCATGGCGGTGATCATGACCGAACTGCCGAACGGTACACCGGAGTCGTGCAGCATGAGGGGCAGCCAACTGGAGAGGAAGTAGAGTTCGAGCAGGCTCATGAAGAACACCAGCCACAGCAGCACCGTCATCAGGGCACGCCCCTGCTTGAATAGCTGCCCGACCATGAAACCCTGGTCCTTGTGTTCGTCCATTACGAAACGCGGCCGAGCGGGGATTTTTAGGCCCGGCTTGATGCGGCCCAGGATCGCTGCGATTTTCGCCTCCTGCCCGCCCTTCAGGGTGAGATAGCGGATCGACTCCGGCAGCAAGGCGAGCAGCACGATGAAGGCCAGCAGCGGGGCGACGCCGCCGATGACGAACACCGATTTCCAGCCGAAGTGGGCGATCAGGCTGGCTGCCGCGACGCCGCCGAGCGCCGCGCCGAGCGAGAAGCCGCAGAACATGACCATCACCGTCGTGGTGCGGATGCGGTGCGGGGTGTACTCCGCCGTGAGCGCGATGGCGTTGGGCATGGCGCCGCCCAAGCCCAGCCCGGCGAGGAAGCGGAACATCATCAGCGAGCCGACCGTGTCGGCGGTGACGGTGAGCAGCGAGAAGATGCCGAAGAACAGAATGCAGAAGATCAACAGCGGTTTGCGCCCGTAGCGGTCGGCGGCCGGACCCAGCGTCAAGGCCCCGATCATCAGGCCGGTCAGACCGGCGGCGAAGACGCCGGCGAGCGCCGACCGTTCGATCGACAGAGCCTTGACTATCGCCGGCGCAACGTAGCCGATGGCCTGGGTATCGAAGCCGTCCAGCAGCACCACCAGCGCACACAACGCGACGACCATGAACTGGAAACGACTGAATTTTTCCTGTTCTATGAAACCCTGAACGTTAAATGTTGCATCCATTTCCCCACTCCTCCTCAGATTGTCGAATGCGCCTCTGCTTCTGTGTCAGTCGGCGCGGCTTACCTGATTCATTTCAACTTCAACAGACGCCGGGCATTGCCCTCGTAGATCGCGTGGCGCTGCTGCGGCGTGATATCGAGGCCGTCGATGATGTCGATGGTCCAGCGCGTATAGGCCGATCCCTTCTCCGGGTCGAAGGGCGCGTCCGAGGCGAATACCACGTTGTCGACACCGAAGAATTCCAGCCCCAACTCGGTGGCCTTGGCCGCGCCGAACAGCGCCGTGTCGGCGTAGAACATCTTGAAGTAGTCCAGGGGACGCTTCTTGAGCTTCTTCAGAAGCAGCGTGTAGTCCTCGTCCGAGGTGCGCGTGCCCAGCTGGTCCCAACCGGGGCCGACCCGCCCTTCGAAGTAGGGGATCATGGCGCCCATGTGATGGGTGATGATCTTCAGCTCCGGATGCTTGTCGAACAGGCCTTCGAACACCATGTGAGCCATGGCGGCGCTGGTCTCGTAGGGCCAGCCCAAGGTCCACCAGATCTCGTAGTGGCTCTTCTTCTCTCCCTTGTAGTCCGGGAAGTCGGCGCCGCGCGCCGGGTGCAGCCAGAGCGGGCGGTCAAAACGCGCCATGAGGTCGAACAGCGGCAGCGTCTCGGGCGCGGTGAGCGGCCGGCCCAGGACGTTGGTGAACACCTGCACCCCCACCGCGCCCAGCTCGTTGATCGCGCGCTCGGTCTCGCGCAGCAGACCGTCCGGATCGTTCATCGGCAGCGAAGCGATGAAGGCGGGAAAGCGATCAGGGTACTTGCCGACCAGCTCGGCCATGCCGTCGTTGGCCAGCCGCGCCATTTCGGTAGACACCGGCGGCGGACCGAATGCCTCGATCGGCGGCGAACCGAGGCAGATCACCTGGGCGTAATCGTCGAAGCGGTCCATGATGCGGAAGCGCTCGTCGAGATCCACGATGCAGGGAATGTCGCGCACCCGCTTGAACATGTCCTTGCCGTTGGGCATTACCTCGAGCGCCCGGTCGAAAAAGGCACGCGGGAAAATATGGTTGAAAAGGTCGAGCTTCATATCGGTCTCCTCCAGGCTTGCCGGCAATCTTCCGCAATGCCGACGTTGCCGCAATTATGGAACGGGTGGGTCAAGACTGACATACCCCTATTCATAATACAATTTCATTCTTTTCATCTATTAATGAATCGACGCCATGAGTGTCAGCCTGAAGCAGATCAGGGCCTTCGTCACCGTCGCGCAGGCCGGAAGCTTCACCGCCGCGGCAAGCCGGCTGCACCTGACGCAGTCCGCGGTGAGCGTCTTGATCAGCGAACTCGAGGCGGAGTTCGGCCTCCGCCTGTTCGATCGGACCACCCGGCTGGTGCAGCTCGCCGACGCCGGACGGGACTTCTATCCCGTGGCCGAGAAGATCCTGGCGGACCTGCACAACGCCCTGTCGAGTTCGAAGGAGCTCGTGGCCAAGAAGCGCGGCCGCGTCTCGGTCGCTTCAACGCCGCTGATGGCGTCGATCCTGCTGCCCAAGGCGATCGGGGAATACACCGCGATCTACCCGGGCATCAGCGTGATCCTGCAAGACACGCTGGCCGGACTGATTCAGCAGAAAGTGCGCGACGGGACGGCCGACTTCGGCATCGGCACCTTCGAAAAGGCCGGACGCGAACTGGTTGCGGAGCCGTTTATGGCCGACACGCTGGTGCTGGCCTGTCCCGCCGGGCACCCGCTGGCGGCCAAGGCCAGCGTGGCCTGGCGAACCTTGGCGGGCCATCCGTTCATCTCGCTCAGCCGCGACAATTCGGTCGGCCAGCTGATCCGGAACTGTCTCGCCGATGCGGGCGTCGAGGTGCACAGCGCTTACGAGGTATCCTATCTGACCACGGTGATCGGCATGGTGGATGCAGGCCTCGGCGTCGCGGTGCTGCCCTCCTACGCCAGCCCGATCACCCGGTCCTACGACATCCAGATCAGAAAGCTCGTGAAGCCGGCAATCCGGCGGGAGATGTCCTTCATCACGCGCCAGGGCAGAACCCTGTCGCCGGCCGCCGAGAGCCTGAAGGCCTTCCTCAAGAGCTATGTGAAGACCTACCAATGACCCCGCCTACTCCCGCGGCAGGGTCTGCAGCTCCGGCGCCTGAATACTGCGCGGCACGGCCTCCAGCGGCGAGAGATCGCGGATCTCCTTGTCGCCGGCGGCGGCCTTGAGATCGCGGAACTTGCGCGCCGAGACCAGCACCCGCGCCTCCAGCGTGGCCACCGACTTGTTGTAGGCGCCGACGGCGTTGCCGATATGGCGGCCGACGTCGCCCCAGTGATCGGCCAGCACCGCCATGCGCTCGTACAGTTCGCGCCCCAGCGCGCTGATCTCCTGGGCGTTGGCGGCCAGCGCCTCCTGCTGCCAGCCGAAGGCGACCGCGCGCAGCAGCGCGATCAGCGTGGTCGGCGTGGCCAGGATGACCTTCTGATCGACGCCGTACTCGATCAGGCTGGGATCGGCTTCGAGCGCCGCCGAATAGAAGGTTTCGCCCGGCAGGAAGAGCACGACGAAATCGGGCGAGGGCTGGAACTGCTCCTGGTAGGACTTGCGCCCGAGCTTGACCAGGTGGTCCTTGACCTGGCGGGCGTGGTCCTGGAGCTTTCTCTTCCTCGCGCCCTCGTCCTCGGTCTCCAGCGCGTCGAGATAGGCGGCGAGCGGCGCCTTGGCGTCGACCACGATGTTCTTGCCGCCGGGCAGCTTGATGATCATGTCCGGGCGCAGCCGCCCTTCCTCGGTGTCGGTGCTCTCCTGCTCGAAGAAGTCGCAGTGATCGAGCATGCCCGCCATCTCGACCACGCGCTTCAGCTGCAGCTCGCCCCAGCGCCCGCGCGTCTGCGGCGCGCGCAGCGCCTTGACCAGGTTGGCGGTCTCCTGCTTGAGTTGCCCCTGCGATTCGGCCAGCGCCTTGACCTGCTCGGTCAGCGTCGCGTAGGCGTTCTCGCGCGTCTGCTCGACCTGGCGGATCTGCTGCTCGAACTTCTCCAGCGTGGTTCTCACCGGCGCCACCAGCTCGCCGATGGCCTGCTGGCGCTTCTCCAGCTCGCCCGCGGCGCTCACCTGGTATTTCTCCAGCGTGGCGCGGGCGAGCTCCAGGAAGGAGCGATTGTTCACCTGCAGCGCTTCGGCCGAGAGCGCCTTGAAGGCGTCGGCGAAGGAGACCCTCGCCTCCTCCAGCGCCGCCAGCTTCTCGCCGCTCACGGCGCGCTGCTGCTCCAGGGTGGTGAGCAGTTCGACCTCGTGCGCGCGCAAGTCGGCGACATCGTGGCGCAGCACCTCGGCGGCGCCGTGGGCCTCGGCCAGATCGACGCGCAGGCGCAGCAGCTCCTCCTCGCGCGCCCTCACCCGCTCGGTCAGCGTCGCCAGCTGCGCGTCCTGCTCGGCCCGACCCTGGGCGCGGGCCTCGCGTTGGCGGGTCGAGAACAGCCAGCCGGCGAGCACGACGGCCAGGGCGGCGCCGGCCGCGAGTGCCAGTACGATGGTTTCCATGGCCGCGATTCTACTTGATGCCGGCGGGGCTCTTCGTCGTTCCCCGGCGCGGCAGGCTCAGGATGGCCTCCAGGCCGCCCTGCGGACGGTTCGCAAGACGCAGGTCGCCGCCCAGGGTCTGGGCGATGTTGCGGGCGATGGCCAGCCCCAGGCCGGTGCCGCCGGTCTCCCGGCTGCGCGAGCCCTCGACGCGGTAGAAGGGCTCGAAGACCTTCTCCAGTTCGGCTTCTTGAAGCCCCGGGCCCTCGTCTGCGATCCGGATCACCAGTTCGGTCGCGCCCTCCTCGACGACTATCCGGGCACGCTTGCCGTAGTTGACGGCATTGTCTAGCAGGTTGGCGATGCAGCGCTTCAGCAGTTGGGGCACGCCCAGGCAGGGCAGCTTCGCTTCGCCCTCGATGCTGACCTCCCGGCCCATCTCCTGGTAGTCGGATTGCAGGCTCTCCAGCAGGGCCATGACGTCGATCGGCTGAAGCGCCTGGTGCTTGTCCAGGCCCTTCATGAAATCGAGGGTCTGGGTCACCATCACCTCCATTTCGATCAGGTCCTTCTCGAAGCGGTCGCGTACCTCCTCGTCTTCCAGCAGTTCGGCGCGCAGGCGCATCCGGGTGATCGGGGTCTTGAGGTCGTGGGACATCGCCGCCAGCATCCGGGTGCGGTCTTCGATGAAGCGCACCAGCCGCGCCTGCATCTTGTTGAAGGCCTGGGCGGCGCTTCTCACCTCCAGCGGCCCCTCCTCGGGCAAGGGCGGCCGGTTGATGTCGCGCCCCAGCTCGTCTGCCGCCGCAGCCAGCACGTGCAGGGGCCGGGTGAGCCAGCGCACGGCGACCAAGGACAGGAGCAGCACCGTGACCAGGAGCACCAAGAGGGTCAGCGCTAGCCGCAGAGGCAGGCTCGCGGACTCCTTCGGCACCCGGGTGTCGAAGGTGACCCAGCTGCCGTCCCGAAGCCGCACCTGGGTCATGAAGAACATCCGGCCAGGCGCATCCGGACGCCCACCGAGCATCTGCGCCATCATCCGCTCGTGGCGGTCGCGGCGGAAATCCGGCGGCAAGCGGGGCTGCACCTGGGAGAGGGCGACGCGAATTTGCCGGTCGTCGACCAGCGCCGCGCGCAGCATCGCCGAGAACATCGCCGCCATTGGCCCCGCCGCTTCTTCCGCGGCGATCGGCGCGCGGTCGAGCGTGACCAGCAGCGCCGGCGTGTTGAGGATGCCGACGATGCGGCGCCGCTCTTCGAGGTTCAGCGGATCGAGCAGCCGGACGATATCGGCGATGCGCTGCGCCGGCTGCATGCCGCTGACGCGCAACAGCAGCCGGTCGCGCTCGGCCAGGTTGAGCGCGGCGGAGAGCAGCTGGGCGACGATCAGGCCGGCGGCGAGCACCAGCGTCAGGCGCCAGAACAGGGAGCGCGGCAGAAGACGCATCAGCCCTCCCCGGCCACCGGCACCGAGAGCACGTAACCCTCGCCGCGCACCGTCTTTATCAGGCGCGGGTCGCGCGGATCGTCGCCGAGCCGATGGCGCAGGCGGCTGACCTGGACGTCGATGCTGCGATCGAGCGGATCGGCCTCCCGGCCCTGGGTGAGATCGACCAGCTGGTCGCGATTGAGCACGCGGTTCGGATGGCCGAGGAAGATGCGCAGCAGCCGGTATTCGGAACCGGACAGCGGCGTCACCACGCCGGCGGCGGAGACCAGATGGCGGTGGGCGGTATCGAGCAGCCAGTCGGCGAAGCGCAACTGCCGCGCGTCCTCGGGACGGAGGTTGTCCGGCAGGCTGCGCGAGCGCCGCAATATCACCTTGATCCGCGCCAACAGTTCGCGCGGGCTGAAGGGCTTGGGCAGATAGTCGTCGGCGCCCATCTCCAGGCCGACGATGCGGTCGGTCTCGTCGCCCCTCGCGGTCAGCATGATCACCGGAATTTCCGACTTGGCGCGCAGCTTGCGGCACAGCGTCAGACCGTCGTCGCCGGGCAGCATCAGGTCGAGCACGATCAGATCCACCCGCCCGGCCTCCAGTGCCTGCCACATGGCGCGACCGTCGGCCACCGCGCTGGTCTTCATGCCGTTTTTCTGCAGATAGTCGCCGAGCAGCTTGCGGATCTCGGCGTCGTCATCGACGATCAGGATGTGGTCGGGCGTTTCCATGGCTGACTTATAAGCGTTCCCCGGCGACCTTGGCAAGAATAATGTAACGCACTATGTCGACTCGCGGCGCCGTCGCAGTGCGCTACAAAATTGCCCGCCGATGACACGCCGCGCTTACATGCGCCTGCTCCAATGGCTGCCGTCGCGAAGGATTTCCTTCCCGCGCTCCGACCGGGATCAGCGGTCGGCAAATTCAACGATTAGCACAGGAGAACATCATGAAACGCAGCTACAAGATCGCCGCAGCCGCCGTCGTCACGCTGGGCCTTGCGGCCGCCGCCTACGCCTTTCCGGGCGGCGGCTTCGGACCCTGCAATGGCGATGGCCCGCGGGGCGGCATGATCGGACCGCATGGAGGCAGAGAGAGCTTCAACCCCACCGCGATGATCGAGGGGCATCTCGCCTATCAGAAGGCGGAGCTGAACATCACCAAGGCCCAGGAGAGCGCCTGGCAGGCCTACAGCGCCAAGGCCAGGGAGCAGGCCGGGGTCATGCTCGCGATGCGCGGCACGATGCTGAACACAGAAGGCTCGGCCCCCGATCGCATGGCCCAGCGCGAGACGCTGATGAAGCAGCACCTGGCTCAGGCGGAAGCGATGGCCGCCGCACTCAAGGATCTCTACGCTGTTCTGACGCCCGAACAGAAGGCGATTGCCGACCGGGAGTTCGACCACATGGGTGGCCGTATGGGCGGCTTTGGGGGCGGCTACGGCAGGGGTTACGGCCGGCGCTTCTAGCCCTCAGCTCGGGCGAGGCTCAGTCCTCGCCCGTGACCTCGACCGGAAGGCTGCCCGCTTCGGCGAGGCGTTTTTTCAACAGTCGCTCGTTCTTCTCGCCGTCCTTGACGCCGCCGTCGAAAAACCGGTAGCGGCCCGCGAGCACGCAGCCCTTCATGCCCGGATCGCAGCGCTGGTTGCGCACCCGGGTGCAGTGGTCATCGACTTCGTGGGGGCAACTCCATGAACCGGCCATCGCAATCTCCTTCGATCTTTTCTATAGACGGCGCTAGGCGCGCTTCAATGCCTGACTCAATACCCGCCGGTTCTTCACCAGATCGGCCAGCGTGTATTCGTCCAGCACGTCGTAGAGCGCATTGAAGGCGCGCACCAGGACGCCGCTCAGCCGGCAGGCGGGCGCGATGCAGCAGGCACTCTCATCCTCGCCCAGACATTCGACGATCGGCGCCGTGCCTTCGGACATCCTGACCACCTGTCCCAGATGGATTTCTTCCGGCGGCCGCGCCAGGCGGATGCCGCCGCCCTTGCCGCGCGTCGATTCGAGCACGCCGGCGCGCGCCAGCTGGTGCACCACCTTCATCAGATGGTTCTCGGAAATGCCGTAGGCGGCGGCGATGGCGGGTATGGTCGCCAGCTGCTCCGGGTCGATGGCGAGGTACATCAGCACCCGCAGCGTGTAGTCGGAAAAGGTGGTCAGGCGCATGGTCGCATTAAACCGTAGATTGCTTTCGTTGTTCCGGGGTGATAAGCTTAAGCTGTATTGATTATACTTCTTTTATGCCGCCATGGCCAATAGCGAATCGAAAACGCCCGCCGGCAGCAACCACGCCCTGTCTCCCCTGGCGCGCCTGCCGCTGCTCGTCATCGCCATGATCTCGCTGGTGGTCGGCGTCCTGGCCGGCCTGGCCCGCCTCGGGGTGACCGTGCCCGAGGCCGCCGCGACCCAGGCCGGCAGCCACGGGGCATTGATGATCGCGGCCTTTCTGGGCGCGGTGATCAGCCTGGAGCGGGCGGTGGCGCTGGCCCGGCCCTGGCCCTATCTGGCGCCGCTGTGCGCCGGCCTGGGCGGCGCGGCCTTGCTCGCCGGCGCACCGTCCGGCATCGCCCAGGCCCTGGTGATCGTCGCGGCGGCGATCCTCTGCGCCGGCAGCGCCCTGATCCTGCGCCAGCAGCCGGCGCTCTATACCGCCACCCTGGCGCTGGGGGCGCTGTCCTGGCTGATCGGCAGCGGCGTATGGGCCGCGGCCGGGACGGTCGCCCCGGCCGCCCCCTGGTGGCTGGCATTCCTGGTGCTCACCATCGCCGGCGAGCGCCTGGAGCTGACCCGCTTCCTGCCCACCACGGCCGGCGCCAGGCGTGCCTTCGCGCTGATCGTCGCGGTCATGCTGGCCGGCACCAGCCTGGCCATGCGGCGCGAAGATCCCGGCCTGCGCCTGCTGGGGGCGGGGCTGATCGCTCTGTCGCTGTGGCTGATGCACCACGACATCGCCAGACACACGGTCAGGCAGGCGGGGCTCACCCGCTTCATCGCCATCTGCCTGCTCTCGGGTTATGCCTGGCTCGCGCTGGGCGGCCTGCTCGGTGTGGCCGGCGGCTTCGTTCCGGGCAGCGGGCTGCGCGACGCGACGCTCCACGCGGTGTTCCTGGGCTTCGTGTTTTCGATGATCTTCGGCCACGCCCCGATCATCATTCCCGCCGTCGCCGGCGTCAAGATTCCCTATCATCCGGCGCTCTATCTGCAGTTCGCGCTGCTGCACGGCTCGCTCCTGCTGCGGGTCGTGGGCGACCTGGCCGGCGTCGTGGCCTGGCGTCAGGCCGGAGCGATCGGCAACGGCCTGGCGCTGCTGGCATTCGTCGTCACCATGCTGGTCAGCGCGACGAACGGCAGACGCGTGCGGGCCGGCAAGCGCAAGTCCGCCGCTTGAGCGCAGCATTGCCGGCACCGCGCTGCGGAGATCTGAGCTCCCCGCGATCATGACGTTTGCGCGCCGCGTCGAACGCGTGCAAACTGCCGGGGGTCGCGATCGGCGACCCGATCGCCGCGGTACTGGGAGAACACCACATGAAGAAACTGACCGTTCATATTCACGCCGAGCTGGAGATCCCCAATGACTGGGAGATCGTCGAACTCAGCAGCGGCGTCCAGGTGCTGAAGATCGGGGACAAGTACGTGGACTTCGACATCGCACCGCTGGCCAGCGAATCGGACGAAGCCGACGCCACCTGGAGCGACGAGGACGAAGGCCTGACCGAACTGATCCTCGATGCGGTCACCGGGCTGGAGACCGAGCTGACCGAAGTGGGCATCCATTAGCAGCAGCAGCGCAGCGCCGTGATGGGGCGCGAGTAGCGTTCAGTGCTCGGCGCGGAAGTGCGCCACCATGTCGCGCAGCTGGTCGGCCGTCTGCTTCAGCTCGCCGACCTCGTCCCTGAGTTCCACGATCGAGGCGTTGTTCCGTTCGACCAGTTGCGCCATCTGTTCGGTGTTCGCCGCGACCTCCCCGGTGGCGACCGACTGCTCCTTGGCCGCTGCGGCGATGTTCTCGGAAATTTCCGTGACGTGCCGGCTGGAGCGGGTGATCTCCTGAAAGCTCTGGTGCGTCTGCTCGCTCAGCTCCCGCCCCTCGCGGACGCGGAGCACCGCCTTGTCCATCGCCGCCACCGTGGCCCGGGCGGTGGTCTGCACGGACTCCACCATGCGGTTGATCTCGCCGGTGGTGTTGGCGGTGCGCTCGGCGAGCTTTCTGACCTCGTCCGCGACCACGGCGAAACCGCGTCCCTGCTCGCCCGCCCGCGCCGCCTCGATGGCGGCATTGAGCGCCAGCAGATTGGTCTGGTCGGCGATCTCCTTGATCGACCCGGCCATGGTGCCGATCTGGTCGATCGAGATGCTGAGCTGCCCGATGTGCTCGCCGGAGGCCTGAACGGCACGGGCGAGCTGGTCGGCCGCCTCGATGTTCTGCTGCATCTGCTGGTTGCCCTGCCCGACCGCGTCCTGCGTGCCCCGGGCCGAATCGGCGGCGGTCGCGGCGGTCTGTGCCACCTCGGTGACCGAAGACGACAACTCGTCCATCGAAGCGCTCACCCGGGTGATCCGGTCGGCCTGGTCGGAGGAGACCAGGGCGACGTGCGTGACCTCGCGCGCCAGGCGTTCGCAGCGCTGTTCGACCGCCTCCGCGCCGAGGCGGATCTGGTCGATCATCACGCGCATGTGGGTCTGGGCGATAGCCAGCCCGGCGAGCACGCGGCCGACCTCGTCCGGCCGATCGACCGGGATCTCGCTCAACAGATTGCCCTGGGAAATCTTGTCGAAAAAGCCGCTCGCTTCCTTCAGCGGCCGGGCGATGGTCGCCGACATGAACCACATGCTGCCCAGCGCCGAAACCAGGCTCAAGATCCAGATGCCGGCGGTCAGATCCGTCGCTCCGGCCAGCCCGGCGGCGCCGGCAGCCACCGCCAGCAGCGTCATCAGCGCCACGAACAGGGCGAAACGGGTATTGAAGGAGAGCCTGAAGATCAGATCGGCGAGGCTGGTTTTTTTCAGTTTGGCCCGCCCCTCGCGGATGGCGCGATAGAGCTCGGCGGCCGAACGCTTCTCCTCGGAGCTCGCCTGGGTACGCACCGACATGTAGCCGATCGTCCGGTCATTCTCGCGCACCGGCACCACCAGCGCCTTGACCCAGTAGAAGTCGCCGTTCTTGCAGCGGTTCTTGACGATCCCCCGCCACGGCTGGCCGGCCTTGACGGCGGTCCACAAGTCCTCGAAGGCCTCCGGCGGCATGTCCGGATGGCGCACCAGGTTGTGGTTGCTGCCGAACAGTTCCTCCCGGCCAAAACCGCTGATCTCGATGAAGACGTCGTTGGCGTAAGTGATGTTGCCCTTGAGATCGGTCCTCGAGACGATCGTCGCGCCGGCCGGAAACGGACGTTCGACGTCGCTTACGGGCAGGTTGGTTTTCACTTCTTTTGCTCCCTGGGGTCGCTCGCGCGAAGCGCGCATGATCTTCGCTTCGGGCGGTCTGTCTGTTGACCCAGATCAGACGAGCAGCGAATCCGAGCCCCGGCTGGTCTGGCGGGCAGCGGCCAGCGGCAGCGAAAACGAGAAGCGGGCGCCGACCCTGCCCCGCTCCGGGTCGCTATCGACGGTCAGGCTGCCGCCGAAGCGCTCGATGATCTGGCGGCTGATCGCCAGGCCCAGTCCCGTGCCCTGCGGCTTGTCGGTCATGGCGCTGTGGCCGCCCTGACGGAACTTCTCGAAGATCAGCATTTGCTCCTCGCGCCGGATGCCCGGTCCGTTGTCGGCGACATCGACCCACAGCTGAACCGCCTCGCGGCGTATCCCCACCGTCACCTGCCCCTGCCCGGGAGCGCAGAACTTCACGGCATTGGAGAGCAGATTCATCATCACCTGGATGACGCGGTCGCGATCGGCCATCACCAGCGGCACCGTCTCCGGCAGCGCCAGTTCCAGCTTGATGCCGCGCTCATTGAACAGCTGGCCGGCGGCTTCGGCTGAGGAAGCCACGACTTCGCCCAGGTCGAGCTCGGCGCACACCCAGCGCGCGCCGCCCGACTCGATCTTGGCCAGGTCCAGCACCTGGTTGATGAGCCGGGTCAGGCGCTCGGTCTCGGCGACGATGATGCCGAGGAAGCGGCGCCGGTCCGGAAGATCGGTCTTCGGATCGTCGAACAGCATCTCCGAGAAGGCGCGGATCGAGGTGAGCGGTGTGCGCAACTCATGGGTGACGGTGGCGATGAAGTCGTCCTTGAGCTGGTCGAGCTCGGTCAGCCGCAGGTTGGCGGCGCGCAGCTCCGCCGTCGCCGCCGACAGTTCGCGCGACCGTTGTTCGAGCTCGCGGCTGTAGGCCCGCACCTGATGGGCCTCGTCGAGAATGTTCAGCACCTCGTCCAGACCGGGCGGCTCCTCCTCCACCACCGAGGCGATCATCACCCGCGCCGAGGCGCTGCCGATGGCGCCGGCGAGCAGGCTCTCGGCGTAGCGCACCAGATCGGCGTCCGCTTCCAGGAGCGCAGCCGCGGCGACGCCGCGGCTGGCAGCGTACTGGGCCAGCGCGCCCTGCGCCCGTTCCGGGCCGAGGAAGCGCGACAGCAGCGGCAGCAGATCCTCCAGCCGGACCCGGCCGCGCCACGTGCCGGCGGGCGCCTGGGTGACGCGGAAGACATCGACGAACAGCCTCGCCTGCTTCGCCTCGGCGGCGTCGGGCGCGCGCCAGAGCGACACGCCGAGGTAGGCGCCGGCATTCGCGAGCATGCTCCAGAACAGGCAATGCGCGATCTCGTCCAGACCGGTGAGGCCGAACAATTGCTGCGGCTTCAACAGCGCGATGCCGAACGGGCCGTGCTCGATGAAGCCCGCGGGCAGCCAGCCGGACTTGGCGAAGGAGGGCAGCAGCAGCGTATAGGTCCACACCGCGAAGCCGGAGAACAAGCCGGCCAGGGCGCCGACGCGGGTGCCGCCGCGCCAGTACAGGGCGCCGATCATCACCGGGGCAAATTGCGCCACCGCCGCGAAGGAGATCAGACCGATGCTGACCAGGGCGTAGGCCTCTCCGGCGGCCCGGAAGTAGCTGTAGCCGAGCAGCAGGATGGCGACGATGGCCAGGCGGCGGATCGCCAGCAACAGGTGCGAGAGATCGGCGCGCGTGGCCAGGCCCAGCCAGCGCAGCCGCAGCAACAGCGGCATCACCAGATCGTTGCAGACCATCGTAGACAGCGCGATGGTCTCGACGATGACCATGCCGGCGGCCGCCGACAAGCCGCCGATGAACGCCAGCAGCGCCAGCCCCGGGTGATGGGTGGCCATCGGCAGCGTCAGCACGAAGCTGTCGGCATCGCCGCCGACGCCGAAGTAGAGCAGGCCGCCCAGGGCGATGGGCAGGACGAACAGGTTGATCAGCAGCAGGTAGAGCGGAAACAGCCAGACGGCGCGGCGCAGGTGATTCTCATCGACGTTCTCGACCACCGCGATCTGGAACTGACGCGGCAGCAGCAGGATCGACAGCATCGACAGGAGGGTCAGCGCCACCCAGCCGCTGGCGCTGCCGGATGGGCCGCTCAGGCTGAGCAGCCGGCTGATGTCGGGCTGCGCCTGGGCGCGCGCAAAGATGTCGGCGACGCCGTCATAGATGCCGAAGGTGACGAAGCCGCCGACGGCGATGAAGGCCACGAGTTTCACCACGGACTCGAAGGCGATCGCCGCCACCATGCCCTCGTGGCGCTCGGTGGCGTCGAGGTGCCGGGTGCCGAAGAAGATGGTGAAAGCGGCCAGGGTCAGCGCCACGTAGAGCGTGTTGTCCCGGATCCAGGGCAGGGCGGCGACGCGACTGGGCATGACGATCGCAGGATAGTGCCGCAGGATCGTGAAGCTGCCGGACACCGCCTTCAGTTGCAGCGCGATGTAGGGAACCACGCCGATCACCGCGATGACGGTGACCAGTCCGCCCAACAGCTGGCTCTTGCCGTAGCGGGCGGCGATGAAATCGGCGATCGAGGTGAGGCGGTTGGCCTTGGCGATGCGGATCATCTTCAACATCACGAACCAGCATAGCGACATCATCAGCGTCGGGCCGAGATAGATCGGCAGGAAGCCGATGCCGCTCTCGGCGGCGCGACCAACGCTGCCATAGTAGGTCCAGGTGGTGCAATAGACGGCCAGCGACAGGGCGTAGATGCTCGGCCGGCTGATGATCGAGCGCCCGGCGTCGGCGCGCCGGTCGCCGTAATAGGCGATCGCGAAGAGCACGCCGAGATAGGCAATGGCGGCGGCGGCGATGAACCATCCGGCGAGCATGGCTTCAGTCGCTCCGCTCGATGACGATCGCCATCAGAATGATCAGCCCGGCCCAGACGGCGAAGACGTAGGCGTACAGGAGCGGCATGCCGAAGATCGTGACCTCGCCGCCGAACAGCGGCAGCAGCGGGTAGTTGAGCAGGACGCAGCCCAGCAGGAAGATCGCGATCAGGCGCGATCCGGTCAGGCGGGATCGATTCATAGAGCTTCTCTTCGCGTCTTGCGTTTGATCGTCGGCGCCCCGCGCGGGGCACCACCGCCCTGACAGTGAGGCGGCGCCAATCTTACACCCGTCTTGCGGCAGCCTTGCCGTCGCCATGGCCAGCATCGTCTGACGCAGCGCAGCATGAATGTTAGAATGCCGGGCGAGAGTTCTCCGGCACGACCGCCCCTCTCCGGAATGGAGCAACAAGCGATGTCCAGATTCGTCAAGGCGATGGAAGCCCTGATCTTCGCCAGCCGCTGGCTGCAGGCGCCGCTCTATCTCGGCCTGATCGCCGCCCAGG